>ENA-USUG01000110-USUG01000110.1-human-gut-metagenome-genome-assembly--contig:-NODE-110-length-109200-cov-9.753947_pt1 | contig 109200 bp, 99 predicted proteins | sample MGYA00250059_ERZ773394 | MGnify/ENA primary metagenome ERZ773394 (study PRJEB29103, sample SAMN06111957) | human gut metagenome | biome: human gut; feature: ankylosing spondylitis patient; material... | reverse complement strand
CGTGGCAATCGCACGGGCACGGTAAATACTGTCACGGTACTGCGGACCATCTTCCGTTACGATTTTATAGGGAATTGCTTCAATATCGTGGATCAGTGATTCGTCATCGGATTCAAAGCCGATTCTGGAAACCTCAGCAAAAATCTGACGGCGGATTTTTCTTACTTGTGTTTCAATACCTCTCATGTCTTGAAAACTCCTTTATGTCAATTACGGATTTATGGTGGCATGCATACTTCCTTCTCAAAGCACTATAACATATTGATAAAATATTATCAAGGCAAGTCCATGCTCAAAAAACGGAACATCCATATTGTATGTGAAAAATTTAACACAAATATCGCAGTTATCTGACATAACTATGGAAAAGTATTTTGTTTGTTAAATTTTTAATTAATGGAAAAGGCATTGTATATAATAAATAAATAAGATATAATTAACACACAAAATTTATCAATAAATACAAGAGAGTAGGAGGTATGATTTATGCTGGATCAGTCATATTACCAGAAAGCGGACGAAATCATTGCTTTTTATGGTAAGAAACCATCATCCCTGATTCCTGTGATGCAGGATATTCAGGGGGTATATCGTTATCTGCCGGGAGAATTGCTGACGTACATTGCAAAAGAGATTGGAGTAAAAGAGGCAAAGGCTTACAGTGTTGCGACTTTTTACGAGAATTTCTCTTTTGAACAGAAGGGAAAATATGTGATCAAGGTCTGCGACGGAACAGCCTGTCATGTAAGAAAATCAGCGGCAATCCTCGATGCATTTATGAAAGAACTGGGACTTTCCGATAAGAAGCATACAACGGATGATATGCTTTTTACGGTAGAGACCGTATCCTGTCTCGGTGCGTGCGGACTGGCACCGACCTGTACGGTGAACGATGAAGTCCACCCGAATATGACACCGGAGAAAGTAGTGGGATTGATTACAGAATTGCGAGGTGAGTGCTGATGATCCATAACAGAGACGAGTTAAAAGAATGTCGCCAGAAGGCAAAAGCAGATATGGAGACGGCAGCCTGTCGTATTCTGGTCTGTTCCGGCACCGGCTGTATCGCAACCGGTTCTGAAAAAATATACAATCGCTTTTTAAAACTTGCAAATATAACACCGGGCGTGAGCGTAATCTTTGCACCGCACGATGAAGACACACACATTGGGCTGAAAAAGACCGGATGTCAGGGCTTCTGTGAACTTGGCCCACTTGTGCGTATCACGAAAAACGATGAGACCGTTCAGTATGTAAAAGTTCAACTGGACGACTGCCAGGAATTGTTTGAACGTGCTGTGCTCGGTGATGAGGTAGTGGAGCGTTTATTATACCGTAAAGAGAAAAAAGTTTACCGTCATCCAAAAGAGATTCCGTTTATCGCAAAACAGACAAGGATCGTTCTGGAGAACTGCGGACGTTTTGATGCAGAATCCATTGACGAGTACATGGCATCCGGCGGTTTCTCTGCCCTGGAAAAAGCGATGTTTGAGATGACAAGTGAAGAAGTGATCGAAGAGATCGATAAATCCGGGCTGCGGGGAAGAGGCGGCGGCGGTTTTCCGACCGGACGCAAATGGAAACAGGTGGCACACCAGAAAGAAAAAGTACATTATGTCGTATGTAATGGTGATGAAGGTGATCCGGGTGCTTTTATGGATGGTTCCGTTATGGAAGGTGATCCGTACAAACTGCTGGAAGGCATGATGATCGCCGGATATGCAGTCGGGGCTGCCAATGGTTATATCTATGTGCGTGCAGAATATCCGATGTCCGTTTCCAGACTTCGCCATGCGATCGCAGAGATGGAAAACCGGAATCTGTTAGGTGACAACATTTTAGGAACGGATTTCTGTTTCCATATGCATATCAACCGCGGAGCAGGTGCATTTGTGTGTGGAGAGGGAAGTGCACTGACGGCATCCATCGAAGGAAAACGAGGTATGCCGCGTGTTAAACCGCCAAGAACGGTAGAAAAAGGACTGTGGGAGAAACCGACCGTCCTCAACAACGTAGAAACGTTTGCCAACGTACCGAAGATCATTCTGCAGGGAGCCGACTGGTATCGTTCGATCGGAACGGCCGGAAGCCCTGGAACCAAAACATTTTCCCTGACCGGTGCGATTGAAAATACTGGTCTGATTGAAGTGCCGATGGGAAGTACACTGCGGGAAATTATTTATGATATCGGCGGCGGACTTAAGGAAGGATCTCAGTTTAAAGCCGTACAGATCGGCGGACCGTCGGGCGGCTGTCTGACGGAGAAGCATCTGGATGAACCGCTTGATTTTGACTCCGTAAAGAAATTTGATGCAATCGTAGGATCCGGCGGAATGGTTGTCATGGATCAGCACACCTGTATGGTAGAAGTTGCCCGGTTTTTTATGAGTTTTACGCAGAGAGAATCCTGCGGAAAATGTGTTCCGTGCCGGGAAGGTACGAAGCGTATGCTGGAGATCCTGGAAAAGATCGTAGAAGGCAGAGGCGAAGAGGAAGATCTCGACCGTCTGGAGGAGCTTGCGGCAATGATCCGCAGCATGGCACTTTGCGGACTCGGAAAGAGTGCACCGCTTCCGGTCATCAGTACTCTTAAATTATTCCGAAACGAATATCTGGAACATATCAACGAGCATAAATGTGCCGCAAAAGTCTGTCAGGCTATGCGTAAATATGTGATCAATCCAGAGTTCTGTAAGGGCTGCAGCAAGTGTGCGAAGAACTGTCCGGTTGGTGCGATCAGCGGAAAAGTAAAACATCCGTTCCATATTGACCCGAATATCTGTATCAAGTGTGGTGCATGTAAAGAAAATTGTGCATTTAATGCCATTTACATAGAAGAGTAGGAGGGCAGATTATGGGATTTATGATAATTGACGGTAGAAAAGTAGAATTTACCGATGAAAAAAATATTCTGACGGTCATAAGAAAAGCAGGCATTGACGTACCGACACTGTGTTACCATTCAGAACTTTCTACTTTTGGTGCGTGCAGACTCTGTACGGTAGAAGACGACAGAGGAAGGACATTTGCGTCCTGTTCCGAAGAGCCGAGAGATGGCATGGTGATCTATACAAACTCAGAAAAAGTAAGAAAATACCGCAAGCTGATCGTAGAGCTTTTGCTGGCTGCACATTGCAGAGACTGTACGACCTGTATCAAGAGCGGCGAGTGTGTACTTCAGGAACTGGCACACCGCCTCGGCGTGAAAAAAGTACGTTTCCAGAATACAAGAGAAGAAAGACCGCTTGACTTTTCTTCTCCTGCGATCGTGCGTGATCCGAATAAATGTATCCTTTGCGGAAACTGCGTGCGTGTCTGTGACGAGATCCAGGGGATCGGTGCGATCGATTTTGCTTACCGCGGAACCGATGCGATGGTCATGCCGGCATTTGACCGGCAGATCGCAGAGACAGACTGTGTAAACTGCGGACAGTGCCGTGTATTCTGCCCGACCGGTGCGATCACAATCCGTACTAACATTGGAGAAGTATGGAAGGCACTGGCAGACAAAGATACCAGAGTCGTGGCTCAGATCGCCCCGGCAGTGCGTGTGGCAGCCGGTGATGCATTTGGACTTCCGAAAGGTGAAAATGCGATGGGCAAGATTGTGGCAGCTCTGCACCGCATGGGATTTGATGAAGTCTTTGACACCAGTTATTCAGCGGATCTGACGATCATGGAAGAATCTGCAGAATTCCTGAAACGCCTGGAAAAAGGGGAAAACCTGCCGTTGCTCACCTCCTGCTGTCCGGCTTGGGTCAAATTTGTGCAGGATCAGTTCCCGGATTATAAAGAAAACATTTCCACCTGCCGTTCTCCGCAGCAGATGTTCTCCGCGGTCATTAAAGAATATTACCGCAATCCGGAGCATGCAGAAGGCAAAAAGACTGTTGTTGTATCCATTATGCCGTGTACGGCAAAGAAGATGGAGGCAGAACGTCCAAACAGTTATACCAAAGGTGAGAAGGATACGGATATTGTCATCACCACAACGGAGCTTACCAGGATGATCCGTACTGCCGGTATTGCACTCGATAAGATCGAAGTAGAATCCTGCGATATGCCGTTTGGTATTGCATCCGGTGCCGGTGTGATCTTCGGTGTGACCGGAGGTGTAACGGAGGCCGTGATCCGCAGACTCGTTCCGGGACATGGAAATGCCGTGATGGATTCCATCGCAGAAGCCGGTATGCGAGGCGAAGAAGGCATCAAAGAATTTTCCATCACTTATGAAGGCAAAGAACTGAATATCTGCGTAGCCAGCGGACTTGCTAATGCCAGAAAAGTCATGGAACAGGTACAAAGCGGTGAGAAACAATATCATCTGATTGAGATCATGGCGTGCAGACGCGGCTGTATCATGGGTGGCGGTCAGCCAATCCCGGCAGGTCCGAGACATAAAGAAGCAAGAGCAAAAGGCCTGTACCGTGCAGACGGAAATATGGCGATCAAGAAATGTACCGAAAATCCGCTGATGGATGTTTTCTACAACGGAGAAGATTTCAAAGGAAAAGCACACGAGCTGTTACATAATCCGTTCTAAAAGCGAGACCCCCTCACATATGCTGTATCAGTATAGTGAGGGGGTTAAATTATGGATACGTTTCATCTGTATCAGGATATACAGGCACGGACGAAGGGCGAGATCTACATAGGCGTGGTCGGCCCGGTGCGAACAGGAAAATCCACGTTTGTCCGTCGCTTTATGGAGCAGCTTGTTCTGCCGCATATGAAAAAAGAAAACAGTCAGGTATCAAAAGATGAACTTCCGGTGAGTGGCGGCGGAAAGACGATCACGACCGTAGAACCGAAATTCGTTCCGGCGAAAGCAGCAGAAGTAGAACTGGATGAAGGGATTACGGCAAAAATCCGCCTGATCGACTGCGTGGGATTTGTGATCGACGGAGCCTTTGGACTCGATGAAAACAATCAGGTGCGGATGGTAAAAACGCCGTGGCTAAAAGAGGCGATCCCGTTTCCACAGGCTGCGGAGATCGGAACCGGAAAAGTGATCCGTGACCACTCAACCGTCGGGATTCTGGTGACAACCGACGGAACGATTGGAAATTTTCCGAGGGAAGCTTATAAAAGTGCCGAGGAAAAGACGGTTCTGGAGCTGAAAAAAACAGGCAAGCCGTTTGTGATCGTTTTAAATTCTCAGAAACCGTATTCGCAGGAGACGAAAGCACTGGCAGAAGAATTGTCAAAAACGTATGAAACTGCTGTGATCCCGGTCAACTGTGAGCAGATGAAAGAAGAAGACATCCGCAGGATCCTGACGGAGCTTCTCTATGCATTTCCGCTGACCCGTATAGAATTTTTTGTGCCGCGATGGATTGAGACACTGGATGTGGAACATCCGGTAAAAAAGGCAATCCTGGAGTCGATTCGTGAGATTTTTGCAAACGTCGGCAGTCTGCGGGATGTGACGGCAGAGTCACTGGCACCATCCTGCGAATACATCGATAAAAGCAAACTGGAACAGATTTCCCTCTCTGACGGCAGCGTACAGGTGCGTCTCGAGGTGCCGGAAAAATATTATTATCAGATGCTCAGCGAGATGGCAGGCGTGCAGATCGACGGAGAATATCAACTGATCTCCATGATCCGGGAATTATCTGAGAAACGCAGAGAATATGAGAGTGTGCAGGAGGCATTAAATGCGGTACATGGCACAGGCTACGGTGTGATCACACCGCAAAAAGAAGAGATCCGACTCGAAGCACCCGCCCTTACAAAACAGGGAAATCGCTACGGTGTCAAAATAAAAGCCAGCAGTCCGTCTGTTCATCTAATCCGGGCAGATATCGAAACCGAGATCGCACCGATCGTCGGCAGCGAACAGCAGGCAAAAGACCTGATTGCTTATATCGAAGAAAACGCAAAAGGAGAAAATGGCATCTGGGATACCAATATTTTCGGAAAATCCGTCAGCCAGCTGGTAGAAGACGGCATCCGCACCAAACTTGCCATGATCGGCGAAGAAAGCCAGGGCAAATTGCAGGATACCATGAAAAAGATTGTCAATGAATCGAGCGGAAGGATGATCTGTATTATCATATGATGTCAGGATTGTGGGAGTGCATAGCACGAAACAATCCGTAGGCATCAAAGTCGGGGGCTTTTGACCCCGACATCATATTCAACTGTAAAATGCAGCTTATGTACAACATAGGCTGCATTTTTTTCTGCACAAAATCAGAAAGTGTTCGAAAATCAAAGAAAATCAGACCACAGCGTCTGACACATCTTGATGAAGGAAAAGAAAACTTATAAAATAAAAAAGAAATAAGATTTATAAAAACAAAGGAGTTTTTATGAAAGACCAGAAATAGGGTGTAGTGTGAGTTGTAACAAGAGCGGATGGAAAATCATTCGCTCTTGCTTTTTTTCTTTTCAGGTGTTGCAGTTTGCATAAGAAAAAGTTATACTATAGTTTCAAGATTAAAACAAACGATAAGGATGATAACATGAATGAATTTGCAAATCTGCTGTCGGCATTCGTAAAAGAAAAAGGTGTAAAAATACAGCCCTTCGCCAGGTATTGTGGTTATGACCGGGCGAATATGTACAAAATTCTCAAAGGTCAGAGAAATCTTCCGGGAAGAGAGATTGTGGAGAAGGCAGCAAAATATATGCACTTGCTTCCATCAGAGGAAGAAAAACTCTGGGAAGCGTATGAAATATCTGCACAGGGATCCGATAATTATTACAGACGCAAGGAAGTCCAGAAATTTTTTACTGAGCCAATTCTCAGTAGTAATGTTAATATAACTGCTCTGACGGAGGGAGAACCGGCAAAATTCTGCATACTCAACAATGAGAGTATTCCTCTTCGGGGAGGATATGAAATAGATGCTGCTTTGTTTCGGCTGATTGGAGAAGAAAGTCGGAACAAAGACGGACATTTGCGGCTTATGATCCAGCCGGAAAGTAATTCCCTGAGCAGTATCCTGTCCGTGCATGGAAACTATGCCTGCAATACTCGTATTGACCATATTGTATGTCTGAGCAGCAATCCGGAAAACGTATATAGGAAAAAGAATTATAATCTGGATTGCCTGCGGTGTGTGCTGCCACTCTACAATTATAATTATGATTATAATACCTGGTATTATTACAGTAAGATTCCGGTGCAGGAGAAAAAATTTGGTCTTTTTCCGTATATGGTTTTGTCATCGAAGTATGCCTGTGTTTTAACAGCTGATATGCAAAAAGGATATATAACGGCAAAACCGGAAATATTGAGGATTTTTGAGGAGATTTTTGAAGAATGTATCGAAGAGTCGAAACCGATGATTCGACGTATTACAGATCTTGATGAACAGTTTGAAGTTACCGGTAAAATTTTGAAAAATAAAGATCAGGTACAGAGCTTTCAGATGACACCATGCCTGACTCCGGTGCTGACAGAGCAAATTTATGAAAAATATCTGAAAAAAGAGCTTCCGGGAAGGGAAAAGCTAATCCAGACGCTTTGCACTTATGGTGAAGAAATTAAACGCTCAGATATTCAGTATGTTACGTCACTGGAAGGGATAAAGCGTTTTCTGAAAACCGGAATAATCAGTGAATGGCCGCCGGAATTGTATGATCCACTTGAAATGGATGACCGTATCCAGTTAATAAAAGATTTGATTTTTTCGGACAATGGAATAAATATCCGTATTTTAAAGAAGACGGTGGGAAATTTTGATGCAGAAATCTACCTGTGCGTCAGCAGAGAATATGGTATTTTGAAATTTATTGTTCCGGAAAAACAGATGCAGCTTCATCTTATGCTGGAAGAAACAGGATTGCTTTTTTCCTTTTTTGATTTCTGTGAAAATTTATCGACGGAACAAATGTTTAGCAGTTCGCAAGAGATAGAAAGTTTTTTGGAAAATTGGCAGCTGAGTGAAAAGGTGCTGTTTTAGAAAGTGGTGAAAGCATTTCTATTTTATTTTCCTCACAGGTACAGGTTGTATTTTCTCGGGAATACATTTGACAAATACAGGAATTTCGTCTATAATGGCGATGAAATGTAACAGATTTGTAACAAATAGTTTGATATTTAATTACAGATCAGTTTTGACAAGTGTGGGGGAAAGGATAAATAATGAAGAGAAAAAGAAGAATCATACTGGCTGTATTCGCAGTGATGTTTGCGATGCTTTGTATGCCGCAGAGGGCAGAGGCTGCAAGAAAGGCAGTCTGGAAGGATGTTGATGGTGTCTGGTATGCATACAGAGGCAGCAAATTAGTCAGGAACAAGTGGGTTGGCGATTATTATGCCGGTTCGGACGGTTCCCTTGTGAAAAATCAGTGGATCGGAGAGTATTTCGTAGGTGAGGACGGAAAGTGGATCCAGAACTTTAAGGGTGGCTGGTATAAGATCAACAAAAAATATTATTACTATACCCCGGAAGGTGAAAAGCAGCTTGGCTGGATCCAGCTCGGAAAACGGAAGTATTATCTGGATCCGAAGAAAAATGGTGCGAGAGCGACCGGCTGGAGAAGGATCGAGGGATATCGCTATTATTTCAGAAAAAAGAAAGGTTATATGCTGACAGGCTGGAGATATATCAACAAGCAGTATTACTTTTTTCAGAAAAATACAGGAATCTGTCTTCAGGGCTGGTTTCACTGGATCGGTAAAACCTACTATACCGGTGAAAAATATTACCGTGTGACCGGATGGCAGGTGATTGACGGAAAACGTTATTATTTTGCAAAAGACGGAGGTTTGCAGAGCGGCTGGCTTGATTCGAAAGGAAAGAAATATTATCTGGATCCGGACAATGGTTCTGCTGCAGCAGTTGGTCTGCTTTCTGTTGACCGTGTTACATATTATTTCAATGCCAAAGGTGTCATGCAGAAAAACAAGGCAGTCACGATTGACGGCGTTGTCTATAACATTGACCTGAATGGAAGGTGTACAGCAAACATTCAGGACAGGGATGATAATATCACAGACAAGATGTTGTTTTTTACGACGTTTGAGTCAGGAACGGCAGCCTATGCACAGGTTGGTGGAGACAATGGCAATGCCTGTGGCAAATATCAGTTTGACTATCGCTATTCACTGCTTCCATTTGTGAAATATTGTTATGAGAGCAATCCGACATTTTTTGCAGAATTTAAAAAATATGCGGCATACACTGACAGTCAGAAATCACTGCTGAAGGGAAATACGAAATTCTATGCGGCATGGAGAACGATCTACAACAAATCGCCGAAAGGCTTTGCTTCTTATCAGGATGCTTATGCAAAGCGTGAATATTATGATGTGACGGCAGGATATCTGCAGAGCAAATTTAATATCAATATGGATGCAAGACCGGATATTGTAAAAGGAGCAGTATTTAGCTATTCCATCCAGCACGGTCAGTGGACGGCAGCAGGAGCAGTCAAAGCGGCCGGAATCAAAAACAGTACGACGGACGAGCAGTTTTTACAGAAACTGTATGCATACCGCAAAAAAACATATCCGGCGTATACCACGCGTTACAACGAAGAACTTTCCCTTGCATTATCTTTATTGTAAAAAAGACAGCGGTCAGACGAAAAGAACATATTTTCGGACTGACTGCTGTTTTTTGTTGCGAAGCCGTTTTTTTCCTGTTATAATGAATTGGATATCGGTGACACTCGTTTTGTGCCGACCGGAATGAAGTGTAGAGTGTGCAGTGATTCTGGTCAGCTTTCGCTGATCAGAATCACGCACCAAGTCTCACGTGCGTTCGACTTGAAACAAAGTAAAACAATTTACAGGAAATAGAAGAATAGAGGACGATCATGATTCTGGAAGAGACATTAGAGAAAATCAAGAAACCATCACAGGAAGCGATGGAGCGGTGCAGGCAGCACTGGGATTCGATCGCAAAGCCGTTGCACAGTCTTGGCAAACTGGAGGATGCTCTGGTGCGGATCGCCGGGATGACCGGAAATGAAAGGATCCATCTGGATAAAAAGGCACTGGTTGTGATGTGTGCAGATAATGGTGTGGTAGAAGAGGGAGTCACGCAGTCCGGGCAGGAAGTGACAGCGATTGTTTCAGAAAATATGCTGTCTGGCAAGGCAACTTCCAGCATTATGTGCCGATCGACCGGAGCGGATATCTTCCCGGTCGATATCGGGATCGCAAGAAATACTTCTCTTCGAAATGAAAAAGTGGCGTATGGCACGAAAAATATGGCAAAAGGTCCGGCGATGACCAGGCAGGAAGCAGTGCAGGCAATCGAGACTGGCATCCGCATTGTTCGGGAATTAAAGGAAAAAGGTTATCAGATCCTTGCAACCGGAGAGATGGGGATTGGAAATACCACCACCAGCAGTGCTCTGGCAGCCGTTTTTCTGGGGATTCCGGTTGAGGCGGTAACAGGAAGAGGTGCAGGGCTTTCTACTTCCGGGCTGACAAAGAAGATATCTGCGATCCATCAGGCAATCCAGGTAAATCAGCCGGATCCGGCGGACGGCATCGATGTGCTTGCAAAAGTCGGAGGATTTGACCTTGCCGGGATGGCAGGTCTGTTCCTCGGCGGTGCGGCAGAGGGGATTCCGGTTGTGATCGATGGGATCATTTCTGAAGCTGCAGCATTGGCAGCGTATGTAATCTGCCCGAACTGCGTAAATTATATGATTGCTTCTCATCTGTCAAAAGAACCGGCGGCACAGATGATTCTATCGAAACTGGGATTAGATGCCATGCTGGACTGTGAGATGCATCTTGGAGAGGGGACCGGAGCCCTGACACTGTTTCCAATCCTTGATCTTGCCTGTGTGGTTTATAACAGCATGAGTACCTTTGAAGAGGCAAGCATTGAGCAGTATGAGCACTTGGTCTGAGGAGGGGGATGCGATGTTTGTTACGGTGACAGGAGGCAGCGGCAGCGGGAAATCTGCCTTTGCGGAAGAACAGATCCTGAAATTTCCGGAAAAAAACAGGCTCTATATTGCGACGATGGTCTGTTTTGATGAAGAAAGCAGACAGCGTGTGAAACGCCACAGAAAAATGCGAAAAGAGAAGCATTTTGATACCCTGGAATGTCCGACGGATCTTGTCCATGTCAGGATTCCAAAGGACACGGCGGTGCTCCTGGAATGTATGTCCAATCTGGCGGCAAATGAAGTTTTTTCGCCGGAAGGGGCAAAAGAACACGCTTATGAGGCAATTTGTGATGGGATTTTACATCTGAAAGAGCAGGCGGCAGATGTCTGCGTTGTCACGAATGAGATTTTTTCAGATGGTATGGTCTATGATAAAGAGACGGAAAATTATCAGAGGTTGCTCGGAAGGATCAATGCATATCTGGCGGAAATTTCCGATGTCTGCTATGAAGTAGTCTACGGTATCCCGCTTCGGATAAAGTAAAAAATTTTGATATCACAGCTGCTGTTTCTGGCAGCAGGAAAGAAGAGAATGGCATGAAAAATATAGGAAGAAGTTTGTGCGTTGCTTTTTCGATGTATTCGAAGATCCCAATGCCGCAGGTGGAATGGACAAAAGAAAGTATGCAGTACTGTATCTGCTTTTTTCCGGCAGTCGGGGCTGTGATCGGAGCGGCAACGCTTCTGTGGAATATGCTTGTCGGAGCGAAGCTCTCTGGAAGTCTGCTTTTTACAGCAGTTCTGATCCTGATCCCGGTTCTGATCACCGGAGGGATCCATCTGGATGGTCTTCTGGATACAGCAGATGCACTCAGTTCTTATAAAACAAAAGAAGAAAAGCTTGAGATCTTGAAAGATTCGCATGCCGGAGCATTTGCGATTATCATAGGGATCTGCTGGTTTGTTCTGGATTTCGGGATTTATTCCGAGGCAGATGCCCATACAATAGGACTTCTGGCAATCGGTTTTGTCATTTCCAGGACATTGAGCGGACTTTCACTGGTATCTTTCCGTATGGCGAAAAATACAGGGCTTGCAGCGACGTTTTCAGACATGGCATTAAAGAGCAGAGTGCGGATCGTGATGATCTGTTATCTGATCGTATGTGCCGGACTTTTGCTGTATCTGGATCCACTGTACGGAACGGCAGAGCTGATTGGGGCATTGCTGGTATTTTTCTGGTACCGCCATTTATCTTATGAAAAATTTGGCGGGATCACCGGCGATCTGGCAGGATTCTTCCTTCAGAACTGCGAACTGTTTATGGCAGTCTGCGTGATCGGACTTCGTATTGTTTTACGTTAAGAGCTTGTCATACAAGGTCGACTGTGTATCTTGCGATAAGGATGTCAAAAGATAAAAATCATATGAGAAATGGAGATATCATATATGATATTGATCGTAGGAGGAACGTTTCAGGGGAAAAAGGCGTTTGCAGAGAAACTTCTGAACGAGAAAAGAGAAGATTTTACGGATGGCACAAGCTGTGCTTTTTCGGATATTTACCATGCAAAAGTGCTGTTTCATTTCCATGAGTATATCCGAAGAATGTTGGAGCAGGAAATGAGTGTGCAGGATCTGGCAGAACAGCTGTGGATGAAGAATCCGGATCTTGTCCTGATCAGCAACGAACTCGGATACGGCGTGGTTCCGATGGATGTGTTTGACCGGAACTACCGGGAGACAACCGGGCGTGTCTGCACGGAGATTGCTTCTTGGGCAGATGCAGTGTATCGTGTAGTCTGCGGTATCGGAACAAAAATCAAATGATGCAGCATCCTGGTGGATGGCAGAGGTGCACAGAAGAACCGGGCATTGCGATGCATGATGTGCATCACTGTGAGCAGTGGACAGCAAACAAAAAAAGGGAACGATATAATATGGATATTTATCTGATACGACACGGAAAAACAAAAGGAAATCTGGAAGGGCGATATATCGGGACAACGGACGAACCGCTCTGCGAAGAAGGAAAGCAAAGTCTTATGCAGATGGCAGATGCGAAAAAGTATCCGGCAGTGGAGGCACTTTTTGTAAGTCCGATGCTGCGGTGCAGGGAAAGTGCGAAGATCCTGTTTCCAAAGCAGTCTATTTCTGTGGTTTCAGATCTGCGGGAATGCGATTTCGGCAGATATGAAAACAAAAATTTTCAGGAATTATCCGGTGATGCGGATTATCAAAGATGGCTTGACAGCAACGGGACACTGCCGTTTCCGGCGGGCGAAGAGCAGAGCCATTTCCGGAAACGCTGTGTGGAAGCTTTTAAAACGATTGTGGCGGAACTTTTGGAGCAAAAGAAATATTCTGCGGCGATCGTCGTCCATGGCGGAACAATTATGAGTATTCTGGAAGCACTGGCGGAAGAAAAAAAGGCATTTTATGACTGGCAGGTTGGAAATGCGATGGGATATCATCTATATATATCAGATGAGACATGGAAAAAAAGACAGAGACTAACCGTTCTGGAAAAAATCACGTAACGGTTTGGAATATAAAACAGAACAACAGAGGGGAAAATATGATCGCGTATATCAAAGGGGAACTTGTGGAGACACTTCCGGGAAGTGTGATTTTGGATGTCCATGGAATCGGATATCGTATTTATATATCGGGAAGAGAGTCGGAGCAGCTGACGAAAATGGGCAGTCAGGTGAAGCTTCACACTTATTTTCACGTAAAAGAGGATGCGATGCAGCTCTATGGATTTCAGCACAAGGATGATCTGGAAGTTTTTTCACTGCTGCTTGGTGTCAGCGGGATCGGACCGAAGGCGGCACTTGGGATCCTGACTGCATTTTCAGCAGATGATTTGAGATTTGCCGTTTTGTCGGAAGATGCAAAAACCATCGCCAAAGCACCGGGGATCGGTGTGAAGACGGCGAAAAAAATGATCCTGGAACTGAAAGACAAGCTGGATCTGGAGGATGCATTTGAGAAGAAGCTTCTGCATGAACAGGAAGCAGAAGAGACGCTTCCGGATGCAAGAGGAGAAGCAGTGGAAGCCCTGACAGCTCTCGGCTACAGTCCGGCGGATGCTCTGCGTGCCGTGCAGAAGGTGGAGCCGGGAGATGATATGGACACCGAGGCAATACTGAAAGCAGCACTGAAAAGAATGATCTGATCTGAAATTGGAATGATGCCGGGGTTAAAAGTCTGAAATCGCAGGGCATCTTCTGACTTTAAGATCTTAGAATAAATAAAAAGAGGAAAAAAATGGCAAAGCGAATTATCACAACGGATATTCTGGAGGAAGATGTATCTTCTGAAAAAAATCTGCGACCGCAGACATTAGAACAGTATATTGGACAGGAAAAAGCAAAAGAAAATTTAAAAGTTTATATCGAAGCGGCGAAGCAGAGAGGCGATACGCTGGATCATGTCCTTTTCTATGGACCTCCGGGACTTGGAAAGACGACGCTTGCCGGTATCATTGCCAATGAGATGGGGGTAAATATCAAGATCACCTCGGGACCGGCGATCGAAAAACCGGGGGAGATGGCGGCAATCCTTAATAATCTGCAGGAGGGCGATGTGCTTTTCGTAGATGAGATCCACCGTCTGAACCGTCAGGTGGAGGAGGTACTCTATCCGGCCATGGAAGACTATGCGATCGACATTGTGATCGGAAAAGGAGCTTCCGCCAGATCGATCCGCCTGGATCTGCCGAAATTTACACTGGTCGGGGCAACGACAAGGGCAGGCCTTCTGACGGCACCTTTGCGGGATCGTTTCGGAGTGGTACATCACCTGGAATTTTATACAGAAAAAGAGCTGCAGACGATCATCATGCGGTCGGCGGATGTACTGAATGTGGAGATCGATCCGCAGGGAGCCGCCGAGCTTGCCAAACGTTCCAGGGGAACGCCAAGGCTTGCAAACCGTCTTTTGAAACGTGTCCGCGATTTTGCACAGGTGCGTTACGATGGAAAGATCACAGGAGAAGTGGCATCCTTCGCCCTGGATCTTCTGGAGGTGGATTCCTGTGGACTTGATCAGACGGACCGCCGGATCCTCTATACGATGACAGAGAAATTTATGGGCCGTCCGGTCGGGCTGGATACCCTGGCAGCGGCAATCGGTGAGGATGCCGGAACGATCGAAGAAGTTTATGAGCCGTTTCTGATCAAAAACGGGTTTATCATGCGTACACCGAGGGGAAGAGTGGTCACAGATCTTACGTATCAGCACCTTGGAATTGAAAAAGAAGAAACGAAATGAAAAAGATTTGTAATATTCTCTTGTAAATAATTGCGATATGAGGTTATAATAGGGAAAGATCATGCGTCAAGTAATTACCGAAAGAGAGGAAGTACACAGGATGTCATCCAAAAACAAAACGGAAGTACTCATTGATGGGAAGATTTATACCCTGAGTGGATATGAGAGTGAAGAGTATCTGCAGCGGGTTGCCACATATATCAATAACAAACTGGCAGAATTAAAAAAACTGGATGGTTACGCAAGACTGTCCCAGGAGTTGAAAAGCATCCTGCTGGAGTTGAATGTTGCAGATGATTATTTTAAAGCCAAGAATCAGGTGGAGATGGTCGAAGAAGAGCTGGCACAGAAAGATCAGGAACTGTACGATTTGAAACATGAACTGATCTCCACTCAGATCAAGCTGGAAGATGCAGCAAAAGAGCTGAAAGCTTTAAAAGAACAGGCAACAGAGTACCAGAAGCAGATTGTAAAACTGGAGACAGAGTTGGGCAAGTAATACAGACAGAGGTTGGAACGACACAAAGAGCCGGAGAGAAGGCAGTTCGGCATTGCGTCTGCCAACCTTTTTAAGTTTACATGAAAACAGGTGGCTTTTGCCATGAAAAGTACAGGAGGGATTTTGTGGAAACAGAAGTTCTGGCACCGGCAGGTTCGATCGAAGGATTAAAAGCTGCATTGTATGCAGGTGCAGATGCAGTCTATACAGGAGGCAGAATGTTTGGTGCGAGGGCGTATGCAAACAATCTGTCTGATGAGGAGTTGTCAGAATGCATCGATTACTGTCATCTGCACAATAAAAAATTATATCTGACAACCAATACGCTAATGAAACAGTCGGAGATTTATCAACTGGCAGACTGGCTGGTGCCGTTTTATGAGCAGGGTCTGGATGCCGTGATCGTGCAGGATTTCGGGGCATTTGCTTTTTTGAAAAGAGAATTTCCTAATCTGGATCTTCATGCCAGCACACAGATGTCGGTCCATTCCGTGCAAAGTGCAGCTTTATTGGAAAAACTGGGAGCATCCAGAGTTGTTCCGGCAAGAGAGATCAGCCTGGAGGAGATCGCAGCGATCCGGCAGAATACTTCTCTGGAAATCGAATGTTTTGTGCACGGGGCACTTTGTTACTGTTATTCCGGTCAGTGTCTGATGAGCAGTATGATCGGAGGACGCAGCGGGAACCGTGGACGCTGTGCACAGCCGTGCAGACTTCCTTATGTATATGAAGGAAAAGAGCAGTTCTGGCTAAGTCCGAAAGACATCTGTACTTTGCAGATTTTGCCGGAGGTTCTGGAAGCGGGTGTGGATTCTCTGAAGATCGAAGGCAGGATGAAGCGAACGGAGTATGCAGCAGGTGTGGCAGCCATGTACCGCAAATATGTGGATCTTTATTGTAAAAAAGGAAAAGAAGGATATCATGTGGAGAAAAAAGATATCCAGGATTTGATGGATCTGTATAACCGGGGCGGTTTTTCCACAGGATATTATCAGAGATACCATGGTGTGTCGATGATGTCCATGAAGCGGCAGAATCACTACGGGACAGAAGGTGCCATGCTTCTGGAACAGAGAAAAGGCGGACAGCTTACTTTTAAAGCACTGGAAAATCTGCAAAAAGGTGATATGCTGGAGTCCGCAACGGTAGCGGAAGATGTGAAAAAAGGCAGGATCTTTTCCATGAAAGTCCGCGATGCGGGCAGACTGCAGAAGGGAGGCATCTGGAATCGCACGTACAATGCAAAACTGATGGAAGGACTGAAAGAGAAGTATATCGGGAAGATCCTCTATGAAAAAATTAAGGGCAAGTTAATGATTTTTAAAGGGAAACCTGTTATACTGACGGTGACATATGACGGGCCGGAAGGCAGGATCACGGCCTCCCAGAGCGGAGCGATTGTACAGGCGGCACAGAAACAGCCGATTGCGGAGGAACGTGTAAGAAAACAGATGATGCGTACCGGAAATTCGCCGTATCTGTTTGAACATCTTCAGGTTGTGATGGATGAGGACTGTTTTCTTCCGATGCAGAGTTTCAATGAACTTCGACGGGGGGCTCTAGAAGCATTACAGGAAAAACAGCTGCAGGCTTATCAGAGAAAATCTGACAAATCCGGGAAAACAGGAGAAAACAGCCCGGAGATGGAAAAAGTGGAAGCAGAAAAATCTGCCAATGACGGGAAGCAAGAAAAGAAAGCAAAGCTTTCTGTATCGATCGAACGGGCAGACCTGTTTGAAGAAATGCTGCAAATAGAAGGTGTCAAAAGGATTTATCTTGACAGCAAATGCTTTCTGGATTTCCGGATGTGTGAACAGATTCCGTCGATGGCACAGAGATGCCAGGGGCAGAAAAAGGAGCTCTGGTACATTTTTCCGTCTCTGTTCCGGACAAAAGATCAGGAACTGTGGGATCAGCAGATGAAGCAGTATATGACCTGTTTTGACGGAATGATGGTCAAAAATCCAGAGCAGATCGCATATCTGGAGCAGATCGGATATGACGGAACCTGGGCAGCAGATTACAATGTTTATGCTTATAATAAAGAAGCGAAAGCGTTTTTAAGAAATCTGGGCTGCAGTTTTTTTGTCTGCCCTGCAGAGCTTACGTTCAAAGAATTGAAAGAGCGTGACTGCGATGGCGATGAAATGCTGGTCTACGGAAGGATTCCGGTCATGACAAGCACACAGTGTTTGAAAAAAAGTGCCGGACACTGTCAGAAAACGCCGGATCTTTTTAAGGTACGTGATCGCAAGGGGAAAGAATTCCCGGTAAAAAACTGTTGCAGTTACTGTTATAATGTGATTTACAATTCTGTTCCGGTTTCGCTGCACGGATGGAGCGAAGAGGTGCGAAAATGCAGCCCGGCATCTGTACGGCTGGCGTTTACGACAGAAAGCAACAAAGAAGCGGCGGCAGTCGCGAAGCGATTTGTGAAAGAATATCTTTGGGGAGAAGAACTGGGAGAGCCGGGATATGAATTTACAAGAGGACACTACAAACGAGGAGTGGAGTAGGTGAAACGGTGGATAAACTGATCATAGAATTTTCAAAATATGTTCTGATCACTTTGATGGTGATCTATACGCTGCAAAGTATTCTGATCTTTGCTAAGCGGAGCGAGGAAGCGAGAGAATTCCTCTTTATCAGACAGAATGTGGTGATGTTCTGTCTCCATTTTGTGGCTTTTATGGTACTGTACCTTCAGATGAACCAGTCCCAGATTCTGTTTTTTTACGGGGAACAGGCATTGTATCTGGCAGCGACACTGATCTTTTTCAGGCATCTGTATCCGAAAGCTTCCAAACTTGCGATCAATAACATGTGTATGCTGATCACGATCGGTTTTATTATGGTTACAAGACTGTCTTATGATCAGTCGGTCAAACAGTTTCAGATCTGTGTGATCGGAACGGTGATCGCTCTGATCGTGCCGTGGCTGATCAGCAAGCTGAAATTTATCACGAAATTTGCTGTGGTTTATGCTATCCTTGGCATCGGACTTCTGGTAGCGGTTGCGGTCATGGCAACGGTGACAAATGGTGCAAAACTGTCACTGACGATTGCCGGCATTACCCTGCAGCCATCGGAGTTTGTCAAGATTATTTATGTATTCTGCATTGCCGGAATGTTATCAAAATCGACCGAATTTTCGCAGATTGTCAAAACTACCATTTTGGCGGCTGTCCATGTACTGATCCTTGTGATCTCCACAGACCTTGGAAGTGCACTGATCTATTTTATGACCTATCTGATCATGCTTTATGTGGCAACGCGTGACTGGAAATGGCTGGCTCTTGGATTCGGAGCGTTTGTGGTGGCAGCCGTGGCAGCGTATTTCCTGTTTGCCCATGTCCGTGTCCGCGTGGAGATCTGGAAAGATCCATTCAGTGTTTATGAAGGAAGCGGCTATCAGGTGGCACAGGCACTGTTTGCGATCGCGGCCGGCGGTTGGTTCGGTACCGGTCTGTATCAGGGATCACCGACCGAGATCCCTTATGTGGATCAGGACTTTATGTTTGCGGCGATCGCCGAAGAGATGGGAAGTATTTTCTGCATTTGCACGATTCTGATCTGTATGAGCTGCTTTATCATGTTTGTCAATATCGCAATGAAAATGACGAAGAATTTTTACCGTTATGTGGCACTTGGACTTGCCTGCACGTATGCGATCCAGGTATTTTTAACGATCGGCGGTTCCATGAAGATGATCCCGATGACCGGTGTCACGCTTCCGTTTGTCAGCTCCGGAGGAAGTTCCATGCTCAGTACACTGATCATGTTCTCTGTGATCCAGGGACTCTATATACTAAGAAAAGACGAGGATGATTCATTTGAAGATGAAGAATATTATGAAGAGCCGCAAAACTACCGATAGTACTAGGCGAAAAGGAAGAGATGCACAGGCTGATCCGGATGAGGATTATCTGGATCAGGATTATGATGACTATGATAACGAGGAAGAAGAACGCATCCGCCGTATCAAGAACAAGGGGCTGGTTCGTGTCAGTTATCTGATGGTGGCGTTGTTTCTCTCAATGGCAGGTTATCTGATCTATTTTAATGTGGTGCTGCGGGATGATATTAATAATAACCAGTACAATACAAAACAGTCTGCTTACCAGGAACAGATCATCCGAGGCAATATTTATTCTGCGGACGGCAACGTCCTGGCACAGACAGACATTGCAGAAGACGGGACAGAGAGCAGAAGCTATCCGTACAGCAATCTGTTTGCACATATTGTCGGTTATGCAACAAATGGTAAGTCCGGTATCGAGTCGGTCCATAATTATGATCTGCTGAGCAGTCATGCCTCCATCCTGGATCAGATCCGGGAAGAAAAGCTGGATACCAAAGTACAGGGGGACAGCCTTGTGCTGACACTGAACACACAGCTGCAGCAGGTATGTTATGATGCACTTGGTGACAACAAAGGTGCGATCGTGGTGCTGGAGCCGTCCACCGGAAAGGTACTGGCGATGGTTTCCAAACCGGATTTTGATCCGAATACGATCGAGCAGGACTGGGATGCACTGATCAATGACGACAGCAACAGTTCCCTTTTTAACCGTGCACTGCAGGGGCAGTATCCGCCGGGATCTACCTTTAAGATCCTCACAACGCTGGAATATATCCGGGAATATCCGGATGATTACCAGAATTTCAACTATACCTGTAACGGAAGCATTTCCAAAGAAGATGTGCGGATCACCTGCTACGAAGGAGAAGTCCATGGATATGAAAATCTGGAGCAGGCATTTGTCCACTCCTGCAACGGTGCCTTTGCACAGATCGGTATGGAAGTGAACAATGATTCGTACCGGAAACTCTGCGAGTCGTTCCTCTTTAACAAAGATCTGCCGATCGATCTTCCGTCCAGCCAGAGCCTTTTCCGTCTGTCATCCAATGCCTCCTACGGAGAAGAGATGATGACTGCGATTGGACAGGGAGAGACGGTCGTGTCACCGTTTGAGATGGCACTCGTGGCTGCAACCGTGGCAAACGGCGGCACTATGATGAATCCATACTACATCGATCACATCGAAACGTATGACGGAGACATTGTAAAGCAGTATGCACCGGTCAAATACAAAGAACTGATGTCAGAAGAAGAAGTCGATATCCTGTCCGGATTTATGAAAGAAGTAGTCACCGACGGAACGGCAAGAAAGATTTCCGGGGAAGAATATACGGCGGCAGGGAAGACCGGATCTGCAGAATACGGCAGCGAAGGAGGAGCAGAAGGAACTCACTCCTGGTTTGTGGGTTATCTGGATGCGGAAAATCCAAAACTGGCGATCAGTGTGATCATCGAAGACGGCGGTTCCGGAAGTTCTTCCGCAGTCCCGGCAGCCAAGATGGTATTTGACAAATGGTGGTATGAACTGCAGTATCAGCAGTAATGCAAAAGAGAATATTTTTATAGCTTGCGTTCAGCTGAAAAAAGGGGTATACTAAAAACAGTTTTAGACACAACGCATACAGGAGGAATTGCAATGATTGAGGCAACGAGCTGTGGCGGTGTGGTAATCTTTCGCGGGAAGATCCTGCTGTTATACAAAAGCTATAAGAACAAGTATGAGGGCTGGGTCTTGCCGAAAGGAACTGTAGAAGCTGGCGAAGAGTATAAAGATACCGCTGCCAGGGAAGTGTTGGAGGAAACGGGTGTCGATGCTTCCATTATCAAGTATGTCGGAAAAAGTCAGTATACATTCAATGTCCCGGAGGACATCGTTTCCAAGGATGTACACTGGTATCTGATGATGGCGGACAGTTATTACAGCAAGCCACAGAGAGAAGAATATTTCGTGGATTCCGGATATTATAAGTACCATGAAGCATATCATCTGCTGAAGTTTTCAAATGAAAAAGCGATTTTGGAAAAAGCGTATAATGAATATCTGGAATTAAAGAGGCGGAATCTCTGGGGTAACAAAAAATATTTTTGACAAATTACTGCACCAGAAGGAGTGAAAGCTGGAGTCTCGGTTCGCCGCAGACTCCATTTTCATATCATGGACTTTGCAGACATTCTTATAGAAATGGGAGTCTTCTCCGACTAAGATAAAAATGCGTGTGGGTAGATCAAATAGGAGGTCTGGATATGCATACAAGAGAACATTTATTAGAACATCTGGATATTGAATATTCTTACAAACTGGCAAGACGCATGGAGCAGTTTCGCTCCAACGAGGTACTGGGATACCGCCCGGCAGGTTCGCAGGCAGAATTTAAGACCGGTGAGATGCTGAAAAAAGAAATGGAAAGCATCGGGCTTTCACAGGTTACAAAAGATGCCGTCACCGTGGATGGCTGGGAATTTAAAAAGGCAGTCCTTGCGGTGGAGACAAAAGGCAAACGCCGGGAATTTCAGCTTGGAGCATATCAGACAGACTTTAAGACTGATGGCTTTGAACCTTTTTCCCTGACTTATGTGGGAAAAGGAACGGAAAAGGATTATGAGGGCCGGGAAGTGCAGGGAAAACTGGTACTTGTCGATATCAACCAGAGAGATGAATGGTGGATCAATTACCCGGTTTATCAGGCACATTTAAAAGGGGCAAAAGCCCTGATCGCTGTCCAGGACGGCGGATATGGTGAGATTGACAACGAAGCCTTAAATGCACAGGATATTGCAGGACCTTCCGATGCGGCAGCTGTTTCAATCTCCAGAAAAGATGCAGAAGTGCTTAAAGAGCTGTTGAAAGAAAAAGAAGAGATCCCGGTCTTTTTTGACGCGGACAGCCAGGTGATGCCGTCGTGCACCACCTACAATATCTGCGGAAGGATTCCTGGAAAGCATCCGGAGCGTATGATCCTGCTCTCCGCACATTATGATTCTTATTTCAGCGGCTTTCAGGATGACAATACTGCGGTTGCCCTGATGTTCGGCATCGCAAAGTCTTTGCTGGAGAGTGGTTATCAGCCAAACAATACAATCGTATTCTGTGCAATGGCGGCAGAGGAATGGGGTGTGATCGATTCTGATTTTGACTGGTCAGCGGGTGCTTACGAGCAGATTTTTACAGCACATCCGGAGTGGGTCGGCAAAGTGATCGCAGATCTTAATTTTGAACTTCCTGCACTGGCACATGGAACAAGAGCCAGGATCCGCAGCTGTTATGAATATGTGCGTTATCTGGAAGAATTTCTTTCTAATCTGCCGCTTCTGACACAGGCCTATCCGGAGGAGACGAGGATTACGGCACCGATCGAGACCTGGTCGGATGACTTTTCCATGGCGATCGCCGGCATTCCGTCCATGGTCAATGATTTTACCGGTGGAAGTTTTATGGAGACGCACTACCATTCACAGTTTGATAACGATGATTATTACGATGAACAGGTATACCGCCTGCATCACGAACTGTTTCTGCTGCTGATCTGTGAACTGGATCAGACGGCGGTCGTTCCGTTGTGTTTTGCCCCGGTTATGAGCCGGGCAGGGAAGTTTCCTGGAGCGGAAGCTGCAAAAGGTGTACTTTCAAAGAAACTGGATGTTATGAAGCAATATCTGAAAGAAGCAGAAAAAAAAGCAGAGCAGGATTATCAGAAGGTACAGGAACAGAACCGTGCTTACCGCCGCCTTCTTAAGGAGGAACGCTTTGAAGAAGCAGAAGAGCTGTTTGAAAGCCTGCGTCCTCTGGAACAGAAACAGCTTGCAAACTTCAAAAAAGAACAGGATACGTTTGTACGCATCGACTGGTACGGAAACGTACTTTATCCACATGAGATCCTTCTGAAAAATATCAGGCTTTTAGAAGATGCGATAGAAGATCTTGAAAAAGCAGAAGTATCAAAGGCACTTGGACGGCTCTATCAGGTTGACAACAATGCTTATGCGTTTATGTTTGATGAAGATGTATACAATCATTTCACGGACTATGTTTTCCATCAGCCAAGGGAACGGCTGAAATGGGGCTATGGAAGGATTATGGAGCATGAAAAGCTTTATACTCTGGTGAGAAGCCTGCTGGAAAAAGAAAAAACTGCGGGATCTGATTTTGAAAGTGAGATTCTCCGACTGAAAAAAGTATGTGAAAAACAGTATACATTACTGGAAAAATATACTGACAAGATAACAGAAGTTCTGAAAGAAACGTATCTGAACTGAGCATACAGAAAGGGAGAAAATCAGAAATTTATGGACAGCGAAAATTTATACCGCGTGCAGAGAGAGGATCTGCCAAAACTGGAAAAACTTCTGAATCTGTGCTTTGCACATGATCCACTTTATGAGACACTGATACCAAATGCGGAAATCCGAAAGAAACTGATGCCGGAATTGTTTCATTGTGATATGGATGAATTTTATGAGACATGTGAGATTTTTTCAGACAGCGAAGAGCTGAACAGCGTTCTTGTGGTATCTGATGAAACAAAATCCTGCAATATTTTCCGCTTTCTTTATACAGAAGCAAAAGCAGTATTACATACGGATGGTTTTCTGATAAAAGAAGATCCGTCTCTGCACACATTTTACAATTTTATCAAGGGCGGAGACTATCTGAACTCGAACTGGACGGATCAGCTTCATCAGAATCGCAGGCTCCACGTGATCTATCTGGCAGTTAATCCGCAGATGCAGCATCATGGGATTGCGGCAGGACTTCTGGAGGAAACCATACGCTACGCAGATCAGCACCGGATGATGATCTCGCTGGAGACACACAATCAGAATAATGTGGAGTTTTATCAGAAATCTGGATTTAAGGTATATGGTGTGCTTGAAAAAAATTTCTCCCTGAAACAGTACTGCATGATAAGAGAAGTTCGTTAGTCGTTGCATTATGTTTCTGTGTCTGGTAAAATAGAACAAGAATTCGATGGCAGGAGAAAGGAAAAAATATGAAATGGTATCCATATCTCTATGTGGGGGAAGGTGCATCAAAAAAGAAAAACAAGATCATCCGGAAACTGAAGATCGGTGCGGGAATGATCGATGTGTGGGTGATCACCGAGGCAGCAAACGGCGAGGATCAGTTTGATATCCTTTCTTCTGCGTGGCTGAAACAAAGAGCAGTGAGAAAAAAGCTGCCGATGATCTACGGCATTGCCAAAGGCTATGAGGAAGCCGTGGATCTGGTGGTCCAGATGGCGGAAGAGACGTACAGAGAGACCGGAAACGGAGATATCCTCCGTTATCTGAAAAGCAGATGCAGTGAAAGACAGGGCAGGCTTATGTGAGGTCTGGCAGGTGATTCTGGCAGGCGTTGCAGAATCATAATCAGGAAAGAAATTAACGGGTGTTTGTATATGATACATATCATACTGGCTATACTGAAAATAGTGGGGATTCTTCTGGCCGTTCTTCTGGGACTGGTCCTGCTGATCCTTCTGACCGTTTTGTTTTTGCCTCTGCGGTATCGCATATGTGCAGAAAAACACGGGGAACTGAAAAAAAGTACTGCAAACGTCAGTGTGAGCTGGCTGTTTGGCATCCTGAAGGTAAAAGCAGGCTACCGGAATGGGCAGATATCCTTTGTACCGCAGATTTTCGGAAAAAAGATCGATTTCGCTAAAAAAAATACCGGGCAGACGGAGGATTTTTCAGAAGAGGCAGAAAACAATGAAACAAAGAACTGCGAGACAGAAAAAACAGAGGATGTTTCGGAAGAGAAAAAGCCAATGCCTGTGTTAGAAGAGAAAACGAAACCGAACCCAGAACCGTCTCCGAAAACCGAAACACAGGAAAATAAGGCTTCGAAATCAGAAACACAGGATGGTGAAATGTCAGAATTGCAGGCAGAAGATGCGGCTGAACCGGAAAAGCGACATCGTTTTTTCAATATAATCGAAAAGGTACGCATGCAGATCGAAAAGATCAGAAATCGTATCCTCACCGCAAAAGAGCAGGCGAAAAAAACGATCCGTTCTATTACAAAATCAAAAGAGACACTGAAGCGATATCTTGATTTTCTGCGTTCAGATCTTTCGCGGGAAGTTTATCAGATCTTGAAGAATCATCTCTTTTATCTTCTGAGACATATTCGCCCGCATAAGATCAAAGGCTATGTACATTATGGTTTCGGAGATCCGGCACTCACCGGAGAGTTTACGGGGATTCTCTATCTGATCCTTCCGGCGAAGTGCAAGGAACTGGATCTTAAGCCTGATTTTGAAGATCAGGTCTGCGAAGGAGAAGTTTTGGCTTTGGGACATATCCGCATCTGCCATCTTGCACTGACAGGAGCGAAGATATTTTTTGATAAAAAATTAAAAATATACTGGAAACGATTCAGACGATTAAGGAGGGCTTAATATGGCATCAGAAAACAACAACTTTCAGAGTACAGTAAATTCTCTTTTCAAAGGCATGGACAGTTTTATCACGACCAAAACCGTTGTGGGAGATGCGATCACAGTGGGTGACACGATCATCCTGCCACTTGTAGATGTCACGTTTGGTGTTGCTGCGACAGCAAAAAATGAAGACAAGAAACAGAACGGCGGCGGTGGCATGGGCGGAAAAATGAGTCCGAGTGCCGTGCTTGTGATCCAGAACGGGACGACCAAACTGGTCAATGTCAAAAATCAGGACGGTCTGACCAAGATCCTGGATATGGTTCCGGATTTTGTTAATAAATTTACCGATGGAAAATTTTTCTCATCAAAAGATGACGACGAGATCATTTCAGAGGCAAAAGAAGAAAAAGAATAAAGAAAAAGATAACAAAAGGTCATGGGGATCGGACAGTTCCGTAAAATCCATGACCTTTTGTGCTACGATGCCTTTGCAGATGCATATTCTGGTAATAAAGAGATTCGGAGAAATCCAATGAAAAGGATCATAGGCTATACCGTGTTCTGGATCGCATTTGGTATGACGATCGCATTTTTTATGCCGAATGTCTTTGTGTCGGTTCTCTTTATCTTCGGGCTGCTGCTTCTTGGCTATTTTATGTTCTGCTGTTGAGAAAAAGAGCGGCTATATTTCACCGAATTTTTCCAGGATATTTTCCCGATAAGGATCGGCAATCGCAAGTTCTGTTCCGTTATCAAGCATAATTTTTCCGTTTTTGATCCGGAAAACATAGTCGCAGTTGACCAGCTCCAGAGGATGGATGCGGACAAAATCACAGGGCTCCAGCTCTTTTTCCAGGTCATTTATGTTATAGCGGATCCGCTTGGCAGTGCCGTCGTTTTTCAAAAGCTCAATAAAACCATCTCGGATATCCCGGATGTAGAGGATCTGTCTGAGATTTAACTTGTGCAGGGCATCCGGTGTGCGGAGAATATAAAGAAACGAGTCTTCCCGTTTATGGTATTCCAGCATGAATGCTTTCAGTGTGGAACTCAAATCTTCATGAAAATGATCTTTGCGGACGAAACTGTAAGGATGTGCTTTGAAAGAATCAAAAACATATTCTTCTCTTGCAGATACAAAGATGATGACCGGATTCTTCTGATGCCTGCGGATCTGCAGAGCAAGTGTGATGCCATCGAGCTTTGGCATTTCAATATTTAAAATGTACAGGTCAAAAAACATTCCTTCCGATACACGGCACATGACATCTTCGCCGGAAGAAAAGGAAGCAACATCTGCCTGGACATTCATGTTCATAATCTGCTTGGTGATCTCACTGGTGATAAAAGTCAGGGAAGAAACATGATTATCACAAACAGCAATATGTAAAGTATCCATAAATAAAACCTCCTTCCACGTATACTATAAGCAGACGGATAAACAGAGAAAGATACAAGTTATCCCATCTGTCCGCTGACTTATGCTATGTTGGTAACAGTGTATCTCTTCTTCTGACAAATGTCTATAAAAAATAAGAAGTTTTTTCGGTTTTGAGGACAGGACTTGTCGTATTGTGGAATTTGAAAATAAGTATTTGTAAGTTTATAGAAAGTATGCTATAATTTAAAAAGTTCGATTAAGCCGTTTCAAATGCGGTATGGGAGGTTATTATGTCAATTATACAGGCGATCATATTGGGAATTGTACAGGGCATTACGGAGTTCTTGCCGGTCAGCAGTTCCGGACATCTGGCGATCATCCAGAATATATTTCATATCCAGACAGACGGGGGATTATTTTTTGATGTTATGCTGCATCTTGGTACCCTGGTGGCGATTTTCGTGGTTTACCGCAAGGACATTCTGCGTATGATCGTTGAGACGGTCAATATGTGTGGTGATATTATTTACAATCTGAAAAGTTATATTCAGAATCAGCGTTCCTACAGTGCGCTGCGTTACCGCAAGATTGTAAAAAACAACTATCGCAAGTTTGTGGTACTGGTGCTGGTATCTACCATACCGACAGGTATCATTGGTTATATCGGAAAGGGAATGGTGGAAAAAGCGAGTGCGACACTGATCGTTCCGGGGATTTGCCTGATCCTGACTTCCATTTTGCTGGTGGTATCCGAGAAAACACCGAACGGCAAAAAGATACCAAAGGATATCAGTTACAGAAGCGGATTTTTGATCGGTGCAGCACAGGGCTGTGCCACACTTCCGGGACTTTCCCGCTCCGGTACGACGATCGCGGCGTGCCTGATGAGCGGATATGACAGACGTTTTGCAGTTCGCTATTCTTTCATTATGTCGATCCCGGCGATTCTGGGAGCGGCTGTTCTTGAGATCAAGGATCTGGGAAGTGAAGCGATCACCGGGGGCATCGTACTCAACGGACTGATCGGAGCGATCGTTGCAGGATGCGTTGGTTATGTATGCATTAAAACGATGCTTACAGTCGTGCGTAAGAAAAAATTTATGGGATTTGCGATTTACTGTTTTGCAGTAGGAGTGATTGCGATTATTGCAAACTTCCTGGTATAACAGAATCGATTTTACAAAGGAATGTTTTATATGCAAAAAGACTGTTACGGTATGGATTCTGTAACAGTTTTTTGTTATGGAGACCGCGGATCAGCTGATAAAATCTACAAAGCGTGTTTTATCTTTGCTATAGCGACGAAAAATGTGATATGACGAGGAAAACAGATAAAGGGGAGCAACAATTTATGGCAGAAAGGAAAAAAACGGTGCAAAGTACAAGAAGAAGCAATTCTGCACCAAAGAAGGGAAACAACAGCAGGAAAACGACAGCAATGCCGAAGAAAGAGACTGCGGTACCGAAAAAGGGAAAGGTCGGCAGACCAAGAAAAACGGATTATCAGAAACCGGAAAGAATCGAAAATCCAGGAAATGAAGGATTCTCTGTCTGGGAGGAAATTCTGGTCTGGCTGGTGCTTGCTCTGTCCGTTCTGATCCTGATCGGAAATTTCGGTGTCGGCGGCTTTATCGGCAATACGGTAAGCCATATCAGTCTCGGAGCATTTGGGCTGATGGCGTATCTGTTCCCATTTGCCCTTTTTCTGGGAGTGGCTTTTGCAGTTGTAAACAAGGAAAAAAGCATTATGTGGGTCAAACTGGGCGGATGTTGTCTGATGTGGCTTGCCATGTCCATTTTCTGCGAACTGATCAACGGATACGATAAGAGCAGAAATCTGATGGACTATTATAAGTACAGCATCGAGGAACATACAGGCGGCGGGATTATCGGAGGCATTTTCTGCAAAGTGTTCTGTCCGTCCGTCGGCATTGCGGGAGCTTATGTGATCGTGATCCTTCTGGCTGTGATTGCCCTGGTTCTGATCACGCAGCGTTCTCTGTTTCGTGGTATGCAAAAAAGCAGCAAAAAAGTCTACTGTTCTGCAAAGGAAGATGCCAGACGAAGAATGGAGCAGGCAAGGATACACCGTGAAGAGCAGGCACTTTGCCGGGAACAGCAGCTGATGAATGAAAGGGAAGCTCTGGAGCGGAGAAAAGAGGCGTTTGAAGAAGAAAAGAAACGACGTCTTGATCATAAAGTGACCGGTGTGACTTATCAGACGGTAGGTGAAAATCTGGTTTCGGAGAAAAGTGAAATTCCAAGAGAGATCATCGAGGCACAGCCGATCATCGAAGAGGAACCGGGCAGGAGAGAGGAAATCTATGAAGAGGAGCCGGAAGAATCCTTTGATTTTCTGAATATGCTTTCCATTGAAGGACTGGATGAAGAAGACCATTCTGATACGGAACCGTCACCGCATCCAGTGCCAGATCATGCAGAAGAATCCGGCGGTTCGGCAGAAACGGAAAAAGAGAAAAACCGGAAAAATCCAAGATCTTCCGCAAAAGAGCAGAAAGTCCAGCTGGAAAGTGTCAGCGAGGAGATTGAAGCGGCAGAAAAGGTGCAGAAACCACAGTATGCCTTCCCGCCGATGGAGATCCTCGGTCTTCCAAGACGCGGAAAAAACGGAAACAGCAGTGAGGTGCTGAAAACGACGGCCCAGAAGCTGCAGAATACACTGCACAGTTTTGGCGTGGAGGCTCATGTCACCAATGTCAGCTGCGGACCTTCTGTCACCCGGTACGAACTGACACCTGAGCAGGGAGTCAAAGTCAGCCGTATCGTCAATCTGGCAGATGATATCAAGCTGAACCTTGCGGCAGAAGATATCCGGATCGAGGCACCGATCCCGGGGAAAGCAGCGGTCGGCATTGAAGTCCCGAATAAGGAAAGCAGCGAAGTTTATTTAAGAGAACTTTTGGAGTCATCGGAGTTTCAGGAAGCCAAATCCAAGCTGTCAATTGCAGTTGGAAAGGACTTGGCAGGAAAGATTGTGGTGGCGGATATTGCAAAAATGCCGCATCTTCTGATTGCCGGTGCAACAGGATCCGGTAAGTCTGTATGCGTCAATACGATCATCATGAGTCTGATCTACAAAGCTTCGCCGGAAGATGTCAAGCTGATCATGATCGATCCAAAAGTCGTGGAACTGAGTGTTTACAATGGGATCCCGCATCTGTTTATCCCGGTTGTCACCGATCCGAAAAAGGCAGCCGGTGCTCTGAACTGGGCAGTAGCGGAGATGACGAAACGTTACCAGCAGTTTGCTACCCAGGGCGTGCGTGATCTGAAAGGCTATAATCAGAAGATCGAATCGATCCCGGAAGAACAGCGGACGGAAGAAATGAAGAAAATGCCACAGATCGTGATCATCGTGGACGAGCTTGCCGATCTGATGATGGTTGCTCCCGGAGAAGTGGAAGATGCAGTCTGCCGTCTGGCACAGCTTGCAAGAGCAGCCGGCATCCATCTGATCCTTGCAACACAGCGGCCTTCCGTCAATGTTATCACTGGTCTGATCAAGGCAAATATGCCGTCAAGGATTGCGTTCAAGGCTTCTTCCGGTGTGGATTCCAGGACGATCCTGGATATGAACGGGGCGGAAAAACTGCTTGGAAAAGGAGATATGTTGTTCTATCCGCAGAATTATCAGAAACCGGCAAGACTTCAGGGAGCATTTGTCAAAGACAGTGAAGTGGAACAGGTCGTAGAATTTTTAACACAGCAGAATAACCCAGAAACATACAATGCAGAAATGCAGGTGCAGTTATCGCAGGTGACACAGGCTGCCCAGGATCTGAAAAATAGCGGAAGCGATGTAGATGAATACTTTGCAGATGCCGGAAAGTTTATCATTGAAAAAGACAAAGCATCGATCGGTATGCTCCAGCGAATGTTCAAGATCGGGTTTAACCGGGCGGCACGCATCATGGATCAGCTTTCGGATGCCGGTGTTGTCGGCCCGGAAGAAGGAACCAAACCGAGGAAAGTGCTGATGAGCATGGAACAGTTCGAAAATTATCTTGAGCAGGGGCAATAAGTATTGAAATTTTTAAGGGATTGTTTTATACTTTAATGTAGTGTTTTGTAGAAACTTGCGACTGTATACAAAAAACACAGTCAGGTGTGCTTTTATAAAACAAAAAATATGGAGGTATGATATGTACAAGATTTTAAAAGCAGGAAAACTTGCAGGCAATATCTACGAGATGGTTGTAGAGGCTCCGCGTGTTGCAAAGCATTGTCTGCCGGGACAGTTTATCATCGTAAAAATGGATGAAGTCGGCGAGCGTATTCCGCTGACTATTTGTGACTATGACAGAGAAGCCGGTACAGTTACTATTGTATTCCAGCCGATCGGAGCTTCCACAGAGAAATTTACCACACTGAAGGCAGGAGATACTTTCCGTGATTTCGTAGGTCCTCTGGGACAGCCGTCTGACCTGTGCACAGAGCCGCTCGAAGAAGTAAAAAAGAAAAAGATCCTTTTTGTAGCTGGTGGTGTAGGTACCGCACCAGTATATCCACAGGTGAAATGGCTGCATGAGCACGGCATTGATGCGGATGTTATTGTCGGTGCAAAGACAAAAGACCTGGTTATCCTGGAAAAGGAACTTTCCGAAGTGGCAGGCAATCTCTATGTTACAACCGATGACGGTTCTTACGGAAGAAGCGGAATGGTAACAAAAGTGATCGAAGACCTGGTAACAAAAGAAGGAAAAGTATATGATCACTGCGTAGCGATTGGTCCGATGATCATGATGAAATTCTGCTGCCTGACAACAAAGAAACTGAACATTCCGACTATTGTCAGCATGAACCCGATCATGGTGGACGGTACCGGCATGTGCGGAGCCTGTCGTGTTATGGTAGGAGATGAAGTGAAATTTGCCTGCGTAGACGGTCCGGAATTTGACGGTCATAAGATTGATTTTGATGTGGCAATGAAGAGACAGACTCTCTACAAGACAGAAGAGGGACGTGCACTTCTGAAACTGCGTGAAGGTGACACACATCATGGCGGATGTGGAAATTGCGGAGGTGACAAATAATGGCAGATGTATTAAAGAAAGTTCCTGTAAGAGAACAGGCACCAAAAGTAAGAGCAACCAACTTTGATGAGGTTTGCCTTGGATATAATGCGGACGAAGCAATGGAAGAAGCTTCCCGCTGCATCAACTGTAAAAATGCAAAATGTATGCAGGGATGTCCGGTATCCATCAATATCCCGGCATTTGTACATGAAGTAAAAGAAGGAAACTTTGAAAAAGCATATCAGATCATTTCTGAGTCCAGTGCACTTCCAGCAATCTGCGGTCGTGTATGTCCGCAGGAGAGCCAGTGTGAAGGAAAATGTATCCGCGGTATCAAAGGCGAAGCCATTTCCATCGGAAAACTGGAGCGTTTTGTAGCTGACTGGGCAAGAGAGAACGGCATCCGTCCGGCAGCTCCGGCAGAAAAGAACGGCAAGAAAGTAGCTGTTATCGGGTCCGGTCCATCCGGTCTGACCTGTGCAGGTGATCTGGCAAAATTAGGTTATGACGTAACCATCTTTGAAGCACTGCATGAGGCAGGCGGTGTACTGGTATATGGTATTCCAGAATTCCGTCTTCCGAAATTGGATGTTGTTGCAAAAGAAGTAGAAAACGTAAAAGCACTCGGTGTTAAGATCGAGACAAACGTGATCATCGGACGTTCTATCACCATTGATGAACTGATGGATGAAGAAGGTTTTGAAGCAGTCTTCATCGGTTCCGGTGCAGGTCTGCCGATGTTCATGGGAATCCCTGGAGAAACCGCAAAAGGTGTATTTTCTGCAAACGAGTACCTGACAAGAAACAACCTGATGAAAGCATTCCGTGAAGATTACGATACACCGATCGTACATGGCAAGAAAGTAGCTGTTGTCGGCGGCGGAAACGTAGCAATGGATGCTGCAAGAACCGCACTTCGTCTCGGTGCAGAAGTACATATCGTATACAGAAGAAGTGAAGCAGAACTTCCTGCACGAGCAGAAGAAGTACATCATGCAAAAGAAGAAGGTATCATCTTTGATCTGCTGACCAACCCAACGGAAATCCTGGTAGATGAGAACGATGCAGTAGCCGGCATGAAATGTATCCGTATGGAGCTTGGCGAGCCGGATGCTTCCGGAAGAAGAAGACCGGTAGAGATCCCGGGATCTGAATTTGTCCTGGATGTAGATACCGTTATCATGTCCCTTGGAACTTCACCGAACCCGCTGATTTCTTCAACGACCATCGGTCTGGATGTCAATAAGAGAAAATGTATTATTGCGGACGAAGAAACCGGAAAGACATCAAAAGATGGTGTATACGCAGGTGGAGATGCCGTTACCGGAGCAGCTACCGTTATCCTGGCTATGGGTGCAGGTAAAGCAGCAGCAAAAGGTATCCATGAATTCCTGAGCAATAAATAAGATGTTTGTGGTGTCTTTTTAGACAGAGCATTTGCAGATGTTTTGAGATAAGTATAGAAGAGAGGTGTCACCTGTAATAACGGGTGGCATCTTTTTTACAGATAAAAGTTTTGCCCATAAAATACACGGCAGTTTTGTTGTAATTTACCAATATTTATGCTATGATAAAAAACAGGTTTAAAATCCGCAAAAGGCGGTATTTCAATGCCAGAGTATGCAGAAAGAAAAGAGTTTCTGCATGAAACACGAGAATGAGGAGGAAACAAGACATGGGAATGACGATGACACAGAAAATTCTTGCAGCTCATGCAGGATTACCAAGTGTAGAAGCCGGTCAGCTGATCGAGGCAGATCTGGATCTGGTCCTGGGAAATGATATTACTTCCCCGGTTGCCATTCATGAGATGGACAAGTTTAAAAAACAGGAAGTATTTGACAAGGATAAGATCGCACTGGTAATGGATCATTTTATTCCGAATAAAGATATCAAATCAGCAGAACACTGCAAATGTGTACGTGAATTTGCCTGTAAAAACGAGATCACCAATTATTTTGACGTAGGAGAGATGGGAATCGAACACGCACTGCTTCCGGAAAAAGGACTGACCGTGGCAGGAGATGTGATCATTGGTGCGGATTCTCATACCTGTACATACGGAGCACTGGGAGCATTCTCCACCGGTGTTGGAAGTACCGACATGGCAGCCGGTATGGTAACCGGAAAAGCATGGTTTAAAGTACCGTCTGCAATTAAATTTAACCTGGTCGGCAAACCGGCAAAATGGGTAAGCGGCAAAGATGTGATCCTGCACATCATCGGACTGATCGGTGTGGACGGAGCTCTTTACAAATCCATGGAATTTGTTGGTGAAGGAATCAAATACCTGAGCATGGATGACCGTTTCACGATCGCAAACATGGCGATCGAAGCCGGTGGCAAGAACGGTATCTTCCCGGTAGATGACCTGACCGTTGCATATATGAAAGAACATTCCAAACGTCCATATAAAGTCTATGAAGCAGATGAAGATGCCGTATACGAACAGGAATATACCATTGACCTCAGCACTCTGAAATCAACCGTAGCATTCCCGCATCTTCCGGAAAACACCAGGACCATCGATGAGATCACAGAAGATGTTGTGATCGATCAGTCTGTGATCGGTTCCTGTACAAACGGACGTATCGAAGATCTGCGTTGTGCAGCAGAGATTTTAAAAGGACGCAAAGTGAAAAAAGGTGTCCGCTGTATCGTGATCCCGGCAACACAGCAGATTTATCTGCAGGCTATGAGAGAAGGACTGCTGGAAATCTTCATCGAAGCAGGAGCAGTTGTCAGCACACCGACCTGCGGACCATGCCTTGGCGGCTACATGGGTATCCTGGCAGAGGGTGAGCGTTGTATCTCCACTACCAACCGTAACTTCGTGGGCCGTATGGGACATGTAAAATCAGAAGTATATCTGGCAAGCCCGGCAGTTGCAGCAGCAAGTGCAGTGACCGGAAAGATTTCCGCACCGGCAGAGCTTGGATTATAGGAGGATAGATAAGATGAAAGCACATGGTAAAGTATTTAAATATGGAGACAATGTAGATACCGATGTTATCATTCCGGCAAGATATCTGAATTCTTCCGATCCGGCAGAACTGGCAACACACTGCATGGAAGATATTGATAAAGAGTTTGTAAACAAAGTTCATAAGGGAGATATCATTGTAGCTGAGAAAAATTTCGGCTGCGGATCTTCCAGAGAACATGCACCGATCGCCATCAAGGCAGCAGGTGTAAGCTGTGTCATCGCAGAGACCTTTGCACGTATTTTCTACCGCAATGCGATCAACATCGGACTGCCGATCATCGAGTGTCCGGAAGCATCCAAAGGCATCGAGGACGGCGATGACGTAGAAGTGGATTTTGACAGCGGCATGATCTACAATCGCACAAAAGGAACCGAGTTTAAAGGACAGGCGTTCCCGGAGTTTATGCAGAAGATCATCAAAGCAGAAGGTCTTATTTCCTATATTAATGGAAAGAACTAAAGCGTTGTAGGCAAAGTGCTCAATTGATTAAATAATAGTCTGAATCATAAAAAAAGATTTCGTATCTGATTTTTATCAGATATGAAATCTTTTTTGAGTATAAGGAGTAATCGTAAAGCGGACATTCACAATCCGCTTCGCTGCTTGCTCATGAACGCAGTCGCTTCGCGACCTGTCAGTGTGAGCTTTCAATTCCCACTGACATAAGCATCCCCCTCACTCACCGCTTAGTGCTCTGCACACTTGAAGCGGGGGGAATGCTTCTCTGCGTTCAAATCAAATATATGCGAGACTGAAATACCATTTGGCTTAATGCTTCTGGTATTTTGAAAAGAAATCGTCACCTGAGAGCAGGTGGCGATTTCTTTGTCGGATCAATGGTCAGTCAGGCTGATCAAGATTGAGTGTAGATCTTGCATGCGTTTGACTTTAAACATTACCATAAGAAAATATTGACAAACTGATATTAAAATGATATCATTTTAATAAACCGAAAAGATGTTTTAAAACTAAATGATGCCTGCAAATTGCTCCGTTATAAAATAACTCCCGCAATTCTATAAACATTCGGAATCCGCAGATTTACTGCGTAAATAGCTACTTCCTCGTGTTTAGCGGGTTTCAAGTTCGAATGTCTTATCTCGCAAGCAAGAACGGCATTTTGACCTTTTAACCCTGGCATCACAAAAATAATTAAAGGAGGAAAGGATTATGGATATCAAGGAAAAAGTTTTGAACAACAGGAAAAATGGCATGGCAATGATGTTGCTGTTTATCATTTTTTATGCAGCAGCTGCAGGCATCATGCTTGTCGGTGCGATTACCGAGTTGATTCCGCTTATGCTACTGGCAATCATCTGGATTTCCATCGGCTGGATCCCGTTTCTTGGACTCAAAGTTCTGAAACCGCAGGAAGCTTTGGTACTTACTCTGTTCGGTAAGTATGTCGGCACTTTAAAAGATGCAGGATTTTACTGGGTAAATCCATTCTGCAGCAGTGTGAACCCGGCAGCAAAGACCAAACTGAACCAGAGCGGGGATGTGGATGGCGGAAACAGTGCGAAATCCGTGCTGGTTGCGGCAGCAGGTGCAAATGCTTCTGCAAATGCATCGGTTCCAAACAAAAAGATTTCCCTGAAGATTATGACACTCAACAACAACCGTCAGAAGATCAATGACTGCCTCGGTAATCCGGTGGAAATTGGGATCGCTGTGATGTGGCGTGTGACCGATACGGCAAAAGCTGTTTTCCATGTCGACAACTACAAGGAATATCTTTCCCTGCAGTGTGACAGTGCCCTGCGAAATATCGTGCGTATTTATCCTTACGATGTGGCACCGAATGTCGATACGACCGGTGACGGCATTGCCGATGAAGGCAGCCTGCGTGGTTCCAGCGAAATTGTTGCAGGACGCATCCGCGATGAGATCCAGAAGAAAGTAGCAGAAGCCGGTCTGGAGATCATAGAGGCACGTATCACCTATCTTGCCTATGCACCGGAAATCGCAGCCGTTATGCTTCAGAGACAGCAGGCATCAGCGATCATTGATGCGAGAAAGATGATCGTTGACGGAGCAGTCGGTATGGTTGAGATGGCACTGGAGCGTCTGAATGAGAATCAGGTAGTCGAATTAGATGAGGAGCGAAAAGCTGCCATGGTCTCCAATCTTCTTGTCGTGCTCTGTGGAAATCACGATGCACAGCCGGTTGTAAATTCAGGAAGTCTGTACTGATATGGCAGAGGGCAGACCGAAGAAACAGATCCCGCTCAGGCTCTCGGCAAAACTGTATGATCAGATCGCAGCCTGGGCAGAAGATGATTTTCGCTCCGTAAACGGGCAGATTGAATATCTGCTCACAGAATGTGTAAGGCAACGTAAAAAAAACGGCAAGTATGTATCCGAAACAATGGATGAACCGCCGGAATTAGACATCTGAGATGTAAAAAGAAAAAGTGTCGGAAGAATGAAAGGTTCTTCCGGCACTTTTGTGTCGCTTTGTATTTAAAAATGTTTTTGTAATCTTAACGTTTTTCAATCGGAACATAATCTTTAATCTCAGAAATGCCTTTGTATGCAGGACGGATAATTTTTCCGTTATTGGCAAGCTCTTCGAGGCGGTGGGCACTCCAGCCAACCACACGGGCGATCGCAAAGATCGGTGTGAAGAGCTGCGTAGGCAGATCCAGCATACTGTATACAAATCCGCTGTAGAAGTCCACGTTGGCACTGACACCTTTGTAGATCTTGCGTTCTTCGGCAATGATCTGTGGTGCAAGGCGTTCCACCATAGAATAAAGCTGGAACTCTTCTTCTCTGCCTTTTTCTTTGGAAAGTTTCTCTACGAAACCCTTGAAAATATTGGCACGCGGATCAGAAAGAGAGTAAACAGCATGTCCCATACCATAGATCAGACCGGCGTGATCGAAAGCGTCTTTGTTCAGCAGGGCACGCAGATAATCACCAACTTCTTTTTCGTTGTTCCAGTCTTTGACGGTTTTCTTCATATCTTCAAACATACGGACAACTTTGATGTTGGCACCGCCGTGTTTCGGACCTTTTAAAGAGCCAAGGGAAGATGCTATAGTAGAGTAGGTGTCTGTACCAGAAGAAGATACCACATGAGTGGTGAACGTAGAGTTGTTACCACCGCCGTGTTCCATATGCAGCACCAGTGCAATGTCAAGGATGTGGGCCTCGAGATTGGTGTATTTACTGTCCGGACGGAGAATATGGAGCAGATTTTCCGCAGTGGAAAGTGATGGATCAGGCATATGGATATAAAGACTCTTTCCATCGTGATAATGGCTGTATGCCTGATAGCCATATACGGAAAGCATCGGAAACAGTGCAATCAGCTGCAAGCACTGACGCAGTACATTCGGAAGTGAGATGTCGTCTGCACGGTCATCGTAAGTATAGAGTGTCAGAACACTGCGGGCAAGCGTATTCATCATGTCTTGGCTCGGTGCTTTTAAAATAATATCTCTGACAAAGCTGGTAGGAAGAGAACGATATGCTGCCAACATATTAGAAAATTCTTTCAGGTCCTCTTTTGATGGGAGCTTTCCGAACAGAAGCAGGTAAGTAACTTCTTCAAAGCCAAAACGCTGATCTCTGATAAAACCGTTTACAAGATCTTCGATATTATATCCGCGGTAGTAAAGCTTTCCTTCGCATGGAACCTGTTTTCCGTCTACCATATCATAAGCATGGACATTGCCGATATCAGTAAGACCTGCCAGCACACCCTTACCATTGATATCACGCAGTCCGCGTTTTACATCATATTTGGTGTAAAGGGCAGGGTCAATCTTGCTGGTACTTTCTGCAAGTTTTGTCAGAGACAATATTTCAGGTGTAATTTCTGAATAAATATTCATTGGCAGTTCCTCCGTTTCATTATTTCTTTTATATGATGTTGGGGTCAAAAGATGCCATACGAATTGTTCCGTACTTCGTACTCCCACAATTCTTTCTACGCTCCGCTTCGGTCGGTGCTAAACATGTGCCACTGGCACATAGCACCCCAATATTCGCATATCGTAAAGCTTACGCTTCACTTTTATGCTCATATCGGGGCGGGTCGTTAAGCCATAAAACCACTCTTGTGCAAGCACATCGTGGTTTCAGGCTTTTGACCCTGGCATCTCTATATAGTATTCGAAATGATGCCAATGAATCGCTTTGTTACCGGAAAAGTAATTCTTTTCGTCTTGGCATCACCAAAATATACTTACTATTTTACCATAAAACAGTGAATTTTGCTAATAAAAAAACAATAAACAATGGCTATGGGATGTATAAAAAAAGTATAGCAGGAAAATAAAAAAAATATGGCAAAAAAACAAAAAAAGCAGTTGACAAATCCAGAAACCTGTTGTATCATATGAAACGTGCCTGAGAGACAGGCAGAAATAAAAAATGCGCGAGTGGCTCAGTTGGTGGAGCGCGACCTTGCCAAGGTCGAGGCCGCGGGTTCGAGTCCCGTCTCGCGCTTAATACTTTGGGGTGGGTCGATTGGATATATAGTGTATTCAATCGACCTTTTTTGCCTTGAGACGGAAATAGCTGTCTGGGGCAGGCAAAAATGTTTTACGGGGGAAATCAAAAAAGTTTGCCAGATGGCACAGGAGGTAATAAAAGTGAAACTATTGTATCAGTTTGGGATTATCATGTTTGTAACCTTTCTCGGAGAATTTCTGCACTGTCTGATTCCGTTGCCGATCCCGGCAAGTATCTACGGTTTGCTTCTGATGCTGGCGGGTCTGATGACAAAAGTGATCAAACTGGAGCAGGTCAAGATCGCAGCGGACTTTCTGATCGAGATCATGCCGCCGATGTTTATCCCGGCCGCCGTTGGTCTGATCGTGACCTGGAGTGATTTAAAGGCAATTCTGGTACCGGTTCTTGTGATCACTTGTATCACGACCGTCTTTGTTATGGTTGTGACCGGAAGAACGGCACAGGCAGTAATGCATCTGAAAGAAAACATGGCAGCACAGAAGATGGAGAAGCAGGATTAATAGGGTGATCTCAGGAGGGTAAAGACATGAAAGAGATATTGTGTAACTCGGCATATTTTGGCGTGACGGTCAGTCTGATCGGATATGGAGCTGGCATTATGCTGAAGAAAAAGTTCAAGTATGCATTTTTAAATCCGCTGCTGATCTCAATCATTTTTGTGATCGGCGTGGTGATGTTGTGCGGGGTGGATTATGAAAGTTATGAAAATTCTGCCCAATATTTAAGTTATCTTCTGACTCCGGCGACGGTATGTCTGGCGGTGCCGCTTTATCAGCAGATGACACTTTTAAAGAAAAATCTGGCAGCCGTTGCCTGCGGCATCCTCGCAGGTGTGCTGGCAAGTCTTGGAAGCGTCCTGCTTCTGGCATTTTTGTTCGGACTTGAGCATGATGTCTATGTTACGCTGCTTCCAAAGTCTATCACAACAGCAATCGGAATGGGCGTTTCCGAAGAACTGGGCGGTTTGGTGACCATCACGGTGGCTGTGATCATTGTTACCGGCGTGATCGGAAATGTGATCGGAGAGGCAGTCTGCAAGCTGTTTCGTATTTATGAGCCGATCGCAAAAGGACTGGCACTTGGCACATCCTCCCATGCGATCGGGACGGCCAAAGCACTGGAAATGGGCGAAGTGGAAGGTGCGATGAGCAGCCTGGCGATCGCGGTAGCCGGTCTTCTGACTGTGATCGGAGCCTCTGTATTTGCTGGATTTTACTGAAAATATGATGCCAGGGTCAAAGGTCTAAATCCACATGAGCTTGCTCATAGTTGGGGACTTTTGACACCCACATCAAAATATAAAATCTCTATTGAGAAATTTTGTTGAAAATGGTAGAATAAAAAGAAAAACATAAATGCGGAGGATTAACATGAAAAAACTGAAAGTAAAAAAAGGAAGTACCTGTATGGCTTGTCTTGCATGCGTAGAAGCATGTTCTGAGGCTTTTTATAAGGAGTTTCATCCGGACAAGTCCTGTATCCAGATCGTAGAGAAGAAGAGTGTACGCCCGATGGCCTGTCCACAGTGTGGCAAATGTGCAGAAGCCTGTCCGGAAGGTGCGATCACTCAGAATGCAAAAGGCGTTTACATGATCAACAAAAAGAAATGTACCGGTTGCGGAGCCTGTGCAAAAGCCTGTCCGTTTGGACTGATCGTCAAGACAGAGGGCAATCCGGCATCCAAATGTATCGCATGCGGTATCTGTGCAAAAGCCTGTCCGATGGATGTACTGGAAGTAGTAGAAGAGTAAAGAGCACTCAAAAATAATACATAAAAATAAAAAAAGTCATTGCTGAACATGTGAAATGTCTGCGATGGCTTTTTTTATTGTGTCGCTGTCTCTAATTCAAAAATGCCTCTGACATTCTTCTGTATACATCTGATGTATCATAAAAAACAGACCTTGTCGATTGTGACCGACAAGATCTGTTTTTGACTGATAGATATTTTGTTATCCTTAGATTAAACAATACCCTGAGCGTTCATAGCATCTACAACTTTTTCGAAGCCTGCGATGTTTGCACCGGCTACATAGTTGCCTTTCATGCCGTAACGTTCAGCAGCATCAACCATGTTGTGGCAGATATTAACCATGATACCCTGCAGTTTTGCGTCTACTTCTTCAAATGTCCAGCTCAGACGTTCGCTGTTCTGGGTCATTTCCAGAGCAGATGTAGCAACACCGCCGGCGTTTGCAGCTTTACCAGGAGCAAAGATCACGCCGTTTTTCTGCAGATATTCTGTTGCATCCATAGTAGTAGGCATATTAGCACCTTCGCATACAGCCAGGCATCCGTTTGCTGCCAGCTGTTTTGCATCGTCGATCAGCAGTTCATTCTGAGTTGCACATGGAAGAGCAACATCACATTTTACGCTCCATACGCCGCGTCCTTCATGGTATTCAGCGTTTGGTCTGTAGTTTTTGTATTCGGTCAGTCTTGCACGTTTTACTTCTTTGATCTCTTTAAGTGCTGCTACATCGATTCCGTCCGGATCGTATACCCAGCCGGTAGAATCACTTGCAGTAACCACTTTTGCACCCAGCTGCTGAGCTTTTTCGATCGCATAGATAGCAACGTTGCCGGCACCGGATACACAAACAGTCTTGCCAGCCAGTTCGATACCGTTCAGTTTCAGCAGTTCCTGTGTCAGGTAGAGCAGACCATAACCGGTAGCTTCTGTTCTTGCAAGGGATCCACCGTAGCTTAAGCCTTTACCTGTCAGAACACCTTCATACAGGCCACGGATTCTCTTGTACTGACCGAACATATAGCCGATCTCTCTTGCACCTGTTCCGATATCACCTGCCGGTACATCTGTATCAGCACCGATGTATTTGCACAGCTCTGTCATAAAGCTCTGGCAGAATGCCATAACTTCGCGGTCTGATTTGCCCTTAGGATCGAAGTCAGAACCACCTTTGCCGCCACCGATCGGCAGACCAGTCAGAGAGTTTTTGAAAACCTGTTCAAAACCAAGGAATTTGATGATACCAATATTTACAGACGGATGCAGACGGATACCGCCCTTGTAAGGTCCGATTGCACTGTTGAACTGTACACGGTAACCGGTATTTACCTGAACCTGACCTTTATCGTCAACCCATGGTACACGGAATTTGAACTGTCTTTCCGGATTTACCATTCTTTCCAGAAGAGCATCCTTTCTGTATTTTTCTTCATTTGCCTCGATAACGACTCTCAGAGACTCCAGAACCTCTTTTACTGCCTGATGAAATTCAGGTTCAGATGGATTCTGCTCTACAACTTTGGCAATAACCTCATCTACGTATGACATGATTGTGTCCTCCTTATCTTCATACATTGATTTCTGTAACCATTCAGAGCTATGCAAAAAACAGTTACGTTTTTTTTCATTGCAGATTATAGCAAATCAGCGTGGCAAAGTAAAGAAAAAAATAGTGCTTTTTTGCAAAAAAAATTACGGAATTTTTGTAAAAATGTTGGAAGTGCGTAGTTTTTGCAGGAAAAGCCTCAAAAGGGAAAAGTAAAACTTCCATATAAAGCAAAAGAAAACGAAAAGAATGACCATTTACAAAAAGAAGCAGATTCGCTATACTGAGAGGAAAAGACTGGATGAAAACCGGCCTGAATACAAAGGAGGATCTGCCAATGGAAAAGCAAGTGGGACTTACCGGGCAGGAGGTGGAGGAGCGTATCCGAAGCGGTCAGGTAAACAGGATGGAAAATCATATGGTGAAAACTAATAAGGAGATCGTAAAAGCACATTTGCTTACTTATTTCAATTTTCTGAACCTTTTTCTGGCCATTCTGGTTCTGATCACCGGACAGTTCAAGAACATGACTTTTATGGGAGTCGTGATCGTCAATGCGGTAATCGGGATCGTGCAGGAACTGAAAGTTAAAAAAGTAGTAGACAAGCTGACGGTTCTGACGGCTTCAAAAGCTCATGTGGTAAGAGAAGGTGAAAAATATGAGATAGATATAGAAGAAGTGGTGAAAGATGACATTCTGATTGTGATAAACGGCGATCAGATCTGTGCAGACTGTACGGTTCTTGAATGTGACGGTTTGGAGGTTAATGAATCCATGCTGACCGGAGAATCAAAACCTGTAAAGAAAAAAGCAGGAGATGAGCTGATGTCCGGCAGTTTTGTAGTTGCGGGCGGCGGTGTCGGCCGTGTGGTTCATGTCGGTGATGAGAATTATGCCGCAGAGCTGACAAGGAAAGCCAAGACGAAAAAACGTGCCACTTCGGAAATGCAGAATACGATCAAGCGGATCATAGCGGTGATCAGTATTCTGATCATTCCGATCGGCATTCTGCTGTTTCGTTCTCAGATCAGTGCTCAGGGGATGACCAGGAACGAAGCTATCGTGGCAACCGTTGCCGGAATCATCGGTATGATTCCGGAGGGACTGGTGCTGCTGACCAGCATCTCGTTTATCCTGGGCGTCGGAAGACTTGCAAAAAAGCGGGCACTCGTGCAGGAGATGGAAGCAATCGAAGCACTGGCACGCGTCAACGTGCTCTGCCTTGACAAAACCGGAACGATCACGACCGGGGAACTGGAAGTTACAGAGGTGCTTGGCCTTGGAGAGGTGAAAAAAGAAGAAGTAAGCGAGATCATGAATGAGCTTACGTTTGCTTTTGAAGACAGCAACAACACGCAGGAAGCATTAAAACGTTATTTTCACCGGATGGACCGTTTTACGGTCGTTCAGAAAATTCCGTTTTCTTCCGAACGAAAGTACCGTGCGATCGAGTTCGAAGAAAAGGGCTGTTATGTCCTTGGTGCACCGGAGTTTTTATTGCAGGATGACGAAGAAGGGGCGGAAATCCTTCGAAAAGTCAATCAGTATTCCGAGGAGGGCTATCGTGTCCTGTTGCTTGGAAAATGCGGTTCTGTTCAGGCGGAAGATGGAAGTGTCAGTGAGGTGTCACCGATGGGACTGATCGTGATCATGGACTGCATCCGGAAAGAAGCACCGGACGTCTTTCAGTACTTCCGTGGGCAGAAGGTAGAGATCAAGGTGATCTCCGGTGACAATCCGGTGACGGTATCGAAGATTGCCGGAAAAGCAGGACTTCTGGGGGCAGAAAAATACGTGGATGCCTCCACACTCGGAGATGATCCGCAAAGTTACCGGGAAGCCGTGCAGAAATATAATGTCTTTGGACGCGTGAAGCCGGAACAGAAGCAGAAGCTTGTCCATGCTTATCAGTCGGAAAAGAAAGTGGTCGGTATGGTTGGTGATGGTGTCAACGACGTGCTTGCACTGAAGGATGCAGACTGCGGTATTGCGATGGCAGCCGGAAGTGATGCGGCAAAACAGTCGGCACATATTGTCCTGCTGGATTCGGATTTTGCCTGCCTTCGGAATATTGTAAGCGAAGGAAGGACGATCATTGCCAACATCGAGCGGGTCAGCGCACTGTATCTGACCAAGACACTGTATTCCATCCTGCTGTGTGTCATTTTTATTCTTCTCGGACGGGCGTATCCGTTTATCCCGGTGCAGCTGTCTCTGATCAGTGCAGCCTGCATCGGTTTCCCGAGTTTTGTGCTGACACTGGAGCATACCGAAGAGGTGACAAGTACTGGATTTTTGCGTCATGTGATGCAGACGGCACTTCCGGCGGCGATTACTATGGTTGTCACCCTGCTTGTGGTTCAGGTTTTGTCACCGTTCTGGAAAGAAACAGAAGTGTTTACCTATACCTTTGATCTCCTGGTCGGAGGAGCAGTCGGGATCATGGTCGTATTTCGTGTGTGCAGGCCGTTGAACTGGCTGAGAGGCATTCTCTGTGTCTGCGTGATCGCAGTTTTTTCGGTGGGTGTGCTACTGTTCCCGGGATTTCTTGGAATCCACAGCATCTTCTGCTGGCAGATGGTACTGGCGATCCCGCTTGTGTGCATGGTCATTCTTCTGTATCATGAGCTGATACGTCTGATCCTGTGCTGTTACCGGATCCGAGATCGCATACACGAAAAACTGGAGATTTTATTTCCGAAGAGAAAAAAGAAAAAAAGCCGGTAAGGAAAGGAATTATAAATGAAAAAGAAAATAGCAGTGATAGGCGGAGGGGCGGCAGGCATGTTTGCAGCACTGAATGCGGCAGAACGAGGGTGCGAAGTCCATCTGTTTGAAAAAAATGAAAAACTGGGCAAAAAGATCTATATTACAGGAAAAGGCAGATGTAATCTGACCAACGCCTGTGATACGGAAGAACTGTTTCAGGCAGTTGTCAGCAATCCGAAATTCCTGTACAGTGCTTTCTATGGCTACACGAATCATGATGTGATCGATTTTTTTGAAAAAGCCGGTACAAAGACCAAAATTGAACGTGGGGACCGTGTTTTTCCGGTATCAGATCATTCTACAGATGTTATTGATGCACTTCGCAGGAAAATGCGGGAATATAAAGTGCAGGTGCATTTAAATACCGAAGTTTCCAAGGTGGAAGCCAAAGATGGAAAAGTAACCGGTGTTTTGTCGGATGGAGAAAAGAAACTTTTTCCGGCAGATGCCGTACTTGTGGCAACCGGAGGGATTTCTTATAAAACGACAGGTTCTACCGGAGACGGTTACCGTTTCGCAGAAGAACTCGGACATAAAGTGACGGAATTATATCCATCGCTGGTTCCGTTTAATACAAAAGAAGCGTGGGCAAAAAGCCTTCAGGGTCTTTCGCTGAAAAATGTGGATGTCAAAGTGATGGACGGTAAAAAGAAGCTCTATGATGGTTTTGGCGAGATGATGTTCACCCACTTTGGCGTGACTGGTCCTCTGATCTTAAGTGCCAGCAGTTACACTGCGAAAACGGCACGAAAAAAAGAACTTTCTATGTTTATCGACCTGAAGCCGGCATTGTCAAAAGAACAACTGGATCACCGAATCCTGCGTGATTTTGAGGAAGCAAAAAACAAACAGTTTAAAAACGCACTGGGCGGACTTTTCCCGGCAAAACTGACTCCGGTCATGATCGAGTTGTCCGGCATCAATCCGGAGAAGAAGGTAAATGAGGTATCAAGAGAAGAACGCCTCGGATTTGTGGAGCTGATCAAAAATTTGCCATTGACCGTAACAGGGCTTCGCGATTATAATGAAGCTATTATCACAAAAGGTGGTGTCAGTGTAAAAGAAGTCAATCCGTCCACGATGGAGTCCAAACTGGTGCAGGGACTGTATTTTGCAGGTGAAGTACTGGATCTGGATGCTGTGACCGGAGGATTCAATCTGCAGATCGCCTGGTCCACTGCCTATGCGGCAGCACTGGCGATGAGCGAAGCATAGATACCATACAGGAGGAAAATATGAGTTTTAATATTGCAATTGACGGACCGGCAGGAGCCGGAAAAAGCACGATCGCAAAACGTGTGTCAAAAGAGCTTGGATTTATTTATGTCGATACCGGGGCAATGTATCGTGCGATCGCAGTTTATATGATGCAGAATCAGATCGATATCCACGACGATGCGGCAGTGCAGAAAGCCTGCAGCAAGATTTCCATATCGATCGCCTACAGTGATGACGGCGAACAGCAGGTGATCTTAAACGGGGAGAACGTGACCGGACTGATCCGCACAGAAGAAGTGAGCAAGATGGCATCCGTGACTTCCGCAAACCCGGCCGTGCGAGCCACACTGCTTGACCTGCAAAGAGATCTGGCGGCAAAAGAAGATGTCCTGATGGACGGAAGAGACATCGGCACCAATATCCTGCCACATGCACAGCTGAAAATTTATCTGACTGCAAGCGTGGAAACGCGTGCAAAGAGACGTTTCCTGGAACAGCAGGAAAAGGGAGATACACACACACTGGAAGAGATCGAAGAGGAGATCCGGGACCGCGATCAGCGTGACATGTCAAGAGAGATCGCACCGCTTCGCCAGGCAGAGGATGCCATTCTGGTAGATTCTTCGGATCTGTCGATCGATGAGGTGGTTGAGCGTATTAAAGAATGTTACAGGGAAGTGAAGCAATGAAAGTGATAAAAGCACAGACTGCGGGTTTTTGTTTTGGCGTAAAACGTGCCGTTGACCAGGTCTATGATCTGGCAGCAAAAGAAAAAGAGCCGGTTTACACTTACGGGCCGATCATCCACAACGAAGAGGTAGTGCGGGATCTGGAAGAAAAAGGCGTACGGGTGCTGAATGGAAAAGAAGATCTGCTTTCGGTAAAAAAGGGCACCGTTGTGATCCGTTCCCATGGCGTTGCGGAAGAGGTTTATGATCTGATCTGCGAAAACGGACTGAATCTTGCCGATGCGACCTGTCCATTTGTAAAGAAAATACATCGCATTGTCAGGCGGGAAGGCGAAAACGGAAGAGAGATCGTGATCATCGGAAATGCCAATCATCCGGAGGTAGAAGGCATCCGAGGATGGTGTGTTTCTAAAGTGACGGTGATCGGAACAGAAGAAGAAGCAGAAGAATTTGAACCAAATTCAGACACAGGAGTCTGTGTTGTGTCTCAGACGACATTTAATTACAAGAAATTTAATAAATTAGTTGAAATTCTTTCAAAAAAGCGTTATGATATACTTGTTTTAAATACGATTTGCAATGCGACCGAAGAGCGTCAGCAGGAGGCGAGAAAAATTGCCGCCGATGTGGATGCCATGATCGTAATTGGAGGCAGACACAGTTCCAATACGCAGAAACTATTTGAAATATGTAAAGAAGAATGCAAGAATACTTACTATATACAGACACTTGAAGATTTGGATGTACATTCGATGCAGTCCATGAGTTGCGTAGGTATTACAGCAGGGGCATCAACCCCAAATAATATTATTGAGGAGGTTCACAAGGAATGTCAGAAATGAGCTTTGAACAAATGCTGGAGGAATCATTAAAAACAATTCATAATGGAGAGGTAGTCGAAGGTACGGTCATCGATGTCAAAGAAGACGAGATCATCTTAAATATTGGATACAAAGCTGACGGTATCATCACAAAAAGTGAATATACCAACGATTCAAGCGTAAATCTCCAGGATGTTGTTCATGTTAACGACAAAATGGAAGCAAAAGTCCTGAAAGTAAACGATGGTGAAGGACAGGTTCTGCTGACTTACAAACGTCTGGCAGCAGAAAAAGGAAACAAGAGACTGGAAGAAGCTTTTGAAAATCACGAAGTACTGAAAGCACCGGTTGCACAGGTACTCGATGGTGGTCTGAGCGTTGTGATCGACGAAGCAAGAGTATTTATCCCGGCAAGCCTGGTATCTGATACTTACGAAAGAAATCTTGGCAAATATGCAGGTCAGGAAATCGAGTTTGTGATCAGCGAGTTCAATCCACGCAGAAGAAGAATCATCGGCGACCGTAAACAGCTGTTGGTTGCAAAGAAAGCAGAAATGCAGAAAGAACTCTTTGCAAGAATCCACGTTGGTGATGTAGTAGAAGGCGTTATCAAAAACGTTACAGACTTCGGTGCATTCATCGACCTGGGCGGAGCAGACGGTCTGCTGCACATCTCAGAGATGTCCTGGGGACGTGTTGAAAATCCAAAGAAAGTATTCAAAGTTGGCGAAAAACTTTCTGTTCTGATCAAAGATATCAGCGGCGATAAGATTGCACTGAGCCTGAAATTCCCGGATCAGAACCCATGGCTGACAGCTGGCGAGAAATACGCAGCAGGCAACGTGGTAGAAGGTAAAGTTGCAAGAATGACTGATTTTGGTGCATTTGTTGAACTGGAGCCGGGTGTAGACGCACTGCTTCATGTATCACAGATTTCCCAGGAGCATGTTGATAAACCATCTGACGTACTGAGCGTAGGACAGGTTATCACAGCAAAAGTAGTAGATTTCAACGGCGAAGACAAAAAAATCAGCCTGAGCATGAAAGCACTGCAGAAAGAAGAAGCTGCTGCCGACACAACAGAGGCAGAAGAAGAGTAATATTGCACATCTCAAAAAGGGAGTGCTGAGTGTCCTGTAAGGTTCAGACAAAAGAGAACCTGCAGGGCAGGAAAGCCTGATTTCAAATGGAAATCAGGCTTTTTATGTATAAACATAATAAAGAGGGCGAATTCATAAACTGTTGCGTACATTCAAACCAGAAAGAATCCGAATGATAGCTTTCCTGGAAAACAGGTTTGAACAGTGCTTTTTCCTGAGGAAGAAAAAGTCCCCGGTGACGCTGGTAACAGGTTGTGGCTTTTGCAGGGATGCGTTCACGTGGATCGAGATAAGAGGCAACGTGCTTATGAATGGCACAGTCCTGCAAAGGAATATAATAATAATTTTTATAGTCAGATATGAAATACTTTAATTCGCCCTCGAAAGCATAGATCATCAGTTTGGCAGTGCCTTCCTGGAGCGTAAGATAGCACAAGGAAAGCCGGTTGGAGATCTGCTTTGGAACAGGATATTTCAGATCCAGCTCTGCGATCAGAAGCGGCTGTCCGTTCACAGAATCTTCCCAGAAAAGATTCCGGAGCGTATAATCCTGGTCTTTCAAAAACAGCGGATAGGCAAGAAGCGGCAGCAGTTTTGTCATACCTTTCAGATCGTCCAGATTATGCAGAAGCAGAAGCGAAAGAGCATCCGCATCTTTTAACTGGCAGTAGCTCTGATAGATTTTGATCAGTTCGCCGCCGTTGTAGCGGTCTTCCCGCTCAATGCCAAGGAAAGATTCCAGACTTTTCTGGTTGATGTGCGTCAGTTTCAGATATTTTTTGTATGGTCGGGTCAGGTGGTAAAGGTCAATGCTCTGCATGGATGATAAGGTATCTGACAATGTATATTTTTCTGCTTTGAAAAGAAGATAAGGGATATCAAAACCGTCACCGTTGAAATGAACGAGAGCACGAAATGACCGGCAGAACGCAAGAAATGCGTTTAAAATTTCACATTCTTCCGATGGAGTTTCGGCAAACCACTGAAGGAAAGTCCAGTGCTCATCCAGAAAGCAGACCGCACCGATCAGATACAGAGAAGTGTTTCGCGGGGAAAATCCGGTTGTTTCAATGTCAAAGAAGAGAAATTCTTCTCTGGAAAAAGGAAAAGAGTCCAGATAGCGAAGATCTGGTTCAAAGTTGGAAAAAGATTGTTGTTTATATAGCATGAAAAAATTCCTTTCTTAAACTTATGTGTTCAAGAATGCCTCCGGCATTTCTGAAGTTGATTTTGAATTCTGGCATCATTATAAAAGTGTTTCAATAAAAATGCAATACAGAGATATTTAGCGATTAAAAAGACAGAAAATTCAATGCAAAATAAAAGAAAAACAGAAATCAAAAATAAAAGGAGAAAATTATGTGGGATATTCGAATTCTTGGAGTAGATTTGTATCATGTTCTTTTCTGGCTGATCTTATACAGCTTTATGGGATGGATATGGGAAAGCTGCTATGTATCAATAAAGGAAAAGAAGCTGGTAAACCGTGGATTTGTAACAGGTCCGGTGTGTACGATCTATGGAGTGGGAGCCATGAGCGTTTATCTGGTTCTGAGGCCATTGCAGGATCATGGTTTATGGCTGTTTCTTGGCGGCATCGTTCTGGCAACCATCCTGGAGTATGTTACTTCGTGGGTAATGGAAAAGCTCTTCCACACAAGCTGGTGGGATTACAGCGAACGGCCGTTTAACCTGCATGGCAGGATCTGTCTGGGATGCTCGATCGCATGGGGATTTTTCACACTGCTGATGTTTGAGATCCTTCAGCCGTTTGCACAGTGGGTGATCGATCTGTTTGATGTAGCGACCGGACATGCGTTTATTATCTTATGCGGGATTTTGTACTGCGTGGACTTTATCGTATCGACACTTGCAGCACTGCAGCTCGGCGAAAAACTGGAAGGCCTGCAGACCGCCATGGAAGAGTTTACCGAATATCTTCAGACGACCAAAGTCTACAGTTCGACGGAAGAGGCAAGAGAACTGTTTGGAAACTATAAAAAGCATCTGCCGACGAAAAAAGAATTTCAGGAAAAGCTGGGAGAGTATCAAAGGCGCATTGCAGGCAAGATTGAAGAAAAGGGTCTTTCTGAATATGCAGAAGGCATTCGCTCTCGTTCAAAGGGATTTCGGGAACAGTATCAGGAGAGAGTCTCCAGGATCACCGGCGTAAACAAACGTTTTATGAAAGCTTATCCTACGATTCATAAAGTATCCAGAAAGAAAAAGGGGAATCAGAAAGAAACAAAATAAGCAAACAGAGAAAAAGAAAGCAGCAGTTATTGTTTTTTGATGGCTGTAAATATAAAAAAAGGAGGAGAAGTGTATGCTGCGTTTTACATTTCGGGGTGGCATTCATCCAGATGACGGAAAGGCGATGTCCAAAGATAAGCCGATTCGGGAGGTTTTGCCCAAAGGAGAGCTCGTCTATCCGCTTTCTCAGCATATCGGAGCACCAGCCAAAGCCATTGTAGTAAAAGGCGATCATGTACTGGCAGGGCAGAAAATCGCAGAAGCAGGGGGGGTTGTATCTGCAAACATTTTTGCATCCGTATCAGGAACGGTCAAAGCGATCGAAGCAAGGCTGGGGGTAGCCGGAGGCATGCAGGAATCCATTGTCATTGAAAATGATGGCCTGTATGAAGAGGTAGAGTTTTCACCAGAGCGGAAACTGGCGGATATTTCCGGAAAAGAGATCATTGAGATCATCAAGGAGGCGGGTATTGTCGGTATGGGCGGAGCCGGATTCCCGACACACGTCAAATACATGCCGAAAGATCCATCTGCGATCGATCACATCATTGTCAACTGTGCGGAGTGTGAGCCTTATCTGACATCAGATTACCGCAGGATGATGGAGGAACCGGAAAAAATCGTGGGCGGTCTTCAGGCGGCAATGAAGATTTTTGACGGAAGGGCAAAAGGCGTACTGGCAGTTGAAGACAATAAAAAAGATGCGGCAGCAAAACTGCGGGAAGCAGCAAAGGGGATACCGGATATTGAAGTTGTAGAATTAAAAACCAAGTATCCGCAGGGAGCAGAGCGACAGCTTATTTTTGCAGTCACAGGAAGACAGATCAATTCTTCCATGCTTCCGGCAGATGCAGGATGTGTAGTCAACAACTGTGACACGATCCATGCAATCTATGAGGCGGTACATTTTGGCAGACCGGTCATGAAAAAAGTGATGACGATCACCGGAAATGCGATCAAAGAACCGCAGAACCTGCGTGTCCGCACCGGTACGAACTTCCGGGAACTGATCGAAGAGGCGGGAGGTTTTACTTCCGAACCGGAGAAAATCATCGCCGGAGGTCCGATGATGGGAATCCCACTGATCTCTCTGGATGTTCCGGTTGTCAAGACATCTTCTGCGATCCTGTGTATGACAAAAGACGAGGTCGCAGCCTGCGAAGAGACAGCGTGTATCAACTGCGGACGCTGTGTATCCGTCTGTCCGGGCCGGATCATTCCGGCAAGACTGGCTGATTATGCAAAAAGACATGATAAAGAAGCGTTTGAAAAAGCAAATGGAATGGAGTGCTGTGAATGTGGATGCTGCAGCTATAGCTGTCCGGCAAAACGACCGCTGACACAATACATCAAATCCATGCGTAAGATCGTGCTTGCGGATCGGAAAAAAGCTGCACAGAGGGGGAATGGAAAATGACTGAAATGTGGAACATATCATCAAATCCGCACATCCGGGATAAAAGAAAAAGCAGCGACCTGATGAGCCTTGTGCTGATCGCACTGCTTCCGGCAACCGTATTTGGTGTCATAAATTTTGGAATCGATGCGTTAAAAGTAATCGTGCTGTCTGTGACAGGCAGCGTGCTCACAGAGTATGTTTACGAAAAACTGATGCATAAAAAAGTGACAGTCGATGATCGCAGTGCAGAAGTTACAGGGCTTCTGCTGGCACTGAACCTTCCGGCTTCTGCACCATGGTATCTTCCGGTACTTGGATCTGTTTTTGCAATTCTGTTTGTAAAACAGCTTTTCGGAGGACTTGGACAGAACTTTATGAATCCGGCTCTTGCAGCAAGATGTTTTCTTCTGATCTCTTTTGCCGGAAAAATGACGGACTTTACATACGATGCAGTATCCGGGGCAACGCCGCTTGCAGCCATGAAAGCCGGCGAGAGCGTGAATGTTTTAAACCTGTTTCTCGGAAAAACAGCCGGAACGATCGGTGAGACTTCCACACTGGCGATCCTGATCGGTGCGGTGATCCTTCTGGTATTTAAAGTGATCGATCTGAGGATACCATTGTCCTGCCTGCTTTCTTTCTCTGTTTTTGCCATTTTATTTGGCGGACATGGATTTGATCTGCATTTTCTGGCAGCACAGCTGTGTGCGGGCGGACTGATGCTTGGTACATTTTTTATGGCAACGGATTATGTAACCTCACCGATCACCAAAAACGGTCAGATTGTGTATGGATGCATCATCGGTATTTTCACCGGGGTTTTCCGTTTCCTCGGAAGTGCATCGGAGGGCGTATCTTATGCGATCATCCTTTCAAACCTTCTGGTGCCTTTGATTGAAAAAGTAACACCTCCGACAGCATTTGGGAAAGGAGGAAAAAAGCATGAATAAGATTATAAAAGAAGCACTGGTACTGATGGCGATCACACTGGTTTCTGGTTTACTGCTCGGAGCTGTCTACAGCATTACAAAACAGCCGATCGCACAGGCAGAGGAAAAAGCACAGAAAGAAGCTTATCTTGCTGTATTTCCGGATGCACAGGATCTGACGGAGCCGGATAACAAAGAAGAACTGCTCACAGAGGCAGCCGATGTCCTGGATCAGGCCGGATTTGGCACAGCTGACACTCTGGAAGATTTTTATCTGGCAGAAAAGGACGGAGCAGTGACAGGTGTGGTTATGAACATTACTTCGCATGAAGGATACGGCGGTGACATCAATTTCTCCATGGGTGTCAGTATGGACGGAACGGTGACAGGCGTGGAGATGCTTTCCTTAAGTGAGACAGCCGGACTTGGCATGCGTGCAAAAGACGAAGAATTCAAAGGACAGTTCGCAGGAAAAATCGTAGATCAGTTCGTGGTTACAAAAAACGGTGCTTCCGCGGAAAACGAGATTGATGCGATCAGCGGAGCAACCTTTACTTCCAAAGCGGTGACAAACGGTGTCAATGCGGGACTTCGTTTTTATGAAAGCCTTAAGGAAGGAGGTATCTTACAATGAGCAAAGCAGGAGAACGTTTATATAACGGTATCATCAAAGAAAACCCGACCTTTGTGTTGATGCTTGGTATGTGTCCGACGCTGGCAGTAACCACCTCAGCGATGAACGGACTTGGCATGGGACTTACGACAACGGTGATCCTTGCCATGTCAAACCTGATGATCTCAGCACTTCGTAAAGTCATTCCGAACGGCGTGCGTATGCCGGCCTTTATCGTGGTTGTGGCATCTTTCGTAACGATCGTACAGTTTTTGCTTCAGGCGTATGTACCGTCTCTGTATCAGAGTCTTGGTATTTATATCCCTCTGATCGTAGTAAACTGTATCATCCTTGGAAGAGCGGAAGCCTATGCTTCTTTCAATCCGGTCATCCCGTCTTTCTTTGACGGCGTTGGTATGGGACTTGGATTTACCATCGGTCTTGCCAGTATCGGTATCGTGCGTGAGCTGATCGGAGCCGGAAGCATTTTCGGTGTGCAGGTGATGCCTTCTTTCTATCAGCCGATCACGATCTTTATCCTTGCACCGGGAGCTTTTCTGGTCCTGTCCCTTCTGACAGCAGCCCAGAACCGCGTGAAACGTAAAATGCAGGAAAAAGGTAAAGAGACAAAGATCGGCAGCGGCTGCACAGGAGAATGTGCCTCCTGTGCAAGTTCCTGTAAAGGAGGGGAGACGTTATGAGAGAATTATTTATGATTGCAGTCGGCACTGCGTTTATCAACAATGTTGTTTTGAGCCAGTTTTTGGGACTGTGTGCATTCCTTGGTGTATCCAAGAAAATGGATACCGCAGCAGGCATGGGCGGAGCTGTTATCTTTGTTATCACGATCTCATCCTTTGTCACGGCTCTGATCTATAAATTTTTGCTCCTTCCGCTGAATGTGACTTACCTTCAGACGATCGTGTTTATTCTGGTCATTGCGGCACTGGTACAGTTTGTGGAAATGTTTCTGAAAAAGAGCAGCCCGTCTCTGTACAATGCACTTGGCGTTTATCTGCCGCTGATCACGACAAACTGTGCCGTACTTGGTGTGGCACTGATCAATGTACAGAAAAGCTACGGCATCGTAGAGAGCGTGGTAAATGGCCTGGCAACGGCGGTCGGATTTACGATCGCGATCGTGCTGATGGCCGGTATCCGTGAAAAAACAGAATACAATGATGTACCGGAATCTTTTAAAGGATCACCGATCGTTCTTCTTACAGCCTGTCTGATGGCGATCGCATTCTTTGGATTTTCCAGTCTGAAATAGGAAGGAGGAGTGGCGGATGAGCATGGAGATCATACTTGCGGCTGTGATCGTAGGAGGTACCGGACTGCTTCTGGGACTTTTCCTTGGATTGGCAGGGAAAAAATTTGCAGTAGAAATTGATGAAAAAGAACAGCAGGTAAGAGAACAGCTTCCGGGAAATAACTGCGGCGGCTGCGGATATGCAGGATGTGATGCGATGGCAAAGGCGATTGCAAACGGAGAGGCTCCGGTAAATGGCTGCCCGGTAGGGGGAGATGCCGTGGCAGCAAAGATTGCCAGGATCATGGGGCAGGAAGCAGGCGAGAGCATCCGCAGAGTTGCCTTTGTAAAATGTGGCGGAACCTGTGACAAAGCAAAAGAATCCTGTCATTATTATGGAGTTCACGACTGTGAGATGATGGATTTTATTCCGGGAGGCGGACCGAAAACCTGTCATTATGGATGTATCGGAGACGGAACCTGCGAAAAGGTCTGTTCATTTGATGCGATTCATGTTATAAATGGAGTAGCAGTGGTAGACAAGGAGAAATGCAGAGCGTGTGGAGCATGCGTGGAGCATTGTCCGCGTCATCTGATCGAGCTTGTGCCATATGAAAGCCGTTATCTGGTACGCTGTGCTTCAAAAGATAAAGGAAAGCTGGTTATGCAGGCATGTGAGGCAGGGTGCATCGGATGTAAGAAATGCCAGAGGGAATGTCCTTCCGGTGCCGTTACAGTGGAGAACAATATTGCACATATCGATACTTCAAAATGTACCAACTGCGGAACCTGTGCATCGCTCTGTCCGAGAAAGGTGTTTACCGGACCGGTTGCCAGGAAAGAGTCCTGAAGACATAAGAAGTAAAGAAAGGGGAAATCAGGAATGAAGAAAAAGGGGTTTGGTGTGCTCGCAGTGCTGATGCTGAGTATGTTGCTTTCCGTAACCGCTTTTGCAAAAGGAAAGTGGAAGGTTGAGGAAGGTAACCGTTACTATTATAATGAGGATGGTACAAAGCAGAAAGGTTGGCTCACACTCAAAAAAGGAACTTATTATTTTCTGCCAAAGACAGGGATCATGGCAACCGGTGTGCGGCAGATCGCAGGAAAGACCTATGTATTTTCAAAAAAAGGAATTCTGCTGAAGGCATATGAAAGAGCCGGATTCAGGACAACCGCATCCGGAAAACTCTGCTATTCTTACGGTGACGGTACCGGCCGCCTGAAACGTCAGTGGTTTACCATCAATGGAAAGACGTACTACTTTAATAAAAAAGGGCATGCCCTGACGGGATGGCAGAAGATTGACGGAAAGATCTATTATTTCAATAAAAGATATGTTTTGCAGAAAGAAAAATGGGTGAAATACAACGGTAAAAAGATGTATCTTGGATCCGACGGAACGTTTGTGAAAGATACCTGGATCGATGACAAGTATCTTGGGCCGGACGGCGTTTATATCAAAGGCTATCGTGATGACAGACGGACAAACAAAAGTAAAACCGGATGGGTTGGATACGGTCAGCAGTGGAGATATTACCGGAAGAACAAACTGGTGACCGGATGGATCACCATTGGTGAGAAGAGGTATTTCTTTGGCTCGGACGGCTATATGCGTGCCGGATGGCTGAAAGATCAGGGGCATACGTATTATATGGATACCAGAAGTGCCACTTATGGACAGATGATGACCGGCTGGTGCAAGATCAAAAACAAGTATTATTATTTCTTCCGCACACCGGCAGAGCATAATGGAACCGTCTATCCGCAGGGTAGTATGGCGAGAAAGATTTCCATCCGTTTCTCTTTGGCAGACGGAACGCAGAAAATCTATATCTTTGGCAAAAACGGTGCCTGCACGAATTATTAAAAATCCAGAATCTCTGTCTGTGATTTCAGGCTGAGAAAAACCTCCCGGAGCGTTTCCTTTCCGGGAGGTTTTTTTTGCGGCATTAAGGAAAATGCAGCAAAAAAACGGTCAGTGGAAGATTTTTTGCATATTCTGAATAGAAAGAGGAACAGGAGGGCTGTTATGGCAACGATCGTGATAGATGCCGGACATGGAGGAGCAGACCCGGGAGCTGTTTTTGAAGGAAGACAGGAAAAAGACGATACACTGCGGCTGGCACTGGCAGTGGGAAAGATTCTGGAGGAAAACGGACAGAATGTGATCTATACCAGAACAACCGATGTTTATCAGACACCATTTCAGAAAGCAACGATCGGAAACGAAGCGAGAGCCGATTTTTTTGTTTCCATACATCGCAATTCCAGTCCGGTTGCCGGGCAGTATTCTGGTGTGGAAACACTGGTCTATGAGCGAAGCGGCATCAAAGAAGAGATGGCAGAAAACATCAACCGGGAACTGGAGGAAGCCGGTTTTAAAAATCTCGGTGTCAAAGAAAGACCGGGACTTGTCGTCCTTCGCAGGACTAAAATGCCGGCAGTACTGGTGGAAGCAGGGTTTATCAACAACGGAGAAGACAACCGGATCTTTGATGAAAATTTTGAGGAAGTTGCACAGGCGATCGCCGACGGTATTTTGCAAACCATCTATGCACAGGAAGTCGAATCTTATGAATACGAAAAAGAAGCAGAAATACCTTACCGCATCCAGCTTGGTTTTTTTAATCTGGAAGAAAATGCCAGGGCACTGCAGGCACAGCTGCTCTTTTTGGGATACGATGCTGTGATCGAACCTGGAGAGGATGGGACTTACCGGGTTTACAGTGGATCTTTTGAAAAACTGGATAATGCGGCAAAAATGGAGCAGACACTGCGAAAAGCAGGATTTTCCACCTATATCGTACAGTAAAGGAATAAGAAAAAAACAAGAAACGTAAATCTTTACACTTTTTGTTTCCTGAGGTATACTAAGGAGCAGAGAATGGGCTTGGAAGAAAGGTACCATTTTATGGTGTGCATAGGAGGGCGGTATGTCTGTCTGCCCTCTGCACATATAGCAGAGTTTTCCTGGATGTAAAACGGAGAAAGTAACTGTAAACATAGCATACATAGGGTAAATAATAATATTACCGGAGAGTGGAGTATGGATAAAAAGAAAAAATGGTTAAAAATCACACTTGGAATTATGGCACTGGTTATCGTGGGGGTGTATATCGGCGGGATTGCCGCCTTTCATGGAAAATTCTTGAAGAACACGGACATTAATGGCATGGATGTTTCAGATATGACAGTGGAAGAGGCAGAGAAACTGATCAGAGAGCAGGCAGAAGATTATCAGATCACGTTAAAAGAACGCGGAAATAACAGTGAGACGATCACGGCAGAAGAGATCGGTTATCATTATGTTTCCAATGGGGAAATCGAAAATTTCCAAAAATCCCAGCCATACGCCCTGTGGTTTGTAAGTTATTTCCGACCGGCATCTTATGCGTTTGAGACGGCAGTGCAGTATGATGAAACATTGCTGAAAGAAAAAGCGGACAGCCTTAAATGTTTTGATAAAGCAACAGCTAAAGCACCGGAAGATGCGAAAATGGTCTTTCAGGAAAGCGAAAACAAGTATGTGATCAAAAAAGAGAAGCAGGGTGCAAAGCTCAAACAGAAAAAATTCTGGAAACTGCTTACAGAGACAATTTCAGAAAGAGACGGTCTGCTGGATCTGGAGAAAGAATCCTGTTATCAGACACCAAAAGTGACAAGTGATGACAAAGACTTAAACCAGCTGGTAGAGAATCTCAATCATTATGTGGATATCGAGATTACATACTGTTTTGGAAACCAGAAGGAGGTTCTGGACGGCAGTGTGGTAAAAGACTGGCTGACCTATGATAAAAAAGGGAAAGTGCTGGTAAAAGACGGTGCGATCAGCGACTATATCGCATCTCTGGCAGACAAGTATGATACTTATGACAAGCCACGGAAGTTCAAGACAAGTGACGGAACGTATGTGACTGTGGAGGGCGGTTCATATGGATGGAAAATCGACCAGACAGCGGAGGCAGAAGAGCTGACAAAGCTGATGGAAGAAGAGCCGCACATGGAACGTACACCGATCTTTGCCCAGGAAGCAGACAGCTGGGAAAATGGTGATATGGGTGACACGTATGTGGAAGTTGATCTGACAAAACAACATCTGTGGATGTACAAAGAAGGGAAATTGATCGTAGAATCGGATTTCGTATCCGGAACAATGACACCGGCTCGTGTGACACCGCCCGGCATTTTCCGGTTATACTATAAAAAATCACCGGCTGTTCTTCGAAGCACAAAACCGGGCGACAGTTACGAGACACCGGTTTCTTTCTGGATGCCGTTTAACGGCGGGATCGGATTCCACGATGCCACCTGGAGAGGAAGCTTCGGCGGTCAGATCTTCTGGAACAGCGGTTCTCATGGCTGCATTAATCTTCCGTACAGTGCCGCACAGACGATTTACCAGAATATCGAAAAAGACTATCTGGTCATTTGCTTCTATCGGAACGGTGAGTATAAATATTAGATGTGAGATGATTCATATGTCATGCGATGCATGACGTGCACCTCGCAGCAAGAATGGCAGAGGCATTCTTAAATGAAAAAAGAAAGAGGAAATGTATGATCGAACAGATTGTAGAGCCACTGCTTGGGTGGTTCGGGGAACATGCACGGATTCTCCCGTGGAGAGAACAGCCGCAGCCATATCGCGTCTGGGTTTCTGAAATTATGCTGCAGCAGACACGTGTAGAGGCGGTAAAACCCTTTTTTGAACGTTTTACGCAGGCTCTGCCGGACGTTCGATCCCTTGCGGAATGTCCGGAAGATAAGCTTTTGAAGTTATGGGAGGGGCTTGGCTATTATAACCGCGTCCGAAATATGCAGAAAGCAGCACAGAATATGGTGGAATTTTATGACGGCGAAATGCCGGCAGACTATGAAAAACTGCTGGGTCTTCCCGGGATCGGTCCTTATACGGCAGGAGCAGTAGCTTCCATTGCCTTTGAGATCCCGGTTCCGGCTGTTGACGGAAATGTCCTGCGGGTGATCACAAGGATCACGCAGAATGACGGAGATATTTTGAAGCAGTCTGTCAAACGTCAGGTCGAGGAGGAGCTTCTGGCAGTAATGCCAAAAGGAAGATCCGGAGCCTTTAACCAGGCACTGATGGAACTTGGGGCGACTGTATGTGTGCCAAACGGGGCACCGAAGTGTGAGGAATGTCCGCTGTCAGGCGTATGCCTTGCACATCAGAACGGCAAAGAGATGGACTATCCGAAAAAAGCACAGAAAAAGCCGCGTAAAATCGAAAAAAAGACCGTTCTGGTGATAAGGGACGGCAGCAGGGCAGCAATCCGCAAACGTCCGGCAAAAGGACTTCTGGCAGGTTTATATGAGCTTCCTAATCTCTCTGGATGGTTAAGCCAGGATGAAGTTCTGGACTGGCTGAAACAGGAAGGGCTGTCACCGATCCGTATCCGGAGATTATCGGATGCGAAACATATTTTCAGTCATATTGAATGGCATATGACAGGATATGTGGTCCTGGTGGAAGAACTGGAAAACGATTCCGGAAAAGATATGCTTTTTATTGAGCCGAAAAGAACAGAAGAAGAATACCCGATCCCGGCAGCTTTTTCAGCTTACACAGCCTATCTTCAGATCAGACTCGGACAGGAAAAATATGACGAAAAATAAAACAGAAACGTGTATGGAGGAAAAAAAGTGAAAATATTATCAATAGCAATTCCCTGTTATAATTCTGCAGCCTATATGAGAAGATGTATTGATTCTCTGCTTTCGGGCGGAGAAGATGTGGAGATTTTAATTGTGGATGACGGTTCCACAAAAGACAATACCGCAGAGATCGCAGATGAGTATGAAAAAAATTATCCGGGGATCGTAAAGGCGATCCATCAAGAGAACGGCGGACATGGAGAGGCAGTCAATGCCGGACTGCGTAATGCAACCGGAGTATACTATAAAGTGGTGGACAGCGATGATTGGGTAGATGTGGATGTTTATCTCGATATTATCAAAACTTTGAAAGAACTGGTGGCAGGTCCGCAGACTGTTGATATGTTCATCAGCAATTTTGTCTACGACAAGGCAGGTGCGAAGCACAAAAAAGTGATGCGGTACAAGGCATTTCCTGAAAATGAAGTATTCCAGTGGGATCATGCAAAAAAACTGCACATCGGACGTTACATTCTGATGCATTCCGTGATCTACCGTACCATGCTGCTGCGGGAATGCAACCTGGAGCTTCCAAAACATACCTTTTACGTGGACAATCTGTTTGTGTTCCAGCCGCTTCCGTATGTAAAAAATCTTTATTATAAAAATGTGAATTTCTATCATTATTTTATCGGCAGGGATGATCAGTCCGTCAACGAAAAAGTCATGATCTCCCGCATCGATCAGCAGATCCGTGTCAATAAAATCATGATCGACACCATGGCTGACAATAAAATCGCAGACAAGCGGATCCGCCAGTATATGACAAGTTATCTGGATATCATTACAACGGTTACTTCCGTTATGCTGATCCGTTCCGGCACAGAAGAAAATCTGGAAAAGAAAAAAGAACTGTGGCAGTATTTAAAAGCAAAAGACGGCGGTCTGTATTTCCGCCTGCGTCACGGTCTGTTTGGACGTACGATGAATTTGCCGGGCAGAGGAGGAAGAAAACTTTCGGTTGCAGCCTATAAGATCTCACAGAAATTTTATGGATTCAACTGATACAAAAGCGACAGAGATAGGACGTTGTAATTCTGTGAGATTTATGGTAGAATTTTCACAGTTGAAAAAATGGATATTTTAGGAGGACAACATGGGAGAGGAAACGGTTTCCAAAAATTTTATTGAACAGATTATAGAAAAAGATCTGGCAGAGGGCAAATACGATACGATCTGTACTCGTTTTCCGCCGGAACCAAATGGCTATCTGCATATCGGACATGCCAAAGCCATTCTGTTAAATTATGGACTTGCACAGAAATATCACGGCAAGTTTAACATGCGTTTTGATGACACCAACCCGACCAAGGAGCGAGTTGAGTTTGTAGAGTCCATCAAGGCGGATATCAAATGGCTGGGTGCTGACTGGGAAGACAGACTGTTTTTCGCATCTAATTACTTTGACCAGATGTATGAAGCAGCAGTGAAGCTGATCAAAAAAGGCAAAGCCTATGTCTGTGACCTGACACCGGAGCAGATTCGCGAGTACAGAGGGACACTGACAGAACCTGGAAAAGAAAGCCCGTACCGTAACCGTAGCATCGAAGAAAATCTGGAGCTGTTTGAAGCAATGAAGGATGGCAAATATGCAGACGGAGAAAAGGTACTGCGTGCAAAGATTGATATGGCATCTCCGAATATCAATATGCGTGATCCGATCATTTACCGTGTGGCACATATGACACACCATAATACCGGAGATAAATGGTGCATCTATCCGATGTATGATTTTGCACATCCGATCGAAGATGCAATCGAAGGCGTGACACATTCTATCTGTACCCTGGAGTTTGAGGATCACCGTCCGCTCTATGACTGGGTCGTACGTGAACTGGAGTATCCGCATCCACCAAAACAGATCGAGTTTGCAAAACTGTATCTGACCAACGTTGTTACCGGTAAACGTTACATCAAAAAACTGGTAGAAGAAGGTATCGTGGACGGCTGGGATGATCCGCGTCTGGTATCGATCGCAGCCCTTCGAAGAAGAGGATTCACACCAGAATCCATCAAGATGTTCGTTGACCTGTGCGGTGTCAGTAAAGCTCAGAGCTCCGTTGACTATGCAATGCTGGAGTACTGCATCCGCGAAGACCTCAAACTGAAACGTCCGCGTATGATGGCAGTCCTTGATCCGGTCAAACTGATCATTGACAATTATCCGGAAGATCAGATCGAGTACCTGGAAGCAGACAACAATCTGGAGAACGAGTCTCTTGGAAAACGTCAGGTTCCGTTCGGACGTGAACTTTACATTGACCGTGAAGATTTCATGGAGAATCCGCCGAAGAAATATTTCCGTCTCTTCCCTGGAAACGAAGTGCGTCTGATGAATGCATATTTCGTGAAATGCACAGGTTTTGAAAAAGATGAAAACGGAAATGTGACAGAAATCCACTGTACTTACGATCCGGAGACAAAATGCGGAACCGGATTTACCGGACGTAAAGTCAAAGGAACCATCCACTGGGTAGCAGCAAAGACTGCCAAAAAAGTGACCGTACGTCTCTATGAGAACATTATCGATGAATCCAAAGGCGTATATAACGAGGACGGCAGCCTGAATCTGAATCCAAATTCACTGACTGTAAAAGAATGCTTCGTAGAGCCTGCACTTGCAGAAGCAAAACCATATGAAAGCTTCCAGTTTGTACGTCAGGGTTATTTCTGTGCAGATGCCAGAGATTCCAAAGAAGGGGCACCGGTATTTAACCGTATCGTGGCACTGAAAAGTTCCTTCAGACTGCCGAAACAGCAGTAAGGAAAAAGAATATAGAAATAATGATAATGTGTAAAAAGGAATATCCGATCAATGAAAAATCGGATATTCCTTTTTTGTATATCAGATGTGGGATGACGCATACCTCTGTAGATAAGAACAATAAATTTTCAAAAAAATCTCTGAAAAAAAGACAGAAACAAAAAGTGTGCAAACTGCAAAAGGGATGGAATTGCAATTTGCACACTCTTGAATTTTAACAGAAGCAAATCAGAACTTAAGCTTCCGGCGTTTCTTCCTCTGATTTTTCTTCGGCAGCATCAGCAACCATTTCTTCTGCCTCTTCCGGAACAGTTTCTTCTTCGTCAGCGTCTTCCGGCTTGCTTTCTGCTTCTGCATGTTCAGTGACAGCCTCAGCTTTGACGGTCTCTTCTTCTTCTTTTTCGAAAATGGCTTCGGCCGTATCAGCGGCATTTTCCGCTGCTTCCTCCGGTACGGAAGAGGATGGAATGGTAACATACTCGCGGGCATCGGCAGCATCTTCACCATCAAAATCCTCAAGGTCATCATCTAAGAAATCATCCTCGAAATCTTCAAAATCATCCTCCCAATTCTCTTTCTCTTTTTTATGTTTTTTGAAATATGCAAGTCCGGCACCTGCGGCAGCTCCCAAAAGTGCAGCACCTACCAGCCATTTGCTGTATTTTTTTGACATAAACGAACTCCTTTCTCCTGTTTTAAACTCCTGACTGATGTCTGCGAATTGCTCTGTTATAAGGTAATTTTCGCAATTCTGAGCTATGCTTCAGTCAGTACCAAGTGCCCTAGATCCCAATGTCTTAGCTTGCAGGTAAGAACGATATTTTGAAATTTCGACACTGGCATTATATAATATTTTATATATGGTATTGTAATACTTTTCTATAAAAAAGAAAAGGGGTTTATTTAAAAATTATCTGAACAAGAAACATGTAAAACAGTGTCCCTCCTCCAACGGAGAGAAGCGTGTTTTTCTTCCAGCAGTGTACCAGAACGATGGCGATGCCGGCGATCAGCTCTGGCAGTCCGAACGGTGTCTGCAGCAGGGAAACATTCTTGAAGCAGTAAACCACCAGCATACCGATGATAGCGTAAGGAAGTACTTTTCCGAGGTACATGATGTAAGCAGGTGTCTTGGATTTTCCAGAAAACAAAAGGAACGGAAGTCCGCGTACAAAAAAAGTCAGTAAGGACATGATCGCGATCAAGGCGATTGCCTGAGAATCCGGGATACTACGCATGTGAATCATCTCCTTTCTGATCTTCTCTTTCCATATGCTCCTCCAGCGGCTTACGAAGCAGTGTCAAGATCGTAAGAATGGAGAGCATGGCAGGAATGATAAAACGGTCCGGCCCGAAAAGAAGCAGACAGATCACAGAGCAGATCACACCGGTGATTGCCGGGATATGATTTTTGCTGTTCAGCCACTGATCAGTAAAGATTACAATAAACAGTGCTGTCATGACAAAATCCACACCTTTTGTATTGAAGTTGACCAGGGAACCAAAGAGTGCACCGAACGTGCAGCCGATGATCCAGTAAACGTGATCCAGCATGGAGATAAACAAATAGAACCATCCCTTGTCCACACCGTCCGGAACCGGGGTTGTAGCAACCAGAGAATAGGTCTCATCGGTCAGCTCATGGATCAGCAGAAGCTTTTTCTTTCCGGTGTCTTTGTATTTGTCGATGATGGAAAGACCGTAGAAGAGATGCCGTACCTGGATCATCAGTGTCATGATCGCGGTGGAGATCAGGCTGGCACCGCTTGCGAGCAGGTCGATCGCCACATACTGCATCGAGCCGGCATAAATAAAGATGGACATAAAGAAAGCCCAGATAAAAGAATATCCGTTGCTTTCAAGCAGTATGCCAAAGCCCATACCAAGAAAAAGATAGCCTGCCATAACCGGAAGTGTGTGAGGAAAGGCAGACCTGAATGCTTTGCTTTTCATGTTCATTTCCTCCTTGAAATGTATCAGCAATTAGTATAGCATGGTGGGTGAAATATGTCAAAATACAGGAGAAAAAAGCATGAAATTTTATGATGCATTAACAGATTTTATTTTCACAGAACAGAAACCGGAAAAAGCAGATGCGATCTTTGTTCCGGGCGGATTGTATGGTGAGATCGCACAGCATGCGGCAGAGCTTTATCAGCAGGGCTTTGCATCACTTATCGTGCCTTCAGGAAAGTACAGCATTGTGGAAGGAAAATTTACTGAGGTACAGTCACCGGAGAAATATAAAGGCAGATATTTTGAGACAGAAAGTGATTTTCTGACGCAGATCCTTGTGGATGAAGGGGTAAAAAAAAGCGATATTCTGCAGGAAAAAGAAGCATCTTATACTTATCAGAATGCATTATTTACCAAGGATCTTCTCGAGAAAAAAGGGCTGCATTTAAAAAAAGTGATCCTGTCCTGTCAGGCATATCACGCCAGAAGATGTCTGATGTATTATCAGTTTGTTTTCCCGGAAATCGAATTTATCGTCTCACCGGTCATTACCAGGGGTGTTTCAAAAGAAAACTGGTATCAGAGCGAGTACGGTATCTGTCTGGTGCTCAAAGAGGTGGAACACTGCGGCAGCCAGTTCGCAGATATGATGTTGCGACCGTGCCTCTGTCCGATAAATGTCGGTAGAGATGACAAAGATTGCATGCAAAGTGTTACAGAAATTTGACGGAAAACCAGTTTCGTGTTATGCTGTAGCAGCAGAAAACCGTTCACAAAAGAGGAGTGATCTTATGATAAAAGCAGCAATTTTTGATCTTGACGGTACAATCGGAGATACCGTGGAATCCATCGCTTACAGTGGCAATCGTGCCCTCAGGGATATCGGATACCAGGCATTTCCGGTGGAAAACTATAAATATTATGCAGGTGATGGCGTAGATGAACTGGTCCGCCGTACCCTGCGGGATTCCGGTGATACGAACTGCAGGCAGTTTGAGCAGATGAAAAGCATTTACAAAGCGTATTTTGCAAAAGACTGCATGTACCATGTAAAGCCGTTTCCGGGTATTTGTGAGATGCTTTCAGAACTGAAAAAAAGAGGGATTCGGATCGCCGTACTTTCCAATAAACCGCATGCTCAGGCCATCGATGTGGTGGAGAGTCTGTTTGGAAAAGATTATTTTGATTACATCCAGGGACAGACAGAAACGATCCGACGCAAACCCGCACCGGACGGAGCGTTTGCCATTGCAGAAAAGTTTGCAGTAGAGACCGGAGAATGTCTTTATGTCGGAGATACAAACACGGACATGCAGACCGGCAATGCGGCACATATGCATCCGGTAGGGGTTCTGTGGGGATTCCGCGACCGAAAAGAATTAGAAGAAAATCACAGTGAATATGTGATTGAAAAACCACAGGAATTGATTGAGATCCTGGAAAAGATAAACGGAGGAGACAACAAGTGATAAAACTGGTAGCAACCGATATTGACGGCACACTGATACGGGAGAGCAGTTCTGTGCTGCCGGAAGAAATTTTTGATCTGATCCGGGAACTTCGAAAACGTGATATCTATTTTGCGGCAGCAAGCGGAAGACAGTACATGGGACTGAAACGACTGTTTGCTCCGGTGGCAGATCAGATGCTTTTTATCAGTGAAAATGGTTCCAACGTTGTATGGAAGGACGAAGAACTTTATGCTTCCGTGATCGATCCGAACCTGATAAAAGAGATGCAGGAATATGCAAAACATTTCCCGAATATGCATCTGACCTTATCGACAACAAAAGCGATGCATTCTACCGGAAGTGATGACCTGTCCTATCGGAAAATGATGGTGGATGGCTATCAGAATGACATGGTTTTTGATGATGACGAAGACGGCACCAAACTGAAAGTGATCAAAATGTCTCTGTACTGTGAAAGCGGGATTCGGCCTTATGCAAAAGAAATCGAAGATTACTGGCAGGGCAGATTAAACACCGTAGTGGCAGGTGCACCGTGGATTGATTTTATGAAGCCAGGAACCGATAAAGGTGCAGCACTTCAGTTCGTACAGCAGTATTTTCAGGTAAAAAAAGAAGAGACGCTGGCATTCGGGGATAATCACAACGATCTTGGAATGATCCTGGCAGCAGGAGAGGGATGTGCAGTTTCTACCGCAAGAACCGCAGTCAAAGAGGCAGCAAAACATATCGTTGGAAGCTACGAAGAAAAAGGAGTCATAAAGGCACTTCAGGAGCTGCTAAAGAAGCAGAAATAAATAATGAGATGTTGAGATCAAAAGATATTTGGATCTTAATCAATACTTGTAATTGGCAAGTGGGCCGGAGAGAAAAAAGGAGGATTTGATCATGGCAAATTTCAGCAAAGAATGTATTGAGACGTTTTTAAACAAACAGCTGCAGCTGTTTGATGAAAAAGTGGCAGAGACACCGCAGGAGGCAGAAGAGTTCCTTGAGGATAATCTGGCGGTCGTACTTGACAGTATCGAAGATGTACGTGACTATCTGGATGAGAGCGGAATGGATGCGGCACAGCTTTCCAAAGACGAGATTTTGCAGGCATCCGAAGTGTTTGCACTTCCGGGTGGAAAATATCTTGTAGTGCTTGCCTGAGAAATTCAGACGGAGATTTCCTGGCGAGTGTAAAGAAATGATGGAAGTTTTATAAGGTGCTGTCTGCGAAAAACAGCAGAGCATGTGCAAATAAACGTCATAAAATGATTTTGTAAAATAGGACGCCATGATGATTCGAAAACAATCTCACGACGGAAGCCTTGCTACCGTCAGTACGATTTGTTTTCGAATTCATCATGGCTATGCTGTTTTACGTGCCCTTCGGGGAATTCGTTCATTTGCACATGCACAAATTTATAGACTTTCATGAAAGCTCTATTTATATCAGAAAATGTCTCCCCAAATCAATGCTTTATACTGAAATAAGAATTGGCAACAAGAATGTTTTAACTCCCCACAGAATCAGCAGATGCACCGGATAAAACCAGTAGAAGAACCATTTGCCGGATTTCCCGCGTTTTCCGTTATAGAACCAGACAGGAATAAAAGCAAGCGGTGCAGTCGTCTCCCAGCTAAAGGCAACAGCTCCGGCTACGACCTGCTTCATCCGATCATAGCGGAAAATATAGAGCAGTTCGATCAGCAGAACACCGCGATAGCCATAATCTGTATGCAGAGCCCATGCAAGCACCATTGCCAGGATTAAAACAAGCACCTGTGCCACAGGCTGTGCTTGCATTCGGAAGTAATCGCACAGCATCATAGCAAGCAGTCCGATCAGCAGGGTGAAAAAGACGTTTTGGTGTACTGGATCAAAGAGACGTCCCATGATCGCAAGATCAAAAGGGGTTTCCGAGACCAGTGCAAACAGAAAAAGGCGGAGTGCATATTTTTTTCGGTCGTGCGTGTGCAGAAATCCTTCTACTAACAAAAAGCAGAAGATCGGAAAGGAGACACGGCCGATCAGACGGAGGATACGGTCTGTGTTCCGAAGCATTTCAAAAAGAGCCGCATCATTTCGTGTTTCATCTACCAAAAGGAGCCCGCGTTCGAAAACGCAGGCACCTATGTGGTCAATGAGCATGGTAATCATTGCAATCTTTTTTAAAGAACTCCCGGTCAGGGAAGGGGATTGTCTGCTCATCTGTTTTATTTTGCCAGCAGCATCATGATCTTATTGCTGCGGGTGATGAATTTGGTCATTTCTTCCGGTGCAAGTGGTTTATGGCTCAGCATTGCCAGGTCATAGAGCTGTTCACACATCATCGGTACATGTTCAGAATCTTTGTGATTGAAGATATACTGAACCAGTTCATTGTTTGCATTCAGAACTAAAGTAGCAGGACCGCCGAACATGTTCGGATCCATACCGTACATATTATACATCTTCATCATATCCTGCATACGGCGTGTTTCCTCAGACAGAACAATCATCGAAGAGACAGAAGCATTTTTCAGTTTTTCTACTTTGACTTCCAGCTTATCATTGTTCAATGCTTTGTGGAATACATCCGTCAGAGTTTCTTTTTCTTCTTTCAGATCTTCTTCGGAAACTTCTTCTTTCATATCTGCATTGACATCTGCATCGATACGCTCGAATTTGATGGTGTCATCCTGACGCTCCAGATGTGTGATGAAAGCAGAGTCGATATTATGTTTCAGGATCACAGCATCAATGCCCTGTTCTTTGAACAGATTGATATACTGGCTCTGCTGTACTTCATCTGTGACATAAAAAAGTACAGTTTTTTCTTTTTGCTTTTCTTCTGCATTTTCTGTGCTTTCTGTTTCTTTTACAGCTTCCGCAGTATCTTCTTTTTTGTTTTCTGCAACAAAATCCTGAAGAGTCAGATATTTGCCGTCGAGGTTCTTGAACAGCAGACAGTCTTTGATACGGTCATAGAATTTATCATCTTTGATGCAGCCGTATTTGATGAACGGGCTGATATCATCCCAGTATTTCTCATAATTTTCACGGTCGGTCTTGCACATGCCGGTCAGTTTGTCTGCAACTTTCTTGCTGATATATTCAGAAATTTTCTTTACAGTACCGTCGTTCTGCAATGCACTTCTGGAAACGTTCAAAGGAAGATCCGGACAATCGATCACACCTTTTAAGAGCATCAGGAACTCCGGAATCACTTCTTTGATATTATCGGCGATAAAGACCTGATTGTTGTAAAGTTTGATCGTACCTTCTACAGAGTCATATTCTGTGTTGATCTTAGGGAAGTAGAGGATACCTTTCAGATTGAACGGATAGTCCATGTTCAGATGGATCCAGAACAGAGGTTCCTTGTAATCCATAAATACTTTGCGGTAGAAATCTTTGTATTCGTCTTCGCTGCATTCATTCGGATGCTTTGTCCACAGTGGGTGGATATCATTTAAAGCAACCGGACGCTTCTGGATTTTAACCATTTCTTTTGCAGGAGAAACTTCAACGATTTCTTTTTCACCGTTCTCATTTTCTTTCTCTTCTGTTTTGGCATCTTCGTGGATGTGTTCGATCACAACATCGTCGTCACGCAGTTCGCTCTCTTCAATGGTTTCGTATTCCGGTTCTGCGTTTGCTTTGGAGAGGAAGATCTCAACCGGCATGAAAGAGCAGTATTTGTCCAGAACTTCTCTTGTGCGGTATTCGTTTGCAAATTCAACACTTTCTTCATTTAAATAAAGAGTGATCTCTGTACCTACGGTTGTTTTGCTGCCGTCACCGATCGTGTACTGTGTGCCGCCGTCACATTCCCAGTGAACAGCTGTTGCACCGTCACGGTAGGAGAGTGTATCGATATGTACTTCATCTGCTACCATGAATGCGGAATAAAAACCAAGACCGAAATGACCGATCATTTCATCTGCATTTGTCTTGTCTTTGTATTTCTCAAGAAAAGCAGTCGCACCGGAGAAAGCGATCTTTGTGATGTATTCTTCGACTTCGTCTGCTGTCATACCAAGACCGGTATCAATGAATTTCATAGTTTTTTCTTCCGGATTTACGATAACCTGAATAGAAGCTTTGTAATCTTCCGGAAAAGTATATTCACCCATGATTTCCAGTTTTTTCAGTTTGGTGATGGCATCACATCCGTTGGATACCAGTTCACGGATGAAAATATCGTGGTCAGAATATAACCATTTCTTTATAATAGGAAATATATTGTCACTGTCGATGGATAAGTTACCTGTTCTATTTGTATTACTCATAATCGTTCACACCTTTCCAATAATCTTGCAGCAGCCAAGTTTTCTTATGACTGCCCTATGCAAGATAGTTTAGTACCGTTCTATGGAAATGTCAAGAGAAAATCAGCACTCAAACGCAACGAGTGCTAACAAAAAAGTATTAACTTTCTAAAGAAAGTATAAACTTCTGGATTTTCTGATCCCAGGCATGTTCCAGGGACTTATCCATTGAGAAAATGTTAAGAGATGTTCCGGTTACAGCATTCAGCCGACTATCTTTATAACGCAGATTTAAAAACAGGCCGTTGATGTCGGAGACTGTGAAAGAAGTATCTGTTTCGGACAGAAATGATTCGACTGCACGGGAAGAGAGCTGCAGGACGATCGAGAAAGAAAGCGGTGTGTGGTTGCCGCGGATCAGTTCAAAGCAGACGGGACGCAGCTGTTTCCAGCGGGCGATCGGTGTGCGGTCTTTATAGAGTGTCTCATATTCTTCTTTCGTATAATAATCTTTCAGAATATGTCCATCCATATGGAAAGAGGCAAATGTAGAAAGAGAAAGCTCCGGAACGCAGAATGCATCAAAGGTACTGCGGCAGAGCAGATGGTTCATAAACAATTTTACTTCGGTTATAGGAATAGAAATCATAAGTACCTCCTGTCAGAAAGCGGACATATACAGGATTTTGGTGATATGGTCCGTGTATTTTTCAGTATAGCGGAAAAAACCGAAAAAGAAAAGAAGAAAAGCATTGCAAAATATGTGATATGTGTTATAGTAGAATGTAGTATTAAAAACCAGATAACATGATGTGAGTGTTAAGATTTATCTCAGTCGAGAAGACTCCCACTTCTGCAAGTGGTGAGTAATAACAAGTCTTTCTCAGTGGGAGTACAATCTCCGACTGAGATAAACGCTCCGCGAGAATGTGCAGTGATTCCGAGAAGAATATGTCAGCTTTCGCTGACCAGAATCACGCACCAAGTCTCACGTGCGTTCGACTTGAATTTTGACATTCATACCATATCAATAGAAGATAAAAATTCTGTGAAAATCTACAGAAGGTCTGGCTTGTGAACATCGCAGCACTTTTATTTTCATACTGCGGCGATGCACATTTCTGTATAGATTTGAATAAGCGGAATTTAATATGGAGGATTTATAGATGAGTTTCAGAGTAGTGATCGACAGCTGCGGGGAGCTGACAGATGAGATGAAAAAGAGCGGCAATTTTGTATCTGCACCGCTGACACTGCAGGTGGATGAGTATATTGTACAGGATGATGAGGAACATTTCAACCAGGCAGAGTTTTTAAAAAAAGTAGCGGAGTGCCCAAACTGTCCGAAATCTTCCTGCCCATCGCCGGAAATATATCGTGATGCCTACGACTGTGATGCAGATCATGTTTATGCAGTGACGCTTTCAGAAAAACTGAGTGGATCTTACAACAGTGCAGTTCTTGGCAAAAATCTCTATCTGGAGGATCATCCGGATGCAAAAGTTTATGTATTCAATTCCTGCTCGGCATCTGTTGGTGAGACGCTGATCGGACTGAAAATCCAGGAGCTGGAAGAGAAGGGACTTTCTTTTGAAGAAGTTGTAGAACAGACAGAGGCTTATATTCTCTCACAGGATACCTGGTTTGTCCTGGAAAATCTGGACACCCTTCGTAAAAACGGCCGTCTCGGTACCGTAAAGGCTCTGGTAGCGACTGCACTGAAGATCAAACCGGTCATGGGATCAACAGACGAAGGCACGATTATTCAGCTGGATCAGGCAAGAGGCATGAAGAAAGCTCTTGTAAAAATGGTCAATTCAATCGAGGAGAAAAAATCATCCGATCCACAGGAGCGTATGGTTGGGATCGCTCACTGTAATTGTCCGCAGAGGGCAGAGATGGTAAAAGAGGAGATCCTAAAGAGGCTGCCGTTTAAAGATGTGATCCTGGTCAATACCGCAGGTGTCAGCACCATGTATGCAAACGATGGTGGAATTATCGTAGTTGCATAAGTTTTTAAAATAGTGTATACTATTAAGAAACTATATATAAGGAGTGAAAGACATGAGTCAGGCAAAAGTGGACCGCTACAAAGAAGAAAAGCAGAAACGCGAAAAGCTTCAAAAAAAAGAAAAAAGAGAGTTACTGCTCTGGAAAATAGTGGGCATTATCGTGCTGGTTGCTCTTGTTGGCTGGATTGGTTTCTCGGTATACCAGAATGTTCAGAAAGATGCGTCTCATACATATGAAATGAAAACAGATGCACTGGATCATTACATGAACGGTTTAAATGCTGAGACAGAAACTTCAAGTGAAGCGTCCACAGAGACAACAGAAAAAACGACAGAAGAAACTGCAGCAGAGACTTCTGCTGAAAGTACAGTAACCGAAGCAGCCGGTGAGACGGCAGCAGAATAAAAGAAAAAAGAAACTGCGTTATCGTGAAAACGAGAGGCAGTTTTTTATGTCTGAAAGAAAATGCTTCTGTTATATTTTTCAGAATGGTTTCTCAAAGGAAAATTGTACAGAAAAAAGAACGGCAACGTTTGTTATGTATTTAACAAAATACTTGCACTACATCTTGTGCTATGTTAAGATGAAAGCGACAAAACATAGAAACACAAAATCACAGAGAAAGGAAGATAGAAAACATGAAGGATTTTAAACAGTGGGATGGTTTCGCTGGAAGACTCTGGAAAGAAGGCGTAGACGTCCGCGATTTTATTCAGAACAACTACACACCATATGACGGAGATGATTCTTTCCTGGAGGGACCTACAGAGGCAACAAATCGTCTGTGGGGAAAAGTATCTGAACTTCAGAAAGAAGAGAGAGCAAAGGGCGGTGTCCTTGATATGGAGACTGATGTTGTAACAGGCATCACTGCATATGGAGCTGCTTATATTGATGACAGCATGAAAGATATGGAGCAGGTTGTCGGTCTGCAGACAGACAAGCCGCTGAAACGTGCATTTATGCCATACGGCGGAATCAAGATGGCTGAGAAATCCTGTGAAATGTATGGATATAAACCAAATCCACAGCTTCATGAGATCTTTACCAAATACCATAAAACACATAACCAGGGTGTATTTGATATCTATACACCGGAAATGTTAAAAGCACGTCATAACAAGATCCTGACCGGTCTTCCGGATACTTACGGACGCGGACGTATCGTAGGTGACTACCGTCGTGTGGCTCTGTACGGTATCGATTACCTGATCGAGAAAAAGAAAGCAGATTTTACTGCTACAAACCGTCAGGGTATGCGTCGTGGTGACTTCCAGCTGCGTGAAGAGATCGCAGACCAGGTTCGTGCACTGCAGGAAATGAAAGAAATGGCACAGTCCTATGGATATGATATTTCCGAGCCGGCTAAGAATGCAAAAGAAGCAGTTCAGTGGCTGTACTTCGGATATCTGGCTGCCATCAAGACACAGAACGGTGCAGCTATGAGTGTCGGACGTATTTCTACTTTCCTTGATATTTATATTGAGAAAGATATTGCAGCAGGCATCCTGACTGAAAAAGAAGCTCAGGAACTGATCGATCATATGGTTATGAAATTCCGTATGGTAAAATTCGCAAGAATCGCTTCTTACAACCAGCTGTTCTCCGGTGACCCGGTATGGGCAACTCTGGAAGTAGCAGGTATGGGTATGGACGGACGTTCTATGGTAACAAAGAATGATTACCGTTTCCTGCATACACTGGAAAACATGGGACCTTCACCGGAACCGAACCTGACCGTTCTGTATTCCGAACGTCTGCCTGAGACATTCAAAAAATATGCAGCACATATCTCTGTTACAACAAGCTCTATCCAGTATGAGAACGATGATGTTATGCGTCCGGTATGGGGCGATGACTATTCTATCTGCTGCTGTGTATCTGCTACTGAGACAGGTAAAGAGATCCAGTTCTTCGGAGCAAGAGCAAACCTGGCAAAATGTCTGCTGTATGCGATCAACGGCGGTGTAGATGAGAAGACAAGAGATCAGGTAGCACCGAAATATCAGGCAATCACATCCGAATATCTGGATTACGATGAAGTTATGGATAAATATGACACCATGCTTGACTGGCTGGCACATCTGTATGTAGGAACTCTGAACATGATCCATTACATGCATGATAAATACTACTATGAAGCAGCAGAGATGGCTCTGATCGATACAGACGTAAGACGTACATTTGCTACTGGTATCGCAGGATTCTCACATGTAGTAGACTCTCTGTCCGCAATCAAGTATGCAAAAGTAAAAACGGTTCGTGATGAAAGCGGAATCGTTACCGATTATGAGATCGAAGGAGACTTCCCAAGATACGGTAATGACGATGACAGAGCTGACGAGATCGCTGTATGGCTGCTGCGTACATTCATGGATAAACTGAAATACTGCCATACCTACCGTGATTCTGAGCCGACAACTTCTATCCTGACAATCACATCAAACGTAGTATACGGTAAAGCAACCGGTTCTCTGCCAGATGGAAGAAAAGCAGGCGAGCCTCTGGCACCTGGAGCAAACCCATCTTACGGAGCAGAACAGAACGGTCTGCTGGCATCTTTGAACTCCGTTGCAAAACTTCCGTACGAAGATGCACTGGATGGTATCTCCAATACACAGACCATCAACCCGGGTGCTCTGGGACACGATGATGCAGAGCGTACCGAAAATCTGGTTCATGTACTGGATGGTTACTTCAAACAGGGTGCACATCACCTGAACGTAAACGTATTCGGAAAAGAAAAACTGATCGATGCTATGGAGCATCCGGAAAAAGAAGAATACGCAAACTTCACAATCCGTGTATCAGGATATGCTGTTAAATTTATCGACCTGACAAGAGAACAGCAGCTTGACGTTATCGCAAGAACCTGCCACGACAGAATGTAATATGGAAAACGGGGCAAAAACAGGATATGTCCATTCGCTGGAAAGCTTTGGATCGGTTGACGGTCCAGGTGTGCGTTATGTGATCTTCTTAAGCGGCTGTGCGATGCGATGCCAGTTCTGCCATAATCCGGATACCTGGAATATGACAGCCGGCAAAAGCTACACAGCTGATGCCCTTCTGAAACAGGCAGTAAAATACCGCACTTATTGGGGAAATAAGGGCGGTATTACTGTCAGTGGAGGAGAACCACTGCTTCAGATTGATTTTCTGATCGAACTGTTTCGCAAGGCAAAAGAGATGGGGATCCACACAACGCTGGATACGAGCGGCAATCCTTACACGGAAAAAGAGCCATTCTATTCAAAATGGCTGGAACTGATGAAATATACCGATCTGATTCTTCTGGATATCAAGCATATTGATGAGCAGGAGCATATCAAACTGACCGGTCAGACCAACAAAAATATTCTGGCTATGGCAGAAAAGTTATCGGATATGGGAAAACCGGTATGGATCCGTCATGTACTGGTTCCGGAGCGGAGTGACCGTGATGATTACTTGCATCGGCTGGCAGATTTTATTCACACGCTGAAAAATGTGGAGCGTGTGGAAGTACTGCCATACCATACGCTGGGTGTATTTAAATGGGAAAATTTAGGGATTCCATATCAGCTTGAAGGGATCAATCCGCCAAGTGCAGAACGGATCAAGAATGCAGAAGAGATTCTGGCGTTCAGGAAATAGAAATAACAGGAAAATTTTAAATGTGCAAAGGAACAATGCCCTGAAGGACACATAAAAGTGTCTTCCTGGGCATTGTTCCTTTTGCACATTTGGAAAGCGGACATTCACAATCCGCTTCTCTGCGTTCAAATTTCAATATTTCACGAGTTTTTTAAAGCAGAGAAAATTTACTCCACAACCGGTGGCACAAAATGTTCGATTGCATTTCGCAGTTTCGGATGATTAGCGGATGGTAACGCTGCGTTTTCGGCTGTTATACGTATAGACTTTTTCACCCAGATCTTTTAAAACTTTTATATTTCTTTTTACAGTATCTCGTTTTCGAAGAAAAGAGGGAGCATCGATAAAAGTGACCTTTGCATGGATATATTTGAAAAAGGATTCTCTCTTGTCGTTGTTTCCATGATGCGGAGCCTGAAGATACGTTGCCTTCAGACGTTTGTGATAAGTTTTGATAAGTCTTTTGCCAATGCTGCTCACAATATCTCCGGTGAAAAGCATACTTGTTTTTTTACCGGAAATTTTAAAAACCAGAGAAGAACCATTGCAGATATCTTTGGTCGTATCTTTCAGATTACGGCTGTAACCATTAAAAAATTCAAAATCCAGACCGGCGAAGGAAAAAGTATCATCTGCTTTTGCCCACCGGATTTTTGGATTTTTTCTTACAAGACGTGAAAACTTCTGAAATACCTGATATTCATCCCATGGATATTGATAGTGTCTGTAACGGGAAGCGTTGATCTTTGGTGCAATGACCTGATCAATCTGTATGCCGTCCGGATTGGCAAAAATCTGATTAAAAGCTCCGACATGATCCGGATGCGGATGTGTGATAATCCAGAGATTTACCTTTCCGCCCAGTTTCTTTATGGTATCGCGTACTCTTTTTGCATCATAATCCCATCCACCGTCAATTACGATCAGTTTGCCGTTGCTTCCTTTGATCGTATAAAACATGGACTGCTGAAAATCAGAATCAGATCCATATTGTGTGACTTTCCAGGAAGATGCATAAACTTTTTCTTCGCAGAACGGATGCAGGCTGAAGAATAAAAAAAGTCCGACAGACAAGAAAAACCGAAAAGTATATAAATGAAAAAGCTGTGTTTTATTTTTCATTGGGATCTCTCCTTTAGTGATATATTTATCATATTGTCTTTTATACTCAGTTTTGCAGGAATTATCATTAACATTTCATTTTTCAGCTTCCACAACCGGTGGTATGAAATATTCGATTGCATTTCGCAATTTCGGATGATGGATCACAAAATGAATCGCCGGGGCATTCCCTTTGGAGATCATCGCCCATTTTCCTTCGTGCAGAATGATCTGCAGATTTTGAAAAGGATTAGAGGAAGATGTGGTCAAATGATAATTCGGATGTAAACAGGCAAAAGTTTCTGCCTGTTTTTTCTGCTCCAGATATTCTTCATAGCTCACTGGTATGTTATCTGGAAAAAACATACCGGACAGTGGAAGAGAAAGTGCATGAAGATAAAAATCTTTTTCGGTGAGGAGTGGAATTTCGTCTTCAATCACATCATGTTCCAGAATTTTTTCGGTGATATCACGCTGATTTTGTGCAAAGTCAAGAATGGAAGCCTGATCCTTTGCAGAAAGTCTGTGTTTCTGTAAAAAATCTTTCAGATAATCAGAATCCAGCGTGTAAAGTGGCAGGGAAGAAAGAATGCTGCGGCGTTTTCCTGGTGTGGAAGTGTCGGCAAGCAGAAAAGCATTCAGTTTTCCGACGTGATCTTCTCGATAAATATCCATCAGAGGAGAAGCATTTAGCAGCAATGCTTCTGCACGCTTTGTATAATAAGCAATATCTTCTTTTGTCTTGGAAAGATAATAACGCCCTTCGCTGTGATGACCCGAAATTGCTTCACCGGAAAGTACGGCAGCTCCGGATACTTTCAGGAAATGATGAAAAACATTGCCGGGATCGGATTTCAGATAATAAGGAGAAATTTGTCCGGTCATGTACATGGGAATCCAGCTTTCCAGTCCGAGCATCATTTCTTCAAAAGAGCGGTCAAGATGATGAATCTGATCCAGATGCAGACCTTTTTTCAGGAGCAGAGCCATACCAAACATCCATTTCTTTGGAAAATCGGGGTCTTTTGCCATTTCTGTTATGGGCATATCACTGTACATGATAACTGGTCTTTTTGATCTGGAAAGGACGGTTGCCTTTAAAAAATGAAGTTCACTTGCCATCATTTCTTCCAGTCCATAGTAATATTTTGCCGTCGGAAACTGAAACGGAACACCCGGAACTTTCATTTCATCGAAATGGATGACTTTTATATATTCATTCAGATCAAATTCATCCAGTTTGGATAAAAATTTGGAAAGACTGTCTTCGCCCTTTTTCTTGTTCTGACTGTTTAAAAGCCACAGGCGGATTTTTTCGCAGACGGCAGAAGTATCGTTTAGTTCTTCTTCCGAACATTCCAGAAGCTGTGCCAGCACATAAAGATCATCGCCCTGGCAGTATTTACGTGCCACATAAGCGGAAACAGCTAGGACAAAGCCTTCCGGATCTGCAGGAGAGAGGCTGCCGTTTCGAAAGCGGAAAATCGTTGAGGTATCATAACTGATGTGCTGGCACAGTTTTGTGATATTTAGATTCAGTACAGAAATCAGCGTGTTAAAATTCTGACGCAGTTGCTCTTTGTCCGTGGACTTCATGTCTGAACAGGCGAGAAATTGCTGACGGATCTCTGTTTTTGTGAGATTTGTGCGTTCTCTTTTTAATGCGAGCGTTTCAAGGGCAGAGCAAAGCTGTTCAAACGTTTCCGAATGAACATCCGGCACACGTTCACCGGAACGATAACGACTGAGTGCAGCGGCAGAAATGCCGGAGGCAGAGCAGAGTTCTTTCGCAGTGCAGTTCAAAAGTTTCATATATTCATTCAGCTGTTCATAAAAACGCATAGAAACACCTCTTTTCATCAAATATTTTATAATTATAGTTTTTTGCCAAAACATCAATGAAGCGTATTTCGCGTTCGGTTGCTATGTGTTTATTGTATCGAAGATTTGCAAAAAAGGAAAGGTGAAAATATCAAAATTCCCGATTTGGCAATTGACGTTTCGGGAATCTTACTTGTCAAATAAGCAGAATCTTTTATACTGAGAGTAAGAGAGAACAGGTTGATTTTATACAAAATGTTTATATCTGGACAGAGCGAAAAGAAGGGGGGAGAAAGAGGTTCTGACAGATCAGGAAAGGAGAAATTTTATGAGGAAAATACAGGAGAAACACATGGATATAACTTGGAAACGAAAATGGATATTCTGGCTGCTGCTGGCAGTGATGCTGCTGTTTTTACCGGGAAAGACATTTGCAGCAGAAAAAGAAAGCAGAGAAGCAGAGGATTCATACATTTATCATACGGCTTTTGATGCAAAGGCGAGCCTTAAGATCCGTCATATGAAAGATTACGGAGTACTGGATTATGAAGAAACGGTGACAGTGGAAGATTCCTGTGATTATCTGGACGGAGATGAAAATCTGGATGAAATCCAGGCGAAAATTACAGCCTATGATGAGAAAGTTCAAAAAGTGTGTGAAGGAATGCAGGTTGTTTCCGGTACGGACACACGAGGTATTGACGGCGATACGATTAACATTGAATATGAAGATACGGAAGAAAACGGACAGACCGTTACCACCAGACATTTTTATCAGACTTACAAGATCCAGACAGACTGGGTACTGGAAAAGATGGAGATTTCGGATGTGAATATTGTGAACAGCACACTTTCCTGTTATGCCGGTGATGCTCCAAAAGCAACTGCCCAAAAAGGTGACAGTGATGCTTCAAAATATGAAATAGCCTATGAACGCTGGGAAAAGCTGGAAACAAATGCACAGGGATACCTGGAACCAGTAGCGTTCTGGTATTCTGATGAGAGCCAGTATATTGCTGCAACTCCAAAATTTACCACTTTCGAATCCGGTGCAATGTATATGTATTCTGTCTTTTTAAAAACGGTAGATGGGAATGAATTTTCAAAAGACCTGTCGCTGACATTAAATGGAAAACAGATTGACAGTCGGACCATTATTGTGGGAAATAACGGGACAACCTGTTTTGCAGATGCCCTGTACAGTGCCCGGTCCGAAGAAAAAGTAACGCCGAAGCCAATTGAAGTGATTGAAGTAAATGGAGTGGATTTTTCTTTCAAAGCGGGTGATGCTCCGAGATTCACCGGAAGTGTGTCGGAAGATGCTCTGTACTGTATCGATCACGAACGATGGAACAATTTAAAAGAAGGATGGACTTCCTCGGACTACTGGAATGGCAAGTATGGTGATTTTGACGGAAGCTGGGGTATGCCGCTCACGAAATTCAAAGCACTGGAAACCTATTATTATGGAATTTGCCTGAGCCTGTCAGCCAGAGGATATCGGGAAGGATATTATTTTGATAAAAACATAACGAAGTTGAAGATCAATGGTCGGCTGATCCCGATACCGGATCCGGAAAACAGTTTCGATGAAACAGGGGAAATGGTATGGTTTAGCGGCATCAAAAGTATTGTGATCCCGCCGCAGGGCAGCACAGCAAATGGAAGTACAACAAATCCTTCGGATACATCACAGACATTTCCGAAAATCGGAACATGGGTCAAAACAAAGAATGCACTTTATAAAGTGACAAAAGCCGATGCAACCGGATGTACCGTAACACTGGTAAAACCGCACAGGAAAACAAACAGTACCTTTACTGTACCGGCAACCATCAAAAGTGAGGATGGGAAAATCACATTCCGTGTAACGGAGATCAGTAAAAATGCATTTAAAAATCATGTGAAACTGAAAAAAGTCACCATCGGAAAAAATGTCAGCAAGATCGGTGCGAATGCTTTTTCCGGTTGTAAAAAACTGAAGAATATTAAGATCACATCAACACAGCTCACAAAAAAATCTATAGGAAAGAATGTGTTTAAGGGCATTGATAAAAAGGCAGTTATCAAAGTACCGAAAAAGAAACTGAAAGCCTATAAGAATATCCTCAAAGGAAAAGGACAGGCAAAAAGCGTGAAGATTAAGAAATAAAAAGAAAGCAAAAAGCATGGAATTACCGTGAAAATTCAGGGATTTCATGCTTTTTTGCTGCTTATGGGCAGTACATCTGTTTCAAAAAGTCTGCTTTCCGGAACAAAATGGAAAAAGACCTGTGTTAAGGTATAAGAAACAAAAGTTGATCCAAAGGGAGATGCATTGCTGCATCAGATTATGGAAAAGTGCTGGGAACTGTATTATTACGGTGACGAGTCAAAAGAAGAACAAAACTTAAAAAAGCAATTGCAGGAAATCGCTGATCAGAATAAACTGGTGTGGAAAACAGAATAGAATGTGTCAGATCCTTGTGACAGGTGAAAATTGATAAAACTTTCTCAATCCAATGAAGAAGTCCGCCTTGATTTCATATAGCAGTTATGCTATTCTAATGACAGTTAGAAATACCTAACTAACGTGAATAAATCATGGCAGGACTTCTTCTGTCTTTATGCGATCAGAGGCAGAAGACGAAGTGCCGATTATTTTAGAACGAGAAAGGGACTGGCAATCATGAAGAATTTAACAATTGAAAAAGTAATTGGAAGGGAAATCATCGACTCCAGAGGCAATCCAACCGTAGAAGCAGAAGTTTATCTGGCTGACGGTACGATCGGAAGAGGGACTGCACCAAGCGGAGCTTCCACAGGAGAGTTCGAGGCTCTGGAACTTCGTGATAATGATAAAGAACGTTTTGGCGGCAAAGGTGTGACAAAAGCAGTTGCAAACATCAACACCGTGATCAACGAAGCACTGAAAGGCAAAGATGCATCTGATATTTATGCAGTGGATGCAGCGATGAAAGCAGCAGACGGAACAAAAGATAAATCCAACTTAGGAGCAAATGCAATTCTGGCAGTATCGATTGCAAGCTGCCGTGCGGCTGCGACTGCACTTGAGATCCCTCTGTACCGTTTCCTTGGCGGCGTGAATGCAAACCGTCTCCCGGTACCGATGATGAACATCGTAAACGGTGGATGTCATGCATTATCTTCCGGACTGGATGTACAGGAATTTATGATCATGCCGGTTGGGGCACCTTCCTTTAAAGAATGTTTAAGATGGTGTGCAGAAGTATTCCATGCACTGGCTTCTATCTTAAAAGAAAGAGGACTGGCTACCTCTGTTGGTGATGAGGGCGGTTTTGCACCGGCACTGAAATCCGACGAAGAAGCGATCGAGACGATTCTGGAAGCAGTGAAAAAAGCCGGTTATGAGCCGGGAAGCGACTTTATGATCGCTATGGATGCAGCTTCTTCTGAGTGGAAGACAGGAACAGTCGGAGAGTACAAACTGCCAAAGGCAGGAACAGTCGGAGAGTACAAACTGCCAAAGGCAGGAACGGTTTATACATCCGGGCAGCTGATTAATCACTGGAAAGCTCTGGTTGAAAAATACCCGATCATCTCCATCGAAGATGCACTGGATGAGGAAGACTGGGAAGGCTGGAAGAAACTGACCGCAGAATTAGGTGACAAAGTTCAGCTGGTAGGCGATGACCTGTTTGTTACCAATACCGAGCGTCTTTCAAAAGGTATCGAGCTTGGATGCGGAAACTCTATCCTGATCAAATTAAACCAGATTGGTTCGGTATCTGAGACACTGGAAGCGATCAAGATGGCTCACAATGCAGGATACACAGCGGTTACTTCTCATCGTTCCGGCGAGACAGAAGATACCACTATTGCGGATCTGGCGGTTGCACTGAATACCTGCCAGATCAAGACAGGAGCACCGAGCCGAAGCGAGCGTGTTGCAAAATACAACCAGCTGCTTCGCATCGAAGAAGAACTCGGAGCATCTGCAGTTTATCCACAGAAAAAAGCATTTCATGTTTCAAAGTAACAAAAGATAAAACAAATCACACATATATATACTTCCTGTAATCTACATGTTTGCCGTCTGCAAAGCATCCATAAGCTTGCGGACGGCAATGCTTTTTGGCCGGTTTTTGTCCCAGATCAGGCAGATTTCGCGTTCCGGCATTCTTGAGGTGAGGTGGAGCTGTACCACTTCGCCTTTTTTAATGGCTTCTTTTGCCAGTGCCTCCGGATAAAATCCGATTCCGAGGTTGTGCCTGATCATCGGCAGGATCTGATCTGCGGTAGCGGCTTCGATATCCGGATAGAACGGCAGATCATGCTGCAGAAAGTAATTGATATGCATTTCTCTTGTTCCAGTATTTTGTCCGAGAGAAATAAACGGAATGTCCGTAAGCTCTGAGAGATGATGGATTTTAGAGGAAAAATCAGCGTATTTTGGCCCGGCGAGCAGAATCTCACGGAAGGAAGCAAGCGTATAATGACGCATGGATTTTTTCAGCTTGAGCGGTGTTGTGACAACAGAAATATCGGCCAGTCCGTTTTCCAGTGCCTGAATGGACTGAGGGGTGGAGAAATTGGAAATTTTCAGGCGGACTCCCGGATACTGTGAGTGAAAGGTCTCCAGTCGGTCAAGCAGCAGCAGTCGCAGAGCTGTCTCGCTTGCACCGATCGTGATCAGACCGCTCTCCAGACTTTTGTCTTTTTTCAGCTCGGATTCTGCAGTAGAGAGCTGCTCGTAAGCGATTGCGACATGCTGGAATAGTTTTTCTCCCTCAGGTGTCAGTGTTACTCCACGGTTGGAGCGTACAAACAGTTTACATTCCAGTTCATTCTCCAGAATGTTCATGCAGCGGGTGATATTTGGCTGATTGTTATTTAAAATCTCGGCAGCTTTTGTAAAACTTTTATATTGGGCTACAAAATAAAAAAAACGATAATATTCAAAACTGACCATGCAAACCTCCTGTTTATTTTGACGTTCAAAAATGCCTCTGCAATCCGCCGGATCTGTTCTGTTTTGGGATAATCTGAAAAAGGAAGCACTTTTGCAGTGCTCCCTTATATTCAGGTTACTTGTGAAGTCACAGAACATCGCCGGACTTCGGATGAAAAATATTTACAGAATTATTCACCAAGGTTTTTCTTTTCTACTTCAGCGAGCATCATAGCACGTACTTTCAGAGGCAGACCAAACAGGGTGATAAATCCACTTGCATCATTGTGATCGTACATATCACCGGTTGTGAAGGATGCTAAAGATTCATTGTACAGGCTGTATGGAGAAGTTGTGCCGGCTTTGATGATGTTTCCTTTGTAAAGTTTGAATTTAACTTCACCGGTTACATATTTCTGTGTTACTTCAACGAAAGCCTGGATTGCCTCACGCAGCGGTGTGAACCATTTTCCTTCGTATACAACCTGAGCAAACTGGCTGCCGAGTTTTTTCTTTGTTTCCATGGTTTCACGGTCCAGAGTCAGTTCTTCGAGCTGTTCATGGGCTGCCATCAGGATGGTTCCGCCCGGTGTCTCATATACACCACGGGATTTCATACCAACAACACGGTTTTCTACGATATCTACGATACCGATACCATGTTTACCTCCAAGAGCGTTCAGCTCTGTGATGATCTCAGAAACTTTCATGGCTTTTCCGTTCAGTGTTTTCGGAACCCCCTGTTCAAAAGTCATGGTAACATATTCACCTTTTTCCGGAGCCTGTTCCGGTGTCACGCCAAGCACCAGCATGTTTTCGAAGTTTGGCTCGTTTGCCGGATCTTCCAGCTCCAGACCTTCGTGGCTGATGTGCCATAAGTTACGGTCACGGCTGTAGCTGTGGCTGTGGTCGAACGGCAGGTCGATACCGTGTTTTTTACAGTATTCGATCTCGTCTTCACGGGACTGGATGGTCCATACATCGGTCATACGCCATGGAGCGATGATCTTCAGATCCGGAGCCAGTGCCTTGATTGCCAGTTCGAAACGAATCTGGTCATTACCTTTACCGGTAGCACCGTGGCAGATGGTAGTAGCACCTTCTTTACGTGCAATCTCAACCAGTTTCTTTGCGATAACCGGACGTGCCATGGAAGTACCAAGCAGGTATTTGTGCTCATAAACTGCACCGGCTTTTACGCAAGGCATGATGAAATCGTCACAGAATTCATCAATGATATTTTCAATATATAATTTAGAAGCACCGGACAGTTTTGCTCTCTCTTCCAGACCATCCAGCTCGTTACCCTGTCCGCAGTCGATGCAGCAGCAGATAACTTCATAGTCAAAGGTTTCCTTTAACCAAGGGATCAGTGTGGTGGTATCGAGACCGCCTGAATATGCCAGAACTACTTTTTCTTTCATGATATGTATTCCTCCTGAAATTTATGATCATTTTGTAAGTCAAAGACAAAAGAGCCATAAAACCACTCTTGTGCAAGTACATCGTGGTTTTTGGCTTTCGACCCTGGTATCATACACTATACAACAGTTATCATAATTATGCAAGTGAAAAAACGAAAAAGTTGTAAAAACAGCTTCAAAATGAATAATATACATTGCGTATGAATAAAAATACAATAAAAATACAAAGAAAACTCTTTACTTATAAAGAAAACTGATATATGATAAGAAAGATTTCATTCGCACAGCGAATTTTTATGAATCTGCCGGAGACTGCATCAGATGGGCGGCACCTCACATTTGACAGAAAAGAAAAAGAAGAATGATCCGGACAGAAAAGATATATTAGGTTGAAAGGAGAATGTTGATATGATAAAAGCCGGAATAATAGGAGCAACCGGATATGCAGGAGGCGAGCTTGTCCGTCTTCTCCTTAACCATAAAGAAGCAGAGATTGCGTGGTATGGTTCCAGAAGTTATGTGGATCAGAGATACAGCAGTGTTTACCAGAATATGTTCCAGATCGTGGATGCAAAATGTCTGGATGACAATATGGAGCAGCTGGCAAAAGAGGTAGATGTGATTTTCACAGCAACACCGCAGGGGTTGTGTGCATCTCTTATAAATGAAGGGATTTTAAGTCAGGCAAAAGTGATCGATCTAAGTGCGGACTTCCGTATCAAAGACCGGAAGACTTATGAGCAGTGGTATAATCTGGAACACAAAGCACCGCAGTTTATTGAGGAAGCTGTTTACGGACTGTGTGAGATCAACCGGGAGGATATCAAAAAGGCAAGACTGATCGCAAATCCGGGATGTTATCCGACATGCAGCACCCTGTCCATTTATCCATTATTAAAGGAAGGCATTATTGATGGAAATACCGTTATCATTGATGCTAAATCCGGTACTTCCGGAGCAGGACGCAGTGCCAAGGTTGCAAACCTTTACTGTGAAGTCAATGAGAACATCAAAGCATACGGTGTTGCAACACACAGACACACACCGGAGATCGAAGAGCAGTTAGGCTATGCCGCCGGTTATCCGATCCATATTAATTTTACACCGCATCTGGTTCCGATGAACCGCGGTATTCTGGTTACTGCTTATGCATCTCTGAAAAAAGAGGTGACTTACGAAGAAGTTAAGGCGATCTATGATGCTTATTACGGAAAAGAACAGTTTGTACGTGTTCTGGATAAGGATGTCTGCCCGGAGACGAAGTGGGTAGAAGGAAGCAATTATGTGGATGTAAACTTCAAACTGGATCCGAGAACAAACCGTGTGATCATGATGGGGGCAATGGACAATTTGGTGAAAGGTGCAGCCGGTCAGGCCGTGCAGAATATGAATCTGATGTTTGGATTTGCCGAGAACGAAGGCCTTCAGGGCGTACCAATGTTCCCATAAAACAGAGAAAGGTCGTGAGCATAGATGAAGATAATAGATGGAGGTGTAACCGCTGCAAAAGGATTTAAAGCAGCCGGTATGCATGCAGGTATCAAAAAAGGTACAAAAAAAGATATGGCAATGATCGTAAGCAGTGCACCATGTATGGCAGCCGGAACGTTTACGACAAACCTTGTAAAAGCCGCACCGGTAAAATGGGATCAGCATGTGGTATACGAACATGGAGAGGCGAGAGCTGTTGTGGTAAACAGCGGTATCGCAAACGCCTGCACCGGAGCAGAAGGATATGGCTACTGTGAAGAGACTGCAAAAGCGGCAGCAGAAGCACTCGGTATCGACAAGGATGAGGTTCTGGTAGCATCTACCGGTGTGATCGGAAAACAGCTGCCAATCGATACGATCAAAAAAGGCGTGAAGGATCTTTCCGGACTGCTTCTGGATACCAGAGAAGCAGCAACACTGGCAGCAGAATCGATCATGACAACGGATACGGTAAAAAAAGAGGTTGCCGTTGAAGTTGAGATTGGCGGTAAGACGGTAACGATCGGCGGTATGTGCAAAGGTTCCGGTATGATCCATCCGAACATGTGCACGATGCTGAGCTTCCTCATGACAGATGCAGCTATTTCAAAAGAAATGCTTCAGAAGGCATTGAGTGCAGATGTCGATGATACCTACAATATGATTTCTGTTGACGGAGATACTTCCACAAATGATACCGTTCTGCTGCTGGCAAACGGACTGGCAGAGAATCCGGAAATTACAGAGGAAGGCGAAGATTATCAGACATTTGCCAGGGCACTGCACTATATCAACGAGACACTCGCAAAGAAAATGGCAGGGGACGGCGAAGGTGCCACTGCATTGTTTGAGACAAAAGTGATCGGAGCACAGTCAAAAGAACAGGCGAAGATTCTGGCAAAATCCGTTATTTGTTCAAACCTTACCAAAGCGGCTATTTTCGGACATGATGCAAACTGGGGACGTATCCTCTGTGCCATGGGTTATTCCGGAGCTAAGTTTGATCCGGAAAAAGTAGATCTGTATTTTGAAAGTGCAGCAGGTAAGCTGAAGATCATCGAAAACGGTGTGGCACTTGATTACAGCGAAGAAGAAGCGACAAAGGTGCTCTCAGAAAAAGCAGTGACGGCTGTTGCTGACATCAAAATGGGAGAGGCATCCGCATCTGCCTGGGGTTGTGATCTGACTTACGATTATGTAAAGATCAATGCCGATTACCGCTCTTAAGCGGTAAGAACTGCTTTGTGGCAGAGCAATTTACAGGCATCTGTCCGGATGCCGGAAGTATGGATAGAAACTGGAGGAAAAAACAATGGATACAATGCAGGATCTGCTTCAGAAAGCCAGTGTGCTCAATGAAGCGTTACCTTATATACGGAAATTCAGCGGCAAGACCATCGTTGTAAAATACGGCGGAAGTGCCATGGTAGAACATGAACTGAAGAAAAACGTCATCCGTGACGTAGCACTTCTGAAACTGGTCGGATTTCGCCCGATCATCGTGCACGGTGGCGGAAAAGAAATCACAAAATGGACAGGCAAAGTCGGAATTGAGACCAAATTTATCAACGGACTGCGTGTGACGGATAAAGACACCATGGAAGTGGCTGAGATGGTCTTAAATAAGATCAACAAAGGATTGGTGTCCATGATGGAGAAAGTCGGAGTCAAAGCGGTTGGTATCAGCGGAAAAGACGGCTCCGTTCTGCGTGTTAAGAAGAAACTCTCCAAAGGCGAAGATATCGGTTTTGTAGGCGAAGTGACAAAAGTCAATACCGAGCTTTTAAATACACTGCTGGACAATGATTTTGTCCCGGTGATCTGCCCGATCGGTTCCGATGATGAGTATCATTCTTATAATATCAATGCAGACGATGCAGCATGTGCGATTGCAACGGCAGTCGGAGCATCCAAACTGGTATTTTTAACGGATATCGAGGGTGTATACCGTGATCCGCAGGACAAATCCACACTGATCTCCGAACTGAGTATTCCGGAAGCAGAAGAACTGCTCGGCAGCGGAAATATCGGCGGCGGCATGCTCCCGAAGATCCAGAACTGTGTCGATGCGATCAAGTCCGGTGTTTCCAGAGTACATATCCTGGACGGAAGGATCCCGCACTGCCTGCTGTTGGAGTTCTATACCAACAAAGGCATCGGTACTGCGATTATCGGGGATGAGGAGGAACGTTTTTACAATGAAAATGAATGAATATATGGAGAGAACGGAACAGGTGGTTCTGCACACCTATAATCGTTTCCCGGTTGTTTTTGAAAAAGGAGAAGGCGTACATCTTTATGATACCGAGGGCAAGGAATATCTGGATTTCGGTGCCGGAATTGCGGTGTTTGCACTTGGTTACCACTATGCAGACTATGATCAGGCATTGAAAGACCAGATCGACAAAGTGATCCATACTTCCAATCTTTTCTATAATGTGCCGATGATGGAAGCAGCAGAAAAACTGGTAAAGGCAAGTGGCATGAGCAAAGTATTCTTTACCAACAGCGGTACGGAGGCGATCGAAGGTGCGATCAAAGCCGCACGTAAATATGCATGGAACAAAGACCATGCAACGGATCACGAGATCATTGCCATGAACCATTCCTTCCACGGAAGAAGCGTCGGAGCACTTTCCGTTACCGGAAACCCGCATTATCAAGAAGCGTTCAAACCGCTGATGGGCGGCGTGAAATTTGCAGATTACAATGATCTGGACAGTGTAAAAGCTCAGATCACAGACAAAACCTGTGCGATTATCATGGAAACCCTTCAGGGCGAAGGCGGCATTTATCCGATGGAAGAGAGCTTCTTAAAAGGTGTTAAAGAAATCTGTGAAGAAAAAGATATTCTTCTGATCCTCGATGAAATCCAGTGTGGTATGGGACGTACCGGAAGCATGTTTGCATGGCAGCAGTACGGCGTGATGCCGGATATCATGACCTGTGCAAAGGCACTGGGATGCGGCGTGCCGGTCGGAGCGTTTGTCTTAAACGAAAAGACTGCAAAAGCCTCTTTAGTTCCGGGAGATCACGGTACAACTTACGGCGGAAATCCCTTCGCCTGTGCAGCGGTTTCCAAAGTGTTTGATCTGTTTGAAGAACATGACATCGTCGGTCATGTAAGAAAGACAGCTCCGTATCTGGAAAAGAAACTGGATGAACTGGTAGAAAAACATGACTGCTTTACCGCACGCCGCGGAAAAGGATTCATGCAGGGACTGGTTGTGAGCGGCAGACCGGTCGGCGAACTTGTCAAAGCAGCTCTGGCAAATGGTCTGATTGTGCTTTCCGCAGGAAGTGATGTACTGCGTCTGGTGCCTCCGCTTGTGATCACCGAGAAAGACATCGACGAGATGGTTGAAAAACTGGAAGCGGTTTTATAAAACAGTAAAAAATGTATAGAAAACTCCTTTGTGCATATACTGTCAGAAAGTACAGGCAAAGGAGTTTTTTTATGATTGGAATTTTAACAGCACTTTTATCGGGAGCCCTGATGAGTGTGCAGGGCGTCTTCAACACGCAGGTGACAAAGGCGACCAGCCTCTGGGTTTCGACCAGTTTTGTGCAGTTTACGGCACTTCTGGTCTGTCTTGTGATCTGGTATTTTGCGGACGGGAAAAGTTTTATGACGCTTACACAGGTTCCGGATAAATGGACGCTGCTTGGAGGTGTGATCGGTGCATTTATCACCGTTACCGTAATAAAGAGCATGAACAGCCTTGGACCTGCGAAAGCGGCGATGCTGATCGTGATCTCCCAGCTGATCATTGCCTACGTGATCGAGCTTCTGGGATGGTTTGGCGTAGAAAAACAACCGCTTACCATGCGAAAAGTGGCAGGGATGGCGATCGCGATCATCGGTGTTGTCATATTTGAAAAATAACGGTTGTATTTTTGAACAATGTTCGATAAAATAGGAATATCTGTACAGGGGAATTTTGTCAGAAGGCAGGAAGGAGTCCTTTTGAGAAAATCAGGCAGAAAGTTAAAGAGTCTGTTTTATCTGACCATAATCGTTGTACTGTGTATTTTTTTGGGCGGCTGTAATAAAAAAGGTGAGATCACGTTTGAACAGGCGGCGGATGAGGTGTTTTCGGAAGAAATTTCCAATCAGTCTGAAGTGGGAGAATCGAAAGAAACGGAGCGGATGAAAGCAAGGGGGACGGATGTGGAAACAGACGCCTGGATCTATGTAGATGTGGCAGGTGCCGTCAGAACTCCCGGTGTTGTAAAACTTGCAAGGGGAGCACGTGTGTATGAAGCGATCGAGCTTGCCGGCGGGTTTGCAAAAGATGCTGCCATCTCAGCGGTCAATCAGGCATCCGTACTTCAGGACGGGCAGCAACTGTATATCGTTACAGTCGAAGAACAGAAGACAAAGCAGCTGTCATCTTCCGAGGGTTCTCTGGAAACGTCCGGTGAGGGCAGAGTGGCAGATGCAGGCAAAGTCAATATCAATCAGGCATCAGAAGAAGAACTGATGACGCTTCCCGGCATCGGGGCATCCAAAGCTGCCGATATCGTACGTTACCGGGAAGAACAGGGCAGATTTGAGCAGATCGAAGATATTATGAATATCAGCGGGATCAAAGAAGCGGTGTTTGGAAAAATAAAAGATAAAATAACAGTACAGCAGTAAAATAAAACAAAAGGAATGAACAAAAATGGCAAAGAAAGTATTAGTTGTAGATGATGAGAAACTGATCGTAAAAGGAATCCGCTTCAGTCTGGAACAGGACGGCATGGAAGTTGACTGTGCATATGACGGCGAAGAAGCTCTGCGTATGGCAAGAGAAAAAGAGTATGATATTATACTTCTTGATGTGATGCTTCCGAAGCTTGACGGCTTTGAAGTCTGCCAGCAGCTGCGTGAAACTTCCAGTGTTCCGGTTGTCATGCTGACTGCAAAAGGTGATGATATGGATAAGATCCTTGGTCTGGAGTATGGAGCAGATGACTATATCACCAAGCCATTTAACATTCTGGAAGTTAAAGCACGTATCAAAGCAATCATGCGCCGTACCGAGAAAAAGGGAGCAGAGCAGACAAAGAGCAAAGTGATCCAGGCAGGAGATCTTACGATGGACTGCGAGGCGAGACGCGTCAACATTGCAGGCAGAGAAGTAAACCTGACTGCCAAAGAATTTGATGTGTTGGAGCTTCTGATCTTTCATCCGAACAAGGTGTACAGCAGAGAGAATCTGCTCAACATTGTCTGGGGTTATGAATATCCGGGAGATGTGCGTACTGTAGATGTACATATCCGGAGACTGAGAGAAAAGATTGAGATAAATCCGAGCGACCCGCAGTATGTACACACCAAATGGGGCGTCGGATATTATTTCCAGCATTCATAACTGTCAGGTAACTGTCAGCAAAACTGACCAGAATCGCATGCCAAGTCTCACGTGCATTCGACTTGAAAAGGTACACTGAAGGAAGGGAGCAGGCACAGGGGAGCAAGTGTTCAGAAAAAAGAAAAAAAACGAAAAATTACGAAAGTACATAAACAGTCTTCAGTTTCGTATGTGCCTGATCTTTATCATCGTTGGAATTGTGCCGATCATGCTGATCAAACACGGGATTTTAACGAATTATCAGGATCAGGCGGTGAAACAGCGTATCAGTATCATACAGAGCCAGAGCGATCTGATCACAGCCCAGATTTCCAAGACCGATTACCTGAGCGGTGAGAAGTCCAAGATCACAGATGTGGAGCTGCAGCAGATGGCGAATCTTTACAACGGCAGGATTCTTGTCGTCAATAAAGAGTTTCGCATTATTAAGGATACCGATCAGACAGATGAGGGCAAATATATTGTGGCGGAAGAGGTGATCCGCTGTTTTCGCGGTGAGGATGGACAGAGCTACAGCAGGAAAAACGGCTTTATTGAAATTACCATACCGATCTATGATGCTCAGAGCAAAGAAGTGGAAGGCGTGATGATCGTCAGTACACCGACCAGAGATATCCGTAAAAACCGTGATGATCTGAACCGGAAAGTACTGATCCTTCAGATTGGAATGGGAATTGCCATTTTTCTGATTGCATACTATCTTTCCAAGATGCTGGCAAAGCCGTTTGAAAAGGTTACCAAATCTTTGAGCCAGGTGCAGGAGGGCTTTCTGGATGCTGATATCTCCATACCGGACTACACTGAGACACAGCAGCTTGCAGAGGCCTACAATCAGATGCTTGCCCGCATGAAAGCTCTCGATGATTCCAGGCAGGAGTTTGTCTCCAACGTGTCACACGAGCTGAAAACACCGATCACATCGATGAAAGTACTTGCAGATTCTCTTCTGGCACAGCCGGATGCACCGGTGGAGCTTTATCAGGAGTTTATGGCGGATATCGCAGAAGAGATCGATCGTGAGAATAAGATCATCACGGATCTTCTTTCACTTGTGAAGATGGATAAAAAGGCAGCAGATCTGCATATTGAAAATAAAAATATCAATGAACTGCTGGAGCTGATCATCAAGAGACTGACACCGATCGCGGACAAGCAGGATATCAACCTTGTGTTGGAGAGTTTCCGCCCGGTCAATGCCGAAGTGGATGAGACGAAGCTGACGCTTGCCCTGTCCAATCTGGTCGAAAATGCGATCAAATACAACAAAGAGGGCGGATGGGTGCATGTTTCGCTTAATGTAGACAACAAATATTTTTATGTAAAAGTAGAAGATTCCGGCATTGGTATTCCAAAAGAGTCACAGGATGCTATTTTTGAACGTTTTTACCGTGTGGATAAATCACACTCAAGAGAGATCGGCGGAACCGGTCTGGGGCTTGCAATCACGAGAAGTGCGATCCTGATGCATCGCGGAGCGATCAAGGTTTACAGTAAAGAGGGCGAAGGTACGACCTTTACTGTTCGGATCCCGCTGATTTATGTGAACTGATACAACGGTTCACCTGGCAGGGGCTTTTGCCGGAATGGAGAACAAAAATATGAAAAAAATGGCAGGATTTGCAGCAGCTGTGTTTCTTGGCCTGATGCTCACGAGTTGCCAGGGCACACAGAAGGCAGAACAGAGCGGTTATAAGGTTTTTTGCCGTAATGCAGAGGCTACTGCACTTCGGGAAGTGCAATATGAGCCGGAAGCAGAAGGTGGGGAAAAACTGGTGGAAGAATTGCTTTCTGCAATGGAAGGGACGTTTAATCGAAACGACTATCAGAGTGTTTTTCCGGAGGGACTGACTGCTGCGGTATCGACTTTAAAGGACGGACGGCTGACGATTGATTTTAATGATGCATATAAGCAGATGGATGATACAAGAGAAGTTTTGCTGCGTGCCGCAGTGGTGCAGACGATGACGCAGATCACGGATGTCCGGGAAGTGGTATTTACCGTTGCAGGTGAGGCACTTCTGAACTCGGAAAATCAGGCAGTAGGGCCGATGCATGCCTCTTCGTTTATCAATTCGGAGGGTGATAGTATCAATGCATATCAATATGAGGCATTGCCGCTTTATTTCGGTAGCAGAAACGGCACTTCACTGACAAAACAGATGCGAAACGTGCATTATGCATCGGATGATTCTCTTGAAAAACTGGTGGTTGAGCAGCTGATCGCAGGACCGGCGGGCAGCAAACTTACTGCAGTTGCGCCGTCTGATACGGTTGTGCGTGAGATCCGTACGGAGGGGGATTTATGTACGGTGAATTTAAGCAGTGAATTTAATCAGGCAGTGGCAGGATCTTCAGTTACACCGGAAGTGACGGTTTATGCGATCGTAAATTCCATCTGCGAAAGCTGTGAGGATATCACGAAAGTCCAGATCCAGGTGGAAGGCAGTTCAGATGTGCTACTGCGTGATACACTGGATCTGTCACAGGTGTTTTCCTGTAACAGCAGTTTCATACGGGAGAAAGACGGAGAAAACGATACCGAGAGCAGCGATAACGGTGCGGTTCCATCGGTTGGCGTTGATCCGAATCTGACAAAGGAAGCACAGACAGAGAGCGGCACTTGATATATTTCAAAAAGAGACCGTTGTTGTTTTTGACAGGTATTCTGATCTTATGGATCTTGCTCTGTCATTTTGCGGGGATCCGGGAGCAGTTCCCTTATCCGCAGTCGTTTGACGGAAAACAGATTTCCTGCACGGGAAGAGTCTGTCAGATCGATGCAGGAGCAGATTTCTGGTATGTATATGCAGATCATATACAGGCTGATTTTATGGAGGAGGTTTCCGAACGTCTTAAGGTTCGGGCAATTCTAGAAGAGCCAGCGGACTGTGCGTACGGAAACCGGGTGCAGATCTGCGGCAAACTGACGCTTGCAGAGGCTCCCTCAAACGATGGAGCGTTTGACCGCCTTTTTTATCAGCAGACGGAGCGTCTTTTGTTTAGTATGAAAAATGCCCGTTTAACCGTTCGGGATGGCAGGCAGAATCCGCTGTTACAGTGGATGTATGAAGTCCGCAGGATCTGTATGCGGCATCTGGAGCAGATATTTGATGAGCAGGATGCCGGAATTCTCGCAGCGATGCTACTTGGCGATAAGAGCAGGCTGGATGAAGAGATCAGAGACTGGTATCAGGTGGGCGGCATTGCTCATGTGCTTGCGATTTCCGGACTTCATATTTCTCTGTTTGGCATGGCACTCTATCATATCTTGCGAAAACTGGGGATCTCATTTGTGGTTTCTTCCGGGATCGCAGGCAGTTTTATGTTATTTTATGCAGTTTTTACCGGTGCAGGTGTATCTACACGCCGTGCCATGATCATGTTTCTTCTTTTTCTCGGAGCACAGTGCCTTGGAAGGACGTATGATTTATTGAGTGCTCTGTCAGCAGCTGTTTTTTTACTTCTTTTTGATTATCCCATTTTATTATTCTCATCTGGATTTCAGATGTCAGTTTCTGCTGTGGCAGCGATCGGTGGATTTTATCCGATTCTGAAAAAGCATTACGGATCATATATCTCTTCCGGGGCGGCTATTCAGCTTTTTATGCTGCCGTGTGTTCTGTGGCATTCTTTTTCTTTTCCTCTTTACAGTGTGATGTTGAATAGTATGGTCATACCGCTGCTTCCGTTTGTTCTCGCCGGAGGCGGCAGTGCCTTGCTTTTTTCTTTTTTTTCGCTGAAAGCAGCTTCATATCCGGCAGCGGCAGTGCATGGTGTGTTAAATTTATATTCCTGTCTGTGCCGCGTATCTCTGGAACTGCCTTTTTCTCAGATGATTTTTGGAAGACCGAAACTGTGGTCGATTCTTCTGTATTATGTGATCCTGTCTGCGGGGGCTGTGTGGCTGCTTCAGAAAAAACAAAAGAAAGTCTGTTATCTGGTCTTTGTTTTCATGGCGATTTTCTTTTTGAAGCGGACGGAGCCGAAGGCGTTTTCTGTGACCTTTCTGGATGTCGGACAGGGGGATGGGATTGTGCTAAGGGATGATACCGGTGTGACCATGTTGTGTGACGGCGGGAGCAGCAGTGTCTCGAACGTTGGAAAATACAGAATTCTTCCGTATTTGCGGTATCATGGGATTGACCGGTTGGATTATGTGTTTTTAAGTCACATGGATATGGATCATATCAATGGAGTAAGGGAACTGCTGGAGCGTCAAACATGCAGTATTAAAATAAAAAATCTGGTATTGCCAGCCATCAAAAATCCGGATGAGACGTACCTTGAGATTGAAAGACTGGCAGCAGGGCAGAAGATCGCCGTGCACAAAATGCGGGAGGGTGACTGTATCTGTACCCGGTCGATGATGCTTACCTGTCTTGCCCCGAAAGCTGGGGATACTTCCCAAAATAAAAACGAGACATCCATGGTGCTGCATGTAAAATACAAATCTTTTGATGTGATGCTGATGGGGGATCTGGAAAAAAAAGGGGAAAAGGATCTGATCAGAAGAAAAAAACTGCCGCAGCTTCTGGAAGGAGGAAATAAAATCGAAGTTTTAAAGGCAGGACATCATGGTTCCAAAGGAGCCACCTCAGAAGAACTGCTGGATATCCTGAAACCACAGATGGCGGTTTTGTCTTATGGAAAAGGAAATCGCTACGGGCATCCGGCACCGGAAACCATAGAACGGTTAGAAAAGGCGAACTGCCCGGCCGTTTCTACGGAAAAGTGTGGTGAAATAACATTTTTTTGCCTTAAAAATGAAAAAATTCTTGTTAGATATGGAAAAAACGTGATAAAATAATTAGAAAGGGGGCGATTGCCATGACGATTCGAGAGATGGCAGAGCAAAGAGAAGTGGCTTATTTCAGCCCGTATGCATCCCTCAGCAGCAAGTCCAGGGGACGCGACCGGGAAGAGCCGCCATGCGATATCCGTCCGGTCTATCAAAGAGACCGGGATCGTATTTTACATTCTAAAGCATTTCGCAGACTGAAGCATAAGACACAGGTTTTTCTGCTGCCGCAGGGAGATCACTACCGCACCAGGCTGACCCACACGCTTGAGGTAGCACAAACGGCGAGGACGATCGCAAGAGCTCTGCGGATGAATGAAGATCTGGCGGAGGCGATTGCACTTGGGCATGACCTTGGGCATACACCGTTCGGCCATGCAGGCGAGCAGGCGTTAAATGAGATCTGCCCGTTTGGTTTTGCTCATTTTGAACAGAGTGTCCGCGTTGTAGAACTTCTTGAGAAGAACGGAAAAGGTCTGAATCTGACCTGGGAAGTCCGTGACGGGATCCGAAATCACAGAACGTCCGGTCATCCTTCTACGCTGGAAGGAAAGATCGTACGGCTTTCAGATAAAATCGCATACATCAATCACGACATTGATGATGCATTGCGTGCCGGGATTTTAAAAGAAGCAGATGTTCCGGCAGAATACCGGGAAGTTTTGGGTGATACGATCCGGGAACGTTTAAATGCTCTGATCCACGATATTGTGATCCACAGTCAGGGCAAAGATGACATTGTCATGTCACCGGAGATGGAAAAGGCGATGCGGGGAATGCGGAACTTTCTGTTTGAGAATGTGTATCACAATCCGCTGGCAAAAAGAGAAGAAAAAAAGGTCCGGCATCTTTTACAGGAACTTTATCAGTACTATATCGAGCATCCTCTGGAACTGTCAGAGGAATATTTAAACCTGATGGATGCGGGGCAGGAGAAAGAGCGGGTTGTCTGTGATTACATAGCAGGGATGACCGATCAGTATGCCATGCAGGCGTTTGCAGACCTTTATATTCCGAAGGCATGGCCGGTAAAATGAATAAGCAGGAAATAAGGAGATAGGTATGTATTATCCGGAAGAACTGGTCGAAGAGATCAGAGAGAGAAACGATATTGTCGAAGTGATCGGCACTTATGTCAAGCTTCAGAAAAAAGGAAGCTCTTATTTTGGACTTTGTCCATTTCATAATGAAAAATCCCCATCTTTTTCGGTAAGTCCGGACAAACAGATGTACTACTGTTTCGGATGTGGAGCAGGCGGCAATGTATTTACGTTCATTATGGAATATGAGAATTACAGTTTTCCGGAGGCACTGAAATACCTGGCAGACCGGGTCGGGATCAAGCTTCCGGAGCGGGAATATTCAGAGGAAGAAAAAAGACAGCAGGATCTCCGCATGCAGGTGCTGGAAATAAACAAGATGGCAGCCAACTATTTTTATTATCAGCTTCGTACGGAGAGCGGGGCTCAGGCTATGCAGTACCTGAAAAGCAGACAGCTGGATGATGAGACGATCAAACGGTTTGCACTTGGATATTCCAGCAAATACAGCAGCAATCTATATCAGTATTTTAAAAGCAAAAAAATATCCGATGAATTATTAAAAGAATCCGGGCTGTTTAATGTGGATGAAAAAAATGGCATGTACGATAAATTCTGGAATCGTGTCATCTTTCCGATTCTGGATGTCAACAACCGTGTGATCGGTTTCGGAGGCCGTGTGATGGGAGACGGCAAGCCTAAATATTTAAATTCGCCGGAGACGATCGTTTTCGATAAAAGTCGCAATCTGTACGGACTGAACATTGCAAGAGCAGCAAGGAAAAAGTATCTGCTGGTCTGTGAAGGATATATGGATGTGATCTCCATGCATCAGGCGGGATTTTCAAATGCAGTGGCATCGCTTGGAACGGCTCTGACGGAGAAGCATGCCACACTTCTGAAACGTTATACGGACGAAGTAATCCTGACGTACGACAGTGACGATGCCGGTGTGCGTGCCGCACTGCGTGCGATACCGATCGTAAAACGTGCAGGACTCAGGGCAAGAGTGCTGCATATGAATCCTTATAAAGACCCGGATGAATTTATCAAAACCCTTGGGGCCGAGAAGTTTCAGGAACGTATTGATCAGGCGGAAAACAGTTTTATGTTTGAAATTTCCGTGTTGGAGAGAAATTATGACATGAAAGACCCGGAAGGAAAAACTTCTTTTTTCCAGGCGGTATCGGAAAAACTGATGGAGTTTGAGCAGGAGCTGGAACGTGAAAATTATATTCAGGCAGTCGCAGAGAAATATCATATCGGATTTGACAATTTAAGAAAAATGGTGAATCGCAGTGCGATGCGTGCAATCGGCAGGGAAGTACCGAAAAGTGCTGTGGACCGAGAACGAAAAGAAATCCGGAAAAAAAGTCAGGATGACGGCATGAAACAGTCACAGAGACTGATGCTGACCTGGCTGATTGATAAAAAAGGATTGTATGCAAAAGTAAAACCATACCTGGATGCGGATGATTTCACAGAAGATCTTTATCATCAGGCGGCACAGCTTTTGTTTGAACAGCTTGAAAAGAGCGAGCTGAATCCGGCAAGGATCATCAATCATTTTGAAGATCCGGAAACACAGAAAGAAGTCGCATCGTTATTCCATGCCAAGTTAAACCTGCAGTCGCAGGCGGAATTTGACAAAGCATTGAATGAAACACTGCGAAAGATTATCAACAACAGCATTGAATTTCGAACGAAAAACATGAATCCGGCAGATATTGCGGGATTGCAGAAAATCTTACTGGACAGAAAGAAAGTTCAAGATATGCCGAAGATCACATATCAGATGTGAGATGAATCCTGCATCCGCAGGCGGCAGCAGCAAGACAGCACAGGCATCAGATGGGAGCATAGTCAGCTGTATATTTTCCGGTATTGGGGAAAAAATATAGGAAAGATACGGCACTTGAAAGAAGGTGGATCAGATGGAGGAACACAGCAAAGAATTTTTGGAGAAATTAAAAGGACTGCTTGCATTTGCAAAAGAACATAAAAATGCACTGGAACATCAGGAGATCGTAGATTATTTTAAAGGAATTCCGTTTAGCGAGACACAGAGCGAAAAAATCCTGGACTATCTGGATGAGCATGGCGTGGATGTTCTCAGGCAGAAAGATGCAGATGCCCTGGAAGATCTGGAAGAGGAAGAAGAAGTCGATGTTTCGGAAGCGGTACTGGAAGTTCCGGAAGGGATCAGTACCGATGATCCGGTACGGATGTATTTAAAAGAGATCGGCAAGATCCCGCTGCTTACCGCAGATGAAGAGATTGAGCTGGCAAAGCGGATGGAAAAGGGAGATCCGGAAGCCAAAAAAAGACTTGCCGAGTCCAATCTTCGTCTGGTAGTAAGCATTGCAAAACGTTATACTGGACGCGGAATGCAGTTTCTGGATCTGATCCAGGAGGGAAACTTAGGTCTGATCAAGGCTGTTGAGAAATTTGACTATAAAAAAGGTTATAAATTCAGTACCTATGCGACCTGGTGGATCCGTCAGGCGATTACCAGGGCGATCGCAGATCAGGCGAGAACGATCCGGATTCCGGTGCACATGGTAGAGACGATCAACCGCACGATCCGCACGTCCAGACAGCTCACACAGTCGCTTGGCCGTGAACCAAGTGCGGCAGAGATTGCGGAAGTGATGAAGATGCCGGTGCAGCGTGTGGAAGAGATTCTCAAGATCGCCATGGACCCGATCTCGCTGGAAACGCCGGTCGGGGAAGAGGATGACACACATCTTGGCGATTTTATCAAAGACAACAAAAGCGAAGTGCCGGCCGATGCTGCAGCGTACACGCTTTTGCAGGAGCAGCTGGATGAAGTCATGCAGACGCTGACAGACCGGGAAAAGAAAGTACTGGCTCTGAGGTTTGGGCTGGAAGATGGAAGAAGCCGGACACTTGAGGAAGTCGGAAAAGAGTTCCATGTCACAAGGGAACGCATCCGGCAGATCGAGGCGAAGGCTTTGCGGAAACTGCGGCATCCGAGCCGCAGCCGGAAATTAAAAGATTATCTTGATTAAGGAGAACAGATATGCAGTTATCAGACAGATTGCAGGCGGTTGCTTCCATGGTAACAGAAAACAGCCGTCTGGCAGACGTGGGAACAGACCACGGATACATACCGATTTATTTATGTGAGATGGGAAAGATCCCGTCAGCGATTGCCATGGATGTAAAAAAGGGACCGCTTCTGCGGGCTAAGATGAATATTGAGCGTTATCATATGCAGGAGAAGATCAGGACACGTTTATCTGACGGCGTTTTGAAATTAAATCCGGACGAGGCGGACAGCGTGGTGATTGCGGGCATGGGTGGAACACTCGTCATGAAAATTTTAGAAGAAGGCAAAAAAGTACTGGTGGACGTAAAAGAGCTGGTTTTGCAGCCGCAGTCTGACATTGATAAGGTGCGAAAATATCTGTATGAAAATGACTACGTGATCACAGCAGAAAAGATGGTATGCGAGGAAGAAAAATATTATCCGATGATGCATGTGCAGCACGGACATATGGAAGAACTTGCAGACATAGAATGGAAATATGGAGCTTTTTTATTAAAAGAAAAGAATCCGGTTCTTGGCTCTTTTCTGAAAAAAGAAGAGACCACGCTGACTGGTGTGCTTCAGAATTTAAGGCAGCAGCCCAAAGAGAGGGTGAAAGAGCGTATTTTGGAAATAGAGTCGTTGCTTGCCCTGAACCGGAAAGCACAGAAATGGATGAAAACAGAAGAGGAGTGTGAGAAGGCATGATCTGCCGGGAGCTGATTGAATTACTGGAGAAAAAATATCCGCCATCCATCGCAGAATCCTGGGATAATCCGGGACTGCAGGTGGGAAGCTATGAGAAAGAGATCAAGAGCATTTATATCGCACTGGATGCGACCGGAGAAGTGATCCGCCATGCCATCGATGCAAAAGCAGATCTGCTGCTGACGCATCATCCGATGCTGATGCATGGACTGAAAAAAATAAATGACGGTGATTTTTACGGACGGCGTGTGCTGGAACTGATAAAGCATGACATCGCTTATTATGCAATGCATACCAATTATGACATCGTGGAGATGGCACCGTTAGCAGCCAGGATGCTTGCGTTGAAGGATGCACAGATCATGGAGAAAACCTGTGTGCTTCCGGATGGACGTGAAGGCGGTTTTGGTATGGCAGGCGAACTGCCAAAAGAGATGACACTGCTTCAGTGTGCAGAGTATGTAAAAGATGTTTTTCAGATACCGGATGTGAAGATTTTCGGAAATCCGGAAACAGTTCTGAACCGTGCGGCGGTTCTTCCGGGCTCCGGGAAGAGTATGACGGCAGATGCCCTCCGAAATGGGGCAGAAGTTTATATCACCGGAGATTTTGGCCATCACGATGGGATTGATGCTGTAGACCAGGGACTGAATGTGATCGATGCCGGTCATTATGGCATTGAACATATTTTTATCGGACAGATGGCAGAAGAATTAAAGGAGCGTTTTCCTGAAATGGAAATCTGTACAGAGCCGATCCGACATCCGTTTTTGATGGTGTAGATAAGTTTTCGGAGAATCTCAAGTCACAGAACGGAATCTTCCGGTATCGATGACAATGTGATCTGTAAAAATGATCAGGAGGTGGTTTGACGATGGAGAAAGAATATATTCAGATTTCTTTTGAAAATGGAAACATAGAAAGGAAAAGCTATCCGGCGGGTATACGGCTGCTTGATCTTGCAAAGGAATATCAGAAGGAGGATGATATTGTTCTTGCAAAGGTCAACGGGCGGCTGCGGGAACTGTACCTGCAATTAACGGAGGACTGCCGCATTTCTTTTATCACAACAAGGCAGCAGGAAGGGATGGCGGCCTACAGGCGGAGTATGACGCTGCTTTTGCTGAAGGCACTCTACCATCAGGCAGGGCATGAACACATCCGCAGAGTTGGGATCCATTTTTCCGTCAGCAGCGGATATTACTGTACGGTCGACGGTGATGTGACACTGGATCAGGATTTTCTTGATAAAGTGGAAGCCAGAATGAGGGAACTGGTTGCCCAGAAAGTGCCGATCAACAAAAAAACGATCGGTACGGACGATGCGATCGCATTGTTCTCGCAGTACGGGATGAAAGACAAAGAAAAATTGTTTCATTACCGCCGGGCTTCCAAAGTCAATATCTATGATATGGGCGGTTTCGAAGATTATTATTATGGCTACATGATTCCGGACACTTCTTATCTGGGAGCGTTTTCCCTGCATTTGTATGAGGACGGATTTGTACTTCAGATGCCACAGCGGAAAGATCCGAAGACGGTTCCGGCCTTTGAGCCGGAGAACAAAATGTTCCGTGTTCGAAAAGAATCGCTCAAATGGGGAGAGATGCTCGAAATTCCTACCGTAGGATTACTGAATGATTATATTGTGCACCATGGCATCCATGACCTGATCCTGATCCAGGAGGCACTTCAGGAAAAGAAAATTGCGGAGATTGCCGGAAAGATCGCCGAAAATCCAGATAAAAAGATCATTATGATCGCCGGTCCGTCTTCTTCCGGAAAGACGACCTTTTCTCATCGGCTTTCGATCCAGCTTTCCGCACACGGACTGAGACCGCATCCGATCCCGGTGGATAACTATTTTGTAAACCGGGAAGACACACCGGTGGATGAAGATGGGAAACCAAACTACGAATGTCTGGAAGCCATCGATGTTCAGCAGTTTAACGATGACATGAACGCACTGCTTGCAGGAAAGAGCGTGCATCTGCCTGTTTTTGATTTTGTGAGCGGCAAACGCATGTACAGTGAAAAAGAGACAAAACTTGGAAAAGAGGATATTCTGGTGATCGAAGGCATTCACTGTCTGAATGATCAGTTGTCCTTTGCACTGCCAAAAGAAAATAAATTCAAGATTTATGTCAGTGCCCTGACGCAGCTCAACGTCGATGAACATAACCGTGTTCCGACTACAGACGGAAGACTGCTTCGAAGGATTGTACGCGATGCCAGGACGCGGGGAACGACGGCAAAAGCAACGATCAGCATGTGGCCGTCGGTGCGAAGAGGAGAAGAGTCCTATATTTTTCCTTATCAGGAGCAGGCAGATGTGATGTTCAATTCAGCACTGATCTATGAACTGGCTGTTCTGAAGATGTATGCAGAGCCGCTTTTGTTTGGCATCGGAAGAGAGGAACCGGAATACCAGGAAGCGAAACGCCTCTTAAAATTTTTGGACTATTTTGTGGGAATCCCAAGCGAGAGCGTGCCGATGAATTCTATCTTAAGAGAGTTTATCGGGGGCGGATGTTTTCAGATATAACAAAAACCATGGAAGTGACAAATATTGTCTTTTCCATGGCTTTTCTTTTTCTCTTACATCAGTCAAAAAAGTTCTCAATCCTTTTTTTCTTGTCAAACAGATCGTTGTACTGGAGGATCTGATACTTTCTGAGGGATTCATAATAAGGGGAGGATTCATCTTTTAAGGAATAATAGCTGCCATCCTCACCGAAATAACCGTTTGTTGTCAGCACCGGGATCTGTTTATGTATATCTAAAAGGAACTGATTGAACGGAGAGAGTTTCATGCCGGTGCTCTCAAGCATCAGAGTCGAGAGGTAATTCATACTGATGTTTACATTTTCCTGTTCTTCGATATCGTAGTTTGCCCAGATCAGAAACGGAGTCTTATAGAGATTCATATTTTCTTCTGCACTGAGTTTTTCGACATTTTTTCCGAGGATCTTGCTGTAAACTTCATTGGAAAGTCCGGGTTCGTGATCACCGAAAAAGACGATTACGGTCGGATCCTTCTGCTTGCTGAAATACTCGATCAGAGATTTCAGGGCAGTGTCGGAATGATGGATCAGGTTCAGGTAACGTTTCAGTTCCGGATCATCACATTTTTCTTCGATGGAGATCGGCATATCCAGATTGTCAAAATCCTGGTCATAGCCGCTGTGATTCTGCATGGTGACATTGAACAGATAAAACGGGGCATTGCTCTTCTTTTTTGCCTGTTCATACTGATCGATGATCACCTGGAAATCAGCTGCGTCGGATACAAAGTTGCGAATCTTATCCGAAGCGGAGACATCCAGATCTTTTAAACTGATGAAATCCGAAAATCCAAGGTTTGGATAAACATGGTCGCGGTTGTAACCGTTTGCACGGAATGGATGGAATGCCAGCATACCCTGATAATCCTGGTTTCCAAGATGTGTGGTCAGACCCGGCAGAAGACTTTTGATGTAAAGCTGATAAGGTGTTGCAGATGCCGGCACAAAAGCTTTGGACAGTCCTGTCAGAAACTCAAATTCCGTGTTTGCCGTCTGCCCTCCGAATACGGATACATAGGAGAACCCTTTTACAGTGTTTTTTGTAAGACTGTGGTAAAATGGCATTACATCTTCGCTGGTCCTGAAATCACCGACGGCCTGCAGATCGGCAAAAGCTTCGTCCATAATGGCGATGACATTTGGTGTTTTTGCATTGCCGGAAGAGGTTTCACTGCGATACGGGGCGGCTATCTCTTCAGCAGCGTTTGCAGAATATCCATCCGGTTTATGAATTATCATCAACTGGATACTTCGCATAAAAGTCAGGACGCATCCGTTTTTGCGGTAAGATTTGATCGGACGGAACGTATTGACAGTGACATGCATCGGTGTCACAGTCATAACCGGCGTATAGATCATGATCCAGAAGGAAGCAAAACAGATGGCGGCACTTCCTAGGATGGCAGAGATCCTTTTTTTGCCTTTTGGAAGTCGGAGACGTTTTACACGAAACAGCAGAATACACCAGGCGATCAGACCAAGCAGTGTGATCGTGCGGGTCAGATCAAGCGAATATTTATAATTGCCGACCACATTCATCGCAGTTCCCATGATCGTCAGATCCGAAGCCAGGATCGGGATTCCGCGAAACGTTGTCGTGAAATAATTCGTCAGTGAAAATATAATGCTGAAAATACACAGAAAACATCCGGAGAACCGCATACTTCCGGTCAGGGCAAACAGAAATCCCATCACGATATAAAATAAAAATGCGGTTACACCGAAACGAAGCAGGTAAGACGGACGGATAGAATAGAAAATCAGTCCGGGCCCCGCCGGGTTTGCGTATTCCAGGAACAACAGTGCCACAAGAGGCGTAAGGAAAAAGACAGTCAGAGCTATCCGTTCTTCCTTTGATAAATTTTGAAATACCGACTCTTTGTTGGCGGAATCGGTTGCTTTGGTTGATTTTTTCATATTAATACACTTCCTTTATCACAATCGCATCACAATACAATGAGCTATTATAGCAAAATGGAAGTTGACAGTCAATCTGAGAAATGTTAAGATATTCTTATGTTTGCGAGTAGGATAAATGATCGCGGCTGGCAAAACGAAAGGTGTCAGACGAGGAAAGTCCGGGCTTCACAGGGCAGGATGCCGGATAACGTCCGGCGGAGGCGACTCCAGGGACAGTGCAACAGAAATATACCGCCGGCCATAAGCCGGTAAGGGTGGAAGGGCAGTGTAAGAGACTACCGCCCTGCTGGTAACAGCGGGGGCACATGTAAACCCCATTCGAAGCAAGACCGAGCAGAGACATATGGCGGCCCGTCAGTTTCAGGTTGGTTGCTTGAGCCATGCGGCAACGCATGGCCTAGATAGATGATCATTCACGACATAACCCGGCTTATCGTTCTGCTCGCAGAAAAAAACAAGCACAGTGATTTTTTTACTGTGCTTGTTTTTTGTTCTTTTATTAGATGTTAAGGTTAAAAGATGTCATATGGCATCTTTTTATTTATGTTTGGCTTTTGAAGCGTGATATTTTTCGTCGCAGTATCTGCAGCGGTAAATTTCCTTTTCTTCATTGGAAAGGACAAAGACCTGATCCAGTCCGTGCTCGATCGATGTGATGCAGCGAGGATTCTTGCATTTGATCACATTGACGATCTGTTTTGGAAGGTGCAGCTTTTTCTTGTCTACGATCTCACCGTTTTTGATGATGTTGACGGTGATATTGTGGTCGATAAAACCAAGGATATCAAGATCCAGCATGTCAACCGGACATTCTACTTTGATGATATCTTTTTTGCCCATTTTGTTGCTGCGGGCATTTTTGATGATGGCAACACAGCAGTCCAGCTGATCCAGTTTCAGATAATGGTAGATGGACATGCTCTTTCCTGCTTCGATGTGGTCGAGAACCACACCTTCGTTTAACTGACCTACATTTAACATACTTTCACCTCCAGAAGTGTAAGAATCAGAGCCATACGTGCATAGACAGCATACTGAGCCTGCTTGAAGTAAGCAGCTCTTGGGTCATCGTCAACTTCAACTGCGATCTCATTGACACGAGGGAGCGGATGCATAACGATCATATCCTGCGGTGCAAGTTCCATTTTCTTTTTGTCAAGAATATAGAAATCCTTCATGCGGACATAATCCTCTTCATTGAAGAAACGTTCTTTCTG
>ENA-USUG01000108-USUG01000108.1-human-gut-metagenome-genome-assembly--contig:-NODE-108-length-109949-cov-10.263980_pt1 | contig 109949 bp, 94 predicted proteins | sample MGYA00250059_ERZ773394 | MGnify/ENA primary metagenome ERZ773394 (study PRJEB29103, sample SAMN06111957) | human gut metagenome | biome: human gut; feature: ankylosing spondylitis patient; material... | reverse complement strand
TTTACAATTGTATGAGAACTCTTCTGTTCTTTATACAGTTCTTTTCTTCTTTCTTCGCTCGGAATCAGTGTGTTCCATGCATCAAGTGTGTACAGCCATTCTGCTTTGGCTTCTACCATGTTCTTGTATAACAGTTCTGTATCATATCCAAGATTTACAACCGTATCTTCTGTCATTGTCTCAATTGGATTCGGATTCTTCAGACTGTCATTGATTCCGTCAAGGAATCCTACCATAACAAGCGGATCAACACCATATTTTTCTGCAAGTTCCTTTACCGTACCTTCTACAACTACGTCCGGCTCAGCAAGAATCTTCTCATAGATTCCTTTTTCGATTGTGAAATATTTTGCCCAGAATTCATTTGCTTCTTTCTGTGTCTTCTGTGCGGAATAAGCATTACCTCTCCAAATCTCCAGTAATGTGTATTCTCTGTTTTCCTGATCTGCCATTTTATTCTCCTTAATCTTCTTTCTTATTTTTTGCTTTTTCTGCAGCTTTCATCTGTTTTTTCTGTCTGTGTATATCTGCCATGGTTGTACCTTTTTTTCTGTATTCATTCATCCGGATGAAGAGAAACAGTATAATTGGTACAAATATGGTGCAGAACACTGCTGCCCAGAATACTTGGTTTGACTCTGGTCTTGCAAGCAGTGCAGCTATAAAGGACCACACATACAGACCAAGCAGTAGTATAATCGCAATAATAGCTGCTATCTGTTTCATTTTTTTCATGTTTCACCTGTTATCTGTGAATAATATCATGTCTTTCCGGACCATTGGATACCAGAGTGATCTTTACTCCGAGTTCCTTCTCTACAAATTCAATGTATTTTCTGCAGTTTTCCGGAAGTTCTTCGTACTTCTTAATTCCCCGGATATCGCATTTCCATCCCGGAAGCTTTGTAAATACAGGTTTTGCTTTCTTAAGCTTTGTAGTTACAGGGAAGTCCTTTGTGATCTCTCCATCGATTTCATATGCGGTACATACCGGAATCTCATCCAGATAACCGAGTACGTCAAGTACGGTAAGGGCTACTTCTGTTGCACTCTGCATTCTCACCCCGTATCTTGAAGCAACGGTATCCAGCCAGCCCACTCTTCTCGGACGGCCTGTAGTTGCACCGAATTCTCCGCCATCACCACCGCGTCTTCTGAGTTCATCTGCTTCTTCTCCATGAAGTTCGCTGACGAATTCTCCTGCTCCTACTGCACTTGAGTATGCTTTTACAACTGCAGTAATATTCTTGATTTCATACGGCGGAATACCTGCTCCGATTGCACCATAAGCTGCTAATGTGGAGGAAGATGTAACCATCGGGTAAATACCGAAATCCGGATCTTTTAATGTTCCAAGCTGTCCCTCTAACAGAACATTCTTGCCTTCTTTGATTGCCTGCTGGATAAATGCTGCCGTATCACATACATATGGTTCTACCATATCCCTGTATTCGTGCAGTGTACTCATAATATCTTCTACCTTGAGCGGTTCTTTGTGATACATATGTTCCAGTATGATATTCTTGGATTCAAGAACCCTTTCCACATGTTCCTGTAAAGATTCTTCATCGAAGAGTTCAGAAACCTGAAAACCTACTTTTGAATATTTATCTGAATAGAACGGTGCGATTCCTGATTTCGTTGAACCAAATGACTTCTTGCCCAGTCTTTCTTCTTCACATTCATCAAACAGAATATGATATGGCATAACAATCTGTGCCCTGTCAGACACCAGAATCTTTGGTTTTGGAACGCCCCTCTTAACCAGTTCATTAATCTCATTAAATAAAGCCGGAACACTGAATGCTACTCCGTTTCCAATAATGCTTGTGGTATGATTGTAAAATACTCCTGATGGCAGAATATGAAGTGCAAATTTTCCATAATTATTTACAATGGTATGACCTGCATTACTTCCGCCCTGAAATCTGACAATAATATCAGATGTTTCAGCAAGCATGTCTGTAATCTTACCTTTTCCTTCGTCACCCCAGTTAGCTCCTACTACTGCTCTTACCATTACTTTACCTATGCATGACGCATGACGTAAAACGTCCGCACAAATGTGGAAGAAAAGTGTGCGCATGCATTTTCCCTTTCTTTAGTTTAAGCCTTCCACGAAACATCGCTTTCATATTACCACATTTTTAGTTAGAAGTAAATTGTTTTAATATTGATTTTTACAGAAAATTATACTATAATATTTCTAAAGATTTGTCCGTGTTAATTTTAACAGTTCCTGGAAACGAGGTGATTGGATATGAGTAATCTGTTTAAACAAAATATGACGCTTCCTGAGATGGAACGTCTTTTAGAACAATACTGTAAAAATGATGGTACGGCAATCAATGTTACAGAAAAAATTCCGTTAAGCCGGGATGACATGGTTCTGATGCGAAGTTATCTTGATACTTTCGTCAATCTGAAGGGTGATGTATCTGCCTTTTATGATGTAAACCTTGCCATCATCATCACATGGATTTTTGCTGAAAAATACGATGGGAAAGATTATTCCAAACGATGTTACCTTAATCTTTCAAGACTTCCGCAGCATCATTTTAAATATTATGTGGAATTATTCAGCAACACGTTAATCGAATTTAATATTAATACCTTTAATGAAGATTACGAAGAGTTATCCGGTATCTGCAATATCATGCACAAGCAGGCACATTATCCGGATGTTTAAAAGGACAGGAGAGAATAACTCTCCTGTTTTTTTATTAAGTACCTTTCGTTAATTGCTTTTATGAGTTCTGTGTTTCCCACTCTTTTGTGCGTATAATCTCCCTTACCTTTTCTTCCTCTACCCCGGTAATATCTGTGATCTGCATGCAGTTATATCCTTTCCGGTACATATTGATTATAATTTTTGATTCTGCTTTTTCCAATCCCATCTCCATGGATTCCTGTTTCATCTGTTCGATTGCTTCACACATATCCTGTTTTTCCTCACTTTCTTTGATTTTTATCTCTGTGTTTGTTAACGTACTTATTACAACTGCTGCTTCTTTTTCCAGGCTTCGGAACCGTTCATTTTTGTCAAGAATCTTTTCCAGTTTTTTCCAGTCACCAGCATATTTCAAAAAGTAAAATACTTCCCGCAGACTACTTTGTAGTGTTTCAATTTCCGCATCTTTCATCTCAGACGGAATCAGAAGATTCATTTTATAATCCTGGATATATGACTCTGCTTCTTCTCCTTTCCATCCCATCATGTCTTTTAAACTGCGCGGACCATCCCACGGCTTTTCCCCAAAATACAATACGACTGTAATAACCGGAATGATTTTATCTTCTTTAAAAAAATCAGATAAAAACTCTTCCTGGCTATGTCCTGTATAATCCTTATGCTTCCGATGCTCCTTCCGGATATTATCCACCTGTTTGTGATATGCCATAGCATCATACATGAAAGTTCTTACCGGCATGGCATAGTGTATCTTATCCTGTTCTTCTACATCAAGTATCAGACAGCGATAACATCCTTCCTGAAATATTTTCTTTATATCTCTGTATTTTTCCACGGTTACCGCTTTTCCAAATCTTCCTCCATTTCCTTTTTGATTTGTCACCAGACTCTCTGCGATATCCATCTCTTTCAACTGATCTGGCTGGATTCTATCTTTTCCACCATATAACCGGTAATTAAAAATATCTGCAAAAATTTCAGGTCTTCTAATATAGTTTTTTGTAATAATATCCTTTTTTCCCATATATTCTGCTCTCCTTTTTATTTTCCCTGTTTTCTCCTGCTTTGTCAAGTGTTTGCTTTCTGTTTATTGTTTTTCTTCATTTGTTTCAAATATATTATATAATATTTTCTTTTGTTTTGCAATATATTAATTTTTATTATTTTTTATGCAATCAAGCACCTGATTATATCTAGTAATTTTTTATAATTTTCTATATAACAACTTGTTTCTGCTTATAATCTGACACAAAAAACAGCGCCCTGATCTGTTAAAATAAGGCGCTGTTCTTATAGTTTTATAATATAAAAATATCTTAATCTATTTTTAAAATAAGCTGCAGGATACGTTTCGCACAGGTTTCCATTTCTTCTCTGGATAATGCCCCTGCCTCTTTTGCCTGCATCAGTCTGTCCGGATATCCGCATGCCATCTTCAGGTCGTTTCCGGCTTTTACCTCTTTGTAATGTTCCCCGAAGGTCCACCAGTCTGTGGTTACCATACCATCAAACTTCCATTCTCCGCGCAGGATTCCGTCAATGAGTTCTTTGTTTTCGGATGCCCGGTGTCCGTTTACAATGTTGTAGGCGGTCATGATGCACCACGGATGTGCCTCTTTTACAATGATTTCAAATGCTTTTAGGTAAATTTCCCTTACCGCTCTCTCTGAAACTCTCGAATCGCTGTTTTTGCGGTTTGTCTCTTTGTTATTTAACGCAAAATGCTTGACCGTGGCCGCGATATGCCGGGACTGGATTCCCTTTACCATAGCACCCGCCAGTTTTCCTGTCAGGAACGGGTCTTCGGAATAATACTCAAAGTTACGGCCACAGAGAGGGCTTCGGTGAATGTTGACAGCCGGTGTCAACCATACGGAAATATTGTTTTCTTCTACTTCTTTTCCTCCGGCTTCGCCTACCCGGTAAACAAGGTCCGGATTCCAGGTAGATGCCAGCAGTGTGGCACATGGCCATGCCGTTGTATTGACACCGCACTGCGGTTCGATACGCAGTCCCGCCGGTCCGTCCGCCGTAGTAATGGTCGGAATGGCATATTCCGGCATATTTCCGATGCCAAAGGTGTTGGACACTCCGGTATTTGGCTGTCCACCGAGCAGATGTGCCAGTTCCTCGTCGGTCATCTGTGCCAGAAATTCATCGAGACTCATTTTTCCTTCCGCCACTTCCGTAAACGGACGGATTCCCTCTTTGTATCTCCACTTCCACAGGCAGACAGGCTCTATTACTCTCGTCTTTGGTGTCAGTCCGTCAAGCGGTTCTTTCGCCTCGAACGGAATGGCACAGGCATCGGTGTCGGCCGGCTCTGTCTGCGGCAGTTCCTCAAATGTACCGTCGGATAACATACGTTTCTTTAACACGGACGGAACAAGTTTTGATGTGAGCTGTTCTACGATTTTGTCTTCTTCCAGTGTGTATACAAAATCTGCCTGCATGGTCTGTTCCACAGATGTTCCCACATAGAAAGTATAATCGCCTTTTTCCAGTACATAGGCGGATTTTTTTATTTTTCCGAGGTCATCATAGGAAGCCTGCTTATCCATGGAAATCTCAAAGGAAAGCAGCTGTGTTTCTCCCGGCTGCAGAAGCCTTGTCTTCTCAAAGGCACAGAGACTTTTGTCTGCTTTGCCAAGCAGTCCCTGCGGTGCATGCAGATAAATCTGTACCACTTCTTTTCCCGCATATTTTCCGGTATTGACTACGTTTACCTGTATGGATACCAGTCCTCCCTTCTCCGAGATACTGCGTATCTCCCACGCAAAACAGGTGTAGGACAGTCCAAATCCAAAGCTGTAATTCACCTTCGATCTGGCCTGCGGTATGGTTTCAAAATAACGGTATCCCACATAGATATCTTCCGTGTAATCTACATAATCGTCAGATTCATGGAACGATTCGGTAGATGGATAATCTTCCAGGGACTTTGCAAAGGTATCTGCAAGTTTTCCGGACGGATTGCCGATGCCGCAGAGAAGCTCTGCCGCCGCACTTCCGCCTTCCATACCGCCCTGCCATGCCATCAGTACGGAGGATATCCTGTCATTCTCCGCAAACCAGCAGGAATCCACCATCCCGCCGACATTGAGTACGGCGATTACTTTCGGGAAACAGGATGTTACCTGCTCCACCATGGCTTTTTCTTCCTCTGTCAGATAGAAATCACTCTTTCCTTTGCGGTCCCATCCTTCCCCGGAAAAACGGCAGATGGAAATGATTGCCGTGTCCGTATAATTTCTTGCCGTCTGACAGAGTTCATCCGGAAGTTCCGGCTCTACAGTCATTCCCGGTGCTACTTTATTTTCATATTGTTCTTCCACATTTTTCCGGTAAAAGGAAGCAAGTTCCTCACAGACACTCACTCTGTCCTTTAACTCCAGAAATCCCTCATAGAGATTCTTCACATAGGATACGGTCACATCTCCGCTTCCGCCGCCACCTTTGACATAGTCAAACGTTGCCTTGCCAAACAGTGCCACCTTGCTGCCTTTCTCCAGCGGCAGCAGATTCTGCTCATTTTTCAGCAGAACCATACCTTCCTTCGCCGCTTCCTTCGACAACTCCCTATGCTCCTTCGATGCTGTTACCCTTGTTCCGTTTTCTCCGAGCGGAACACCCGGCTGATACAATGCTCTCTGCCACTTTACCATAATATCTTCTCCTTCTGTTCTCTTTTATTCTTTTAGCTAATTGCGAAACTCATAATTTATCTTTATTGTATATGCAAATCAAACAATTACTAAGAAGGTACTATGAGGCGGTCGGCACTTAGATGCTGTATTTTAGCATCTTAGTACCGCTACCAGCCGAATGTAGCGGGAGCGTGCCTTCGTGTAATGTTTCATTTGCATATGCATTTACAAAAATTTAAATGTTTTGCAATTACCTATCTTTTATTCTTTACTCCACAGGTAGCAGTATGCCTGTGTTCTGGCTGCAAATCTCTGTGTCCTCAAAAGTTCCCGGACTTCTTCCCTGGTGTACCATGCCGCCTCGATTTCTTCTACCGTGGATGTGCTTGCATGAAATTTTCCTCTTGCCCTTCCTGTAATGCATACGTTTAATTCATTGGAGAATCCCACAGCACTGTAACTCAATCCGATTTTGTCTTCTATCTCATACAGTTCGAGACCTGTTTCTTCCCACAATTCCCGCTTTGCACTTTCTTCCGGTTGTTCTCCTTCGTCTATGAGTCCTGCCGGAAAATTGTATACAAAACAGCCGGGGGCAAGACGAAATTCTTTGTTTAAGAGAATTTTATCCCCAGTCTCATCCAATGCAATAATAACGACTGCATCCGGTCTGTCCCCATGAAGTTCCTCATAATTCGTCAGGTGATTGTTTCTGCTTATCATCTCATAGACTTTTTCTTTTTTATCCACGGTTTCATAGGTCAAATCATATCTTGTAATGAATTTGCCTTCTTCTTTTTTTGTTATTTTCTTAAATCTCATTGCTTTGTCTTCTTTCCGTTTTTTATTCCTTTATCACACCGCTTTTTCGTGCCGCTTCTGCGACTGCCGCAGCAACTGTCTTTCCTACCCGTTCATCAAATGCCGCCGGAATTACATAATCTTCCCTTAACCCGCTCTCCGGTATGAGACCTGCTATCGCCTCAGCCGCCGCAATCTTCATCTCATCATTTATTTCTCTGGCATGTACATCGAACACTCCGCGGAAGATCCCCGGAAATGCCAGCACGTTGTTAATCTGGTTCGGATAATCGCTCCGCCCGGTTGCAACAACCCTTACCCCCGCCGCTTTTGCTGTTTCCGGATTTATCTCCGGCACCGGGTTTGCACACGCGAACACAACCGCATTTTCCGCCATGGTCTCCGCCATTTCTTTTGTCAGGACATCCGGCGCACTGACACCGATAAATACATCTGCCTGCTTTATGACATCTTCCAGTTTTCCTCTTTTTCCGGAACGATTGGTAATCTCTGCGATTTCTTCTTTTACCGGATTCATGTTTTCTGCACGGCCTTTGTAGATTGCACCTGCCCGGTCGCAGAGAATAATATCGCCCACTCCATAGCGGAACAGAAGCTTTGTGATGGCAATGGCAGCAGCCCCTGCCCCATTTACTGTCACCCGGATATCTTCTGCCCGTTTCTTTACCAGTTTCAGTGCATTGATGAGTCCTGCCAGCGTTACCACGGCTGTCCCATGCTGGTCATCGTGAAAGACCGGGATATCGCAGCGCTCCTTCAGCTTTTTCTCGATTTCAAAGCATCTTGGTGCAGAAATATCCTCCAGATTAATTCCTCCAAAACTGCCGGATATCAGAGTTATGGTATTTACAATCTCATCCACATCTTTGCTGCGGATACAGAGTGGAAATGCATCCACACCGCCAAAAGATTTGAACAGTACACATTTGCCCTCCATAACCGGCATAGCGGCCTCCGGACCGATATCTCCCAGTCCCAGCACTGCCGTTCCGTCTGTTACCACCAGGCAGAGATTCCATCTTCTGGTAAGCTCATACGATTTACGGATATCTTTCTGTATCTCCAGGCAGGGTGCTGCCACCCCCGGTGTGTACGCAAGTGACAAATCTTCGCTGTTCCTGACCGGAACTGCGGACACAACCTCTATTTTCCCCTTCGCTTCATAGTGCATTTTCAGGCTGTCTTTTGCATAATCATGTTTATCCAGTGCCATTGGAATACCCCCATTATTATGAAATTTTTCAGGCAATTAACCTTATGTTTCACATTATCACATTCATTTTGTGCTGTCAAGGGGTGAAATATTGACAACAAATGTATACTTTGATATCATAATTTTAATAAGTAACTCCAAAACCAGGTAATTGCGAAACATACGAAAGGAGGCACTGTTATGACTGAGCCAAATAAAGATTGTGATACTGTTTTTTATTCCAAAACATTGAATTATAACTGTAAAGTAACAGAAAAAGAGAGCTCTTCTACTGTGAAGTTTAAGGATTTACTGCATAACTACAGTATGTATATTCCCGGTCAGAAAAATACTGATTTTTCCGGAATCGACTGCAAGGATATGGTTGTACAGGGAATCTGTACCGCAGAAGGTTATCTTCTCATTTCTGCTTATTGCAGTGAACAAAAACATTCTTCCGTTATTTATGTATTAAACGAGGGAACTGGTGCATTTGTCAAAACCATGGTTCTTCCGGATTCCAGTCATGTTGGCGGACTTGCATTTGATGGCACTTATCTGTGGGTCTGTTCAACAGGAAAAACAATTACGGCATACCGTTTTTCTATCTGCCGTGATCTGTTTTTAAACCGAAATCCAGGGCTTGATTATGTAAATATTGAAAGTGCCAGAAAATCTGTTTTTTCACTGGATGTAACTACCAGTTTCTGCACTTTCTATGATGGACGGCTCTGGATTGGTAATTTTACAGAGTATCATTCGACGGAACAGGCATATATTTATGGATATCATTTTATCAGTTATCAGGACACACTTATGATTGATCACAGTCCCGGTTCTACCATATGCATGAAAAGCATGGACAGAGTCCAGGGCATTGCATTTCTGAAATATAATAATAAAATATATCTTACTCTGTCGCGATCCTACAGACGCAAAAAAGCGGTTGATTATATTTCCGAACTGCGGATATTCCAGTCAGATTCCTTTTCTTCCATTAATGTGGATACGGACTTTTATAAATCCATTACACTTCCGCCTATGGCAGAGGATATCACAAATGCTTCCCCTTATACTTATCTGGTATTTGAATCTGCAGCAAAAAAATACAGTGCAGACTGTGCTTATCCCAACAACCGGATCTGCCGTTTTCTTACGTTTGGATTAATTGTTTAGAAGGAGGCTGCATATGAAGCAAAACAGAATCTGTATATTAATCACAATCTTAATCTTCATTTTCTGCACCTGTCTTACCATCTTTCAGGAAACGCACAGATTTTATGACGGTCTGGCTGACACCACAGATACTTCTTTTAAACCTGCCGCAGCCGTTCTGACGAACACCTCCGGTTTAAATCATATGATTGCAAAATCTGCTGATGCTTTTGACTATGATGAATTTGAAGTTACTGACGTTACTCCTGCTTATTTGCAAAATTCAGAGTCACTTCATTTTTACACTTGTAATTATATTAAAGATCGCGGTTCTGATGGAGTCGACTGTAACCAGGCATTGTTTCTTGAATATAAGGGGCATCTCCTAAATCCCGGTTATCCTAATCGGACGAATTTTAATCCAGACTATCACACAGTTGACTTTCAAAGTGCTGCAATTTTAAGCCTTGATAATACGGCACGTCCTGAACTTTTCTTTACCTGTGCATATGACGGATTTTTGTATCTTTGTATTGTTGATACCGGAACCTTTCAGATACAGTGGATCGACTGCGAATATTATTTCTATGAACGTAGCGAACAGGAGGACTGGCTGATTACCATTCACGATTCAGGAATTCGACAGAAAAAATCTATTACACTTCGTCTCTGTGTCGAAGATACTGATTCAGAGCCATTATCTTATTATCCCTCCGAATCAGTCGGAACTTTACAATATACAAATAATGGCTATATTCTCCAGAAAAAAACAGCATATATTTATCAGCCGGATGATGATACGAAGCAGTTTATCAACTATATGCTGGAGAATGATTTTATTGAAAAAGATTCCAAAGAATATTTTGCTTATCGGCAGCTTCTGACAAATATGAAACGTTTTTGTCCAGATGTTTCTGCCAAAGATCTGTTCTTTGTATATGTTTTGGATTACCGGGAACAGGACAGCGACACTTATGATATGCATATCTATTACCGTTCTCCGGATGACGAGGATGAAGAAACGTTAGAAAAAGATATCGCTTTTATCGATGATGCTCTGTCCTTCCTTTCTGACGAGCATTATAAAAATACCGTGGATAATCTTATTCTAAATCATAAGTAATCAAGTAGGATGGAGTGATTAGATCCCGTCCTCTCACACCACCGTGCGTACCGTTCAGTACACGGCATTTTCAGTAGTTGACGTGCACAGACTGATAGGCCGTGGCTAAATCATAAAAGCCACCGTTTATCAGTCTTTCTTTTGTCATGGTTTTCTTAACTGTTGCCAGATTTGCACAATACCAGTGTCCTCTTCGACAGTTTGTCACCATGTTCGCATAGTATTCGTGTACTCCCATCTTTATCAGATTTTGGATTGCCAACACTTTTTTAGACAATTTTTTTAAGGTTGTTTTTCCTATACTGTACTGGTGTCTGATAGTTTAATGAAGAATAGATTCGATGATTGTTATACCAGATTACATAATCCCATAATTTCAACTTCAATTCTTCCAACGTTTGGAATGTTTCATTCCATGCAAACTCTGTTTTAATAATCTTGAATGTGGCTTCTGCCACCGCGTTGTCATACGGGTATCCTTTATGACTCAGAGAACGTTCCATATGAAATGTTTGCAATAGTTCTTCAATCGTTTTATTCTTAAATTCATTTCCCTGGTCTGTGTGAAAAATATGAATTTCTGACAAATTTCCTTCTACCTTCATAAATGCCTGTTTTACAAGCTCTGCCGTTTTATGTTCACCGGTGCTGTATCCTATGATTTCCCTGTTAAAGAGGTCGATAAGTACACATATATAATTCCAGTGTTTCCCTACTCTTATATATGTGAAACCGCTTACCACTACATTGCGGTATGGCTGATTTTGAAATTGTCTGTCCAGTACATTTTCTATCTTTACTCCATTACACCTGTGTTTCTGTGGCTTAAATTGTACCGTTGTATAGCTTGATATCAGACCCTCCTGCTTCATAATAGTATGTGCTTCTATTTACCTGTAAAACGCGGCACGGCACATTGCTGATACAGAGTATTTGTGGGCATTTGCCTTTATCACATTTACTTTCATCCTAAGATCAGCACCGCTTGTTTTAAAATGTCATTCTCCATTTTTAGCTGCTGGTTTTCTTTCCGTAAGTGGAGTAATTTTTCCTGCTCCGGGGCAAAGTGACCTCATTTCCGCAAAAGGAGCAGATAGCACCATCATCATACCAGATAAAATCATTATACTAGAATAAATCTCATTCAAATTAAAGCAGGCCATGCTCAAAGCTAAAAAGACAAAAATAGAACAAATACCCAGCTGTAAATTCTTTATTTTTCCCTTTTTATCTTTCTTTAACTTAATCATTATAAAGCCTATATCTAATAACATATAGAGAACTAAATCTGATATAAATAAAATAATACTAAAATCTTTTTCAAAACATATTGCTAAAATAATATTATATAATCCTAAAATTACCGAATATACTCGGGTTAATTTAGCATCCCAAATCACATGCGGTATCTTCCATTTATAGGTAGACCAAACAAGCAAAAAACAACCCGAAAATAATATCATTATTCTATTTATTTCCATATTCCACTCCTTCTGTTTATTTCATCACATAGAACCACCAGTATGAAAAAATATAATACACTTCACTATTATTCATCTATAAACCAAAATGGAAAAGAATGAAATCTTAAAAGTGCTTAGTCTTGTGGGACGCTGATGATTTTCGCAAATTTTATCAGCGTCCTTTTTATATAAAACAGTTTGTCTTTTGCCAAGCTGATTTATAACATATCTTACAAGATGTTTGGACTAATTCCCACATATACATCTATTTCTGTATTTTCCGGATTTAACATATCCGTTTTCTTTGTAACATTATAGCCTACTGTTATTGGCTGTAACTTATGTTCCATTATGTACTGATTCAATTGATTACAGGCTTCCTGTAATCCTATCGGATGACCTTTATAGCACATGACCACAGCATTTACTATTTTAATCTTACTTTTAAAAAGAAATATATCTGTTGAGTCAATTTTCTTATCTATTGGCATGAGTAATTCTATATCAATCTCATCACCTTCCACACCGTAAGTAGCTGTAGCAGGACTTCCAGCTCTCTCTGCACCAGACTTTTGAATATAGATTTCCATTTCTTTACCTATGCCTTCAAGCTCTGCCTGTCTTACTTTTCCTCTATAACTAAGAACATTATCTATGTCCAATTTCTGATTTTCCTTAATGTCTATCATATTTCCTCCGATAATAAAAAAGTTGCAACGATATCTTACATATCACTGCAACCGAACTATCTACACATTTCTGTTTTAGACTCCTAGCTTTGCGTCCTCATATTCCTATAAGTTTGCCATTTGTTATATTCATCTAATTTACATATTTGATTTATCACTAATTTGTATATTTGTCAATAACAATTTTTTTATATATTTTTAATTTTGTAAATTAATGTGTTTGGTCATACATTAATTTTACATCAACTGCCAGTAACTTTCGAGTTCTGACAGTTATTTTTTGCAAAAAAAGAAGCTGCACACTAATTCTTAGTGCGACAGCCCCCTTTTACTATGTTATCTATTATACATTGATTTCTGCAGTAAGTCCCAGAACATCTTTGTTTTCTTCCAGAATCGGTGCGATTTCCCCTGCAAGGAATTCTTCCACCTGTTCTTTGGAACGTCCCACATAGTTTGCAGGATTCATGGTCTTCTGAAGATCTTCCAGACTAAGTCCGAAGGATTCATCATTTGCGATTAACTCTAAGAGGTTATTGTCAAGACCGTTCTGTTTTACATTCTTTCCTGCTTCCATGGAAAGCTGTCTGATCTTTTCATGCAGCTCCTGACGATCTCCACCGGCTTTTACGGCATCCATCATGATGTTTTCAGTTGCCATGAATGGGAGTTCGCTCATCAGACGCTTTGTGATAACTTTGTCATATACGACAAGTCCGTCTACGACATTCAAATATAAATCAAGGATTCCGTCGATGGCAAGGAACGCTTCCGGAATACTCAAACGCTTGTTTGCGGAGTCATCCAGGGTTCTCTCAAACCACTGTGTTGCAGATGTGATGGCCGGATTTAATGCATCGATCATGACATATCTTGCGAGGGAAGCGATTCTTTCACTTCTCATCGGATTTCTCTTGTATGCCATTGCAGAAGACCCAATCTGGTTTTTCTCAAATGGCTCTTCGATTTCTTTTAAATGCTGCAATAAACGGATATCGTTTGAGAACTTATGTGCACTTGCAGCTATGCCTGCCAGCAGGTTTGCCACTCTGGTATCCATCTTTCTGGAATAGGTCTGTCCGGATACCGGGAAGCATTTCTTAAAGCCCATTTTCTCAGCGATCTTCTCATCTACTTTTCTTACTCTATCCTGGTCTCCCTCAAAGAGTTCCATAAAGCTTGCCTGTGTACCGGTTGTTCCTTTACAGCCGAGAAGCATCATGCCGTCCAGGATATAGCATAAGTCTTCATAGTCCATCTTCAGCTCCATCAGCCAGAGGGTTGCCCTCTTTCCAACGGTTGTCGGCTGTGCCGGCTGAAAATGTGTAAATGCAAGAGTTGGCTGTGCCTTGTATTTATCTGCGAATTTTGATAATTCATTGATAACATTGACCAGTTTCTTCTTTACCAGCTTTAATGCTTCTGTCATAACGATGATATCAGTATTATCACCTACATAACAGCTGGTTGCACCCAGATGGATAATTCCCTTTGCTTTCGGACACTGCACACCATAAGCATACACATGGCTCATAACATCATGACGCACCAGTTTTTCTCTTTCCTTTGCCACATCATAATTGATATCATCTTTGTGTGCTTTCAGTTCCTCAATCTGCTCTTCTGTTATATCCAGTCCGAGTTCTTTTTCTGTCTCTGCAAGTGCAATCCATAATCTTCTCCATGTGCGAAATTTCATATCAGGAGAGAAGATATACTGCATCTCCTTACTTGCATATCTTTCTGATAATGGACTTACATATTTATCGTACATTTCTACCTCATTTCCGCGCAATCATTATTTCACGCAATTAATTTTCTCTATTGTTCTGTTTCCCTGCTGCTGTTATTTCTGATATTCTCCGCGGATGTCCTCTGTCGGCGGTTCCATCGGATATTTTCCATTGAAACATCCGGTACAGATATCCAGTCCGTTCACCATCTCTTTTAAACGCTCTATCCTCAGATATCCGAGGGAATCTGCTCCGATTACTTCCCGGATTTCTTCAATGGTACGGTTGTGTGCAATCAGCTGCTCTCTGGATGGAATATCCGTTCCAAAGTAACATTCACTCAAAAATGGTGGGGAAGAAATCCTTACATGTACTTCTGTCGCTCCGGCTTCCCTGAGCATGTTTACGATTCTTCCGCTGGTTGTTCCACGGACGATGGAATCATCTATCATAATGACTCTTTTTCCTTTTACCGCTTCCTGAAGTACATTTAACTTCACACGAACACTGGATTCCCTGTTGCTCTGCTTTGGCTTGATAAAGGTACGTCCGACATATCCGTTCTTTACAAATGCCGTTCCGTATGGAATACCTGATTCCAGGGAATATCCGAGTGCTGCCGCATTTCCGGATTCCGGAACACCGACCACCACATCTGCCTCTACCGGACAGTCTTTTGCCAAATATCTTCCCGCCATGATTCTTGAATGATACACGGATGTACCATCTATAATGCTGTCCGGCCTTGCGAAATAAATATATTCAAACACACATCTTGCTTCCTGTTCTTTCGGAAGACACAAAGATTTATCGGATGCGATGCCGTTTTCCGTAATCGTAACGATCTCTCCCGGCTCTACATCCCGCACAAACTCTGCATCCACAGTATCTAATGCACAGGATTCCGATGCAAGGATATAGGCATTATCTCTCTTTCCAATACATAATGGCTTAAATCCAAACGGATCTCTTGCACCGATTAATTTTCTCGGACTCATGACAATCAGAGAGTACGCACCTTTGATCTTGTGCATGGCAAGGCGGACTGCTTCCTCCACACTGTGGGTATTCACTCTTTCCCTTGCAATATGGTATGCAATAACTTCCGAGTCGATGGTTGTCTGAAAAATAGCTCCTGTTCTTTCCAGTTCCCTGCGAAGTTCCAGTGCGTTAATCAGGTTTCCGTTGTGCGCAAGTCCCAGTGTACCCTTTATATAATTTAACAGCAATGGCTGGGCATTTTCCCTTGTACTGCTTCCTGCGGTAGAATACCTTACATGTCCGATCCCGATATTTCCTTTTAATTTCTCCAGATCTTCCTGTGTGAAAACTTCATTTACAAGTCCCATGCCTTTTAACAGACTTGCCTTTCCCTTTGGTCCGTTTGTATCGCTTACTGCGATTCCACAACTTTCCTGGCCTCTGTGCTGTAATGCAAACAGACCATAATAGATTGTTGACGCAACATCGTTTCCGTCAAAATCATAGACACCAAACACACCACATTCTTCGTGTAAGCTGTCATCAAATTCTTCCTGTACATGTATGCTTTCCATGTGAACCTCCATGTCTTTATGCCTTCTGCCGTCTGTGGGCAGAAATGTGTATATGATTCAACAATTAAAACCAGTTAATCTTATCATAAGAATACCTAAAAAACAAGACTATTCTGAAAAATCGCCTTGATTTTATTTCATTTTATACTCAATGGCAGCCACCTTTTTATCCCGGATATCAATGCATAAAATGGTATTTCCACGGATATATTCCATCATGGTTCCGCTCATTTCATAATCCGATCCGTATACATCCATAACCTTTGCATACTCCATATTGATCCGGATTCCCTCTGTGGTTGCCACGGCATCATTTTTGAAATAAATGTCCGTAATTATTTTTTTACCGTCAATCTCATTTGCAGTCAGTGTAAGATTGTGGTAATAATAAAACATATCCAGTCCTTCGACTGCACAGCTTGCTGCTTCAAAATATTCGTAATCTTCTCCCAGAATTGCCACCGCATCATCTGTTTCCTGCCCGATGTATATTTTCTTTCCATCTGTTTCGTAATAATACGGTTCTTCCTGTGTTGCATTCCCCGCTGAATCCTTCTTCTGTGTTTTTTCCGCCGCACATGCCATAAAACACATGGCCAGCAGCACTAATAAAAATAGAACCGGTATTTTTCTGTGCTTCATTCCGACTGTTCCTCCTTTTCCCTGTCATATCTCTGTTTCATCTCATCATAATACCGGGCATACTCCGGATCTGTCCTGTAATCGGTCAGTCCGTAATGCTCTGTCAGTTCTTTTCCAAACCAGACTGATAGCTTTTCCGCACCACTGACATTCAGATGTAATCCGGCATCATAGGTGTCCGTCCGATAATCAATTCCGGCTTCTTCCGTATATTCTAACATATTATAATACGCAAGACCATACTTCTGTGCATATTCCTGAATCTGGCTGTCCCACTGCGGATACCAGTACGGATACAGGCTCGGTGCTTTGATTAAAATAAGTGTAATGCCTTCTTCCCTGCATAACTGTCTTATCCCATCCAGATATTCATAACATCGGTCAGAAAATCGGTAGTCCGCCATCGGTCTGCCTTCCGGAACAACCTCTGCCGGCTTTACCCCCGTCTGCATAAGATACCCGTTATAAGAAATACTATTTTTACGAAAAAGGTATCTGAAATCTTCTTTTGTCAGTTCACTCCATCTGGAATGATACCGGAAAAACGGCAGAAGATAGGTAATCATGCTTTCCTCTTCCGTCATGGATGCCTTTACCGCCTCCACCTTTACATCTGACCATTCCATACCGTCTAAGGTCATCCTGTTATATGCTTCGCTTACTGCCTGATCGTACTGCATGGATAAGACATTGAACACAACCACTTCCGGCTTTTCTTTTCTTAACGTGTCCTTCAGCAGATAATAGGACTGCCAGATGGTCTGGCTGGCACTTCCCCGGATAAAGCTGGTGATTCCATAGTTTTCCCACAGGGTTACAGGGGAAAAATTCTCATATACTTCACAGTCCCCGATAAATACCACTTCATGGTTTAAGGAGTCCTTATCGTATTCCGCAATCAAAGCTCCCTCTTTCATGCTTTCCATGTATTTCGGCATAAACAATGCCTGAAAAAACAGAAACAGGACTATAGTTACAAAGATTCCCAAAAGCAGCACCACCGCTTTCTTTCTATGACTCATTTTTATACCTCATTATAAATAAACTGTCTGGCATCGTAACCGATTCCATAGCTGCCAAAGATCAGTACTGCAAATAACGTAAGAATACAGAGGGTACATTTTAGAACAGGAGAAAAACCGTCATACCACTGCTGCAGATTTTCTTTCTTTTTTCTTTTTCCAACAAGATACATCAGCAATATTCCGACAGCCAGTACGATATAATCTGCCAGTTTCATACCGGACACGAGCAGATCGGATGGCAGGATACGAACCGGATCTGTAAACATACGGATAAACATCTTTATGGTAAGTCCGACATCTTTATAACAGTCCGTCATTCTTAATACACAGACCAGCAGAAATGTCCGTACCGCCTGAAAATATCCGTATAATATATTTTCCTTCAATCCCGGATATCTTTTGTGAAAATGATCATAGACCTCTTTTAATTCCCTCGAAGCCAGTATGACCGCACAGTTTGCAAGCCCCCATACAATAAAATGAAGCTGCCTGCCATGCCACAGTCCGGTTACACACCATGCGGCAAAAGAAGCCAGATACACGGGAACTCTTTTTCCGGCTGATGGTGATTTCTTTTTTACTGTTTTTGCCAGTCTGCAGGTCAGACGGCTCACGGACAATGGATAGAAGATATAGTTTTTAATCCATTCTCCGAGTGAAATATGCCATCTTCTCCAGTATTCACCAAGATTTTTCGAGGTAAACGGAACATTAAAATTTTCCGGAAATTCCATTCCGAGAAACTGTGCAATTCCCAGTGTTATATCAATTCCACCGGTAAAATCCGCATAGAGCTGTACGGCATAAAACAACATACCAAGAAGCACCCACAGTCCGGTATATTCGGAGGGACTGCCGATAATTACCTGTACCACAGGAACGATGCGGTCTGCCACGGCGAGTTTCTTAAAATATCCCCACAGGATTCTCTGGATGGCAAAACAGGCCCGGTTCATCTGAAAGCGATGTGTCTGCAGAATTTTCTCCATATTATCGTACAGGGTAACCGGTCCCTGCACCAGCAGGGGAAAGAAGGAAACCGCCGTAACCAGCTGCAGCGGATTAGCGATCCATTTTGTATGTTTCCGGTATATTTCTGTCTGGTAAGAAATCGTCATCAATCCATAATATGCCAGTCCGAACGGCATATTGTCACAGAACAGCTTGAAATATAACATAATTCCAACCTGAAAAAACAGAGACAACAGAAAAATCTGCCGCCTCTGCTTCTTATTCTGACATCTGTTTATTACCGCTGAAAATATCCATGTTATACCTGTCATAAAGAACAGCAGAACTGCTGCTTTTCCATTTCCACTCAAAAACAGTACATTACATACCAGTAAAACGATCCACTGCACCCTGCCCGGAACCAGATAATATATCAATCCCAGAAAAAACAACAGTACAGGAAATTCAAACGATGTAAATAACATTTCTTATTCCCCGTTCTGCAGTCTTTCAACCAATGCATAAAGCGAGGATGCACTATTAAAGTTCTCCGGAGTAATACAGTCCGCCGGTATTGTAATATCGTAAGTATCCGAGATATCACTGATCAGTGAAACAATATCAAATGAATCGAGTATATCATCGTCTATCAGAGTTTCACAGCTTTCAAAGTCAATTTCAGGATGCATGCCCTGTAAAATTTCTAATAATTCTTCCATATTTCTACCTTACTTTCTTAACTTAGTATAACTCTTTTAACCGCTTTCTGTCCGTCTTTCCATTTAAAGTAAGCGGAAGTTCTTCCAGTCTGTAAATCCCGGACGGAAGCATATAGGACGGAAGCTTTTCCTTTAATTTTTTCTTCAATTCCCCTGGCTGCAACAGACCTGTGTAATATAATACAATTTTCTGGTCTTTTTCGCTATAAATGCAGACACAGCTGAATACATTTTCGATTCTTCCCGTTACTGTTTCGATTTCGCCGAGTTCAATCCGGTGTCCCATGTGTTTGATCTGATTGTCTTTCCGCGACACAAACACCAGTTCACCATTCTGATATCTGCCGATATCTCCGGTTCTGTATACCATCTCCGGATAGTGCTTCTGCAGAGGATTCTGCACAAACACAGTGCTGCTTTTTTCCTGGTCCGCATAATACCCCATGGTAACACAAGTTCCGCGGATAATGATTTCCCCCTGCTCCTCTTCGTTCTCCGGAGAAATCAGGTATTCGCCATTCTCCTTCTCTCCAAGCAGAAATATCCCGGTATTCGGAAATGCCCTGCCGATGGGAATGACTTCATCTTCCCTGATTTCCCGGCTGACACGATAATACGCAGACATTCCGGTACATTCCGTCGGTCCGTACAGATTAATGTACTCTGCCGGTACATTTTCCGCCCAGATCCGAAACTGTGCCGTCTGAAACACTTCACTTCCAAATGCAATGGTCCGCAAATATCCCGGTTTTACAGCCTCAAAGGTATTGAGTGCAGAAATCATGGTCAGTGCCGGTGTCACCCAGCATATGGTATTGATCTTCTGCTCATTCAGGAAATTTACCAGTTCCACCGGAAAGCGGAACTTCTTCCTCGGTATCAGCACCGTCTTTGCTCCATATTTTAAGGTTGGATAGATTTCTTTCAGACACGCATCCACATAAAAGGGTGCCTGGTTTCCAAATACCGTATCTCCGGAAATATGAAGTATCTCTGACAACTGTTCAATATAGTCGATGACCGACCGGTGATTTGCAACAACACCTTTGGGAACTCCTGTAGAACCGGAGGTAAACACGGTGTATGCCGGATCGGTATCCACATGTTGTTCTCTGATTGCGGCAAGCAGTCCCGGCTTTTCCTCTGCCCGGCAGATCCGGTGATATTCCAGAACGTGCCCGGTTTCTTCCGTATCTTTCTCACAGATACACCAGGCATCCGGCATCATCCGGAAGATATTCTTTCTTCTTTCCTCAGGCATCTCTTTGTCCACCGGAACATAATATCCCCCGGCATACAAAACCCCAAGAAAAGCAGTTATTTCTTCCGGACTCTTCTGCATGTATACAATGACCGGTTTCCGCCTGACTTCTTTTTCCGCCAGAAAAGATCCGATTCTTCTTGCCTGTTCATAGATGCTGCCAAATGCCATACTGCCGTTTTCCCCGGCAAATGCCGTTTTATCGGCATGTGTCTTTATGGTTTCCTCTAAATATCCGAGTAAATTCGTCATAAAAATACTCCTATTGCATTATGTATTTTTCCTGTGGAGTGGCAGGATATCCAGTATGGTCAAAGGTATAATAGCTGTCCCCGACCTGTGCGGTGTATGCCTCGATATCGGTATCCCTCGCCATAAATCCGTCAAAATATACTTTACGTCTTGTAGCATCAAAATGATACCAGCCGCTTCCGGTATTGACCATCAGCCAGTAATGCTCCGCACTGCCTCCAAGCCTTTGTACATCCATGGTCTGGATTCCGAGCCGGTTAAGCAGTATCTTGCATACGGAAAAATAGGTAAAACAGTCGCCCTTTAAATCCTGAAGTCCGCGGTATGCCTCTGCTTCCCAGTCTGATTTATCAGAAGTTCCGGTATACTGTATATTACTGTAGGCATAATTATATACGGCATATGCCTTTCTGGACAGACTCATGCTGTCATCCGTAATCGCTGCAAGCACTTCATCGGCTTTCTCATTCAGCCGTTCCTCTGTTGCACTTATTTTCTTCAGGGTAAATACTACTGTCTGGACGGTCTGGTTTCCAGACTGGTCATTTGCACTGTAAGTTACTTCATAGCTTCCCGGCACATCGGTCTGGACGGCATGATTGTCAACATAGACTTCACAGTCACCATCCACTTCGTCCCATGCGGTAACTCCTTCCAAATAGGAAATATTTTCGCCGATATAGTATTCCCGATCCAATGCACCTGAAATCTGCGGCGGATCGATATCTTCGATTACCTGCACCTGTGCAGTCAGCTCCGTGACATTCTCTCCCTCATCCGTAAAGGTCAGTATCACCGGATAAGTACCCAGTGTACCGGTATCAAGAATCCCCTTGAGGCCTGCCGTTACATCCGTGGTATCGATAATGGTCTGTGCGGCGGATGCCGGGTCAAAGGTATGTTTCTGATATACCACTATATTGTCTTTCAGCACAACCTCGGGTGGCTGTACATCGACCACAGTGATCGTCCCCTCATATTCCACATTCTGATACAGAAGGCGGATGTCATATTCCCCGACATGGTTTAATACAATCGGTTTGTATTTGAATGATACCTGCGAAGCATCGATTCCATTGACCAGAATCTGGGATAACTGAATTTCCTGCCCTGTCGCATCCAGCTTCAGGTTGTTTTTTATAATACTTACCCGCAGAAGTGCCTTTTTGACTGTCTTTCTGCCCTGCGAATCGACCGCCTCGATCTCTACTTCCTGTCCTCCGGGTGTGGAAAAATCAGGAGGGGTTAAATAATGCACACTTGCATTCTGCGCCGAACATTCCGTGACAAACGTCCATGCGTTGACTTCTTCATTCAGTTCAACCGTGACACTGTGCAGTGTCAGTTCCGGTCCACGCATAGTCTGTGCACAAAAAATGAGAAACAGCAGTATGGAGCCGGTAACTGCACTGAGAATAAAAATAATACATAATTTTTTTTTCATGTTTTATCTTGATAAAATATCCTTTAACAACTGGTTGACAATTCCAGGATTTGCTTTTCCTTTTGCTGCCTTCATGGTCTGGCCTACCAGAAATCCGATTGCCTTTTCCTTACCATTCTTATAATCTTCTACGGACTGTGGGTTTGCTGCCACGACTTCTTCTACAATCTTCTGGATCTCATCTTCATTGCTTTCCATCTTTAAGCCGTGTTCCTCCACATATTTCTCCGGATTTACATCCTCTTCAAATACATGGGCGAATACTTCTTTTGCCACATTTCCGTTGATCACGCCTTTTTCTACCAATGTGATGACACCGGCAAGATTTTCCGGAGAGAAGCTGATTTCATCCGGATCCATGCCCTTGTCCTTTAACAGACGCATGGTTTCTCCCATCAGGTAATTACTTACCTTCTTTGGATTCTTACAGATCTCGCTTGCCTTTTCAAAAATATCTGCCATCTTTTTATACTGGGTGATGATATCGGCATCGTATTCCGGAAGCTTGTATTCTTCTATATATCTTGCCTTCTTTTCATCACGGAATTCCGGCTGTCTTTCCTTTACGGCTTCAAGCCATTCATCGCTGATGACGATCGGTACAAGATCCGGTTCCGGGAAGTAACGGTAATCCTGTGCATCTTCTTTGGAACGCATTGCATAGGAATATTCCTTGTTATCATCCCATCTTCTGGTTTCCTGTATGACTTCTTTTCCTTCTTCGATAAGGTCTATCTGACGCTCTCTTTCGTTTTCAATCGCTCTTGCAATCGCCTTGAATGAATTTAAGTTCTTCATCTCGGTTCTTGTTCCGAACTTCTCTGCTCCGACTTCCCTTACGGAAAGATTTACATCGGCTCTCATTGAACCTTCGTTGAGCTTACAGTCGGAAGCGCCAAGATACTGGATGATCATTCTTAATTTCTCAAGATATGCGATAACTTCTTCTGCGGAACGCATATCCGGCTCGGATACGATCTCGATGAGAGGTACACCGGAACGGTTGAAATCTACCAAGGAACAGTCGGACCATTCATCATGCACGAGTTTTCCGGCATCTTCTTCCATATGAATCTCATGGATTCCGATGCTTTTCTTTCCGTTCTCTGTCTCGATCTCTACCTTTCCGTCCCGGCAGATTGGCAGATATAACTGTGAAATCTGGTAGTTCTGTGGGTTATCCGGATAGAAATAATTCTTACGGTCAAATTTGCAATACTGGGTTATTTTACAGTTTGTAGCGAGTCCGACTGCCATGGCATATTCCACAACCTGTTTGTTTAAGACAGGAAGGGAACCTGGCATACCGGTGCAGACCGGACAGGTATGTGTATTCGGAGCTCCTCCAAATTCAGTTGAGCAGGAGCAGAATATTTTAGTTTTTGTGGCAAGTTCTACATGAACTTCAAGACCAATGACTGTTTCGTACTGTTTCATCTTATATCTCCATTTCTTCGCTGATTAATCTCTTGCCTTTGCAGCCGTACTTCTTTCGTAGGTTCTGGTCTGCTCAAAGGCATATGCTGCACGAATAATATTCTTTTCTTTAAAGCAGTCCCCGATTAACTGCAGTCCAATCGGAAGTCCTTTACGGTCTGTTCCGCATGGTACGGATATTCCCGGAAGTCCTGCAAGATTCACAGATATTGTATAGATATCCCCCAGATACATTTTGATCGGATCCTGAAGGCTCTTTCCTATCTCAGGTGCTGTTGTCGGTGCTGCCGGTCCGAGGATAACATCGTATTTCTCAAATGCTTTGTCAAATTCCTTCTTGATCAGTGCTTTGGTGCGGAGTGCTTTCAAATAATATGCATCATAGTATCCACTGCTGAGTACGAAAGAACCAAGCATAATTCTTCTTTTCACTTCTGCCCCGAAGCCTTCGGAACGTGTCTTTTTGTACATATTGTGCAATCCATCATAATCCGATGTTCTGTAGCCGTATTTTACGCCGTCGAACCGGGCAAGATTTGAGCTGGCTTCCGCAGACGCGATAACGTAATATGCCGGAATTGCATACTCCACCAGCCCCAGGTCGAATTCCTCTACGAGCGCGCCTTTTTCTTCCAGCACTTTTGCTGCCGCAAGTACTGCTTCCTTTACTTCATGGTCAAGTCCTTCGCCCAGATAGGTCTTTGGAATGCCAATTCTCATTCCCTTTACATCATCTTTTAATGCAGAGGTAAAATCATAATCTTCTCTCTTAACGGAGGTGGAATCCTTCGGATCGTAAGATGCTATGGTTTCCAGAATGGTTGCACAGTCTGTTACATCTTTTGCAACCGGTCCAATCTGATCGAGGGATGAACCATAAGCGATCAGGCCGTACCGGCTGACCGTTCCGTAAGTCGGTTTGATTCCGGTTACACCGCAGAAAGAACTCGGCTGACGGATCGAACCGCCGGTATCTGAACCCAATGCATAGCTGCATTCCTCTGCTGCCACGGCTGCACAGGATCCACCGGAAGAACCGCCCGGAACATGATTCTCATTCCATGGATTTCTGGTCACTCCATAGGCAGAAGTCTCCGTTGTACTTCCCATGGCGAATTCGTCCATGTTGGTCTTTCCGATGATAACTGCTCCTGCCTTTTCCAGATTTATAACAGCTTCCGCCGTATAAGCCGGATAAAAATTCCCAAGGATCTTTGAACTGCACGTGGTCAGCATATCTTTGGTACACATATTATCCTTAATTGCCACAGGCACACCTGCCAGCGGGCTGTCCAGTTCGCCTGCATCAATCAGTTTCTGTACTTCATCCGCACGTTTTAACGCACCTTCCCTGTCCACAGTTACATAACTGTTATATGTTCCGTCCAGGCTCTCGATCTGATCCAGTGCCGCCATCACGGCTTCCCTTACCGTTACTTTTTTTGCCTTAATTTCTTTTCCCAGCTCTACCGCTGTAAGACTCATTAAATTCATGCCATACCTCTCTTTTCTAGTCTACCGTCTTCGGAACTACAAAGCTTCCGTCTTTTTCTTCCGGTGCATTCTTCAGGATATTCTCCCTGTCATCGCCATTTACAACCACATCCTCACGAAATACATTCTGTACTGGAAATACATGCGACATCGGCTCTACACCTGTTGTATCAAGTTCATTTAATTTATCAATATAGTCCAGCATGCTGCCCATATCCTTCTTTGCTTTTTCTTTCTCTTCTTCACTTAATTCAAGTTTTGCAAGAATACCTACATATTCTATCGTTTCATCTGATATAATATTTGCCATTTCAACCTCCTGCTGTTATAAATTCAACTCTTGTATCATATCATACTACCTGTCTGTTTTCAACGAAAATCACATCCTATTCCAATCCTTTGATCGCCTCAATGGTAAGATGGTATTTCTCCTTTACTTTTTCAAACTGTGCTTCTTTTCCTTCTGTATGCTCCTGACCTCGCAGCTCTTCCGTAAGTGCTACACTGACCTCGCAGAGTTCATCAAAACCGAGATTCAGACATACCCCTTTTAAGGTATGTACTGCCCTGAAAGCTTCCTGTCCGTCATTTCTCCCCATCGCATCTTCGAGTTTCTGATAACTTGTATCATTCAGAAACTTTAATGCAAACTTCTGAATCATCACATCACTTCCAAGTCTCCCCAGAACAGCTGTATAATCCGAACCCATTTTCTCATAACATTCTTTTACATTCATTGTCCTACCTCTTTCTTCTTTATCATTAAAAAATGTATTTTCTTATTACTTCTACCAGTTTCTGGGCATCTAACGGCTTTGACAGATGTTCATTCATTCCTGCTTCCCGGCTTTGTTCGATATCATCTGAAAATGCATTTGCCGTCATGGCAATAATCGGTATCTCTGCCGCATCTTTTCTTTCCATGCCGCGGATGGTTTTCGCCGCAGTGAGTCCGTTCATCACCGGCATCATAATATCCATAAGAATCAGATCAAATTCACCCTGCTGGGATTGTTCAAACAGTTCCACTGCCTGCTGTCCATTCCATGCACATACCACCTGCACATTTGCATTTGCCAGCATAAATTCCGCAATTTCCATATTCAGGTCATTATCCTCGACAAGGAGAACTCTTGTACCGGCAATGGATTTTTCAGGTGTTTTTTCCTTTTTCTCTTGTTCCGGTATGGTCGAGGATATTTTTAACTTCAGTGTTACGATAAAGACGGTGCCGATTCCTTTTTCACTGGAAAATTCTATTTTTCCACCCATCTGCTCCACGAGTTCTTTTACGATGGCAAGTCCAAGCCCCGTACCGGCATATCTGGTTCGTGCCTCCGACTGCTCCTGGGCAAACGGATCAAATACATGCTTCTGGAATTCACGGCTCATTCCGATACCGGTATCGACGCAGGTAAACTTTATCTCACTCCATATGCCGTCATTGGAAATCTCCTGACAGGCCACCTCTACAAAACCTTTTTCTCTGTTATATTTTACGGCATTGCTCATAATATTCTGTATAATCTGTCTGAAATGCAATGGACTGCCTACAAACCAGTCATGCATGCCCTGATATGGATTCAATACAAATACCACACCGGCTTCCACCGCCTGCGTATCAATGATATCCGCCGTTTCCTGCAGCAGTTCCGTCATATTGAACAGTCTGTTTTCCAGTTTGATCTCGCCAGATTCCAGTTTATTCATATCCAGCACATCATTTACCAGATCCAGTAAAAATCCGGAAGCCCGAAGTATCTTTTCATTACATTCTCTCTGCTTCTGCATATTTCCAAGATGATGATTACTGATGGAAACCATACCCCGTATTCCATTGATCGGAGTTCTGATATCATGGCTCATTCTTCTCAGGAAGTCCGTCTTTACGGCATTGGCCCGCTGTTCCTGCTCCATGGCATAACGCAGTCTCTGCCTGCCGTCAAGTTCTCTCTTCTTCTCTTCACTGATATCCCGGTTTACCAGCAATATCGTAACCACATTGCCGCTCTCATCCCTGGTCTGTGGAATAATCATGGAAGAATACCACTTTCCGTCCTTTAGCATGAAATCATATTCCAGACTGTTTTTCTGTCCCAGCCGTTCCCTCATTGTGGTCAGATCTGCAAATTTCCTGTAGTTTTCCCAAAATTTCGGTGCAATGCTGTTTTTTACCACTGCTTGTAACATTTCCTCTGCATCATAGGATTCTTTCAGATAGATCTGCATATCCTCTGACAATTTAATCGGTTCCCACTCTCTTTTGTCTATCTGAATAAGAATATTAGAAGTATAAATACTGCTGATTGCCCGAATGGTCCTGAACTGGCTCTGTATCTTATTCATATCTGCCCTTGCCATCCGAAAACGTATCATGACCAGAAGAAACCAGAAGAAAATAACAAATGTGGCCGTATATCCCATCATAGCTGTCCGTTCATTAAATAGCCTGTTCTGTGGAAAAAACGCGTACAACTGGTAGTTCTTATAGGAGCAGCAGCCCCCATACCATAAATTTCCATTATATTCCAACTGAATCAGGTGCTCCTGACCCCAGGAAGATGTATCGAACTCCTTTACCGGACATTCTGTTAATGCAAGTCCTTCCGGCAGTTCCGGAATATTGGAACTTCGTATTATATCCTCATCCGTAATAATGACAGCTGCATCCATATCAAAATTATATCCGGATACCAGCATATTTAAAGTAATATCGTTATCATCTTCTCCGGAGCTTACCGTATCACGGTAAACAAGTATCAGTCCTGATATCTGTGGTGCCGAGGCAATCGCATAATCATAAGAGGAATCTTCCAGTTTGATATGTTCTGCATAAGTCTTTCTTGCATTTTGTGCAATATCCAGTATGTTTTTCTTTTTTAAAATATCTGTCCAGATCCCATACTCCGCAGCCTCGGACTCAGCCAGCAGTTCCCCGTTCTGATCCGTTAGTATAATTCCGGTCAGATTCTGATTCTCTGCATAGCCGGTCAGCCATGCTTCATCCGTCAGTTCCGTTTTCCCAAAATAGTCTGTCAAAACCCCGGCTGCACTGCGGATTGTCATCAAATCTTTGCTCTCCCGTCCCAGACTGTAATTATCATACATGATACAGCCATTTTTTAAATATTGCAGCGTCTCTTCTGCCACATTTATTGCACTCTTCCTGTCCTTCTGTGTAAATATAAGATATACCAGAAATATTGCCAGAACCGCTATGATAATTGGAATCCAGTTCAAAATTTTCTTCATATATCTATGCCCTTTTTTAATCATGTCCTTTCGCTTCTCCTCCCCATACAAGTGTCTGCGGATTCAGTCCATATTTTTCTACTATCTTTTCTGTCGTTCCGTCTTCGCGCATCTCATCCAGTGCTTCTGTCAGTACATCTGCCAGCTCCTGATCTCCATCTTTTGCAAAAGCCACTCCGAGCTGTACTGACATCAGACTTTCTTCCAAAATCCGGTACATTCCAGGCTCTTCCTGCATATATTCCGCCAAAGCACTTTCATGTCCTGCCGCCGCATCGGCATAATTATGCTTTAATGCAGTCACTACTTCGTCCAGTGTGGAAAATGTAATTACCCGGCTCACTTTACATGCTGCTGCCGGGTTCAGAAAATAGCCTTCCGGCTTGCTTCCTATCTGCACTGCCACTTTTTTCTTTTCCAGATCACCGAGATTTAAAATTGCACCTGTATTTTTCACCATAACAACCTGCCGGGTATATAGATATGGCCCTGCCCACAGGTACTGCTCTTCCCGTCCGGTCATGGTAAAACTGCCCCAGAGACAGTCAACCACCCCGCTCTCAAGTAGCTCTTCCTTATTATCCCAGTCGATCCACTTAAATATAGGGGAATATCCCAGCCGGCGGCAGGCTTCTCTGGCAAGTTCCACATCAATCCCCACATATCTGCCATTATCATCCTGAAAGAAAAAAGGGCGGTATATATCACTTCCTATAATTAACTGTGGCTGGCTGTTTCCTGATTCCTCCAGCTGTCTTTTCCCTGTTTCTCCCATTTCGCTGCATCCACAGCACAAGAAACCGATACACAGCCATATCACAAAAACTTTCTTACTCATCTGTATTCCTTTTCCCATTCATCCCAGCCTTAAAAGGTCAGACTTTCTTTTATTTTTTTCTCAATATCTACAAAGCACTCCAGCAGAAGCGGATTAAATACCCCGCACTCTCTATTCCGAATCATCTCCACTGCTCTTTCATGTGACACTTTGGTCTGATAAACACGGTCACTGGTCAGTGCGACATATACATCTGCCAGGGATACAATCTGTGCAGAAATCGGAATCTCTTCCCCGGAAATTCCGTCCGGATATCCATTGCCATCATACCGTTCATGATGCCATCTACAGATTTCATATGCAGTCTTTATCAGTGGTTCATCCTGATATGGCATCATTCTCTCCAGAATATCTGCACCAGTCATTGTGTGCGTCTTAATGATGTCAAACTCTTCTGTTGTCAGTTTTCCCGGTTTATTCAGGATACACTCATCAATTCCTATTTTTCCTATGTCATGTAATGCTGAAGCTGTCACAATTAATTCGCGTTCCATTAGGGAAAAACTGTACCGATCTGTTTTTTGCAACAGGCTGTCAATCATCAGACCGGTAAAAATACTGATATTCCTGGTATGACAATCGCTGTCACCGGTACGAAATTCTATAATCTGGCTTAACATTTCCACCATCATCCGGCTGTTCTTCTCACGCTCATATAACTGGCTTGCTACAAGTTCCGCGAGCCTGTGCTGTCTTGCATACAGTTTGATCATATTATATACCCTCTGATATACAATCTTTGCATCAAACGGTCTGCTGATATAATCAGATGCCCCCAGTTCATAAGCACGTCTGATATAAGATTCCGAATATTCACTGGAAATCATAATAACAGGAATATCTTCCAGCCAGTGTTCCCGGTTCATCTCTATCAGAAGATCAAATCCGTCCATAACCGGCATAATGATATCCAGCAATATCAGAGAAATACCCTTTCCTTGCTGCCGGATTATTTGCAATCCTTCTTCCCCGTTTTCCGCTTCTAATATCCTGAAATCATCCTGAAGAATTTCCGTAAGCAGATCTCTGTTAATTTCTGAATCATCGATAATCAGAATCTGCTGGTTCATTTCTTTTTGCCCACTTTCTGCTCCGTTTTCCAGAAGATCTTTCTCCGTTACTACCATATTTTTATGGTTCTTCGCCTGATACATAAGCTTATCCGCACGCCTTAATGCATCTTCAAACGGCTGGTTTCTTGTCATTACCCCGCCTATACTGACGGACAGCCCAATTCCCACATACCCCGGAACTCCTGCCTGATGAATCTTTTCCCCCACAAGCCTTAAATACTCTTCAAACTCATCTTCCGGAACATCCGGCATAACCAGAAGGAATTCATCCCCGCCGTAACGTATTAAGATCCCCTTCCCGTCCACACACTGGCGGATCAGGTTTGTTACGGTAATCAATGCCATATCCCCGGCATTATGTCCATAAGTATCATTATATAATTTAAAATCGTCCAGGTCGATCATTGCAATGCCGGCACATTTTACTTTCTTCTTTATCTCCTCTTCAAAATATCTGCGGTTATAGACTCCAGTAAGCACATCTGTATACAATTTATCCGCATATCCGGAAATCTTCCCAATTAGTTTCTTATATCCGTCCGCATCCAGCAGACTGCCCTCATCCATTTTCTCTGCCAGTTCCAGTACATATGGTTTTCCATCGATTTCCACATACTTTGCAATAACATAATAAATAGATGTGTCCCTGAATTCAAATTTGGTTTTCTGGCCCTTTTCACAAAAAGCCTTCTTGGAAATGCAATTCTTACATCTTTTCTTTTTGCCCCAAATATGATAACATTTGTCCGTATCTACCGTATCACACTCCCATTCGGTTTCCGATTCCGACAATGATTCTTCATCAATCAGACGTACTACATCAAAAATTTCTCTATAATACTCCATTTTTTCTTTTGCCTGTTTCATTGTCATAATATTTCCTGCACTCATCTGTTTCTCCTCTGATATGCTTCATCCCAACCTTACTTTACGCAACATTTACTTTTTATTATAAAAGAATTATATCCTAATGTCTAGCATTTTCTTACTTCTGTTTACGCAAAAACACGGAAAGTATTTTTACACACATTCCTTGCATCGCGGTAATCACGATAATAATTACCAGTCATGTCCTTTTACTTTTTTCAATTATTTCTGACATCATAAAATTTTTTCCAAAAATTAGCACTCACCTCTTGACAGTGCTAACAATTTGTTATATGATACGTTATGTAAGAGGAAATAATTGTTTCATAGAGAGGAGGAAATCCTATGAATATTAACAAATTTACACAGAAATCCATGGAAGCCGTACAGAATTGTGAAAAGCTTGCCTATGAATTTGGAAATCAGGAAATTGACCAGGAGCATCTTCTGAAGTCACTGATCGATCAGGAAGATGGTCTGATTTTAAAACTTATTGAAAAGATGGAAATAAATACCGCTCACTTTTCCAACCGTGTGACGGAAGATCTGAATAAGAAGGTAAAGGTACAGGGCGGAGATCTCCGTATCAGCAATGATTTGAACAAAGTGCTGATTACCGCAGAGGATGAAGCAAAAGCAATGGGAGATGAATATGTATCCGTTGAACATTTGTTTTTATCCCTGTTGAAATACCCGAACAAAGCAATGAAGGAACTCTTTAAGGAATACGGCATTACCAGGGATCGTTTTCTTACCGCACTGTCCACGGTCCGTGGAAACCAGCGGGTAACCAGTGACAATCCGGAAGCAACCTATGACACCCTTCAGAAATACGGCACGGACCTGGTGGAGAAAGCCAGAAGCCAGAAGCTTGACCCTGTCATCGGCAGAGATGCGGAGATTCGTAATGTCATCCGTATTCTTTCCCGTAAGACAAAGAATAATCCGGTATTAATCGGAGAACCGGGGGTCGGTAAAACCGCAGCTGTCGAAGGCCTTGCCCAGCGAATTGTGCAGGGAGATGTTCCGGAAGGCTTAAAAGATAAGAAAATCTTTGCTCTTGACATGGGTGCGCTTGTCGCAGGTGCGAAATACCGTGGCGAATTCGAGGAACGTTTAAAGGCGGTATTAGAGGAAGTAAAGAAGAGCGACGGACAGATTATCCTGTTTATCGATGAACTGCATACAATTGTCGGTGCAGGTAAGACAGAAGGCTCAATGGATGCCGGAAATATGTTAAAACCAATGCTTGCCAGAGGTGAATTGCACTGTATCGGTGCGACCACACTGGATGAATACCGCAAATACATTGAAAAAGACCCTGCACTGGAACGTCGTTTCCAGCCTGTTATGGTGGATGAACCAACCGTGGAAGATACGATTTCCATCCTGCGTGGACTGAAAGACCGCTACGAAGTCTTCCACGGTGTAAAGATTACGGATTCTGCCCTTGTCAGTGCTGCAGTCCTGTCAAACCGTTACATTACGGACCGTTTCCTTCCGGATAAGGCGATTGACCTTGTGGACGAAGCCTGTGCACTGATTAAGACAGAGATGGATTCCATGCCGACCGAACTCGATGAACTCCGCCGTAAGGTAATGCAGATGGAAATCGAGGAAACAGCATTAAAGAAAGAAACGGATAAGTTAAGTCAGGAAAGACTCGCCACCCTGCAGAAGGAACTGGCAGAACTTCGTGATAAATTTAATACCCAGAAGGCACAGCTGGAAAATGAAAAGGCCTCCGTTGACAAACTCCGGAAACTCCGAGAGGAAATCGAAGCCGCAAATAATGAGATTAAGATTGCGCAGAGAAATTATGACCTGGAGAAAGTAGCTGAAATCCAGTATGGCAAACTTCCTGCCCTGACCAAACAGTTAGAGGCGGAAGAGGAAAAAGTAAAGAATCAGGATTTATCCCTTGTCCGTGAAAGTGTAACGGATGAAGAAATTGCCCGGATTATTTCCCGCTGGACCGGTATTCCGGTTGCAAAACTGACCGAATCCGAACGGAATAAAACACTTCATCTGGCAGATGCACTGCATAAGCGTGTCGTAGGTCAGGATGAAGGTGTTACCAAAGTAACCGAAGCAATTATCCGTTCCAAAGCAGGCATCAAAGATCCGACCAAACCGATTGGTTCTTTCCTGTTCCTGGGACCTACCGGTGTCGGTAAAACAGAACTTGCAAAGGCACTGGCAGAGAATCTGTTTGACAACGAACAGAATATCGTGCGTATCGATATGTCGGAGTACATGGAGAAACATTCGGTATCCCGTTTAATCGGAGCGCCTCCGGGATATGTTGGATATGATGAGGGCGGTCAGCTGACCGAGGCAGTCAGAAGAAAACCTTACTCGGTTGTCCTGTTCGATGAGATTGAAAAGGCTCATCCGGATGTATTCAACATTCTCCTTCAGGTACTCGATGACGGCCGTATTACGGATTCCCAGGGACGGACGGTGGACTTTAAGAATACCATCATCATCCTGACCTCCAATATCGGTTCTTCCTATCTTCTGGAAGGCATTGATGAAAACGGTAATATCCGTCCGGAGAGTGAAACTCTGGTTATGAATGACTTACGTTCCCACTTCCGTCCGGAATTCTTAAACCGTCTGGATGAAATCATTATGTTTAAGCCTCTGACCAGGGATAATATCGGAAAGATTATCGATCTGATTCTGAAAGATATTAATAAACGTCTTGCCGACCGGGATATCAGTATCAGACTGACCGACGAAGCAAAACACTTTATTACCGAACACGGATATGATCCGATGTATGGTGCAAGACCATTGAAGAGATATGTACAGAAATATGTGGAAACACTTGCTGCCAAAGTTATTCTCGGCGGTGAGATTTCACAGGGAGATACCATCGTAATCTCACTGGAAAACAATGAACTCTGTGCAAACAAAGAATAACCCCCACTGTCTGGTATTCATAATATAAAATAATTACGAAACACCATAATGTTTATTAATGTATATGCAAATGACACAATGACACGAAGGCACGCTCTCGCTGCATTCTTAGTAATTGTGTCATTGCATATACATTAGACATAAACAACTATGGTGTTTCTTTTATGATCACCAGCATATCGCCGCAGTGCAATGTCTCATTTTTTAATTCATTCATTTTCATGATGGATGCCATGGTGGTGCAGTAATGTTTTGCTATGTCCCACAGGCTTTCCCCCGTTTTTACGACATGCCCTGCCATGCTTGGAATATTCTGGAGCTTTGCCAGGTCGAAGGGTTTGCTCTGGGCTTCCGTGATGAAGGATGAGCTGCTTGCATTCAGCACAAGTGTATCGAGAACGACCGAACATTTTACTTCCATCTCGTTATTTCCCGACATGGTGACGGATATCTGCTCCAGGGACGGACGGATGAATGCACTGGATTCTTCTTTTACTCCTTCTGCTTCGATCAGATGGGAAAACGGGACGATTTCGTCTGCGATATTAAATGGCATATTGTCATCGGAAGAAATATACATAATCTTCATCTGGACAATGCCCTCCGCCCGCAGCCCTTTTTTCTCTACGACAATTTCTTCTATTGATGCCGTTCCCTGTGCTGCAAGGATCTGAAGCACACTTCCTGCATCGCGGTTTATTTTCAGTTTGTCATTGATCTTACACTTTGATATATTTTTCATACACAGACTGCTGTAGGTCAGTTCCTGGTATACCGGAGTAATCTCATTTTTCAGGGAATACACATCACTTAAAATGTCCAGTTCATCTTCCCGGTAGATTCTCATGGTCAGTTCCAGAACAACTTCCAGTTCTAACATCCGCTGTTCCCCATCATAATCTGGTTTGATATTGATGCTGACATTAGATAAATCGGATTCAATATCGCCAATCATATCCTCTTCACAGCCCGCAACATCAACACTGCCGTCAAACGGAACAGCAGATTCCAGCCATTGGACCGGACTGTTCTCATCTTCATCTTCATACAGCATGAACAATACCAGTTCTCCGCTGACTCCTACTTTCTCCTGATACAGTCTTGTGGAGATATTATTCAATGTAATGGTACTCCACAGAATTTCCGATATATTCGGCTTGTTTGCCGGAAGCTCGATATCCTCCCTGATACGATAGGTGTCCTTCTTATTTACCAGAAGCTGCAGAATCTGTTCCCTACGCCTTAAATAATTCACAGAAGAGTCATCCATCACCTCACTGACCGCTTCCATATCGCAGTTCTCCTGAATGGATATGGAAAATGTCAGCACTGCTTTCACACTGATTTTTCTTGTGTTTATAATGCCGATGTTCAAATCATCAATATTACATTTTACATTAATGATATCATTACTTCCAATCTTGTCACCATTAATAATCTCATCAAACGGAATACTGTTTTCCATGCTGTGTATCTTTCTTTTGTCCGTACTGTTTCCATACAGAATCTTAAAATCCATATGTCCCCGGACATTGACTCTTCCCTCGCTTCCCTTGACATTTTCAATATGCACCAGTGCATCCCTTGTGATATATTTATCAATATCTGCATTCACATCAGGAACATTAAAGTCATCGTCCAATGTAACCTGCGTGACAATCCGCCCTTTCAGATTATTCATATGTATTAAAGACCTGGATAATTCCATAACTTCCTCCCTGCTCTACATTGCCAGATTTACAGTTCTATTTATTTATATGAAAAAACCGAAATTCTATGCCGGTTTATTGAAATACAACCGGCTTCTCTTCATATGGAATTTTTATCGTAATTACAGGATAGGTTTCAACCTCGAGAACTTTCTCCGTCTTTGACGGTCCTTTTAACATCGTGGTTACATAGATGGCATTGGATGATTCATACAGTTCTTCCACTTCTATGCTGTAGCTGCTGGTCGGCTGTGCCCCATATCCAACAATGATATATAAATAATCTTTATCCGCATAGGTTTTCCGGAATGATTCTTTCTCCGATTCCTGAATCAGTTGTCGTATTTCCTGCGGCATCTCTTCTTCGGATACAATCGTATATTCTATATCATTCTGCTTTTCCCTGTCATATTCCCTGCCACATGCCGTATTCAGTATCACTCCGCATATCAGAAAGATAATTACTGCTCTTTTCAAACATATCACCAGTTCTGTTTTATTATTACCATTCTATCCGGAATTTCCGGAAATATGATAAAATCCCGCAGAAAATTTCTGCGGGATTCTCATCTGTGTTCTATTCTGTTATGCTTCTGTCTCACCAGATTTTAAGGAATTCTGGTAATCTTTAAACTTCTGCTGTACTGCATCATAAGTCTGCTTTGAGATGTCAGGCAGTTCTCTTCCCCAGCTCTTTGTTGCCTGCTTATAGCCTTTCTCGAATGCTGCAAACATCTTGTTCATGCCTTCTTCATCGCCACCTGACAATGCCTTTGCCATCTCAAAGATTCTGTCGGAAGTCTGATCCACACCCCAGTATCCATCTTCGGAAATCAGGCTCTTTGCTTTATCGGCAGTTGCCTGGTCTACGGTATAATTTCCACTTGCAAGCATTGACCATATATCGTCCGAATTCTTCACTGCCAGTCCCTGTTTCTGGAACATATCCTGAACCATACTCTTGAAACTGTCAATCTGACGCTGGCTGTCCGACTTTAATTTTGCAACGACTTCTGCACGTTCGCTGTCCGTCATCTTTGATGAATAAGTCACCCCTGAACTGTTCTTCTGGCTGTTCTTTTCCTGTTCTTCTGATTTTGCAGACTTTGCCGTACTGTCATAATTACTGTAATCAGCTGAATATCCGGTAACTCCATTTACACTCATAATCTAACCTCTTTTCCCGCTTCCATGCGTTAATGATATTGTTAATAAACCTGCACTGCTTCGTGCTATTTATTATATCGGCAGGAATGATTCCGTTAATTACCAGCTTTGTCCATATTTTCCAAAATGGTCCGTTCCTGATTATCAATATGAACCAGAATAGCCTTCTTGGCTCTTTCAATATCTTTTTTCTCGATGGAATCTATGATTTCCTGATGTTCCTGAATCAGGGTATTTCTCGTCTGGCGATCCTTGATATATTCCAGACGGTAACGGTACATCTGCTCCCGCAGATTATACAGGATCTGGTTCAATCTCCTGTTACCGGTTGCATTATAGATAATTTCATGAAACTGCACATCTGTTTTTGCAATCTCCGTCAAATCCCCGGATTCCACACTTTTTTTAAATTTTCCGAGATTCTCCTTTAACAGCACAATCTCTTCTTTGGTTCTGTTCTTACAGCATAATTCTATGGAAAGTGCTTCCAGTACACGTCTTACTTCCAGAACATCAACAAGATCCTCTTTCGTAATCTTTGCCACCTCTGCACTTCTTCTCGGTGTCATTACTACCAGTCCTTCCAGTTCCAGCTTACGGATCGCTTCCCGGATCGGGGTTCTGCTGACGCCCAGTTTGTTCGCCAGCTTTACCTCCATCAGGTGCTCACCCGGTTCAAGTTCTCCGGTCAGAATGGCTTCACGCAAAGTATTAAAGACAACTTCTCTAAGTGGAAGATATTCATTTGTATTTAAACTAATATCTTTCATCCGTTAATCCTCCATCTGTAATATAAACCTGTTTGCATTTTTCATCCGCTTTCAGTACATTATATGCCTTCATGGCTTTTTTCTTTTCTGCAAATATTCCAAATACGGTAGGACCGCTTCCGCTCATCATGGCATTTAATGCACCATGCTTCATCATCTTCTGCTTAATCTCTGTAATCACCGGATGCATGCCTTCCGTCACCTCTTCCAGCACATTCCCAAGCTTTGCTGACATACCTTCCAGATCCTGTGATTCGATATCCTGAACCAGACCGTCAATGTCCGGATGCTTCTTTATCTCGTCCAGCTTCAGACTTCCATAAACAAATTTGGTCGAAACATTGATTCCCGGCTTTGCCAGTACGATATAACATGGCGGCATATCTTTCAGCGGTGTCAGTACATCGCCAATTCCTTCTGCCAGTGCAGTTCCGCCCATAATACAATACGGTACATCCGCACCCAGTCTGACACCACGTTCCATCAGCTCTTTCGTGCTGAGTCCCAGACCGAACATCTTATTCAGTCCTTTCATGACTGCTGCCGCATCCGCACTTCCGCCTGCCATGCCTGCAGCCACCGGAATCAGTTTGCGTATCTTGATAAAAATACTTTCCTGTATTCCGTATTCATCCATCAGCAATGCCGCTGCCTTATAGGCAAGATTATTCTCATTTACCGGAAGATACTTCAGGTTTGTCTCAATGTCGATGTAGCGGTTGCCATCGGTACACAGCCCGAGCCGCTTAATATCGATTCCGTCATACAGACCTACCTGCTGCATAATCATGCGCACTTCATGGTATCCGTCATCTCTTTTTCTTATTACATCAAGGCCCAGATTGATCTTTCCTCTGGCTTTGACTCGTACAAAATCATATCCTCTGTCTTCCATTTATTTCCTCAGTTTCAATTCTAATATATTTCATCTTCTTCGCTACTCATAAATTCTCTGCCGGACACGCGTTTTTTCCTTCGCTCTTCTTCTACCATATCTGAAAGCATATTTTTTACAATTTCCGGATTCTTGATATTCAGAATCTCAAATTCCGGTGTAGATTTATCCGCTGAGCAGACATGAATCGTTCCGAGCCCCCATAATCGCTGGAACAATGTCCTTTTCAGGGTCAAATCCAGAATCCTGTACAAACGCACCTCTTCCTCTTTTACATTCAGAACTCCTGTTCTTATCAGTAATTTTTCATCGGTAGCCGCATACTTTGTAAAAGTCCATGGCAGTCCAAAAATAATTCTCTTTCTGTCGCTCCATTTATAGGATACTGTTGTTTTTGCCATTGTTCCATCCTTTCTGATTCTTACATCATTGCATCAATCATTTCCAGCACTTTTGCACCGAGTTCTGCTGATTTCTTCTCTGCATCTTCAAAGCTCGTGCCTTTTACACCGTAATAAAGCTTAATCTTCGGTTCTGTACCGGATGGTCTTACGCATACCCATGCATCATCGTTCAAATCATAGTAGAGAACATTGGACGCAGGAAGTCCGGTAGATGTGATTTCACCTGTTTCAAGGTTCTTAATGGTATCTTCCTTATAATCTCTTGCAGATAATACCTTATAATCTCCGATTGCCTGTGGTGCATCTTTTCTCAATGTTTCCATGATGCCCTTAATCTTCTGGAGGCCTTCGATACCCTTCATGGTAATAGCTTTTACATCATCTCTGTAATATCCGTATCTCTCATACATTTCGATCATGGCATCCCAGAGTGTCATATTCTTGGATTTATAATATGCAGCAGCTTCACACAATGCCATGGTTGCCACGATAGCATCCTTATCTCTTGCGTGTGTTCCTACCAGGCAGCCATAGCTCTCTTCAAATCCAAAGAGATATGTTCCTTTTCCAGTCTGCTCTGTCTTTAAAATCTGCTGTCCGATATACTTGAAGCCGGTCAGGCATTCAATCAGTCTTACATTGTAATATTTTGCGATTGCATCTGCCATGTTTGTAGAAACAATGGTCTTTACAAAGATACCGTCATCCGGAATACCCTGTTTTGCCTTAATCTGGCTTAATTCATATTCTCCAATCAGGCATCCTGACATATTACCGGTTAAAGTAATGTATTCTCCTGTCTTTGTATCTTTTACATATACACCCAGTCTATCTGCATCCGGATCGGTTGCAAGAACAAGGTCTGCATCTTTTTCTTTTGCAAGCTTTAATGCCAGTTCAAATGCTTCTGCTGCTTCCGGATTCGGATAACTTACGGTAGGGAAATCACCATTTGGAAGTTCCTGTTCCGGTACTACATATACATTTTCAAATCCTAATTCTTTGAGGATTCTTCTTGCAGGAAGATTACCTGTACCGTGAAGCGGTGTGTATACAATCTTGATATCCTTCTGATATTCTTTGATTAATTCCGGATTCTTGACCTGTTTCTTTAATTCCGCAATGTATTTGTCATCCACTGCCGCACCGATTACTTCATATAAGCCCTGTGCCTTTGCATCTTCCATGCTCATGGTCTTAACGGTTGCGTAATCTGTGACTGCCTTTACCTCAGCCATAATACCTGTGTCATGAGGCGGTGTGATCTGTGCGCCGTCCTCCCAGTATACCTTGTATCCGTTGTATTCCGGCGGATTGTGGCTTGCGGTAATGTTAATGCCTGCGATACAGCCTAATTCTCTGACTGCGAAAGAAAGTTCCGGTGTCGGTCTTAAAGATTCAAAACGATATGCCTTGATTCCGTTTGCTGCCAGGCAGAGTGCTGCCTCATCTGCAAATTCCGGCGACATATGACGTGAGTCAAACGCAATCGCAACACCTTTTGCCTGTGCCTTCTGTGCAATAATATAATTTGCCAGTCCCTGTGTTGCTTTTCTGACTGTATAGATGTTCATACGGTTCACACCTGCTCCGATGACACCTCTTAAACCTGCCGTACCAAATTCGAGTTCTGTATAGAATCTGTCTTCTATCTCTTTTTCATTTCCCTCAATTTCTTTTAATTCTTTCTTTGTAGCCTCGTCAAAATATGGGTTGTCCAGCCATTCCTTATAAAGTTCCATGTAACTCATTATAAATACCTCCTGTAATATATATTTTTACAGATTTTCATCTGTAGATCGCTGTTTTATCCCTTACTGCTGTTCTTTCAGATCCGGGAATTTTATGTATACATCTGTGTCTGTGCTGTCGAATGTATAACTGTATGCAGTGGTAACATAACCATCCGCCCTCAGTACAAATATATGATCTCCTGCACTCTTTGCAAAAGTCACAGGTGCTTTTCCTTTGTAAATGCCATCCATATAAATCTCTGCTCCGGAAGGTCCGCTGACAACGACTTCTTTATTCGCGGTCTTTGCATCGGCTGAAATTACACCGTCCTCCCGCTTTGTAGTGGTTTCGCTCTCAGAAGATGCCGTCGTGGTTTCTCCCGCCTTGGTTTCCCCGGATGCTTTGGTTGTTGTGGTTTCGGAAGAAGATGCCGTGGTCGTCTCCGCCTCCGTTGTTTCCTGTGCAGATAAATCAATGGTCTTATTCATGTAAATACTGCTTATGACGATTTCTTCCGTATAATCCGTATATTTATTGGATGTGATAACTACTTTATGCGTACCATAAGATAATGTAACCGGTTGTGCAACATCTACGGCTGCATCATCGATAAATACATTATATTCCGTACCTGCCGGCTGGATATTGAACTTTACGCTTCCCTGCCGTTCCACCGGTCCCTGGAATTCACTCAGGCTGACAATGGTTTCATCATCACGCACCACAGTCACTTCTTTGGAACCGCCAACTCCGCTCTTCGATGCCGTCAGGGTATAAGTTCCTTCCGGTGCAACGATAATCATATCATCCGTAATTACTGATACGATCTTATTTCCTACCTCCACCAGTCCGCCAACCAGATTAGTCTCATCGGTAAGCTTTATGTATCCATGTCCCCTGCTGACATTAATGGAACATATCTTATTGTCAATCCCCTTTGCAATCAGGGTATCCACGGAATTTAATTCATGAATATCTATCTGTCTGTCTCCGGAAACAACCACCAAGTTATCATCGTAATAATACTTGTCACTGCCAATGGTAAAGAGCCGTTTATCGTAGTCCACGCTCCATTTGCTCACCGTTGTATTTTCCCAGGCACTGTCCGCTTCTTTTAATGAGAGCAGTTTCTGTGTACCACCCATATATACGACTTGTGCAATCTCACCCGGCAGAATATCCTGCATAAGCAGCTCTGTTCCATAACGGTTCTGAACACTTGTACCGCCCGTATAATTCAGGGTAAACAGCCTGCCATCCGTAATTCCCTTTACGGTTATCTGTGACTGCGTCAAATCAAGGTTCGTTACAACTACCAGTTCTCCCGGAGTACTCTGTGCATCGGTTGCCGTAGTCTCTGAATTTGTCTGATTCTGTTCATCAATTAATCCTGCCAGCCCTCCGCTCCCGGTGGTACGCTTTACACAGCCGCACAATGCAGCCGTCAGAAGCAGAAGAAGCAGTGACTGTAATAGTCTTTTCTTATACATTCCGGATTTCCTCTTGTACTTATGTTAATACATTTATTGTATACCAAATACATAAAAAATACAAGTGCGAAAATGCAGGAAGCAAGGTTCAGAACAAATCCGTACATTCTACAAATTTCTTTTTATTTGCCTGCTGCTGGCACACTTTACGCATCTTATCCTTCATCTGATCCGGAAGATATGCCTTGTTCCCATTGTAATAATGATTCAATACTTTCCAGAATTTTTCCGGATAACCCAGGCATATTCTTAAAATCTCTTTTTCTTCTGCGGACAGACTCCTGACTTTATCATAATTTTCCAGCAGTTCCGCCCCATAACGTCTGCTCCAGTCATGTTTTTCCATAACTTTTCTCATAAAAAAATACAGATCCCGGACAAACATTCCTTTTCCACTGTGTTCAAAATTAATTACTGCCATTTCATCTTCCTGCCGGATGAGATTGTGATAATTAAAATTTCCATGGCAGACACATCCCCGTTCCTTTGCCTGCTCGTTTAATTCCCGGTAACCGGACTGTGCAAGTTTTTGCTCCGCCAGCTGTCCCAGCACATAGAATTCTTCAAACCTTGCCAGCACCGCATATTCAAACTCTGTTTTTCTTGTCTTTTCCCTCATGTAACTGCGGATTCTTTTCAGTTCCGTATTATGCCTGCGCATTTCGTCGAGCTGATCCGGAAGTTCCGGTATGTACTGCGCATCCTTTATTTTTACAGAATCCAGTACTTTATGTAACGCTGCCATCGTGCGTGCCGCCCGGTTGATATCTTCCCTGTTTCTCACATCACATTCCGCCCCCTGGTAATGCTGTACCAGAATATAGCGGATACCCGCACTGTCCGCGGAAAATAATGCATTTTCTTTATTTCTCAGGATATTGCTTACCAGCGGAAATCCATGCCCGATAATATAACTGAGCAGTTCTGATTCATAAATCAGTCTTGCAGCACTTCCCGTATATTCCAGCAGCCGGTAATATCCCTCACTGCACTCTGCAAGCATCGCTCCCCGCCCTTTTATTACCCGCTTTACATCCAGATCGTACTGCTCAAGTACCTGTATCCCTCTGTCATTCAATCTTATCACTCCTCCACATAATGCATGATTTCTGGTTTCGATATGCTATTCTATGAACGAAATGATATAATTATGCCTTGCATACAGGACGAAAAAAACTGCCACAGGCTCTGCGGCAGTTTTCTAAGATACTATAATGTTGGGGGCCAAAAAAGCCTTACGGATTACTCCACACGGATTCTTGTGATGATTCCTTCTACCTGGGCAGCAGCTTTCTCATAATCAGCTTCTGTCATTGATTTTGTAACAAATCCGAATTCTCCGGTTACCCCATCCACACTGATTACTTCTACATCGCCAAATACAGCCGTAATATCTTCCAATCTGGCATCAGCAGTTCCGCTTACTCTTACAAAAAATCTGCTCTCTGCGGATTTGATATCGGAAAGTTCCAGCTTTTTGCTGCTCCAGAGCTGCATGATATGTGTATTTTTATGCTTTGCGGCATCTACGACATCGGATACAACGGCACTGGCAGTCGGAAGTTTTCCAGCTCCGCTTCCATAGAACATAACGTCTCCAAGTACATTTCCTTTTACGAGGATTCCGTTCAATACGCCATTTACACTGTACAGCGGATCATTGTCATCGATCATGAATGGTGCAACCATGGCAAAGAATTTATCTCCCACACGTTTGCTCTTACCAAATAATTTGATAACTCTTCCCATCTTTGATGCATATTTAAAATCTACGTCCGTAATCGCTGTGATTCCTTCGGTATAGATATCTTCATAATCCACATGCTGTCCGTATGCAAGTGAAGTAAGAATGGCAATCTTTCTGCATGCATCATAACCTTCCACGTCAGCTTCCGGATTTCTCTCTGCATAACCAAGTTCCTGTGCTTCTTTTAATACGGTATCAAAATCAAGACCTTCCTTGCTCATCTTGGTAAGGATATAATTGGTTGTACCATTTAAAATTCCAGTAATTTCCATGATTTCATCAGCAGTAAGGGACTGGTTTAAAGGTCTGATAATCGGAATACCGCCACCAACACTTGCCTCAAAGAGGAAATTCTTGTTCATCTTCTCGGAAAGCTTTAATAATTCCGGTCCATATTTTGCTACCAGCTCCTTATTGGAAGTACAGTAGCTCTTTCCATGTTCCAGAGAAGCTTTCGCAAAAGAATATGCAGGATTAATACCACCCATCGCCTCTACGACAATATCTACTTCCTCATCATTTACAATCGTATCAAAATCATGCACAAGAATATTCTCAATCGAAGAACCCGGGAACTCTCTCAAATCAAGAACATACTTGATATTAATATCATCGCCGATTCTCTTTGCGATACTCTCTTTGTTTGTGCTGATAACTTCAACTACTCCTGAACCTACTGTGCCATATCCTAATACTGCTATATTTATCATGTCTTTGTCTCCTTTTTCCTGTTATTCCATTAGTCAATTACGAAACTTATAAGCTGTAGTTATTGTGTATGCAAATCGAACAATTACTAAGAAGGTACTATGAGGAAGGTACCAAGGAGGGACCCAATCTATTGGGAGGATACCTTGGTACGGTCGATATTTAGTACCGCTACCCACGCACTAGGGAATCTTTCCTAGTGCTACTAGCCGAATGTAGCGAGAGCGTGCCTTCATGTAATTGCTTCATTTGCATACACTCTATACACACTTCAAAGTTTCGTACTTGTCTAATTATTCCATTGCCAATATCTTTACATATTGTATGCCGTCCTTTTGTTCCAACTCGGTCATCATCAATGACATATCAAGCATTGGAGGAATCTCCATACTCATAGTCAGAGATGCCACACCATTAATCGGTATGGTCTGATGAATCGTCAGAATATTTGCCGAATAATGTGCAATTATCTTTAACACTTCGGACAACATTCCCGGCTGATCGTCCATCTGCAACACAAAGGTAACGGTTCTGCCCTTAACATTCTCATGAAATGGGAAAATATCATCTTTATATTTATAAAATGAACTTCTGCTCAGTCCTACCTTTTCGGCAGCTTCCTGTATGGTCATTACCTTTTCTGTTTCCAACAGCCGTTTTGCCTCTATCACTTTTAACAGAACTTCAGGTACTGCCTTTTGTTTAATCAGATAATATTTATTGTTTTCCTTTTGTCCCATATTCTGCTCCTTGAAATGAAGCCCTATTCCTGGGTGCTTTCACTGTTTACCAGTTCATCGATTCTCTTCATTTCTTCGTCTGAAAGAAGATAATCCACATTTATAAGTACAATTAATGTATTATCACTCTTGATTACACTTTCAAAATATCTTGTATTTTCATTGATACAGATTGGCGGTACCGGAAATTTATTCTCCTGTGCCACATCATGAATTTCCTTTACACCATCTACTTCCAACGCAATCTTTGAATCCTTTACCCGGACAATAATGAACTGGATATCCTGATTCTGTGCTGCCGGAAGACCGAATTTCTTTCTCAAATCATACACCGGTATAATTTCCCCACGAAGATTCATAATTCCTTTGATATAACTGACGGTATTCGGTACTCTGACAATCTGCTGTTCTCTTTCAATTCCAAGCACTCTGCCGATATCCACACCATAGTTTTCATTGTCCAGCTTAAATACTACCGGTTTCATTTCTTCCATAATAGATTTATCCCTCCATCTCCTACAGGTCTGGCCTGTTTTATCTTTTACTGCTTTTGTGAATACTTTAAATATGCATTAATGAACGGATCAATATTTCCATCCAGAACACTCTGTACATTTCCGATCTCCTGGTTTGTCCGGTGATCCTTTACCATGGTATAAGGCTGCATGACATAAGAACGAATCTGGCTGCCCCATCCATTGTCCGATACTTCTCCACGAATTCCGGAGATTTTCTCTTCATTTTCTTTTTGTGCTCTGAGATAAAGCTGTGCCTTTAACATCTTCATACAACGATCTTTATTTTGAAACTGGGAACGCTCATTCTGGCACTGTACTACTATTCCGGTAGGAATATGTGTAATTCGCACTGCAGAGGATGTCTTATTGATATGCTGTCCACCTGCACCACTGGAACGGTAGGTATCTATCTTAAGGTCATCTTCATTTATCTCTATCTCAATATCTTCGTCAATATCAGGCATAACATCACAGGAAACAAAAGAGGTCTGACGTTTGCCCGCCGCATTAAACGGAGATATTCTGACCAGTCTGTGTACTCCGGCTTCGCTTTTCAGATATCCGTATGCATTTTCGCCGCGAATCTCTATGGTCACTGACTTATATCCGGCTTCATCACCTTCCAGGAAATCAATGACTTCATAGTCAAAACCTTTTCTTTCTGCCCATCTGGTATACATCCTGAACAGCATGGATGCCCAGTCACAGCTTTCTGTTCCACCGGCTCCGGCATGTAATGTCAATATGGCATCGTCCTTGTCATATTCACCGGACAGCAATGTTGTAATCCTTAGTTCTTCGTATCTGCTGATAAAATTATCTACTGCTTCTTTTACTTCCGGAATGAGTGACTCATCTTCTGTCTCATTTCCCATCTCCAGAAGTGTTTTTGCATCATCAAAACATTCCTGCAGTTCTTTAAAATGATGCACCGTATCTTTTAATCCATTTAATTCTCTTGTCTGATGACTCGCTTTCTGTGGATCGTCCCAAAAATCCGGTTCTTCCATCTTTCTTGATAATTCTTCGATTCTCATCTGCTTATTATCAAGGTCAAAGTGAATCCCTCAGTTCTTCTAATGGTCCTTCATATCCGTTCAAAATATACTTAAACTGATCTAATTCTACCACTTAATCACTTCCTTTTTTCTATAATATACTGATGCCAGGGTGCTAAGGTCTAAGACCACTTGAGCTCGCTCATAAGTGGGCGAAAGACTTTAGCACCCGCCCCGATATGAGCATAAAAGTGGGATACATCCCACGATATGCGAATATAGGGCAGGATTGTGGGAGTGCGTAGCACGAAACAATCCGCAGGCATCTAAGTTTGGGGAATACCCTTAGCCTAAGACCATCTTCCCACTTGCCTCTCGGCAAGCGGGCTTTGTCATAAGGAATCCTCCCAGCGGAGCCGGGTCCCTCCTTATGACCTTCCTTCTTAGGCTCTATTTGGCATAAGGAATCTTCCCGGCTCTTAGCCGGGTCCCTCCTTATGCCCGGTGCATGCAGCACTGTTTGTATTTTTTTCCGGATCCGCATGGGCATGGGTCGTTTGGATAAATTTTCTTTTCTTCGCGGACTTTAGGTGCTCTGACTGCGGATTCGTCTTTGTTTGTACCGGTTACTTTTGCTACCTGCTCTCTTTCGATCTTCTGTTCAAGCTGCACATGCATAAGAGCTTTTACGGTATCTTCCATAATTCCCTGTTCCATGTCTTCAAACATTTCAAATCCGGATATTCTATATTCGGATACCGGATCTCTCTGTCCCAATGCACGCAGACCGATTCCCTGACGCAGCTGATCCATATCATCGATATGATCCATCCATTTTCTGTCGATTACCTTTAACAGAATGATTCGCTCAACTTCTCGAATCTGCTCTGCCTCCGGAAATTCTGCTTCTTTTTCTTCGTATTTTGCAGCAGCTGCTTCTTTTACCTGCTGTTTTAATTTGGCTGCGGTCATGCTGGCAACATCATCTTCTTTGATTACAATCGGATCAATCGGAACAACCGGAAGCAGGATTTCATTTAATTCCGCCATATTCCATTCGGCTGCCGGCTGGTCATCAGTTGCAACCATATCAATCTTCTGTTCTACAACATCGCCAATCATCTTGTAGATTACGTCACGCATATTTTCGCCGTCTAGTACACGCCGTCTTTCTTTGTAGATGATTTCTCTCTGGTCGTTGTTTACGGCATCGTAATCTAACAGATTCTTACGGATTCCGTAGTTGTTGTTTTCGATCTTCTTCTGGGCATTTTCAATGGCATTGGATAACATCTTATGCTCAATTCTGTCATTTTCTCCTATACCGGTTGCATTGAATACTGCCATCATTTTCTCTGAACCGAATAATCTCATGATGTCATCTTCGAGTGAGATGAAGAATATGGATTCACCCGGATCGCCCTGACGGCCGGCACGTCCACGCAGCTGGTTGTCAATACGTCTTGATTCATGACGCTCCGTACCGATAATCTTAAGACCGCCTGCGGCTCTTGCTTCTTCGTCAAGCTTGATATCCGTACCACGGCCTGCCATGTTTGTCGCAATCGTTACATTTCCGTGGATTCCGGCTTCTGCTACGATCTCGGCTTCGAGTTCATGATATTTTGCATTCAGGACTCTGTGCTTGATGCCTGCTTTTGTCAGAAGTTTGCTTAATTCTTCGGATGCCTCAATGGTAATTGTACCTACCAGAACAGGCTGTCCTTTCTCCTGGCTCTTCTTGATTTCTTCTACTACGGCATTTAACTTGCCCTTCTTTGTCTTATAAACGGCATCATCCCTGTCGATTCTCGCAACCGGTTTATTGGTCGGAATTGTAACAACGTCCATGCCGTAGATATTACGGAATTCCTGTTCTTCGGTAATGGCAGTACCTGTCATACCTGCTTTTTTATCATATTTGTTGAAGAAGTTCTGGAATGTAATGGTTGCAAGTGTCTTGCTTTCCCTCTTAATCTTTACATGTTCCTTTGCTTCGATTGCCTGATGAAGTCCGTCGGAGAATCTTCTTCCCGGCATGATACGTCCGGTAAATTCATCAACGATTAATACTTCGCCTTCCGGACTTACAACGTAATCCTTGTCTTTAAACATTAAATAATTTGCCTTCAGTGCGAGGGACATATTATGCTGCAGTTCCAGATTTTCCGGATCTGCATAATTGTCAACATGGAAATATTTCTCTGCCTTTTCCACACCCTGCGCAGTCAGGTTGACAAATTTATCCTTTTCGTTTACCACGAAATCTCCGGTTTCTTCATAGGTTTCACCCATAATGGCATCCATCTTCGTAAGTTCATGGTATTCGCCCTGTGTCAGCTGTCTTGCAAATACATCACACAGTTCGTATAACTTTGTAGACTTTCCGCTCTGTCCGGAAATAATAAGAGGGGTTCTTGCTTCATCGATTAATACGGAATCGACCTCATCGACGATCGCATAATGCAGACCTCTCTGTACCATCTGCTCTTTGTAGATAACCATGTTATCTCTCAGATAATCAAAACCAAGTTCATTATTTGTAATATATGTAATATCACAGTCATAAGCGGCTTTTCTTTCATCATTATCCATGCTGTTCAGAATACATCCGACAGTCAGTCCCAGAAATCTGTGAACCTGTCCCATCCATTCTGCATCTCGTTTCGCAAGATAATCGTTTACGGTAACAACATGCACACCCTTGCCTTCCAGTGCATTTAAATATGCAGGCAGAAGACATGTCTGTGTTTTACCTTCACCGGTACGCATCTCTGCAATACGTCCCTGGTGGAGAATAATACCACCCATGAGCTGCACTCTGTAATGTTCTGTATTTAATACTCTTCGGGCAGCTTCACGCACAACCGCATAAGCTTCCGGCAAAATATCATCCAGTGTTTTGCCTTCTTCCAGACGCTCCTTGAACTCCTGTGTTTTTCCGCGAAGCTCCTCATCTGATAAGGCTGTCATCTCATCCCTATAGGAACATATCTTGTCCACAATCGGGGTTATTCTTTTGATCTCCTTTTCACTATATGTACCAAATACTTTCGAAAATAGTCCCATCGTAATCCTCCAATATACTTTTACATCTGTTATTACCTGTCTTATCAGGTCTATACATTTCCTATGGGAAAATAGGTATGATGCGCCCATTGTTTACATCATACCTATCTATTTTACCACTTGTATGGACTTTATTCAACTATTTCATTTTGCTAATCTATAAATTTTTTTTGAATAACCGGGATTTATAGTTTTTTCAATCTCCAGGTACGGCTCTGGAAATCTCCCCAGAAGTCTGCGACCAGGCCAATCTCCATCAGTTCATCTCCATAATATATCTGATCTTCCCCGATGATTTCATATCTGGCATCCGGGTCAAGTGCCGTAAATTTCATTCTGGAGATTCCCGGATTTACCTCGCAGAGGATTCGGAAATACACCGCAAAAATCTGGTTTCCATCCTCTGAAATAAACTGCCATGCCGCTGCATTTCCTTCAAACGGATTTTCCAGGCGGTACATCTGTGCAAATGGAAGAAATTCTCTCAGTTCTTTGTATACGGCAACCTGTTTCTTTACTTCTTCTTTTTCTTCTTCCGTGAATTTCATCAGATCCAGTTCATAGCCGAAATTGCCGCTCATTGCCACATCACCGCGCATTTTTAAGGATGTCACACGGTTTGCCTGATGGTTTGGCACTGCCGACACATGCGCACCCATGGCACTGACCGGATAGCACAGACTTGTTCCATACTGGATATAGAGTCGTTCCACGGCATCGGTGTCGTCGCTGGTCCATGTCTGCGGCATATAATAAAGCATGCCTGCATCAAATCTTCCGCCACCGCCGGAACAGCTCTCAAACAGTACATCTGGATGGGAAGATACTATTTCTTCCAGTACCCGGTACAGTCCCAGCATATAGCGGTGCGGCATTTCTTTCTGTCTCTCCGGTGGAAGGCCTGCCGATCCCAATTCTGTCATATGACGGTTCATATCCCACTTGACATAGCTAATCTCTGCCTGATCCAGAATACCTCCAATGGTTTTGATCAGATAATCGCAGACTTCTTTTCTGCTCAAATCCAGTGTCAGCTGGTTTCTGCACTCGGTCCGCTCTCTGCCCGGGATATGGATGCACCAGTCCGGATGTGCCCGGTATAAATCACTGTCCGGGGAAACCATTTCCGGTTCAAACCAGAGTCCGAATTTTACACCTGCTTCATTGACTTTCTGTGCCAGTGCAGCTATACCGTCCGGAAGTTTTTCTTTGTTGACATACCAGTCACCCAGTGAACAGGTATCACTGTTTCTCTTTCCAAACCAGCCATCATCCAGCACCAGAAGTTCAATGCCCAGTTCTTTTGCCGTCCGTGCCAGTCCGAGAATCTTCTCCTCATCAAAGTCAAAATAAGTTGCCTCCCAGTTATTTGCCAGAATCGGTCGTACTTCGTCACGGTATCTGCCGCGCACAAGTCTGGTTCTGAACAACTGATGAAAGGTTCTAGACATTTTGCCAAATCCCTCAGATGAGTATACCATAACCGCTTCCGGTGTCTGGAAGGTTTCGCCGCTCTCTAACAACCAGGAAAAATCATAGCCATTCAGACCAATCCATGCCCTGGTCTGGAAAATCTGGTCCACTTCTGCTCCAGCCGTAAAGTTACCGCTGTACACCAGTGCAAATCCATAAACTTTTCCTCTGTCTTCCCCGGCTTCCGGCTCTGCCAGTGCAAAGAATGGATTCATCTGATGGCTGGAAGCCCCTCTGCGGCTCTGCAGTTCCTGTATTCCGCTGCGCAGTTTCGTCTTTTCAATATGGCGTTCCCTGCCCCATGCTCCCGGCAAATCCAGCAGTTCATAGTCGGAAGTCTCAAAATCCACACTGGCACTGACTGCCTTTTCCAGCCGGATGCGCTCCGCACTCTCATTTCGGATTTTCACACTTCTGGTAATCACATCCAGCTCTTTGTATACAGTATACATTAATATTACTTTCATGTGTTTCAGAGTGTCTGACAGCGTGATTTCCAGTGTATCGGCTTCTTCTTCATTCTCCACATAAGCTGCCGGCAGTCCCTGTAATCCCGGCTTGCCCGGAAGAATTCGGTAACTCTCATAGACCAGTTCGACTGCCCTGCTGCCATCCTCAAATACTGCCTGCACTGCCGGCATCCGGTAATCGGTCTGACATCCCGTCGGATATTCCTGCCGGATATAATCCAGTGAATACGACTTGTCACTTCCATCCGGTGCAGCCCCGAATGAAATCCAGCGGTTTAACTGGGCATTCTCCACATCCGGGGTATGTATCTTCTTTCCCCAGTACACATGTGCCAGATATCTGCCCTTTACCACTCTCATAATATAACTTGTGTCCTTTGACTGAAGATGAAATATCTTCTGTTCCTCATCCACCCATATACTCATAGTTTTTTCCTCCAATATTGTTTATTTCTTCTTTACGTCCACAATCTCAGCCACATACATGGTGTGATAGTTTTCATCCCCATACCATTTTGCCAGTGCTTCTTTATCAATAAAACATTCCTTTGCCATTTCCTGTGCAAACAGCTTGCGGCAGACCAGTGTAAGCTCAGCTTCTTCAAATACCGGTGCATTTTCTTCCAGTGATACATGCAGTCCGCATTCTGACACCTTATCCGCATCCCTGCCGGAAACTGTTCCCATATAATTGAGCATTTTTCTCTGGTCATCGCCAAAGAAAGAAAGCGAAAATGTCTCCCCATTATCCACAAACTCCTTTGTATATCTGGTCTGACGGATAAATACAAAGGCAACATTTTTGCCCCACATAACGCCCAGGCCGCCCCAGGAAGCCGTCATGGCATTTACCTTTCCATCCTTTGCTGCACCGACTAACATCCACTGCTTTCCTATCATATCAAATACATTCTTACTGATTTCATTTGCCGTCATCGTATGACCTCCTATATTTTATAATATAGGGCAGTATTTTTGCCCCTAAATCAATGCCAGCGAATTGCTCCGCAGAAATCTGCTTTCTGACCTTGACTCCTGACATTACTATATATGCCGGAAAAGATTTTTTCAATAGCAAAATGTGAGATATTTTTCTCATAATCTCCGGATAGATTTCCATAAATCAAAAAACTCCGGAACAGAGGAAGCATCCATCTGCCCGGAGGTAATCTTTCTATAATGCTTTAATTCTTTCGAGTGCCTTTAAGGTGTTTTCGTAAGAACCGAATGCGGTCAGTCTGAAGTAGCCTTCTCCACTTGGTCCGAATCCTGAACCCGGAGTTCCTACTACATTTGCTTTTGTCAGGAGCAGGTCAAAGAATTCCCATGAGGTCATCTTGTCCGGTGTCTGCAGCCAGATGTATGGTGCATTGATACCGCCTGATACGGTATATCCTGCTGCTGCAAGACCTTCACGGATTACTTTTGCATTGTTCATGTAGTAAGCAACCTGTTCTTTTGTCTGCTTCTTTCCTTCTTCTGAATATACAGCTTCTCCAGCTCTCTGGATGATGTACGGTGCACCATTGAATTTGGTTCCGTGTCTTCTTGCCCATAAGCTGTTCAAAGTCACATCACCACTCTTTAATTCCTTTGGAATAACGGTAAATCCGAGACGTGTACCGGTAAATCCTGCGTTTTTTGAGAAACTTCTGATTTCGATAGCACATGCCTTTGCTCCTTCACATTCATAAATGCTGTGTGGAACATCCTCTTCTGAAATATATGCTTCATAAGCTGCATCGTAGATGATTACCGCACCCACTTTTAATGCGTAATCAACCCATTTCTGGAGTTCTGCCTTGTTGATGGTAGAACCGGTCGGATTGTTCGGGAAGCACAGATAGATGATATCCGGTGTTTCCTGCGGAAGTTCCGGTGCAAAGTTTGTCTCTGCAGTACATGGCATATAGATAACATTTGTCCATTTTTCAGTTGCTTTATCATATGTACCGGTTCTTCCTTCCATGGCATTGGTGTCCACATATACCGGATAAACAGGATCACATACAGCGATCTTGTTGTCTACGGAGAAGATATCCCCGATATTTCCGCTGTCGCTCTTTGCTCCGTCACTGATGAAGATTTCATCGAGTGCAATCTCTACACCTCTTGCCTTATAATCATTCTCGGCAATCGCTTTTCTTAAAAATTCATACCCGAGATCCGGTGCATAACCATGGAAAGTCGCTGCATCTGCCATTTCATCTACGGCACTATGCATTGCCTTGATAACTGCTGGTGCGAGCGGCTGTGTCACATCGCCGATTCCAAGGCTGATAACCTGTCTGTCTGGATTTTCTGCCTTATAAGCTGCTACTTTCTTTCCGATTGTGGAAAACAGATAGCTTCCCGGAAGTTTTAAATAATTATCGTTAACTTTAAACATCTTTCTCTCCTTATATCGCATTTGATTTTCTCATACCTTCTATTTTACCCTCAAATTTAATTATTTGCAACTACATCTTTTCTCATTAAGGTAGTTTTGTCTAACCAAGCATAATCCGGATAACCATCTGTGCGGTTTCCGCCATCCCTGTTCCGCTGTCCATACTGATTTTCTGGATATATCTGTGAGCTTCCTGCTCCGTCATGTTATTTTTCTCCATAAGTATCTTTTTTGCCCGGTCAATCTCTCTGCGATCCTCGTCCGACCGCGTCTTTGGTATATTTTTCCGTTTCTTCTTTTTTCTGGCAATATTCATGGATAACATGGCTACCGTATTGACAAAATCTGCTGCTTTTAACGGCATCAGTACAGGCACAACCCCTTCACAGTCCGCATCGCTTATTTTTCCTGCGGAGGCTAACAGAATCATCTCAAAGTCACCTGCCATATTTGCCCTTAATTCAGAAAAAAGCATATCTGTCAGCTTATATCCGCACACAACGATTCCATCATTATAATCATCTATGGTACTTAACACGTTTGCACCGGATGTACAGACCGCCGTGACCGGATATCCGTTCCGGACGAGTAAATTCTTAATGCCGATGGCATCCTCCATCTTTGGAAATGCTATTACGATATTCGCCATAGTAAACCTTCTTTACTCTTAAATTTTATATAAATACTGCTCGATTTCCCAGTCGGTAATCCGTTCCTCGTAATCCTGCCATTCTTTCAGCTTGAGCTGTGCATACTCATCGGAAATATGTTTTCCAAGAACCTGTCTGACAAAATCATCTTTCCTGAATTCTTCCACTGCCTGGTAGAGATTCCGCGGCAGTCTTTCAATTCCTAACTCTTCCACTTCTTCTTCGGTAATTTTATAATTATTTTTATTAATCGGCTTCGGACACTCCAGTCTATTCTTAATTCCATCAAGTCCTACTGCCAGGCAGACAGCCATGGTCAGGTATGGATTGCACGAAGGATCCGGACTTCTTAATTCTACTCTTGTTCCCTGTCCTCTTGCTGCCGGAATGCGAATCAGCGGCGTACGGTTTGTTTCCGACCATGAAATGTACACAGGTGCTTCAAATCCCGGTACCAGACGTTTGTAGGAATTGACCGTAGGATTGAGAATCAGCGACATTCCCTTGATATGTTTCATAATACCCGCAATAAAATAATATGCCTCTTTGCTGAGTCCATTCTCCTGATCGGCAAATATATTGACACCATCTTTCGACAATGACATATTCGTATGCATTCCGGAACCATTTACCCCTGCCTTCGGCTTTGCCATAAAGGACGCATGCAGCCCGTGTCTTTTTGCAATCGTCTTGACGGTCAGCTTAAATGTCATGATATTGTCCGCCGTACTCATTGCATCCGCATACTTGAAGTCGATTTCGTGCTGTGCCGGTGCCATCTCATGATGGGAGGATTCAATTTCAAATCCCATCTCTTCCAGATTCAGTATCATGTCACGTCTTGCATTTTCTCCCAGATCCAGCGGACTTAAATCAAAGTAACCGGCATGCTCATGGGTAATGGTAGTCGGCAGTCCGTTATCATCCGTATGAAACAGGAAAAATTCACACTCGGGTCCGACATTAAAGGTATACCCCATTTCTTCTGCTTCTTTTACCACTTTCTTCAAAATATATCTGGAATCTCCTTCAAACGGTGTTCCGTCCGGTTTATACACATCACAAATCAGTCTTGCAACTTTTCCCTGCTGTGGTCTCCACGGAAATATCTCCAAGGTGTCAAGATCCGGCTTAAGATACAGATCAGATTCTTCCAGTTTTACAAATCCGTCAATCGCTGCCCCATCAAACATACAGCCATGGTCAATCACCGATTCCAGCTGGCTTCTGGTAACTGCCATATTTTTCATCGTTCCAAATACATCCGTAAACTGCAGACGGATAAATTCCACATCTTCTTCTTCCACAAGATTCAATACATCATTTTTTGTATACATTTATAACCTCTTTTCTGCGAAAAAAGGACGCAATAATCCCGGTTTCCCGTTCTTATCACGCCCCATTGCATGCCATTTGTTAAATTTTTATTTATTCTACCACGAATTATTCATTTGTACAAGTGATATTTCTACAAATATTTCTACCCAATCAGCACATGCTTTGCTATTCTACATATAATTTGCAAGAAATTATTAACATATTTCCTTATAACTTGCTATTGCATTATTTATTGTTCTCATTATTATACTTTAAGAATTATTTTGACGCTCCCCGAATCTAAAGATTCGGGGATTCTTACTTCTACGACCTCGTAACCTACTATCTCCACAAGCGTATATGTTTGGGTTCGCCCAACCCTACAATGTTATTATTTATTTCACGAAGCAATCTGGAACTCGTCAGGACTGCTAGATGTTATTTTTAGCTCAACAATTCTTTTGCCCTCGGCAAGTATATTGTCGGCTGCATTTTCATCTCTATCATGGTAAGCACCACAATTAGGACATGTCCAGTATCTAACAGACAAATCTTTTGTACTAGAATTTTTAAAACCACAACAATTACAAGTCTGTGAACTTGGATAGTAAGTATTAACTTTTACATAAGTTCTACCATACCAATCAGACTTATACATGATTTGCCTTGTCAATTCATACCATGAAACATCAGCAATACTCTTTGCAAGATGATGATTTTTTATCATATTAGATATTTTCAAATCCTCACTTACTATCAGTTGGTTATCCTGTACTAGCTTATGAGAAATCTTATGAAGATTATCCTTTCTGATATTTGTAATCTTTTCGTGCAGTATTGCTATCTTATGTTTCTGTTTGTACCAATTCTTACTGAATTTCTGTTTATGTGCTAACTGTCTTTGTAATTTTGCAAGCTGTTTTCCATACTTATATAAGGTCTTTGGATTTTCAAAGTGTTCCTTATCAGAAGTGATAACTAATTCTTTAATACCTAAATCTAATCCAATTTCCTTATCTATCTTAGGAAGTTTCGCTGCCCAAATTTCAACATTAAATGATATGAAATATTTTCCACTTGGAACTTGTGAAATAGTAGAGTTTTTAATACTACCCAAAATTGGTTGAGATTGTTTCATCTTTACATAACCAATCTTAGGCAATTTAACATATTTATCTACAATAGAAACAGAACCTTTCTGATTATAGGTAGTATATGACTTATGATTATCATGCTTCTTTTTGAATTTCGGATAACCTATAGAACTATCACGAAAGAAATTCTTGAAAGCCGTATTAAGGTCACGATACTCACTTGTTAAAGCAAGGCTATCTACTTCCTTTAAAAATGGATATTCTGACTTATAAGCAGGTGGCTGCGTGTCAAGACTTTCCTTGTGTTCTTCATAGTACGCAATTTTATCTGCTAACATATTATTCCAAAGGAATCTACAACAGCCAAAACATTTCTGAAAGAAAGTTTGCTGTTTCTTATTAGGATATAATCTGAATTTATAACCTTTTATAGCCCTATGAACAGTTAAATTATCAATTTCAAAAACATACTCATCATTTACAAGCGATACGCCTTGAATATCTACCCCAGATTGAGTATAAGAAATAATATCCAAAAATGAGTATGATTCTACAACACCATCTTCTGTATCTAATACATTATACATATTATTGTTTTTAGATATTATCTTAAACATAATGTCAGTTCCTTTCTTCCAATTCTAAGATTTTCTGCACCATATACAGAATACATTCTGGAGTATTTCGCCAACCTTGTTCCCAAGATTGCAATGTTTTTAACTGAATGTGAAACTCTTTTGCAAACTGACTTTGACTAAGCCCAGTTTGTTTTCTTAATTCTAAAATAGTTACATTTTTCATAAGTTTATGATACCACATTGTAGGATAATTTGCAAGTGTATCTCAATATTATTTTTAAAAATATTGCAAAGCTATTTACCTTGATTTTCAATATAATTCTTCAATGTTTCTTGGCTCACATTACCTATGCTGCTTATGAAATATCCATCAGAAAAGAATGTCTTTTCTTTCCAAAAACACTTACTCAAATAAGAAGAATACTTCTCCCAAATATGATAAGTAATATATGACTTCATAGTTCTTACCATATTTGACAGATTGATATTAGGTGTAGTTTCTATCATATAATGTATATGGTCTTTATCTACTTCCATATAATGAATCACAACATTATGACTTTGACAATATTCCAAGGATAATCTTTTAATATCTGATGCTATATTGGATGATGCAAGTAACTTTCTTCTGTACTTACAGACAAAAATCAGATGGTATTGTAAGAGATATTTATTATGACTTCCAGATTTGTATGTATTTGACATAGTAACTTACTCCTTTCAAGTTGGACTTAAAAAGAGTAGTTCTATATTAGAATTTTCAAAACGAATTTTGCAAAATTTACCCGACTTAGGTCGGGATAGGAGCTGGCTGGCATCCCTCGAACCTAAAGGTTCGGGGTTTTGCCAGCTAAATTATAAATACATTAAGTATAACATTAATATTGAGGTTTTCTTTTTATTATATTTTTCAATTCACTTATCTTAGTATTATACAACCCTAAACGATGTACCATACTATGACAATTTGAGCATAACATTACCAAATCTTCAATTTTGGTTTCCGATAAATCATCCATATTAGCTATCGCTTCTTTATTATGGTGCGCTTCAATAAAATCTTTTCCTAATTTACCATATGTTTGCTCAAAATTCATTCCACATATTTCGCAAAATAAAAAGCCATTCTTTTCTTTAAATACTTTTTTAGCATCTCGTATTAATTTAGGATTACGTTCTTTTCTCAAATGTTCTTTTAATACACTTTTCCCCTCAGGATAATTTATATCATCTTGTGTTTCATCCATATTTTCATCCGGAATATAGTTATTTAATCCCCATATCCCCACCCCTATACCTTCAACACTATAAAATATATTTTTCTTATCATCATTTGTACTTTTTCCTTCATAATTTAAAGAATCTTTTGAGAAACGTTCTAATTCCTTTTGCAAAGTTCTGACAAATTCTTTTGGAATATCCTTATTTGTTGTTTGCCTTATATATTCAAATAATTCCTGACGATGCGCCTCTCCTCCAAAGTGTTTTAATCCCCTAATTAATTCATCCTTCCATGTAATTTTAATCATCCCACAATCCTCCATTTTGTTTATCATTGGCTAATTATTTATCTTAATATGTATTTCAATCCATAAATCAACCAAGTATAGAGCAGTTTAAAGTTTCCATTTCTATCCCACATGGTATATACGCTAATGTTGTTGAGTCAAACACTAATTTCCCATCAATCTCTCAAAACAAATTATTTCACCCAATCAGCACATGCTTTCCCTCAAAAGCAAATCCATAGTGCCTGATTCTTTCTTTCGGAATCCCCAGTGCCAGCAGTTCCGCATCATAGTTTTTCTCTTCTATCTGACGCAATGCCATCTGCACCGTTTCTTCCAAATCTTTTTCTTTTGCCCGGCGGACTTTAAATTCCAGAATCACTGCCGGCAGATTTTCTTTTTTCGGTATCATCATTACATCATACCGTCCGAATCCACTTTCCCGGTTGGATTTCAGCACATAGTTCTCCGCCTGCTCCGCCATCAGTCCCAGTACAAATCCATGATAGAAACGTTCCGTTTCCTCCAGTCCGGTTTCCCCGCTTCCTACATCAAAATAACTGAAGGTTTCCTGTGTCACTCGGTTCATGTAATAATTCATGATTTCCAAGTCATTTTCCATCATTGCTTTGATAAATTTATGATATGCCTGTTTTGTCATATCAAACCATGCCCGGAAAAGTCTCGCAAACATGATTTGTGTTTCTTTGTTTGTAATTTTGAGATGATACCACGGTTCCATTTCCTCGCCCCTGTATTCCACCTCGACTGCTTTCAGATATCCACTTGCCATCAGCAGACTCCATATCGCACTCTCGTTCACATCCAGCTGGTTAAACACGATCTGCTCATCGAAATTTTCCACAATTCCACCGCCCTGCAGCAGTTCTTCCATCTTCGTTTTCACCTCGGAAGATGCCGTCTGAATTAATTTGCTGACCATTCCGTTGGAACTTGTTGCCACCCAGTAGGTCTGATACTCCTTTTTCTTTAAAAAGTTTGTAATCGACCATGGATTATAGATATCCTTTACTGAACCAATCACAAACCCATCATACCATTTTTTTACGTTTTCCTTTTCTCTGGATATTCCATAATTGTCCAATGCCATAAATACTTCTTCTTCCGTAAATCCAAAAGCTGATGCATACTCCTTTGAAGTCATGGTCACTACATTTAAATTATTTAAATCACTGAACATCGATTCTTTAGAAACCCTTGTAATTCCTGTCATTATGGCACGTTGCAGATATGGATTTGTCTTAAATGTTGCATTAAATAAACTTCGCATAAATCCGGTAAATTCTTCCCAGTACCCGTGAATATATGCTTCCTGCATCGGGGTATCGTATTCATCCAGAAGAATAATTGCTTTTTTTCCATAGTACCGGAACAAACAGGCAGACAGACTGTTCAAAGCACGAAATATAGATTCATTTGTTATTTCTTTATCCGGTGCGGTTGTGTTAACATAAGTATTTAATTCTCTAAAAAATAGTTTTTCTGACTCTGCGATCCCATTTTCCTGAAAAAGGCTGTAATACTCCTGATATGCCCCGAAAACAGCAGAAATAATTCCATCCCTTGCATCTTTGTAATTATTTGCCTTTATCGATGCAAAGCTGACAAAGATCACAGGATACTGCCCCTGCAGTTCCCTGTATTTTTCTTCCTTCCAGATGGAAAGTCCCTCAAATAAATCCGCTCTTCCTGCATACTGGTTTGAGAAAAAACATTTCAGCATATCCATATTTAATGTTTTGCCAAAGCGGCGCGGTCTGGTAATTAATGTTACATCATCACCTGCCTCCCACCATTCTTTAATAAATGCTGTTTTATCCACATAAAAATAATTATTTTCTCTTAATTTATCAAATCCCTGATTTCCGATACTGATTACTGGATTCATATCTTCCGCCTCCATTTATCTTTTGGTAGTGTCAAAAACTACCTCTTTTTTATTGTTCTAAATTTATTAAAACCTTGTTTTTTCGGAGGTTTGCAAATAAAATGAGCATTGACCTCCTTTTTGTGGTATAATTGTCCGTGACCAAACTTCCAATTAACGAAAGGAGCCAATGCTCATGAACATTATACTATACTTATTGAATTTTATCAAATACCAACAGAAAATAATCTGCCAGCTTTTAAATTTTATCTGTAAATACATCCCACTCAAGCAGTGGGCTTTTGATGATTCTCATTCCCCAAATATCAGAAATTCAAAGTAGATGTACTTCCCCGCACCATTTCCTATGAACAGGATTGGAAATGGAACGACCTCATTCCTTACTACGAAACGCGTTACGGCAAAACCATAAAGCCTATGTTCCGCAGAACCGAATGTGATATACCCGATGACTGCACCTGCCCTGTCTGCAATGCTCCCAAACCTTATCTGTCCTGGAACGATGGCAGAAAGAAAAGTCAGATACGTTGTAAGGTTTGCCTCAATCTTCATTCGCCTTCGAAGGATAACAGATTTTCCAAATCCAACAAACTCCGCTGTCCTCATTGTTCCAACATACTTGTTCCAAAGAAGAACCGTAAACACTTTGTGATACACAAATGCACGAATCCCAAATGCCCTTACTATCTTCACAACCTTAAGAAGGTTGATAAAAAGGATCTCGCTGAAGATTATGGCAAAAATAAATACAAACTCCACTACATCTATCGTGAATTTCTGATCGATTTCTTTCAGATGGATTTAAACAACTTACCTAAAAACGCATCCTCACTTAAGTTCCGTAAATTTGACCAGAACATCTTAGGATTATGCCTTTCCTACAAGATTAATCCCGGCCTGTCGCTCCGTAAAACTGCCCAGGCACTTCATGATATACACGGAATAAAAATATCACATCAACAGGTTGCAAACCACCTCAAAACCGCTGCTGTCTGTATAAAACCTTTTGTCGACAACTATAACTACGATGCCGGAACTGTATTTACTGCTGACGAAACCTATATCAAAATCCGTGGTATCAAAGGATATATCTGGTTCATTATGGATGCAGCCAGACGTTCCATCATTGGTTATCAAATCTCTGATAACCGGGGTGTTGGTCCCTGCATAATGGCAATGCGTATGGCATTTAAACATCTGAAAGAACTTCCTGAAAAGTTTCAGTTTATTGCTGACGGATACAGTGCATATCCTCTTGCTGTACAGCAATTCTTTATACAATCCGAAGGAAAAATAAAGTTTGATATCACACAGGTGATTGGACTTACCAACGACGATGAAGTCTCCAAAGAATTTCGTCCTTATAAGCAGATGATTGAACGGTTAAACCGTACCTACAAAGCTTCTTACCGGCCAACAAACGGATTCCATAACATCGACGGTGCCAAACTACGACCTTGCCCTCTGGGTTGCATACTATAACTTTTTAAGACCACACCAGCACAATAAATACAAACCGCTAAACAATGTAGAAGAATTAAATGGTATTTCCAACATGCCGGGCAAATGGCAACTGCTGATTTATCTGGGGCAACAGACCATACAGCGGCTCTGCCAGACCTCTGACTGTTCTTAGATTCTGAGCCTGAGGTAATACAAACAGCCACCGCGTAAGCGGCATGCCCTTGATGGCTCATAAAAGAACTGCTATCCTGCTGTGAGCGACGGAAAAGAACGAACTGTTCTCATCATCTTCGCCGTCGGTAACTGACTCCCAGCAGTTCTTTTCGTGCGGTCAAGGGTGGCGTCTGCATCCACAGCCTATCATATTTACAGATTTTCAAGGTACAAAAGTGTCTTTTTCTTTGTTTCATTTTTTCATACGTCACTTGACACTATCCATAATTGAATATTTATATTTTAATGTACATCTGCATTTTATACCAATGTGTTTCTCTTGTTAATCTTATATTGTTATTATTTCTATTATACATAGTTTTTATTACTATATTTATTTTTTCTTCTGGAATTTTTTACAAAAAATACGATATATTATTTGCTACTACTCTGCTTTATTACAGGATATAAGTTTATATTTTTCTAATATTATATATAAAATATAATACTCTTTGTTTATCAAATTTTCTTTTCCCTCATAATTGTTTTCTTTTCCTTTTTCCTTATTATATATAATATAACAACACTTTCCATTAATCAAAATTTCACTTTTATAAGTTTTATCAGAATTTCCTATACGAAGATTTAAATGTTCTATTGTTTTTATATCTGCTTCTATTTCTTTCCTTTCAAACTGACATCTTCTCTTTGACAATATATGAACAAGCTCATTTATTATAATCTGTTTCATTTCCAATTCATATTCTTCCAGTTCATTTATTTTTAAATTATTTTCCATCCGTTCTATTTTCTTCATCAACAGATTTCTTTCATATTCATTCACATAAGAAATATATGAACCATCCTGTCCTCGTTCTTTATATCGAAACAATATGGTAGAAAATATACATCCCAAAATAGTTACTCCCCACGCAAAACCCATTACAATATTTTTAGCCTCTGTTGCCTGACAAATAAACGTTGCTACAACCGATATTGCCAACGAAGAAAAACAGTTTATCATATCATCATATAATAAAACTCTAACTTTCAAAAAATCCGCCCGGATATATAATTGTTCTATATCCCCTTTCTTTATAAGTTCATCAATTCTTCCGCTTTCTTTATAATAAAAATTTATAATTTTAATTTGTTTAATGTAATACTGATTATCTTTTCCATAGGACGTTTTATATTGATCTATATTTTCAAATAATTTATTATCACATGTTTTTATATTATGCATTCCCTGCTTCATAACCCGAACCAGACAAATAATATAATAAATTAATATAGCAAGTATTATCACTACCAGAATCAATTCCTTTACTATATTATCTACAACGTCTTTGTCCTCATAAGGCGTGATAATTTTACCGCAGATAATTATCATAATTTCTATTATTATTACAGTTAATATATAGTTCTTTTCCCATTTTTTCATAATCACACCTCTCTGTTCTTATACACTGAAGATTTTTACAGTTCTTTTCTACCTGCATCTGAAGCTAAAAATTCTTCTATTTCAGCTATTATCTTCTTCTCTGTATCCTCTGATTTCATCATTTTCTTTATGGTACACTCCCAGATGATAAGAATTCTTATTCCCTGTTGCTCCAATTGCCTGCAGACTGTTTCATCACGGATAATGTTTTTGTTGAATTTTTCAGTCCAAAAATCGATCCTGCTCTTTGGCATATATGTATACTGGCAGTCTTTATGTCTGTGCCAGAAACATCCATGAACAAATAATGCCGTATTATATTTAGAAAGCCAGGCATCTGGATGTCCCTGAACTGTTTTTACATTCTTATAATAACGATATCCATGCTTAAACAGTTTTTTTCTTATATATTCCTCTGGCACTGTTCCTTTACTCCGAATTTTTGACATATTCTTACTTCGTTCTTCTGGTGTTTTAATATCTGTCATTATATGATTCCTTCCATATTTTTTACATAATCAATAAACCTTCCGAGAGTCCATATCCTTTTCTGTCTGTCTTTTGGATATGACCTGATATACGGCCTTGGAACAACCAAAACAACTCTATCAGCCTGCATTTCATCCATTTGTGCCCCTGAAATTCCCTGCTGCATTGTGCAAAGATATTTATTTTCGTCCCGAAAGCGATCTGCCTCATTCAGAATCTGACGCCATCTATCCTTACATGTAGTTTTTGCTGCTAGCATACATAGATTCTTCACAGAAAATTTCTGATCATGATAAGCCTGTTCTGAAGGAAACAGAAAATCTGGTCTCTTATTTCCCTCAGTAACACCTTGTGCCGTATATTGAATATTATGCTCATCAAAGATTGCCGCCAGATGATGCTCTAAACTCTTTCCTGCACGACTTTTTCTCCGATTCAGTATCTGATTGGCAAGAGTGACAAAATTTTCCACTGATGTAAATCCCTGTGCTACTATTGCTCCATATTTCGCATGCTCTATTGCACGAAAAAGACGGTATTCCTGTTCTGTCCACTGAAGCAATGCTACATCCGGATCCGTCAGGGTTTTTTTTCTTCCTGCTGCTGTTTGATATTGTATCGTCCTTGCAACCAAAGACATTTCAACTGATGTTGGAAATTTTCCATTCAAACCAGAAATAAATAAGTCCATTTCCTGCTTCTCTCTTAATTCCTGATTTATTCTGTTTAACTCTATTGGGCGGTTAGTTTCTGCCGGGGTCAGTCCAAAAGTATCCAGGAACTCCTGTATATCTTCATCTGTATTAAACAAAAATCCCTCATAATCAGTGTCAGATTCTTTTATCAGCACAAACAATGCTCCTGTATACTGGGGACATAACAATTCAAAGCCACGTCCAAAGCCTGTAATTCTTAACTCATTTTTACTCTCATACCAGGTAAAAGTACAATTCGTATAAAAATCAGACTGCCATCTGATTTTTCCATTTTTCTTAAGAATATGATTTTCTCTCAGTTCATTCTCTGTATAAAACATATCCTTGGCTGATTTTGAAATCAGAATCCCCGCCTGATGTCCTCCTGTTTCTCCACTATCATTTGCTGACAAAAACTTACAATATGCTGCTTCACCGGCACGAACAACATCTATAGCTTTTATGACCATATTTTCCACTATACTACCTCCGGTTCTCTTTTACAGACTTCGGATTGCATCATCTCAGAAATCTTATTTTCAGCAATTACTCTTATATCCAACTCCTGCATTTTAATATGAACTAATTGTGCAATATTTGCCATAAGTGGCACAACTACTGAATTTCCAAATTGTTTATATGCCTGTGTATCTGATACTGGTATTTTAAAATCATCTGGAAATCCCTGCAATCTTGCACATTCACGCGGAGTAAGTCTCCGTGGATTCTTTCCATTCTGTGCAATCAGAATCTCTGAACCATCCTTATAATATCTTGCACTCAAAGTTCTTGATATTCCATCCGGGTCAGCAATTCCATATCCAAAGCCATTTCCTGCTGCTTTATGCTTTGCTGCATAATTTTGCAGATAAATCCATAATTTATCTGAAAGTGTATATTTATCATCAACCTTTTTATCCAATATATCCCTCACAACCGGCTTTGGAACTGCTGGTGTAATATTAAATGAAAAATCAACATTACTACCATATCTTTTACGGTCAAATCCAACAATAATAATACGTTCTCTATGTTGAGGAACAAAATTCTGTCCATCCATAACTTTATAAAAAACTTCATAATCCAGTTCTTCCAATGACTCCGTGATTACTTTAAATGTCCTTCCCTTATCATGACTGCAAAGATTCTTTACATTTTCCAACATAAATGCTTTGGGTCTTTTTGCTTTTAAAATCCTGCAGACATCAAAAAACAATGTTCCCTGTGTTTTATCCTCAAATCCTGTAGCCCTTCCCAGACTCTGTTTTTTTGAAACTCCCGCAATTGAAAAAGGCTGACATGGAAATCCTGCTACCAGAACATCATGAGCCGGAATACTGTTTTCATCTACCTTTGTGATATCACCCTCCGGTTGTTCTCCAAAATTGGAAAAATAGGTCTGCTGACTGTATTTATTCCATTCATTAGAATAAACACATTTTCCACCCGCCTGCTCATAGGCAAGTCTCATCCCTCCAATCCCTGCAAATAAATCAATAAATTTAAAATCTGCATTTCCAGATTTATTTTCCTTATTCTGCTGTTTCAAGAACATCATAACTGCAGATGCAATAGAATCCTGCACTGTTGAATTAGTTTCTAAATTATAATCCGATAATGCTTTATAAACTGCATCATCTAACCTGATATGAATCTGTTTAGTCATTATTTGCCTTCTCCTTCTGGGTACAATATTGTACCTGTTTTTTCCCATTTTACCAGAAAATATGTTCGTTTGCAAGTATAAAAGGCAGAATTTTATGACATATTTAAATTCCATAATTTTCTTCCCTAAACATATTCTAACTATTATATCTTACAGATACTCAACTTAATATCATTATCTGTTCAAACATTTTAATATTTCTATTTTTAATTTATGCGATTCCGCATTAACAAGCTGATTATATTTTTCTGCATACTTTTTTGCAATTAAGTACTTATTGTCACTGTTTTCAGCGAAATCAATTATTACCTCTTTTTGGGAAATATAAGCTATATCTATAGCCACTATACAACTACTATCATCTTTTAAAAGATATTATTTTTTCCACCGCTAAACTCAAATGGTTTATCTTCTTCAGGATTTTATTCAAAAGAACTTTGTAGATATGGGGATGTGTGCTGATTTTTCTATCTACGGTGCTGATGACCACAATCCCTATGCACATATTCTTCTTACTGTCCAACCACTGAATGAAAATGGTACATGACAGTATAAAACCAAAAACGAGTATTTCTGTATAAAAAGCGGGCAAGAAAAAGGCTTTACTGATTCTGAATTTAAAGCAGCCCAGAAACAGGGGCGGGAAAAGCAGTACCACTATAAAGCCGGGAAAAAGAAAGTATATCTGACTCCATTTGCTGCACAAGAAAGAGAATATGAGCGGATTGATACGCACCACAAGAGCCGCCGATATGACAGACAGAATCCTATTTCTGAACAATGGAACAGTACCGAACAGCTCCATACCCAAAGGACAAACTGGGCAGATACCATAAATAAAATGCTTGCCCATAATCAGATAAATGCCGCCATTGATCACCACAACTTTGCTGAGCAGAGAATCACCGAACATCCAACCTTATGATTTTTACACAGTATCATTTACTTCACAATGAGATGCAAAAAGAAGTAATTCACGACTGGATGCAACATTTTAATTCAATACTGAATAAATATGACACTGTTAAAAAGAAGAGCAAAGCGAAAGTTGCGGAGTGAAAAGAACTGAATATACAAAAGGATAAAACCAGTCCAACACATAAAATTGAACCAATAGCTTTCAAAAGATGCAGTTGCTTTCCGGTAAGAAAAATTTCGCCCTAATCCAGAACAGAACAATATACAGAATTCTTGGACACCAGAATTCAAATACGTCCTGATTTTCGGGATAAACTAATTGAACAGCTCAAAGGTACTTTTGGTAAATATTATAACTATCACTGTCACGATATTGCAGCCAATGAGGTAGATTATCTCAATGTGGAAGATCCTGATGTCTTCTCTCATCGTGCATGGGAACTTAAATATCAGAGGAAACAGGAGCTGCAACGAAATCAGCCTGTCAGAACTAAGAAAAAGTCCTATGATATGGAATTGTAATTTGATTCCTCTTTAACTCCTTATAAACGCCAAAGCTGAACAAATGAATATTTCTATTCCACTTGTTCAGCTCTTTTTTACTTATTATAGTTTATCCTCTCGGCGGAAATGGATCATTTCCATATGAATCTCTTTCTCTAATTCTTCCATTCCTTCCATGAATAAACAGTTCAGATTCTTGATTCCGGGCAATTTCTCGCGCTCGCTGTATAGCTTCAGCCTGTGTATCAGTTCTAACTGTTGCTCTTGTATTATTCTCACCCTTAACTTGCCAACCACCCTCTTTATGTGGTGTTACATGTTGATTTTTTCCCATTTATGCTACCTCCAACAAATTACAAACTTCTTGTTGCCAATTAATATTATGAATTATTCGTACATCTTGCAAATTCTCTTTTAAAATTTCGGCTTTAGTAAGTTTTGAAAGCTCTTCCCAATTTTTTCCAAAAACATATGTGGCATTGTTCGGATAAATGCTTTCCAAAACATATATATTCCTATGCGTGAATCCAAAAATCACATAACCACGAAATCCAGATTTCCCATATGCTCTAAAATCAGGCTGAAAGGAATTTATAAACTCACAGTTATCAATTAGTAATTTTTTCGCAGTCTTACTGCTTTTTGCAGATACTTTTTGCAGATCATCCTGCATTCTTTCCCACGGATAATCCCCACTTGGTAATACTTCCCAATTTAGCTTTATAATTTGGGCAGGCATCACATTTTCAAAATTCTCAGTTAATACTTCACATTCCTCAAAATTAGTAAGGAAAATATTAATCGTATTTATCAGCAACTTTTCATTATCATGACAATATGAAATAGGATCCGTCATTACCATCAACTGACCTTGCCCATCATATTTCAAGGATAGTTCCACACTGTATGGTTCGAATTTTATTCTTGCATATCTCTCACGAGGAATGATAACAAAATCCGTTACCTCTCTTGTCTCTCCACGGCCAGCCCACTCATGTCGCGTCCACCATAAAGTTTGCGAATACACTTCTTTCGGTTTTGTTTTATCCTTAATATAAAAAGGCTCTGCATTTCTCTTCATCGTTGGATTTAACATGGATGGTAAAATTCTCTCGCCCTCAATTAAATCCTCCGAAAATCCCAGTTTCACTAATATCTCTTTGAATCTTGCCGCATCATGTAATACCATCATCAGATTCTTTCCCTCTTCAACATGGTTCAAACATGATAAACTATTAATTCTTTTCTTTTTAATAATCAAATTATTTCCTCCATTTTATATAAAAATTATATCTATATGAAAAGGAGAAATGACCAAAGTACTTATAAATTTAATGGCGCAATAGCTACCATATCACTACAATTCTGTCATATATTTTTATCTCTCCTGTATTAAATTTTTATTGAAATTTTGTAGTAACCATGGTATTATTGGGTTGGATTATTTTATATTGCGCCATGGTCATTTCGTCCATGGTTACTACATTTTGGTGGATATCCACCACCTGAACCAAAGTTGGCGCTTTGGTTCTTTTTTATTACAAATTCTGAGTATTGGGAATCGCTCCAAATACTCCTTGTAAGTATTTCGCAGCAATATTATCATTGCTTCTCACATTTGGATAATTGCTTAATCTGCACATACTTGTTTCTCCATACTGGTTCTTATCTGTAAACCATACCTGATCTCTCCGTATTCCATCGAGCAGCAGTGTGTCATGTGTTGTACATATTAACTGTGCATGATGAGGATTAGATTCATCAGAGTTAAACAAACCAGCTAGAAGCTTTACTAAATTAGGATGTAAACCATTCTCTATTTCATCAATAAATAACGTACTTCCAGCATCTAATGCCTCAAAAATAGCAGGTAAAACTCTCAGCATTCGAATAGTTCCATTTGATTCATACTTCAAAAATGGAAGTTCTATCTCCCCAACTTGTTTATGATCTTTGTAAGTAGCATGGAGCGATTGAACACTTACATGTATGTTTTTGATAACCAGCTCTTTGTTCTCTAAATCATCTTCACTCAATACATGTTTATCCATTTTTGATTCCAAATCAACCTTTAAATTTGTCAATGTTGGATCAGCTATTTTTAAATACTTGAGATATCTTTCTATTGCTTCCTCATTAGTATTTTCTTCATCAAAGTCTGGTGCATTTCCAACCGAAGCCATATTTATTACACGATAATTCATTATTTCATTCAGAATCATACTTGCTAAAGGATTATTTAACATAGCCGCCATTGCCAAACATAAAGCGTCTTCTCTAACAACAGATACCATATTCTTGAAACCAGACAATCCGGAGCGAAGTACTATATCTTCATATTTTGAAGAAGTCCTCTTAATAAGCACTTCTGTCCGTTTCTTCCTTTTGGTCAAAAGCTCTTTTTGAATTTTTCCATCCTGGATTGCAAATGAATAAGTGTATAAGATTTCCTCGATAATCACCTGAATCTCAAAATACGTCTCCTTACTTTTACAATCAATATCAAACTTAAAAGTTTCGATTGGTGATGCTAGTTCTTTCTTAATTGCAGGAACTTCTAATAGCTTATTATTATTAGCTCCCAACACAGTAGACATTATTATCATCTTCTGCATTTTTGTAAGTGCCGCCAAATAATTTGTTTTTCCAGAACCATTTGCTCCATAAATGTATGAAATTTTATTATAATTCTGTCCAGAGACTTCAAATGTATTTTCCTCTAAGAACTCTTTTTTCAAATTCTCCGCAAGGGTTGTTATTCCAGTTATCTCCTTGAATGGACCTGTATTTCCTACCGAAAATGAAACAAACATAATTACACCATACCTTTCTACATCTTGGATTATACCTTTCTACATCCAATCTGTCAATAGTTATTTTGTATTTTCGTATTTTTTTGCAATTTTCCGTTTTACCATTGCTTATTTTATTAAAAATTTTAATGAAATATATTTATTTGATACGAATTATGTCATTAACATCTGTCATTTGCTTTATATATCAAGAAATAACAAAGGGACTGTCCAATAGTCCCTTAGCTATTATTTATAAATTATTCCATTATATGCAATCTCTTCTGCTGCATTTCGGATATTATTTACAGCCCTGACCCATTCCATCTGATCACGAGCTTTCATTTCTTCCGTAATCCCCTGCCTCTTCATCATCTGACGCATCAGAATATCCATCCTCTCCGATGCTTCATCGTCTACAATATTCAAGTGTTCTGTCAGTCTGTCTTCCAACATATACAACGAGTACATATTGCCGGGCGATGCTCTTTCAGATATGTTTTCCGCATCATTCCATATTTTCCATAATGCGATTCTTCATCTGTACTGACAAGATTCGGATAGTAAATTCCATCTGTGCCGAGTGTGTAGATTCCACCCATTTTTTTCAAATGTGCTTTTCATGTGTTATTTCTCCTTGAAATCAGCGATATCTTTAGATTTTCGCGAAATATTTCAGCGCAGCCTTGATAGCTTCTTTCTCCTCTTTCGGGCATTGTGGAACCTTTGCATTTTCTGATTTTGGAAGATTATAGTTTTCTCCCACTTCAATTCCACATTTGCGTTTTACCTGAGAAATATATAAACTTGAAACCTTCAAGCCAAATTCTTTCAACACATAATCTTTGATTTCCTGATAGGTTGCTTTCAACTCAGTACTGGTGGCATTCAGCTCATCTAGGTCTAAGTCGATCTCTATCGTGTCATCCGGCTTTTGTTTCAGTTGGGACAAAAGAACAACTGTCTCCACATGCACACCCATCGGAAACATATCTACCGGCTGTACCTTTCTGACCACATACCCATGCTCGTTCAGATATTTCAGATCCCTTGCAAGTGTTGCACTGTCGCAGCTGACATACACGACTTTTTCCGGTGCCATATTAACAATGGTATCCAGCAATTTTTCATCGCAGCCCTTACGCGGCGGATCTACAACCACAACATCGGCGGTGACTCCCTGCCGATAGAGGTCCGGAATGACTTCTTCTGCTGCCCCGCAGTAAAACTGTGCATTTTCGATGTGATTGATCTGTGCATTGACTTTGGCATCCTCGATTGCCTGCCCGACAATCTCGACTCCAATGACGTGCTTTGCCTTTTTTGCCAGGAAGAGGGATATCGTACCGACTCCGCAGTAGAGGTCAAAGACATTTTCTTCCCCGGTAAGTTCCGCATAATCCAGTGCTGTGCCGTACAGTTTTCTTGTCTGAACCGGATTTACCTGATAAAAAGACAGCGGTGATATGCGGAATTTTACATCTCCGATGTAGTCTGTGATGTAGACTTCCTGATAGACCGGGATCACTTCGCTTCCAAGAATCCGGTTGGTGTGTTCGGTATTTACATTGATGGAGATACTCGTCATGCCGTCTATTTTCTTCAGATTATCGACAAGCTCGGACAATCCCGGGAATTTCTTTCCGTTTAATATCAGACAAACCATGATTTCTCCTGTGGTAAATCCTTTGCGGATCAGAACATGGCGTACCAGTCCTTTGTGATCTTCCTCACGATATGGCTCAATTTTCCACTTTTCCATATGGGCAATGACCATGTGCAGAATATCTTTGTTCTCTTTGATGCCGATGGCACAGTCCTCACATTCAATGATACTGTGGGTGCGGCCTGCATAGAAGCCCGCGATAATTTTTCCTTCTTTGTTTCTGCCGATCGGAAACTGTGCTTTATTGCGGTAATTCCACGGAACATCCATGCCGATGCAGTCATAAAATTCCGGTGCATTTTCTGCATTGAAATCCAGTTTTCCGATGCGCTCCAGATTTTCCTTTACCTTCTTTGCCTTAAACTTAAGCTGTGCCGGATAGTTCATCTCCTGAATCTGACAGCCGCCGCAGCTCCTTGCCACCGGACAAAGTGGAGCAATTCTGTCCGCAGACGGGGCAATTACTTCCAGCAGCCTTGCAAAGCCGTAATTTTTCTGCATTTTCATCACTTTGACACGCACTGTATCACCAATCAGGGCATCCTTTACAAAAAGGGCAAGACCATCTACATGGCCTATACCCTCTCCATTGACACCCATATCTTCTATTTCTAATATAAATTCATCATTTTTCCTTATCATGATTTACCTCATCTATACTATATTACACGGTTGTTTTTCTGATATTTACCTCAAACAGACGGTTATAGCCCAGCCAGTCACCGCCATCTGCCGGAGTCGTACCCTTTAAGATTTCTTTCATTGTTTCGAGTTTTGCATCGGTATTATCCGCCATATTCAGTGCAACAGCCTCTATCAGGGACGGCTTCTTCGGTGAACCGTATTCCAGTTCGCCGTGATGTGCAAGGATACAATGCTTCAACTGTGCAAGCAGACGATCCGGAAATCCCTCTATCTTCGATGCCGCTACGGAGATCTGTTCACTTCCGATGACAATATGTCCCAACAGATTTCCGTCATCGGTATAATCATTTACAGGGAACGGTGCTATCTCCTGTATCTTTCCAATATCATGAAAAATAGCCGCTGTAATCAGCAAGTCTCTGTTAATACATTCGTAATTTGCTGCATAATAATCACATAATTTTGTAACAGAAAGGGTATGCTCCAGTAATCCGCCGATAAATCCGTGATGGACACTTTTTGCAGCCGAATGGACTTTAAATTTTGCGATAAAATCTGCATCCTGCACGAAGAACATTTCCAGAAGTTTCTTTAAATATGGATTGGAAACGGACGCAATATAACCCAGCAAATCATTATACATCTGATCCAGATCTTTGCCGCTTACCGGAAGATATTCCTTCGGATCATATTCACCCTCTGCGACTTTTCTGGCACGCTTGATATTCAATTGCAAACCGCCGTTAAAGGTAATAACATCGCCCACAACATCCACATAATCCAGGGCATCGAAATCATCGATACCGAGGGAATTCGGATCCCAGATTTTTGCATCGATTGTTCCTGTCTTATCCTGCAGAATAACCGAATCATATGGCTTTCCGTTTTTTGTAACTGCAGAAGTCTTTGATTTGCATAAGTAAATATCGCCTACTTTTTCTCCGTCCCTGAACGTCTCAATATATTTCATAATTAATTCCTTTCTCCTATTACCAGATTTATCTGCATTTTTTTATAAGTATCGCCTATTTTACGTTTCAGTACAATCTCTATACTGTCGCCCGGATTGCGACTGTTCACTGCTTCTCTTACGTCCGGCATATTTTCAATATCTTCCGTACCTATTTTCATGATAATATCACCTGCCATGATTCCCGCCTGATATGCCGTGGATTTATTATCCACTTCCGTAATGTATAATCCTGTTGGTATGTTTTCCCCTATATATCTCTGAATCTCGTAATTCATGCTGACTCCCTTGATTCCCAGATATCCCGGTGTTTCCTGATTCAGAAGCTTTGACAGAAGTCCTGTGATATCGCCCAGGGCAACGGCTGATATCGTACTGTTCTTTGGATCTGCATATTTACTAAGCACCATGCCTAACAGGCAGCCGTCCCCATCAAAAAGGAAACCATCCTCTACACTGTCCATCACAACATCCGTATAGAATATGCGGAAATACAGGTCATAAATATCATCTGTTTCACTGATATCTGCGATTTTTCCGGTATATGCCGGTACAAGTTCGCCAAATGCATTTCCCTCATACACGCAGTCATATCCCCTGCTCATTTTGCCCGCACTGGCTACCTCTGCACATACAATCGCCCCACTCAGCTGTTCGTCAATATCCGATCCGTTAATTTTGATAATGGCAATTCCCAGTTCTTCATCATGACTCCAGAATTTTGCCTTTATCATTTCCTCATTCCAGAACTGTACCTGTACTTCATCCTCTCCCCTGATTTTTTCATATGGTACTAAAATATATGCATCATCCGCCAGTGCCATGACGACACCGGTACATAACAACTCATCCTGTGCAGAACCAGCATAAATCATAACGAGCGTTTTATTAATGATTTCTTCGAGCCGCACAACATCACTCTCAATATTAGCATCATCCTTGTCTGCAAGTGTCACGCTTACCTTTGTTCCGGCTGTGCTCTGTTTCTCCCCATCAAACAGCAGATCCCTCAGATTATCCCGGAATACAAACAGAATCACCAGCACTCCGGCACTTAGAAATAACGCAGCTCCCACCAGTGCCAGACATTTCTTTAAAAACAGTCTTAACCTGCTTGGTTTCTTACGGATAACTTCTTCTACAAAATCATACTTTTCTTCCATATAATCCTCTTTATAGTTATAGTAATTACTTATTTAGTGTAGCGGACAAATATGAATAATCTATGTCGATTCAGGTAAACATGTTATGATTTAGACAAGTTGAACTATTTTATCTACCGATTTCAAATTGACTGTAAATTCTGCCATTAGTTTGTGAAAAAGTATTTGCCCGAAACTCTTTCTTATGTTAAACTGTAAGTATTAAATCTTATGATTGAGATGGAGTTTTAATATGAATCAGAAAGTTTTTAAGACATTAGAATATACAAAGATCCGAACCATACTGGCTGACAAAGCCTCTTCTCCCGGGGGAAAAAGGCTTTGCCAGGAACTGACACCGTTTGACAGCCTTTCTGCTTTGCAAAAAGCACTGAAGGAAACCTCGGACGCATTGTCCAGACTATGGCATGGCGGTTCTCTGTCATTCTCCGGCATACATGATATTACCGCTTCCATCAAACGTCTGGAAGTCGGAAGTACCCTGTCGCAGTCAGAACTATTGGAAGTAAGCCGGCTTCTTGACACGGCACTGCGGGTAAAAGGTTTCGGAAGAACTGAGCAGGATGAGGACCGCGAAGATTCCCTTACTGAGTATTTTCAGGGAATTGAACCTCTTTCCCCGGTAAATAATGAACTGAAACGTTGTATTGTATCCGAAGAAGAGCTGGCAGACGATGCCAGCAGCACATTACATTCTATCCGCCGGACGATACGCAATACCAACGATAAGATTCGTTCCCAGCTTAATTCCATGGTAAATTCCCAGAATATGAGAACAAATCTCCAGGACTTTGTAATTACCATGCGAAACGGCAGGTACTGTCTTCCGGTTAAAGCTGACTGTAAGGGCAATGTCCCTGGTATGGTGCATGACCAGTCATCCACCGGTTCTACCCTTTTCGTAGAACCCATGTCCGTAGTTCAGATGAATAATGAACTCCGGGAACTGGCAGGAAAAGAAAAAGAAGAGATTGAAAGAATTCTTGCAGAACTGAGTGCTTTAGTCGGCGAAAAGACGGAAGAACTCACATATAATCTCCAGATTCTTACACATCTCGACTTTATCTTCGCAAAAGCAGCCCTTTCCAAAGATATGAAAGGCTGTGAACCTGTGTTTAATGACAGAGGAATTATTAAGATAAAATGCGGCAGACATCCATTATTAGATGCCAAAAAAGTCGTTCCGATCGATATCCGCCTCGGCGATACGTTTGACCAGCTGATTGTAACCGGTCCGAATACGGGCGGTAAAACGGTTTCTTTAAAGACGGTCGGATTATTTGAACTGATGGGATTATCTGGTCTGCATATTCCTGCAGATGAAGGATCGGAACTGGCATTATTTACAGAGATTTTTGCCGATATTGGGGACGAACAGAGTATTGAGCAGAGCCTTAGTACATTTTCTTCCCATATGACAAACATTATCCGGATTCTGGAACAAGCAGATGACAAAGCACTGGTATTATTTGATGAAATCTGTGCCGGAACGGATCCTGTAGAAGGTGCGGCACTTGCCATCAGTATCCTGACTTTCCTGCATAACATGAAAGTACGCACCATGACGACCACGCATTACAGCGAGCTGAAATTATTCGCGCTGTCCACGGACGGCATTGAGAATGCCTGCTGTGAATTTTCCGTGGAAACCCTGAGTCCTACCTACCGGCTGCTGATCGGTATTCCGGGAAAGAGTAATGCATTTGCAATTTCTGCAAAGCTGGGACTTCCAGGTTATCTGATTGAAGATGCAAAAAAGCGGATTGATTCCGATAATGAAGCATTTGAAGATATCCTGACCGATCTGGAACAAAGTAAGGTTAAGATTCAGCAGGAAGAAGCTGAGATTACCCGCAATCGTGCTGAAATCGCGGCTTTGAAGTCGGAACTTGAGAGTAAAACGGAACGTCTTCAGAATCAGCGTGAACAGATTTTAAGGGAAGCAAATGAAGAAGCTGCCCGGATTCTGTCGGATGCCAAAGATTTTGCGGATGAGACAATCAAGAAGATTAATAAACTTTCTAAAGGTGCTAATATTAATCATAAAGATCTTGAGAATGAACGTCATAAGGTTCGTAACAAGATGAATGAAGCCCAGAGCAAACTGGCACTGAAAAACACGAAGAAGCAGGCAAAGAAGTATACGGCGAAGGATTTCAAACCGGGTGACAGTGTAAAGGTATTAAGCCTGAATCTGAAGGGCACTATATGCGGAACACCGAATGCCAAAGGCGATGTCTCCGTACAGATGGGTATTCTGCGATCCGTCGTAAATATCCGCGATCTGGAGCCGGTGGATGAACCAGTTATCACGGCACCGAATATGCAGCGGTTAAGTTCGGGCAAGATTAAGATGTCGAAGACCGCTACTATATCGACTGAAATTAATCTGATCGGAAAGACAACGGATGAAGCGATCCCGCTTCTGGACAAATATCTTGATGATGCATATCTCGCACATCTTCCGAGTGTGCGTGTCGTCCACGGACGGGGAACGGGTGCATTACGTACTGCCGTTCATAAGTACCTGAAACGTCTGAAATATGTGGATTCTTTCCGTCTGGGAGAATACGGCGAGGGAGATTCCGGAGTAACCATAGTAAATTTTAAATAATTATTTTAAGTAATATTGAGGAGGACGAAAATGGCCAGTAAACAAAAAATTTTGATTGTAGATGATGATACAAATATTTCTGAATTAATTGCATTATACCTGACAAAGGAATGTTTTGAGACAATGTGTGTCGAGGATGGCGAAGCAGCTTTGAAAGCCTGCGTAAGTTTTAAACCGGATCTGATTCTTCTGGATCTCATGCTTCCGGGCATGGACGGCTATCAGGTGTGCCGTGAAGTCAGAAAGACATCTTCCACCCCGATTATCATGCTTTCCGCAAAGGGAGAAGTCTTTGATAAGGTACTCGGTCTGGAACTCGGTGCGGATGATTATATGATCAAACCTTTTGATTCAAAGGAGCTGGTTGCCCGTGTGAAAGCGGTATTAAGACGTACCACGGCAATACCTGCCAAATCCGACATACCGGAAGTAAATATTATCTCGTATCCGGATCTGGAAATTAATATGAACAATTATTCTGTAAATTATATGGGGAAAAAGGTGGATATGCCGCCAAAAGAAATTGAGCTGCTGCATTTTCTTGCTGCATCCCCGAACCAGGTATTTACCCGTGAACAGCTTCTGGATCATATCTGGGGATATGAATATGCCGGCGATACCCGTACCGTCGATGTCCATATCAAACGTATCCGTGAGAAAATCAAAGATAATAAGGACTGGTCACTTTCCACTGTATGGGGCATTGGTTATAAATTTGAACTCAAGAAATAACTGAGAGGCATATCATGAAACACAGTATTTATAACAAAATATTAATCGGCTATATTATTTTTGCCGCCCTCTCACTAATCTCCATCAACACCTTTATCTCGTCAAAGGTAATGGATACGGAAACCAGGCGGCAGGCCTCGGAGCTTTACAACCAGGCAAATGCCGCAAGTACATATTACAGCAATAATTATTATAATGTATATGACTCTTTCCAGCACGACTATGAAAGGGATGTAAATGTATCGTTTACCCCGCAGGATACGAATATATGGATTGTAGGAATGTCAAATGATATCCTGTATTCTTCCACCCCTGACAGTGATCCTGAAGTACTTCCGGATCTTTCTGAATATTTTACGGACACCTATTATGTGGTGGGAACTTTCAACGGAATTACAAAGGAAGAACTGCTGACGGTTTATTCGCCGATTGTGAATAATTATCAGTATTATGGATATGTGGTCATGAATAAATCCATGTCCGCAGTGGAAAACAGGCACATACAGATTATGAATATGATTAATATTTCATTTATTATCATATTTGCATTTTCCATGATTGTGCTTGTAATCTTCTCCATCTTTGTATACAAGCCATTAACAGATATTATGAATGCGACGAAGGAATATGCGAAGGGTAATTATGATTATGAAGATCTTAAGATTCATTCTCATGATGAACTCCGCAGCCTTGCAGATTCCCTGACCTTTATGTCAGGAGCATTCAAGAATCTCTACAGTGGTCAGAAGAAGTTTATTGCAAATATTTCGCATGATTTCCGCTCGCCGCTTACCTCGATTAAAGGTTATGTGGAAGCAATGTTAGACGGTACAATTCCTGTTGAGATGCAGGAAAAATATCTGAAAATCGTAATTTCGGAAACAGAACGACTTACAAAACTGACAGGAAGCCTGCTTACCCTGAATACCTTTGATGCAAACGGCATTATGATCGAATTATCTGATTTTGATATTGTGCCGGTCATCAAGGATACGATGGCATCTTTTGAGGGACAGTGCAATGCGAAAAGCATTAAAATCAAGCTTTCCCACGAGGATAAGGATTACATGGTCAGTGCAGATAAAATGCGTATCCAGCAGGTTATTTACAACTTGATCGACAATGCAATCAAATTCAGTCCGACCAATGCAGATATCGAAGTAGATGTCTCCGATAAAAATGATAAGGTATTTGTTTCGGTCAAAGATTACGGCATCGGTATTTCTCCGGAAAACCAAGCAAAGATCTGGGATCGTTTCTACAAAGCAGACGACTCGCGCGGCAAGGATAAGAAAGGAACAGGACTTGGTCTTGCCATCGTAAAAGAAATCATCAATGCACATAATGAAAACATCAATGTCGTCAGCACCGAGGGAGTCGGAACGCAGTTTACATTCAGTCTTGAAAAAGCAAAAGAAGCACATTAAAAAATACATTCAAAAAGCACATTCTCCGGTCTTTAACCTTTGAATGTGCTTTTTGCTGTCAGGATAAAATGCTTAAAAGCTTATTTCTTTCCTGTCTTTTTCTGTACTTTCTTTCTTGCCTTTGCACTGAATACCGCACTTCCTGTCATAAGAGCCGTTACCATGCCAAATGCGAATACCCATGGATTTGCAAAATCACCTGTTTTTACATTTCCATCCGCAGTCTTATTTTCACCTGCTGCAGTTGTTTCTTCTGTATTTTTCGCTGTTGTTTCTGCATTCTGTACATCGTTCTTCTTTTCTGTACTCTGTACTTCTTCTTTCTTTTCCGCTGCAGTTGTTTCTTCTGCATTTACAACATCGTTCTTCTTCTCTGTCTCTTTGTCAGCAGAAGGATTTTCTGTGGATGTCTTCTCTTCTGAAGGTTTCTCCGGATCCGGATTTTCCGGTACATCTAAGGCTTTATCTGCTTCGATTTTTCCGTCTTTTATAGTAATATCATAAACAACATCGTTTGCAAAGCCGTTTGCAGCAACGGTAATGGTATAAGTTCCATTCTGTGCAAATACTGCTTCTCCTCTGGATTCTGCTGCCAGATCTAGGCTTCCGTCCTCTTTAATCAGTGTTAATGCACCTTTTCCACTTGTTTTATATGTCTTTTCCGTATCGCCTGATTTTACGGTTACAGATGCAATATTGCTGATATAATTTGCAAATTCTTCTGCTGTGACATCTTTTGCTGCTTCTAAGCCGGTATTGTCTTTTCTGACTGCTGCCACATTCTGATCTGTCGTCAATGTAAAGGTAACTGTCTTGTCCGCATATTTTCCGGATGCATCCCGGATTACCATTGTATATGCCCCTGGATAAGCATTTTTATAAGTAATCACATTATCTGCCACCGTAAATTCAGATGCAGCTCTTGCTGCTGTATTTGCAACTTCATTTCCTGCTGCATCGCTGATGATATAAACTGCATCAAAATCATCCGGTAATGCGGTTTTGGTTGTTCCGTCTTTTTCTGTGAAGGAAAGGGTTACACTTCCATCTCCGCTTGCTCCGTTTGTTACTGCTGCATCGACTGCTGCTTTATATGGAACTGCCAGTGCTGTTTCCTGTGCGGTTGTGTCCACGGAATAGATTCCATTTGCACAGATATAAGTTACTTTTGTAATGGTCTGGCCCTGCATATCCTGATATGCCCGGTAGGAAAGTGGATTGCCCTTTACTTCTGTTGTTCTGTCGCCGACGGACCATGCCAGTTCCCCAATCTTTTTCCAGATATTTTCCAGATGACGCATACCATATATGCTTTCATCTCCGGACTGGTTTACGGTAGTTACGAGTACACCATATACTGTTCCTGCTTCGCTTAAATCGAGTCCGTCTGCATTGAGCTGGATATCGCCCCATTTGCTGTCCGCATTGAGGGTATAGGTCACTCCTTTGAGCATTTCTTCTGTTCCCTGTAAAGCGGAATAGCTGCCATCGGCATTGAGAATCTTGTATACAGAAGGGGTTGTTCCCTCTGTTACGGTAAATCCATCTGCTTCTGTGAGTGTTTCATTTACAGATTTTAATACGGCCACCGGGAAGGTAACACCAAGGATTTTTCCTCCGACAGCACCTTCTGTTGTATCTGCTTCGTAGTAAGTTCCATCAAAGCTCTTCCATTTCTTATCGGTTGCAGAAGTTACGGCATCGATCTGGTCTGCCTTTTCACTGCCCGCTTCTGCTTCGTAGAATTTTGCATATGGAATATTCATTGTACCATATACATAATCTGCTGCGAGTGCTTCGATGGCATCATTCAGATGTTCGGTTGCCTCGTCCACATTTTCCTGCGTTGTCTTTCCTGTCTGACCAGCTTTCTCAAGTTCGTCCCTGGCTTCTGCAAGTTCTGCCTGCATATCATCCCATCCGGCTGTATAATCGGTTTCAACAAGGCTTTCTGCCTTCCCAATGGCTGCTTCCAGAGCTTCTGTACTGCTTACTGCATGAGCCATATGAATATCGGACTCTGCCACGTTCACAGGAATCACAGTATCGGCATAACCCAGTGCACATATGGTCACGGTCCAGTTTCCACTTCCATCGTATCCTTCCGGAAGTGTACATCTCTTAGATTCTGTAAGGCCAAGCTGGATACCCATGGATTTATGCATCCAGTTATCTGCGGCAAATTTTGTTCCATATACGGCAAGAGGTGTACCTGTGGTATCATTTTCCCCATAGTATTTCCAGATAACGGACTGCATATTTGCACCGAGATCGCCGTAGTTTCCGGTCAGATCCACACGGATAAAATCGCCGTAGGAACTGCTGTCTTTTACTTCTACGCCAAGCGTGCTGATATCCGCTGTCTTTAATCCGCTGTCTTTGATACCGGAATCAGTTCCTGTCTGTCTTTCCCCAAAGGAAAATGTTCCATCACTGTTCTTTACGGCTTCTTTTAAACCGTTGGTATCCGCTGTTACTTCTGCGGTTTCAGAATAGGCTGAAAGATTCACTTCACTAAATCCGCCAAACAGTGTTTCACCGTTCTCCACTACTTTATACTGATTCTTAAATTCTTCATAGTCACTTGTCTTTACAGCCACCGGAATATATTTGATTCCTGTGATTTCATATCCTGACATCGTTTTTGTCTCTTCCCCGATGGTCAGGACTCCTTTATCAAATCCCACTTTACTGCCATCTGCAAGGATAATGGTATTCTTACCGTCCCAGCCTGCTGCTTCATAAACATTTCCTTCTGTGTCATAAATCACTACCGCACCCTGGAAGCTTCCTCTGTGAAGTCCATGGTTTGTGGTTGCACGAGTAACCGCATCAAACGCACCTTTGTCGTACTCGCCTCTGGTATCGGTTTCATCGGAACTTTCCGCGGAATCTCCATTCTGTACCGGTTCTGCAGCATAATACTCGTCGTAAGTCAGTTCTGCATATACATAGGTATATTCATCCTCTTCTTCCGCCTTCGGAGCTTCTGCCATCATGGACTTTAATGCTTCTTTTACTGCGGATGCCGTACAGGTAGCTCCGGACACCGCATCCAGTGTTTCCACCGTCTGGTATGTCGCCGACTGTCCCTTTAACATTTCCTCCAGACCTTTTACCTTAGAAGTTCCTTTAATTGCTCTCTTTACATAAGATGCATTCTCTGAACCGACACTTCCATAATTCAGTGATTCAATCACTCCATCCTTAACTGTCAGTTCCAGATCCAGTGAATAATTACTCCATGATTCCTCATCATCCGTAAAAACTGCCGCTTTTCCGGTATATGTATTGTCCTGGGCCGTCTCTGCATCATGCACCGCAAGGCTCGCCTGCGGAAGTGCAGAAACTGCAAGACAGCATGCTGTCGTAGCTGCAACTACTTTTTTTGCTTTGATTCCTGTTCCTGTAATCGATTTAAACATATTTCCTCCTTTTATTGAATCTTCCAGTTAATTGCAAAACTCATAAGTTATCTTTATTGTATATGCAAATTGAACAATTACTAAGAAGGTACTATGAGGTAGGTACTAAGGAGGGGCCCAATTTATTGGGAAGATTCCTTAGTACGGTCGGTACTTAGGTCAGGGCTACCTGACCTTATGTATCCGCTACCAGCCGAATGTAGCGAGAGCGTGCCTTCGTGTATTGTCATATTTGCATATACACTTACAAAAATTAGAGTGTTTTGCAATTACACAGAGTTTCTATAAGTAAGCGGTTTTCCGCATTACTGACACAATTTTCCTTTCATGAGAACCGGCATGATTTTTCCCGCTGCCAGTCCGATTACCAGTCCGGCTGCGATTCCTGATATCATCAGCACCGGAAGATATAAAAATACTCCTTTGCTCTGCAATATGACTGCTGCGACAATAACCTGCCCAATATTATGGCAGATTCCACCTGCCGTACTGACTCCCGCCATGGACATGATATTTTTCTTCTGCAGTCCTGACATGACAAGAAAGCTTAGTATCCCCCCTGCCAGACTATAGGCAAGTGCCATAATATTTCCAAACAGCAGTGTCGATAAAAAAATTCTCGTTATACTTACCAGAAACACATCCCGGTGTGGCAGATAATATAATCCTGACAACACCACAAGGTTTGCCAGCCCCAGCTTTACACCATATATTCCGATCGAAAATGGCATAATCGCTTCTATATAACTGAAGATCATGGCGAGTGCCGTCAGCATACCCGCCAGTGCAACACGTTTTGCTGTACTGCCTTTCATTCTGTTCTTCCTTTCTTTCCTACTGTACAATGGCATCAAATGCCGCTTCGGTTGTCTGTCCTTCTTCTTCCTGCACATCCACGGAAATAACCATTTTATGAGGAAGACATACGATGGTTTCGTTTTTATGGGAGATAGCCGCATGGTCGGTACAGATTCCATCCCGGCAGTCTGCATCTTCCATCTCTACTTTGCCATCCTGAATCACAAATGTATTTGTTCCATATTTTGTTTCCACCGTTACGGTCTGGTTTTTATCCAGTGCGTAGGTGTCATAGACCTGTCCGTCCACCGTGACTACCACACGATTCCCTTTTTCCCTTGTCACGGCATAGGCAATCGTGCAGACAAGCAGCACCAGTACGGCAAGTGCCGCCAGAAAATACAGTTCTCTTTTTCCAATCAAAGTTTTCCTCATTTGATACTCCTTTCTTCTCCGTTCATCATATATACAACATTCGGGCAGACATTCTGTCTCGGGCATACCACCTGGCATTTTCCACAGCGGATACATTCCCCGGTCGCCTCACTTCCGTCTTCATCTTCATACGGAAGATTTAAATCCATCGGGCATTTCTTACTGCAGGCACTGCAGCCCCGGATACATCCCGCCTTACTTCTGGAATAAGAAAAAATGGGTAGAACTGGCAACAAGGAAAATACGGCTCCCATCGGGCATAAATACTGGCAGAAAAATCTTTCCTGAAAAAACATTCCGACCAGAATCCCAATCAAAATCAAAATTCCCGGTATATATGCCTGAACATTCAGGTGTCCTGCATAAATAAGCGAAAATACTTCCCATGGACTTTCTTTTGCAAACAGGTTATCTTTTCCCAGAAAGCACACCACTACAAGAAATGCCAGTATGATATATTTGATATATCTCAGCCATTTCGAGACTGCCGGCGGAATATGGAACGGTTTCCGCTTCATTTTCTTACACAAAAATGATGACACTCCATAAACGGCATCTCCCAGTGTACCGAATGCACATGCAAAGCCACAGAAAATCCTGCCGAAACATATCGTAAACAGACATAGCCAGATAAGTGTAACCAGAAAAGAATTATTTTCAATCACCGCACCGGCTCCCATCTGACGGAAGATATATTTTACACCGGAAAATGCCGATGTATACAAAGCCGGAAGGGTAAAGAAAAACACCACCTGAATGACTCTTCTGATAAAATTGCTTAGTTTCATTTTCTTTTTCAACATTTATTTCACCGCCTGTTTCAATGCTGCAATGACTGCATTTTTTATTCCTGTAGATGTGTAGGTTGCAGAAGATATCGTGTCCACATTCGGGCTTTGTTTATCCAACATATCATCTATTATCCGTATTGCTGTATTATAATAGGCTTCATCCTCATCTTTTGCCGATAATACTTCGATATCTGTGATTTCTCCTCCTGCTATGGTTACCTGTACTTTTATATTTCCTCCATATCCTTTTGCATCTCCTGTATATGTACCATCCTTGTAAATACTGTCATTTCCTGCTTCCGTAACCGGTTCTGTTCCCAGCACTTCCTGCATTTCTTCCAGCAGTCCGGAAGAATAATTTTTCTCCGCATCCAGTTCTGCCTGAATTTTATCCTTCTTTTCCTCCAGTGCATATGTTTTCATGGAGCTGTTATAATATAGAAGAATGATGACTATCAAAAGCAGATTAATTATTCTGATATATAATTTTGAACCTTTCATGGATTCTGCTCCTTCTCAATGTGAGTAACTGTATCTTTTCATTTTCTTTTTCTGCAGCCTGCTGCAATGCACTCTGACACGCAGTTATGATTGCCTTGGAGGAACAGGTGGCCTTACTGACCGTATCAAATGGAAGTAATTCTCCGGTTGTCTGATATAAACCACCGGCCTCTAAAATCTGCGTTACAATTCCGGTATATTTTTTCGTTCCCTGCACGGCTCTTTTGATATAAGTATCATTTGACACATCGTATCTTTCCCCGCTTCCTGCCACATGATCGATCTTTGTAATCCGGTCATTCTGTACCGTCAGATCCAATGACAGGGTGTAAGCCTCAAATTCCTGTTCTTCATCCGGTTCACAATCTGCCTGCACATGGTAGGTTCCATTCTTATAATATTTTCCGGTTGCCTCTTCCGACTCTTTTGTACTTTCTTCCGGTTTTTCCGTGGTTGTTTCTTCTGTACTTTCTTCCGGTTTCTCCGTGGTTGTTTCTTCTGTACTTTCTTCCGTCTTTCCTTCCGTTTCGGCTGCAGACGTTTGTGCAGGTTCTCCTATATTTTCACGTTTTGCCTGCTCCAATGCATTTCTTACTGCTTCCAGGATTGCATTGGACGAACAGGTTGCTTTACTGACTACATCAAATTCTGCCCCATTGTCCGTTACCACACCACTTGCCAGAATCCTGTCCACCATTCCCTGCTGTGTACTGTTTCCCTGTGCTGCTTTTAAAATATAACGGTCATTGGCACTGTCATACTGTTTTCCGCTTCCCTTTACATCTGAAACGGCGATGATTTTATCATTGACCACAGTGATCTGCAGGGACAGGATATATTCCTCAAACTCCTCATCTTCATCCGGAATACAACGTGCCGTTCCGGTATAAATTCCATTCTTATAAATCTTTCCTTCCGTTTCGTCCCCGGATAATGCAGTTGTTGTCTGTGTTTCTTTTGAAACAGTTTCTGTCCGCACCGGTACGGTTTCCGGCTGTAGCGGTTTCTCTGCGGTCTGTATGATTTTCGCCTGTTCCATCGCATTCTGAACCGCCTGTAGAATGGCATTAGAAGAACAGGTTGCACCACTGACGACATCAACCTCCGCCGTCGGACTCTGTATGATTTTCTCTGCAATTCCTGCTGCTTTTGCAAGATAGCGGTCATTGGCCGTGATATATCTGTCCCCCGAGCCTTTGATATCCGATATTCCCACGATTCTGTCATTTGCAATCGTAACATTTAATGTCAGGGTATAAGCATCAAACTCTTCCTCCGCATCCGGAACACAGACTGCCATGCCGGTATACGTCCCATTCCGGTATATCTGTCCCTGTGTTTCCGTTCCGGTCAGCTGTGTCATACCGGACGACGTCTGTGATGCGTCCAGCTGTGTTTCTTTTTGATCTGCCGTTACCACAGAATCCGTTCCGGATACCACTGCCTGTGCGAGTGCATTTCTTACCGCTTCAATTAGTCCTGCCGAACTGTAGGTAGCCCCTGATACCGCATCCACATTGGTCGACTGCGTCGTTACAATGCTCTGTAACAGGGTAGACGCATGATCAATATATGGATGATCGTCTCCCTCATTTTCCACCAATGTAATGAAAGAAATCTTTCCATCCTGAATCACCACCTCCACGGTAAGCTTTCCGCCAAAACCGGTTCCACTTCCGTAATAAGTACCATCTCGATAGGTTCGTTCCTGCTCAGCCGTATCTTTGGTTAATACCACTGCTTCTTTCATCTGCGTCTCCACCTCCGGCAGTGTAACTGTCTCCATGATATCAAAAGGTGACGTCTTGCTCTCTGTCTCCTCCTTTACCAGCTGGAACTGCGGAATACTCTTTTCCTTCACCTTCACCTGCTGCACTTCATAACCGGATATCGTAATCCCCGCCGCCAGCACAACACATCCCGCCGGCACAAGTAATAATAACTTCTTTATATAATCTCTCACGTCAAACATATTGCTTACCTTTCTGCGATATCATAATTCCTCTCCGAAGAAAATGAGTCTGCAATTCCCTTTGTCACCGTAATTTCTCCATCCTTCGTTACCAGTATGGCATCAAATTCTTCACTGTGTTCTCTCCAGTAATTCAATGCATCTTCTTTTCCCATGACAAATAATGCGGTGGATAATCCGTCCGCAAGCATACCGTCCTTACTGATAATCGTAACGGATATCAAATCCGAGTCCGCCGGTTTTCCGGTTTTATTATCCATGATGTGATGGTATATTTTTCCATCTTCCTCAAAATAACGCTCATATCCACCGGAAGTAATGACGGCCTTATCTTTGATCGCCAGTATGCCTAAATAATCATCTGTTCCATCCGGATTCTGTACGGCCACTCTCCAATCCGAACCGTCCGTTTTTGCACCCAGCACCTGGACATTTCCACCGAGGGAAACCATGGCGGAACTTACATTATATTCCCGGAATATCTCCATCAGCCTGGAAGAAGTATATCCTTTTGCAATACCGCCAAAGTCAATCGCCATACCATCCCGCAATGTCAATGTGTTTGTTTCTTCCTCATACATCAATTTATCACTGCCTACCAGATTCAATGTCTGCATGATCTCATCATCCTGTGGAACACGATATTCTTCTGTCGGGAACCCCCAGAGGCACATAACCGGATAAATCGTAATATCAAAACGGTGTCCGGTGGATTCATATAACTCCAGTGATTTCTGCAGCAATGTCTGTGTATCATCGTTCAGCACCGCAGAGCCGTTCTGATTGATGCATGCTACCTGACTGGTATCTTTTCCTGTGGACAAAAGCACGTCCAGACGATTAATCTCATCGATTGCCGCATCCACCGCTTCTCCTGCGTTTTCACCATAAGCAGTAACCGTCATATAAGTATCCATGGCAAAAATATTTTTCTGTACTTTTTTCTGCGATGCCGTATCCAGGCTGGTTTCTTCCTGCTGCTTGTCCGCACTTTCCACATTCTGATCCGCTGATTTCTGATCCCTGGCTTTACAGCCTGTCAGAAGCATGATAAATATTGTAAAAAGCAGAACTATTTTAAATGGAACTGTTTTTCTCATTTTATGAATACCTTTCTGTGTATATCTGCCAAAAGTTTCAAAAGCAAAACATAAGTTAGCATAAACTAACGCATTTGTCAAAGATATATTTTCTCATTTTCATTTTAACATCTGAAAATCCTTATTTTATAAGGATTTATGGATTTTTGAAAAACTTTTTCACTTTGTCCCTTAAATACTCTCCGGATATTTACACAATGTTCTATACATCTTTCACATTAAAATTGTTTTTCTTTTTGATTTATATTATTATATTTGTCAATTATGTCTATTGACATTCGACAGAATAAGTCATACAATTATAATGTTATTTGAGCAATTGTGAAAAAAAATAGTTATCTTAATATTTTATTTGAATTCTATAGATCTTCTCTTTATATTTTAAGTAATTATGGGGATTTGCAAGTGTTTAACAAATTTTTATTTTAGGTAATTGCGAAACACTTAAATTTTTGTAAATGCATATGCAAATGAAACATTACACGAAGGCACGCTCCCGCTACATTCGGCTATGGTACCTTCTTAGTAATTGTTTAATTTGCATATACAATAAAGATAAGTTATGAGTTTCGCAATTAACTAATTTTTATTTTAGAAAAAGGAGAGGTATTATGAAAGAAAAAGATACTACAAAGAAGCAACAGAAACAGCAGGACCAGGTTACCAAATTCCGTGACAAAAATCTTTCTTATAAGATCTCTGTTGCAGTCAGCCTGTTACTTGTCATATGCTTAACTGTTATGATTGCCATCAGTGCAACCATCGCCGGAAAGTCTCTCAGCAACACAGTAAGCGGGGAATTTGAAGGAATTGCTACCGAGAATGGTCTGAAAGTCCAGGCGGTTATTGATACTGCTGCAAATACTGCTGATACGATTCAGAGTTATCTACTGGATAAATATGCTGATTATGAAGCGAATGGTTACAGCGGAGATGTTGAGAAAAGTTCTGTATATGATATTGATTTGCAGGAAATGAACAAACAGATCGAAACATTTTTGCTTAGTATTGCAAGTTCTACCGTAAAAAATAACGATCAGATCGATGGTGTCGGTGTCTTCTTTGAACCGGATGCTTTTGACCCGGCGATCAAAGATTATACTGTCTATGTCAACACAGATGATGCTGCCAAAGGAACTGCACAGAGTTATGGTGCATATTCATCCTACGGCTCACAGGATTATTACAAAAATGCCGCAACCAGCCAGAAAGCAAGCTTTACCGATCCTTATGAAGATCAGGGAAGTAAAATGTTCTCTGCTTCTTTCCCAATCGTATACAATGGAAAAACACAGGGTGTTATCCTTGTAGATATTAATATTGAGAAGTTCAGTAATCTGCGTACTACCGATTCCAAGTATCCAAATATGTATGTAGATATTGTAAATGATCAAAGTATGATCATTTATGACAGTGAATCTTCTGATTATATCGGAACCCGTCTGGACAGCCTGATTTCTTCCAAAGAATATGCGAAGATTCAAAGCGGTATTGATAAGGGCGATCGTTTCTCTGTCAGCACAAAGAAAGATGACGGTTCTTCCATTGTGAGATATTACACACCTATCGATGCTGTGGACGAAACCTGGTGGGCAACCAGCGCATTATCAAAGGCGGATTTATCAAAGTCTACCGTCCAGCTTGTTCTGCTGATGATTCTCTGCACTCTTATTACCCTGATTGTAATCATCATCATCTGTACCCGTCTGCTTCGTAATTACATTCATCCGCTCAATGATGTTGTGGCTGTGGCTGACAAGCTTGCCATGGGTGATTTCTCCGTTTCCGTAGAAGCTGTATATCATGATGAAATCGGTAATCTTGCCGATACCTTTTCCCAGATGGCTACACGGCTCAGACTGATTGTCACAGACATTACAAGAGGTCTTGCAGAGATGGCATCCGGTAACTTTAACATTGCACCGGAAGTAGAAAATGTAGGCGATTTCAAAGCCATTGAAACTGCATTAACAACAGTTATTACAGATCTTTCCAATACTTTAAGGGAAATCAATGAAACAGCTGAAACAGTGGCTGAAAATTCAGGCCAGATTTCCGAAGGTGCACAGGCTCTTACCGAAGGTGCAACCGATCAGGCAAGCTCCATCGAAGAACTTCAGAGCATTATTACCAACGTTTCCGAACAGGTTCAGAAAAATGCAGAATATGCAAATGATGCAAATGAAAAAGCAAAAGTCGTTGGCACTGAAATTACAAGCAGTAACGACCAGATGCAGAAAGTGGTTGTGGCTATGGAAACCATCAGCGAAAGTTCACAGCAAATCAGCGGTATTATCAGTACGATTAATGATATTGCTTCCCAGACAAACCTTCTTGCATTAAATGCTTCCATCGAAGCCGCAAGAGCAGGCGAGGCAGGAAAGGGATTCGCGGTCGTTGCCACACAGGTTGGTACACTGGCTGCACAGAGTGCTGAAGCAGCAAAGAACTCCGGCGAACTTATTCTGGAATCTATGCGTGCCGTAGATGAAGGAAAAGCTATTGTTGATGAGACAGCCAGGATGTTACTTGAATCCGTATCCAAGGCAGATGCATTAGTAGAAAATATCGGCGAAATTTCCGCCGCTTCTGACAAACAGGCCCAGGCACTGGATCAGATTTCCGAAGCTACAAGCCAGATCGCTGCAGTTATCCAGGAAAACACCGCCATGGCAGAGGAAAGCTCTGCAAGCAGCGAAGAATTAGCTGCACAGGCAGAAAAGTTAAAAGACCTCGTTGGTGTATTCAAACTGCTGGAAAATTAGGCCAGTACTTAGATAGTTAATTGCGAAACACTTAAATTTTTGTAAGTGCATATGCAAAAAGAGGAGACTCTGTCAATAGAGCCTCCTCTTTTTTGATCTTATTTATGTATATGTATCCGCTATGTTCTCCACTCATGCGTCCGCAGATGCCCCTCGATCTGCATCCCTGCAAAGTCATTCTGTCTGAGCGCCTCATACAGTACAATCGCCACAGAATTGGACAGGTTCAGGGATCTGATATCAGGATTCATCGGAATCCGCACACAGGTTTCCTGATGGTCATACAGGATATCTTCCGGTATGCCTGCACTTTCCTTTCCAAACATGATGTAACAGTCCGGTTCGTAATGAACCTCCGAATATTTATACGGAGCTTTTGTTGTCGCATAGTAAATCTTTGCACCCGGATTCTTCGCAAGGAAGTCCTCGTAATCCTCATAAACTTCATAATTCAGATGTTCCCAGTAATCAAGTCCTGCTCTTTTTACGGATTTCTCATCCAGCTTAAATCCCAGCGGCTCAATCAGATGGAGTTTTACCCCCGCCGCACAGCAGGTTCTTCCTATATTTCCGGTATTTGCCGGTATCTCCGGCTCATGAAGTACAATATTTATCATTTCTATTACCTCTGATGTCTCTCTGTAAAATGTCTGATTCTCTCGAGTGCAAGTTTAAGACGTTCCAGTGAATACGCATAGGAGATACGGACAAATCCTTCCCCACACGCACCAAAAGCCGTTCCCGGAACAACCGCAACCTTCTCCTCTTCCAGAAGTCTTGTTGCAAATTCATCCGATGTCATGCCGAATTTCTTAATATTCGGAAATACATAGAATGCACCATATGGTTCAAAACATTCGAGTCCCATTTCCTGAAATGCATTTAACAGGAATCTTCTTCTCTGATTGTAAGACTGTGTCATCTTTGCCACATCGTCATCACCGTTTCGCAATGCTTCTACAGCCGCATACTGGCTTGTGGTCGGTGCACACATAATGGCAAACTGATGGATTTTCAGCATCTGCGACAGAATTTGTTCCGGTGCACAGGCATATCCGAGTCTCCATCCGGTCATGGCAAATGCTTTTGAAAATCCGTTGATGACAACGGTTCTCTCCTTCATTCCGGGCATTTCTGCGATAGATACATGACGTTCCCCATAATAGGATAATTCTGCATAAATTTCATCCGATATGACGAAAATATCTTTTTCCACACAGATCTTTGCAATCTCTTCCAAATCTTTACGAGGCATGATTGCACCGGTCGGATTATTCGGAAATGGCATAATCAAAAGTTTTGTCTTATCCGTAATATGCTCCAGCAGTTCTTCTTTTGTAAGCCGGAATTCATTCTCTTCTTTCAGGTTAATCACCACAGGTACACCATAGGCAAGTTGCACGCATGGCAGATAGGAAACATAACTCGGCATCGGAATCAGCACTTCCTCACCCGGATTAATCATGGCACGAATCGCCAGGTCAATGGCTTCGCTGCCTCCCACCGTTACCATAATCTCATGATTATAATCATAGTGCAAATCAAATCTTCTCGCAAGATATGCGGCAATCTCCGCCTTAAGTTCTTTCAGGCCTGCATTTGAGGTATAAAATGTTCTTCCCTTTTCCAGGGAATAAATACCTTCTTCACGAATATGCCACGGAGTATCAAAATCAGGTTCGCCCACACCGAGAGAAATCGCATCCTTCATCTCGCTTACAATATCAAAAAACTTACGGATTCCAGACGGCTGGATCTCCACTACTACATCTGATAAGGGATTTCTCATGGTGTAATTACCATCCTTTCATCAACTTTTTCTTCTGCAAGCACAGTTCCATGATCTTTGTATTTCTTCAGTACAAAATGGGTCGCTGTTCCGCGGACCGCCTCTATCGTGGATAATTTATCCGAAACAAACTGTGACACGGCACGCATGGTTTTCTCTTCCAGCAATACAAGGAAATCATATCCGCCTGACATCAGGTAGATGGCTTTTACTTCACTGAAATTATAGATTCTTTCCGCAATCTTATCAAATCCTTCGCCTCTCTGCGGAGTTACCTGCACCTCTATCATGGCATTTACGCGCTCATCGCTTGTATTATCCCAGTTAATCAGTGTATGGTATCCGCAGATTACCTTCTCCTTCTCCATCTCTGCCAGTTCATTTGCCACTTCCACTTCCGATACCCCTAACAGAATGGCAAGTTCATGCACATCTATTCTGCTATTCTTTTCTATCACTCCCAAAATCAGCTTTCTAAGTTCTGTTAATTCCACCATCTTCTATTTTCCTTTCACTTTTTTCATTCCACGGGGCTGTTCAATGAATCTTCTTTCGTCCCTATTGAGCAGAACCTTATCATGACCCGGCATTACTTTCCCAATCAGGGCAGCATGAATCCCTTCTTTCTCATACCGATGTACAAGACCGTTTCCGTCCCTTGTTACGACTAACAGAGAACCTGCCGACTGCATGGTATAAGGATTCTGTTCCAACTGTTCACTTAATTCTATGGTTTCCTGATGCACCGGAATATTTCTTGCTTCTATCTCCATTCCCGCCTGCATCTTCTCACCTAATTCCCATAATCCGCCAAATACGCCTGTTTCCGATAAATCATGCATAACCGCACTTCCATGCTCCAGTGCAATCTGTGCATGTTTTACAACGGACAGCTCCTGCAGGTAATCTGCCGCACCTGCCAGATATCCCGGTGCAAATGATAATTCTTCCCGGTGCTGCACTGCTGCCACTCCCGTAGACTCCAGTGCCATATATCCGGTCATGACAATATCCTGCCCGTACAGGGTATCTTTCTCCCGGCGGCTGTCCAGAAGCTCTCCGGCACAGTTTCCGTATGCCGTAACCGAAAATACCGGCATATTTACTTTATCCGATACCTCGCTGTGACCTCCGGCTATCTGTACATTTAACGACGATGCCGTTTCTTCCAGCACTTCCATAATACTCTTGATCCGTGATTCCTCCGTCTCCGGCGGGACAATCATGGACACAAGGACGGCAAACGGACTGCCGCCTTCCGCAGCGACACTGTTCACCGCACGTGTCATGGTAATCTTAGCATCCAGCAGGGTTTCATATTCCACACTGCTGCATGAGACAGCCGTGACTAACTGACCTTTCACAAGCATAACCGCAGCATCCGCTCCGGCTTTTGCACCGCTTAGTACTTCTTCCCGTTTATTTCTGAACTTATTCAAAACGGATCTCTTCAGTATCAGCTCTGATAATTTTCCAACATTCAGCATACTACTCTACCTTCCAGCTTTCCTTGACGAATATCGATTTATCCATTATACTAAATAGGATAAAATCGGAACAATCATTGCCAGAACAAGCACGATTGCAATTGCAGCTGCTATCTTCTTCTGAGTCTTTGGATTCCAGATATTCATAATATATACCTCCTTTATCCCGTCCCTTATCTGGACGGATACACTACTGATTTATTTTATTTTGGCCTGTAAACAGGCAGACTGCGAGGAAAAAATGATTCGTTATTTTTGCATCTTTGGATGCTTTCTTCTGTTTTCCGGTGTATTTTTTCACCAGGTAAAAAAATCCGAACGGAGATCCAATTCTTCCACCAGCGATTTCTGGCAGAAAGAATCTGCCGCCAATCAGGTAAAACGGATTGATCTGGATGCTCTCCCCTATATCATCATTCCACTGGAGAATTACCCACTGGGACAGCACGATGATGACGTACTATCGGAATGTGAGGATTCCCTCATAAAACTCAGCCAGAAAAAAATCCTGAACCTGACCGGAAAGACGTCCACCGAGCTGAAAGAAACCTATGGTATTACCAACCTTTCCTATGTGGATAAATGTGATATGAACTACACCGAACTTGTCAAAATCATCGCTGCCTACGGAGCAAGGCTCCACGAGCTTGGTTTCGACGACGAATGCATTGCCGTTCTCGAATCCGGCATTGATATTTTAACAGATATAAGCAGTAATTACAAGCTTTTGGCGGAGCTTTATCAGAAAAGAAACGAGCCGGAGAAAATAGAACATTTAAGAGAAACCGCCCGTACCCTGGACTCCCTGAACAAAAATAAAATATTAAAATTACTCGATTTCCCTGCCGAAGCCTGAATAGAAAAATCCGGGAGCACATATATTCTGACTGTGAACCCGGATTTTTATTTTACTACTCTGTTCTTTCCATTGTATTTTCCCACATAAAGGCATTTATCTGCAAGCTGTATCCACTCTTTCACGGATAAGCCGTCCTTACAGCCGGCAGCACCGATGGTAATCGTTACGGAAGTATGGATGTCCCCCTGTTTTAACTGCATCTTTGCAATGTCTGCACGAATCCTGTCCAGTTTATCCACCGGAATATCATGCGTATCGTCCAGTTTTCCGGTCAGCAGAAACTCTTCGCCACCCCATCTGCAGGCATCGATTCCGTCCAGATGCATCAGAATATCAGCCACCCGTATTAATACATAATCTCCAAAATTATGCCCATACCTGTCATTTACCTTCTTAAAATCATCAATATCGATCATGGCTACCCAGTGATCGTTCTTATTCTTTCCATTATAAATGTCTTCCAGCCGATCCAGCATATAATAACGGTTTGGCAACTTCGTCAGTGCATCATAATCAGCTTTGCGAAGCAATTCACTCTCTGAAGCAATAACATGACGGATTAACAGACTCATGCACAAAATAATAATGGCAAAATTAATCACACCCATACAGATTCGTATGACAAACTGCACATTATCATCAATCACATAATGCGGTCCTCTGAAACGCTCCCTTGCATAGACCACAATATACAATATCATGCTCAGTATTCCCAGAAATATTCCATGTACTTTCTTCTTCTGTACCTGCATGGAAAAATAATTTCCATAAAAATATACAGGAACCATACCGAGCAGACATAACTGAAAGCCATAGCCGCACCCCAGGCAGATCGTTACCAGCACCATATGCAGCATAACTTCTACTGCCACAAGCTGAAAATACTGCGACAGCATTTCTTTCCGGATAAAAAAATATCCACATGCATAAAATACCATACTGAATACATTGAAGATATACATATATCTGATGTGATAGTAGATGAAAAAAACAAAAAACCCGATATGTATCAGCAACAAAAACGTATTCATTATGATACATGATGTTGACGCCATTTTTTTCGTAAAAAACTGATTCATTATATTATCCCCTTGTGTAACACTCTCATTGTTATCACATTATTATACTATAAATTTCAATTTTTTCTACCTTTTTTGTCAAAATTTTACAAAAAAATGTTTTTTTCCTTTACCTGCCATATTCTGACAGAATTTTATCAATCATTCTGGATGCCTGGGACTTTGTCAGGCTGTCCGGACTAACCTGCAGGGCAATGCCATACCGTATTGCAAGGTCATGTAAAAAGCTTAACTGTCTTGCCGTAGCCGGACTTTCTTTCTTTACCGTATAATGCAGCGGCAGGGACGCAAAATCCTTCTCATTGTCTCCCAGCTGTTCAAACCGCTCACACAGAATCCGGTACAATTCCCCGGTCACCCGGGCATCGTTCCATGCCCGGTGATGATTTTCATCCGAGATCCCGAAATAGCTGCACAAATCATCGAGTTTCCGGCTCGCCAGTCCCGGCAGGTACTTCTTTGCGATTGCCAGTGTATCCACACCCTGCCGTTCAAAGGAATATCCGTACCGCAATGCTGCCGTCTTTAAGAAACTATAGTCAAACCGCAGATTATGCCCCAGCAACGGCAAATCCCCTGCAAACTCCAGAAATTCTTCCATTACTTCCCTCTCCTGCGGTGCATCCGCCACCATGTCATCCGTAATCCCTACAATCTCCGTAATCACAGGTGGAATCGGTCTGCCCGGATAAACCAGACGGTTATACACCTGCACTTCTTCCCCTTCCATCACGCGAATCGCTCCAACCTCTATGATACGATCATCCGCCGGGCGGAGTCCCGTCGTTTCCAAATCTACAATCACATAATTCCTTAACATCTTTTCTCCTATATCTGTATCTGAATATCAGTTAATTGCAAAACTCATAATCTATATCTATTGTATATGCAATGACACAATTACTAAGAAGGCACTATGAGGCAGGTACTAAGGAGGGACCCAATTTATTGGGAAGATTCCTTAGTACAGTCGGTATTTAATACCGCTACCCACGCACTAGGGAAACTTCCCTAGTGCCATAGCCGAATGTAGCGAGAGCGTGCCTTCGTGTCATTGTTTCATTTGCATATATATTTATAAATATTTAAGTGTTTTGCAATTACCTATATCTGGTATACCGCTGCGTTGTAATTGAGCGGATTTCTCTCATTGTAATCAAATCCCACTATCTGCACACTTTCCGGCAGTTCCGCCTGTGTATTCCATGTCTGCACCGGAATTCCCATATCCCGGATCAGCTTCCAGCTTCGTACGGACAATGCTTCGATATGTTCGCCGTGATGTCCCATTTCTCTGGAAATCTGACGGAAGAAATCGCGGTACTCCTGTACATCCGGTGCAAAATCCGGTCTTGTTTTCATGTTTTCCCGCAGGTACACATCGAAAGTCATAAGCTCACGAAGAATCTGCTCTTCCGTATGAAGCTCCGGTCTTTCCGCAAAAAAATCCCGGAAAAACTGCAATAAAATACGGTAGCGGTCAATTCTTGCGTGTTTTTTATTTTTCTCAAAATGCACTTCATAGTATTCACCCAGCTTTTCAAACATCGCAAACGGAGTATCAAAATAGGTCAGGAGATATCGCAGGCTGCAGGTGAACTGCTCACTGTTGTAATACTGTTCAACCATATCCTCGACCTGTTTTAATTTCAATATCTCATCAAAGCTGAGCCAGTCTGTATACAATACTTCATATGGCGGATAACTGCGGTAGGCAATTCCATATTTTTCACTTTTTTCTGCAATCGCCGAACCTTTTAACACCTTGAGAAAGCCAAGCTGAAGCTGGTCGGAATACAGGGCATAGATTTCGTTGAAGGAATGTTTAAAGCTTTCAAAATCCTCGTAGGGCAGTCCCGCAATGAGATCAAGATGGAGATTAATATTCTGGAAACCACGCAGTTTTTGCACCACCTCTTTCAGCCGCACAAGGTCCATCTTCCGGCTGACTTCCTTTATGGTAATGTCGTTTGTGGACTGCACACCGATTTCAAGCTGCACCAGCCCTGGCCGCATATTTTTCAGAATCTCCAGTTCCTCCTCACCTAACAGATCCGCTCCGATTTCAAAATGAAAGTTTGTTATACCATTGTCATGCTGTGCAATGTATTTCCATATGGCAGTTGCATGTGACTTATTGCAGTTAAAGGTACGATCCACGAATTTGACCTGACTAACCTGATGGTCCAGAAAGAACTGTATCTCCTTTAATACTTTATCAATACTCCGGAAACGCACCGCTTTGTCCAGAGAGGACAGGCAGTAGCTGCAGGAAAACGGACAGCCCCTGCTCGTTTCGTAGTACAGAATCTTATGTCTCAGACTTTGAAATAATGCATTCGGCACAAGTTCCGTTCCTTGCTCCGTTTCCGCTTCGTCCGCATAGATAAATGGCAACGAGGACAAATCGATCGGCTGCGGCGGTGTGCTGTCAAATTCCCCTTCTGTATCATTTCCATAATAATCACACAGAGATGCAAAGACACGTTCGCCCTCGCCGCACATGACTCCGGTGATCTCCGGATGCTCCTGCAGAATTTCCTCTCTATTATAGGACACCTCCGGACCACCCAGCCAGATATCCGTATGGGGAAGCAGTACCTTTAACTCCTTTATCAGTGTCATGACATAGGAAATATTCCAGATATAACAGGAAAATCCGATCACATCCGGCTTCTCCCGGTAGATTTCTTCCAGTATCTCATCTATCTGCTGGTTAATGGTAAACTCCCGGTAGATAACGGATACCCTGCCGTCCTTCACCGCTTCGCTGTATTTCCGGGCATATGCGTCCAGGCAGTATACTGCCAGATTGGAATGTATGTATTTTGCATTGATTGCCGCCAGTAATATTTTTTTACTCATCGGATTCCCTCCAGTACTGTTTTTAGGGCAATGATCAGACCATTTTTCAGAGATGCCTCTTCAATGTATTCCTGCCTGGTATGTTCTCCCGCACCCAGACACGTTCCAATGCAGATAGACGGAATTCCCCGCGACAGCGGAACATTACAGTCCGTAGAACCGCTTTTTACATCCGGTGCTTTTCCTGTTATTTCCCGTATTATCCGGCTGATCCGTTCCACAAGTCCGATCTGCTGCACCATTCCCTCCTCTGAAAATCCACCCATCGAAGGTCTTATGCCCAGAATATCTTTCTTCACTTCCAGTTCTCCCGCACCTTCCTGTCTGGTTTTCTCCAACAGGGTATCAAAATATTCCTGCAATTTTCCAAGGCTCTCCGAATCGTCCGAACGGATTTCAAAATCCGCCTGACATTCTTCTGCAATGGCATTTACCGTTGTTCCGCCCTGTATCCGTCCCACGTTGTAAGTGACCGCTCCGCTGTACTCTTCCGGATTGATCTGATAAAAAAGCCGGATCAGTTCACTCATCGCCACAATGGCGTTTTTTCTGCCAAAATCATTGTACGAATGTCCGCCCTGTCCCGTGATGGTGATTTTATACCGAACCGATCCCAGTGCCTTACAGAAAATCGTCGTATAGTCCAGGTCAAAAGCTATCCAGCGGCAGATTTCCGGATAATGCTCCAGCACTCTCTTACTTCCTGCGAGGTTGCCCGTTCCCTCTTCGCATACATTGAACACGAATAAGAGCCTCTTCTCCGGCACAATCCCCTCTTCAAAAATATATTTTGCACAGAATAGCAATGAACATATGTTCGCCCTGTTGTCTTTGATTCCAAGACCGTATATCCTGCCGTTTCCATCCCGCTCAAACGGAAGCGGTCCTTCCATATCCGGAAACACCGTATCCGTATGGGCAGTCACCGCAAAACACTCACTTCCCGGCTCAAATGCTTCTCCCAGTTCACAGTACACATTGCAGATATCGTCCTCATAAATATGCACCTGGTCATATCCAGACTTCTCCGCATATCCACACAGCAGTTCTCTGATCCATTTTGCAATCCTGTTCTCTTTGTTCGATGGGGACGGAATCTCCGTCAGTGCCTGTAAGACATCTACATACTCCTGCCTGTTCTCCTCTGCAAACACACTGTAATCCTTCATATCAGTCTCTCCCTTCTGATTTTTTTTAATGATAGTTAATTGCAAAACTCATAATTTATCTTTATTGTATATGCAAATCAAACAATTACTAAGAAGGTACTATGAGGCAGGTACTAAGGAGGGACCCAATTTATTGGGAAGATTCCTTAGTACAGTCGGTATTTAGTACCGCTACCCACGCACTAGGGAGGGACCCGGTAAACCGGGAAGATTCCCTAGTGCCATAGCCGAATGTAGCGGGAGCGTGCCTTCGTGTAATGTTTCATTTGCATATACATTTACAAAAATTTAAGTGTTTTGCAATTACCTATTAAAGTGAAAAACACCAATCTTCGGAAAAGACTGGTGCTTTCTGTTTTCTTTCTTACATTCGTTTTGTTGCCGCCAATGCAAGCGAACCCGGTCCAATATGGCAGGATACACTGAGCGAAAGATGGTCTACATAAATCTGACCCTGATATTCCGGAAATGCTGCTGCCACCTCTTCTTTGAAGTTCAATGCCTCCTGAAGATTATGCGTATGTGCTATCTCCAGATGCACATTATTGACATTTCCGCCAAATCTCTTCTCCACATCCGCTTTCACGGCATTTATCATAATATTCTTCGCCTGTGTGAGTGTCCTCGCCTTTGCGAATGCATCCAGCTTCTCACCCTGAATCTGCAATACCGGCTTTAATTTCAGAATCGTGCCGAGTGCCGCTGCCGCCGGTGTTACCCTTCCGCCTTTTTTCAGATACTTCAGGGTATCAACCATGATATAAATGGAAGATTCCATCTTGGTATCCATCAGATATTTTACGATTTCCTCCACTGCAATTCCCTCATCCGCCATGAGTTTTGCATCCAGAACCGCCTGACGCTGTGTTACGGAAATTCTCTGGTTATCAATAACAAAAACCTTGCCGTCAAACTCATCTTCCATCGAGAATACCATGGCTGTCTGGCAGGATCCGGATAATCCGGATGACATCGGTATATAAATCACAGACTCATGATCTTCCAATAATTTTCTCCACATATCCATCACGTTTTCCGGGGACGGCTGTGTCGTGGATATATCGGCATTTCCGTTTAATTTAATATAAAACTCTTCCTGTGTCAGGCTGATATCTTCGTAATATGTTTTTCCATCTATATCAAATGGCATCGGTACTACGGATATTCCCAGCTCCGCTGCCTGTCGCTGGGTAATTCCGCTGTTACTGTCTGTTACAATCGCTATTTTTGCCAAAGCTTCTTCCTCCAAATTTATCTGACCAAAGTCTTTTCCTGTCTTTATATCTTAACCCAAAACGCGTGAGAAATCAACCTGTTTTCAGCGATTGTCTATTTTCTCCGGATACATATCGTGATTTGCCATGCGGTCCCATGCAACCTGCTCCCATTTTGTTCCCGGCTTGCCATAATTACAGTACGGATCGATGGAAATACCGCCGCGCGGGGTGAATTTGCCCCAGACTTCGATGTACTTCGGATCCATAAGGCGAATGAGATCCTTCATGATGATATTCATGCAGTCCTCATGGAAATCACCGTGATTGCGGAAACTGAACAGATAGAGTTTGAGCGATTTACTCTCCACCATGCGCACATCCGGCACATAAGAAATGGTTACGGTCGCAAAATCCGGCTGTCCGGTAATCGGACACAGACTGGTAAATTCCGGACAGTTGAATTTGACAAAATAATCATTGTCCTGATGTTTGTTTACAAATGTCTCCAGTACTTCTGGTGCGTAATCCTGCGGATATTTTGTTCCCTGGTTTCCAAGCAGGCTGATGCCCTGCTTTTCGCTTTCGGTTCTTCCTTCCATATTATGCCTCCTTCTTTTTCAATGCCGGATCTTCAATTCCATTCAGGCGGAATGCCTCTGCCCGGTCAATACATGTTCCGCATACACCGCATGGCTCATCGTCGCCCTCGTAGCAGCTCCATGTCAGTTCATACGGCACATGCAGCTTCAATCCGATAGCCACGACCTCTGATTTTGCCATGTTGACAAACGGTGCTTCGATGGTCAGCTGGTTTCCGCTTCCGGTATAAATCGCCTGCTTCATTGCCTCATGGAAAGTCGTCGAACAATCCGGATATGCATTTCCTGCCGCATCATCCGCATGTACACCATAATAAATCACACCACAATCTTTTGACAATGCAATGCTGGCTGCGGAAGATAAAAACAGTCCGTTCCGGAACGGAACATAGGTCGATACCGGGCTTCCGTCCGTTTCTTTTAACTGTTCCGCATAGGATTCATGCGGTACTTCTTTATCAGAATGTGCCAGCAGGGAGCAGTCACTATACTGGAAAATCGGGGTCAGATCGAGCGAAATATGTTCCACCTGGTAATACTCCGTAATCTTCTGTGCCGCCTCAATCTCTTTGGTATGCTTCTGCCCGTAGTACACGGACAATGCCACTACATTCTCTTTTCCATATTTGTCTATTGCCATGGCAAGACTTGTTGTGCTGTCCAGTCCGCCGCTGACTAAAACCAGTGCTTTCATTTTATCCATCCTTTCTTCTTTACTTTAATAGGTAATTGCGAAACTCATAATTTATCTTTATTGTATATGCAAATCAAACAATTACTAAGAAGGTACTATGAGGCGGTCGGCACTTAGATGCTGTATTTTAGCATCTTAGTACCGCTACCAGCCGAATGTAGCGAGAGCGTGCCTTCGTGTAATGTTTCATTTGCATATGCATTTACAAAAATTCAAGTGTTTCGCAATTACCTATTACTTTAACCTCATCTGCAGGCTTAAATCGGTGCGGAATCTGCCGCGGAATGTTGTCGTATAGGTCTTTGCATTCGGTTTCTTGATTCCTCTCGCCGTCATGCAACTGTGGCAGCCTTCAATTAATACTGCTACATCCTCTGAACCGGTTACTTCGGTAATAATATCCGCAATATCCGATCCGATTCTCTCCTGCAGCTGCAGTCTTTTGGATACCATATCCGCAATTCTTGCGATTTTGCTCAGTCCGATGACTTTTCCTGCCGGAAGGTATGCCACGGTTACTTTCATGTCATACATCAGTGCCAGATGATGCTCACAATAACTGAAAATGTCGATATCCTTGACAATAACCATATCCTGGCCGCCATCTTCAAATTCCAGCTCATCCTCAAATGTCTTATTAAACATCTGTGCAATTTCATGATTACTGTAGCCGATTCCCTCAAATACTTCTTCATACATTCTTGCCACACGGTCCGGAGTATCTTTCAGACCTTCTCTGTCCGGATTTTCTCCCAGTGCGACAAGCAATCCTCTGATATGTTCTTTTACTGCCTCTTTATCTATTGCCATCTCTATTCTTCCTTTCCATTCACATTACACACCTCTGCGCTGCGGATCCCAGATAAACTTGTGAAGCTGCAGCTGCAGGCGCACTCCGTTCTGATGATGCTCTATCATATAGTCCACAATATCCGCCGGATCGATCTGCCCGAATACCGGACTGATATACACCTTACACACTTCTGTAAGGTGGTATTTCTCTATGATTTCCCTTGCCTGTTCCAGATCATCCAGACTGCCGGACACGAATTTGACCGTATCCTTCTTTGAAAGCAGGGCAAAATTATCTACACACATATGTTCTGTCATTCCACTTACATTCAGCTTATAATCCATGGTAAACCGGATATTTTCCCCGATTCCCACAAACCCGGCAAGGCCGACACTTCCGTTTGTTTCTATCTCTATACGAAGATTTTCCCGAGACAGACACTTTAATAACACGTCCATTCCCGGCTGAAGCAGAGGTTCTCCCCCGGTCAGTGTCACATTGGTCACATTCTGCTGCTGAATCCAGGAACAGATTTCTTCTTCCGTCATTACCTGGTATGAGGCATCTTTCTCATTCGCCCAGCTGGTATCACAGTACGAACAGTTCAGATTGCATCCCTGAAATCGGACAAACGCCGCCAGTTCTCCGGCACACTGTCCTTCCCCGTTGACACTCACAAACTTTTCTACTACTTTATATTCCACTGCATTCCCTCTTTTCCCTGTGCTTAGTCTTCGCAATAAGCGGCACTGTTATTCGGTGTCTCATATACGGTTGCACATTTTACTTGATATCCGTGTACCTGCATCTTTTCATAAAAATATTTGGCAAAATTTTCCGCCGTCGGACGGAAATCCATCTCAATCAGATGAAACTGCTCTTCCCGCAGAGCCGCCACGGTGCTTTCCTTTAACGTTCCCTTTTCCATGATAAATGCATGATCCAGTCTGTCCGTTTCCCCTGCCAGATCTGCCTTTAAGGTTGCAAAATCCACATGCATGCCCCTAAGCTGGCTGTCCGTTTCCAACTGATCGGCCTTTACCTCTATCACCACTCTCCATCTGTGTCCGTGGATATTTCTGCATTTTCCTTCATATCCACCCAGAAAATGGGCAGAATCAAAACTCTGTTCTGTTTTTAATATATACATTTAGATTTCCTTTCTATTCAAAAAATAGCACCGCAGACACGGTGCTATTAAAAATAATCATCTCTGAATCTTTAATAGTCCCGGTTTTATTTTAAGACAGGAAGGTACAAATGAACTGTCTGTTATTCTTCTATCTGCTGGCACATTCTTCTTTGTAAAGCTGTCCGACATCTGTTTTGGAAAGCGACTGGTTATAGAACTTTAACTCTGCTACTTTCCCATTTAATGGTGTGGTATAGATATCGCCACCCACCAGAATCCTGTTGATTCCATTTAACATATCCACAGATTCCATATATCCGCCAATCATTGCATCGATATACAGGATTGCCACCTTTGTCTGTGCATTATAAGTAACTGTATACATATGCCATTTTACATCCGGATAGATTTCACATCCGGTATCATGCCAAATATCTTCATTCTCATTGCTCAGCTTAATTCTGAAATCAGCTTTCAAATCGCCTGCATTTGGCATAATACTGTTAAATCCGTTTTCAAATTCCATGGTAACGGCAGTTGACCAGCGGTTGACATTATCCGTCTGAATCCAGCAGGACATGGTATAACTTGCGTTTGTGTATACTTTCGTCGGAACACTGATTACATTCTGCATAATGTCCCCGCCCTTAAAGCAGAGTGCCTTCTTCCCACAGAATACTCCGTTGCAATACTCCGGAGTACCGCCCAGACACTGTGCCTCAAACTTTCCGTCCGTCGATTTCAAATCCCCGTCAAACGGAAAGCAGACTACCGTCGGCTTTACTTTGATATGCTCATCCATGTATACATTGAAATCATCCTGCGGCATTGGTTTCGCATAATAATAACCCTGTATCATATCACATCCGATGACCGTAAGGAAATTCACCTGTTCGCTGGTTTCCACACCTTCGCAGACCACACGGATATTCAGCTTCGCTGCCATCTCTATAATGCAGGATATGATAATCTTCTGGTTTGCCGTAAGGTCATCTCCGTTTAAGAATATCTTATCCAGTTTCAGAATATCAATCGGCAGGTTATTTAATAAATTCAGGGAAGAATACCCTGATCCAAAATCATCCATCGAAATCCGGATTCCCTTGGAACGCAGACTGTTAATCAGTTCCAGTGCCGCTTCGAGATTCTCGATATAGATACTCTCTGTCAGCTCAAACTCCACATATTTCGCCGGAATCGGATATTTATCAAAAAGGTAATTAATGTAATCCATCAATTCGCCTTCTTTTAAATGTACACTCGAGATATTCATGGATATCGGTACTAACGGAAGTCCCTCATCAATTCTCTTCTTAATCTCTATAAACACATTCTCGTAGACATAGTAGTCCATCTCTACAATCATGCCGTTTTCTTCAAATCCCGGAATAAATTCATCCGGATAAATAAATGTTCCATCCTCTTTCTGCCATCTGACCAGAGCCTCTGCACCGACGATCTTTCCGGTGCCACTCTCTATCTTCGGCTGGTAATATACTTTGATATTACCATTCTCCAGAGCATTTGGCAATTCTGCATTCAGCTGCATCTGCCTTACCACCGACTGCATCATCTCATCATCAAAGAGAACTACGGTATTTCTCTCTTTCTTCTTAGCCTCTTTCCTTGCCATGTTCGCATTGGAAAGGGCAATCTCCATATCTATCTTCGGATTCTTCACAATGAAGATACCTGTACAGATATTGATATTATTATCCATGAACGCATCCTGCAGTTCACTGTTCAGAAGATTATTCTTCTTAAGAATTTCCTGATATATTCTCTCATCTGCAAACCACTCCGGATACTGTGCAGCAATGACGATATTATCGGAATACACCCTTGCACCACCGATCAGTCCTTTCACATCCCGAATCGTCTTGGTACAGAACATCTTCAGCAGGTTATTTCCCACATCATATCCGTAAGTATCATTGATATATTTAAAATGTCTTAAATCGCTGTAAATAATCACGATATTCGACTGCCTGTCCAGACTCTTCAAAGCTGCATTCAGCTTCTTCTTAAAGACGGTATACTTCATCAGTCCGGTAAGCATATCATGGTCATTCAGATCTTCCATCTTTAAATCTGCCTGATACGCACTCTTTGCATTGAACAAATAAGATGATATCAGTTTGGTAAACATCTTAAGTGTGCTTAAATCCTGTGCCGAATAATGAATCTCACGGTCGAATGTGATATAGTCCACGCAGCCCACTATCTCTCCGCTGCGGATAACCGGCACTTCCAAAAATGTCTGAAACAGAAAATCTTTGCTCTGTATCTCCGGAATATCAAAGTCAATTCCTTCGCTGTTATAATACAGGTAATAACCTGTTTTAAAATGGTCTTTGAATGTTTTCCACTCTTCCATATTGTACTGCCATTCCGAATCTTTCCTGTTTGGTATCGCTCTCGAATCCACATATTCATACATATAGCGCAGGGTCCGCGGTTTATTGATCAGTTCACGCACCGCCACCGCATTCATACCGTAATGCAGCCCCACCTTACGAATCAGAAGATTAATCGCATTTGCCGCATTTGCCACATTCGCAGTATCCTCAATCAGCTGGAATGCCAGATCCATCAGCTCATATCCAAAACTGTCAAAGGATCTCTCCGTATCCGCACCACGTTCCCCCGATATATAGAGTGATTTGTTTTTCTGCATCCATGCATCAGCCGGTTCATCCACTGTGTCCATCTCAGAGTTATAGAATTCATAACCATCTTTTCCATGGTTCTTCACATATGTCAATGCCTGCGTAGCATGCTGTGCCAGCTGTTTCCATTCATAACCATCATCCGGCATGATGGCAATTCCTATGCTGAGTGAAATTACAAAGTTCTGATCCTCACCCTTAAAAGTACTTCTTGCCCTGTGGCACAGTTCCTTCGCATTTTCTCTAATTCTGCCCACAGATTCATAGTTCTTTTCAAAAATAAGGAATTTGTCACCACCGATTCTTCCGATCACTGCCTGTTTTCCAAATACCTGACAAATTGCCGCCGCAATCTCCTTCATAATTTCATTTCCGAACAATCTTCCCAATGTTTCATCTACCGTCCGGAAATTATCAATATCCATAATATAAACCGCTGCGGTACATTCCGGATTCTGCTCCATATATGCCTGAATCTCTTTTAACGCATATTCACCATTGTAAAGTCCCGTCAATCTGTCTATCCCGTCATAATTCTGATTTTTCATGCTTCTCATATCATCATAAGTACACCCATTACCTGTACTATGCATAGTTTCCTCCACACATACTATTTTAACCTGAAAATTTCTCATACATTTCTATCTTGATTATAACATAGTTTTTCCAAAACTGCCATTACTTTTTAGAAATAAATGAAAAGCAGTCAAATCACGTCCATAGCGATATCTGTTAATTTCCAATATTCCAAAAAAACAGGAAAGCCTTAAATAAGACTTTCCTATTTCTTTTCTTTAAGAGAGCGCGAGACGGGACTCGAACCCGCGGCCCCGACCTTGGCAAGGTCGTGCTCCACCAACTGAGCCACTCGCGCAT
>ENA-USUG01000107-USUG01000107.1-human-gut-metagenome-genome-assembly--contig:-NODE-107-length-110385-cov-9.952433_pt1 | contig 110385 bp, 86 predicted proteins | sample MGYA00250059_ERZ773394 | MGnify/ENA primary metagenome ERZ773394 (study PRJEB29103, sample SAMN06111957) | human gut metagenome | biome: human gut; feature: ankylosing spondylitis patient; material... | reverse complement strand
ATTTTAATGCTCCGCTAAGCGGCAAACCCACTGGCAACGCAGAAACGCTTGTTTGTACACTACCTTGGTATTTGACTGTAGGGGCGGACCTATGTTGTCAAGGCCGGATTGTTTACAGAATGTTCGGGATGATGGTTTACAGGTCTCTGGGGTAGATCTTTCTGGAAATGAAGAGCTTTTCAGACAAATTGATCTTAGCGATCTTGTACGCTCCATAGCATACCCGGACCTTATTCTCAGAACGAAAAAGCAGTTCCACATACTTCCCGGCAAAAGATTCGCTTAGGTAATATCTGTGCTTCTGAATGGATAAGTACCCTTTGCAGTTCACCTTGCGCAAGGTCGCACCAGCATCGTACTCCGGCTCACCCCAGGTGCTGGGCAGCTTCCGCGCGCTGGAACGGTAGTGCTTCTCCGGCACATCATAGTTAAGGGCCGCATGGGGACGCTCCACATTGTATTCCTCCCGGTAGTGGTCAAAGATGCTCTGGGCCTCCACCAGATCTCGGATCGTGTACCGCTTCAGGACATCTTCCTTCAACGTCCGATGAAACCGTTCCTCTTTGCCCTGCGTCTGGGGGTGCAGGGCCCGGCCATGCATTGGCAGGATGCCCAGCTGCATCATCCAGATCTCATAGGGGGTATAGCCGTTGGTGTGATCTGCCCAAGGCGGTCCATTGTCTGAGAGGATGGCGTCAGGGAGCCCATATTCTGAAAATACCCGCAAAAGGCTCCGTTCTACGCTTTTCCACCGCTCATTGTCATACGCGTCCAGGCAAAGAAGCTTCCTGGAGCAGTCGTCGCTCATGGTCAGTGGGTGGCATCTCCTGCCGTCTGCCATGGCGAAGTGGCCCTTGAAATCCATTTGCCACAGCTGGTTGGGCTCCTCCTTCTGGAAACGGCGATAGGGCTTGTGGGCTTCGCTCTCCTCCGGAGAGATGCGTCCACCGCGCTTGAGGATCTCCGTTGCGGTGCTAGCCGCCGGCAAGTTTTGATAGCCTTTGTCTTGCAGATACCGTATCAGCTTCCGGCCTCCCCAGGTAGGGTGCCGCGTCCGCGCCTCCAGGATCAACGCCTCTGTCTCCGGCGGCGTCCGGTTGGGATGGCCACGCGTGGTATGGCTCCGGTCCGACAGCGGCTCCCCCGCCTGATACCGTCGCATCCACTTGTACGCCGTTGGGCGCGATATCCCCGCCTTCCGGCACAGCTCGCTAATACTATCCTCCCCGCACAGCGCCGCCAGCACGAATTCCTCTCTGCTCTGTTCCACAGTTTTCTCCTTCCAGGACATTCCTCAGCACCTCTTTCTTCTGAGCGTTGTCCTTCCATTTTACCTCGAAAACTGTAAACGATCCCCCCGGCTTTTCTGTAAATGATCATACCAGTCTATACACTATGTGTCCGCCCGGCGGAAACATCGTACGTTTTTTTGCCATTTCCGGCGAATTCGCAATGCCTACCATGGGCGGACACATGGGTCCGCCCCTACGGAGAGATACCCATGTGGTACATGAATGGATTCTTCGGTATTGCCGTAAAATGCACCTTTTTTGCCTGACAGGGGGCGTTAAAATGGCAAAATACGTCGGGTAGCTGCTGTGGAGCGGTATGTTTCACTGTTTATTCTTCGGATTCTACTGTGCCGGGGGCGGGGCACATGTCCAGCAGTCGCTGGGCCAGGGCGCGGATGGTGTCGAAATTCACGGTGTAGTGGGGGCGGGAGCCGCCCAACTTCATAATCACGAGCCGGGAGTCGTGCATATTTCGGATGTCCCGGGTCACCGTGCCCAGGTGCAGCCCCAGCTCCTGGGAAAGCTCTCGGGAGGTCATAGGCTTTTCCCGCATGGCGTTCATCATTTCCATCCGGGCGGGGCTCCCCAGCAGGCGCATGGCGGTGTACTCCCAATCCTCCAGCTTGGACATGGCAATGCCCGTCTGGGGCTGGATGTTGACGCCAATGCAGAAGCGGGTCAGATTTCTTTTCTCATCTACCAGTCCGGGGGTGAGATTTGGGAGGAAGAAGAGGAGGGAGGCGGTGGCGCTGTCCAGGGGGTGGTTGGTTTGAATCAGCATATAAGTCTGCAAGAACCGCGCTAGGTCTTGGTCCTGCAGCGTTTTTTCCCATTGCCGGATCAGGGGTTCCGCCCGGTCCACCCAGGGGACCAGGGCCGAGCCGAGCCGTTCCATCACCGGCTTCATCAGGGCCGCCAGCCGTTTCACGTGGCGGGGGAAGTCTGAAAATACCTCCATCAGCTGCTCTTTACAGGGCAGGGGCAGAGGCAGCTTCCAGAGCCCGTGGGCAAAGGGGATGGCGCCGGAGTCTACAGGGGCGTACATGCTGAGGCCGTGATCCTTGCAGTTGGTGAAATAGTACCCGCCCTGGCGCAGCCGGTCCCAGGTGTCGCACAGGGCCTGGAAACTGCGGTCCGGATCGGATTCGTTCAGGTTTACAAAGGAGAAAACCATCAGGCGGGCCAGGCAGGTGTCGCCGGCTTGCTCCAGCAGCTGATATTTCTGGAAATAATAGCGCAGGGTGGGCTCTTCCGGGGACAGGCTGCCGCAGATCTCCTCTATCATTGCGCTCACCTCTGCTGGGGGAATGCAGTAAGGGCCGTCCGCGGTCAACATGCGGGGAGAAAGCTGGTTGACAAATACATACAGAAGCTCTGTGGCCTCCAGAATCAGGCAAGGCTCACGATTGAATTGCAGCTCCATGGGAGTCCCTCCAAGGTCAAAATCGTATTGCAGATATGCGCACATTTTGAAAACGATTATAACACAGGTTGTATCATTTTTCCAGTCTTTTTTCCAATGGTCCGGCCATTTCATAGGCGCTGCCGCTACAAAGCCCGTTGTCAGGGAGGGAGAAAGGGGCCGTAGCGAACTCCCATTTTTTCTTTTTTTCAAAAAAGAAGTTGCAATATTGCGCACAATATGCTAGACTAGCCTTGGAATGATTGTGCGCAACAGTGCGTTCAATCGGGGGCCGCAAAATTTGTTCGCTTGCGGCCTGTATCTTGAAGGGGGTAACACTATGAAACATGCCATGCGAAAGTATCTCACGGTCCTGCTTTGCGCGGCGCTGCTGCTGGGCGTCTTCTGCCCGGCTGCGGCGGCTGGCAAACCGGCGGAGCTCGCCGCCTCAGGAGACCTGGCTGGAATGGCCAGCGATCCGGCGAAGACGATCTACGCCACCTCGGAAGAGACAACCCTTGTCCCAGCCGGTTATACATACGTGTATACTGGTAAAAATGGTGAGACCTATACCCAGACGGCGGTGAGTGACATTCTGGTCACTCCCAGAGTCTTGACCGCGGAAGAGGCGGAAGCTTTGGCTTGTCTGCAACATGGCGAGCCCAAGACGGTGGTTGCAGACGACGGCTCTGTGCTGCGGCAAATGGAGATCAACCCCAAAGAAGCCGCCCAGTACGCCCGAGAGATAGAGGCCATCCTGAACGGGACCACCGTGCCCCAGGAGGAAACGGTCAGCGTCTTCTACGAGGCCCATCCCAGAGACGAGCAGGTCGAAGTGCTGATTATTTTCGACGACGCGCCGGTGGCGAAGCGGGCCGGCATGTCCGTGTTCCTGGGCCAATCCCTGGGGCAGGCGGAGCAAAGCGCCCGGCAATCCATCGAACGTGCCCAGACTTCCGCCATGGCCCGGATCAGCCGGACCCTGGGCTACGAGGTCCAGGCTGAGACCCAGCTGACCCTTCTGACCAATGCGGTGTCGGCCACCGTGCAGTATAAGGACCTGGCCACCATCCGGCAGATGCCGGGGATTAAGCGGGCCATTCTGATGCCCACCTACTCCGTGCCAGAGGAAGAGGCCACTCTGGTCCAAAGCGCTGAAACGCTGAAGCCCTACATGAAATCCGCCGGTCCCGCCATGGGCGCGAACAGCGCGTGGGATCTGGGGTACAAAGGCGAGGGCATGAGCGTCGCCGTCATCGACACGGGCATCAGCCTGATCAACCCCGCCTTTGAGCAGCAGCCCCAGGACCAGAGCCGGGTGGCGTATACCAAAGAGAAAATCCAGGGTCTTCTGGCTGGTTACAACTTCCACGCCAAAGAACTGGTGGAGGGCTTGACCGCAGATCAGGTTTATTACAGCAGCAAGATTCCCTTTGCCTTTAACTATGCAGACGGCGCGGCGGACTATGGTGAGTGCCATCGCGACGCCCATGGGTCCCATGTGGCGGGCATCGTTGCCGGTAATGTGCCGGAGAGGGCGAAGGAGCAGTTCCAGATGGAGACCATGGGCATCGCCCCGGAGGCCCAGCTGGTGGTTATGAAGGTATTCGACGCCGGCGGAGGAGCGCGATTCAGCTCCATTGCCCGGGCCCTGGAAGATGCCATTCTATTGGGCGTGGACTGCGCCAACCTGTCCCTTGGCTCCGATGCCGGTGCATACTATGATGAGGGAATTACGGAATATTACGAGGCAGCCTGCGATGCTGGCATCAACGTCGTGATCGCCGCCGGCAATGCGTCGTTCAGCGGCGACAAGAGCCTCTGGGGAAACAACATGGTGAAATCCTCCACCGTTGCCACCGGTACGGTGGGCTCTCCCGGCACCTATGATCCGGTTTTGACTGTAGCCAGCGCGGAAAATCAGACCGTTGTTTCCGGCAACAAAGTGCTTTCCTATCAGCTACCTTTGAATGCATTCCGCACAGAGTTCTACTATTGGGAGCATCCAGATGTCCCAGAGGGCAAGGACCTCGAGGCTGTCCTGGGTGGAACGATGATGCCCTACACAGACAGCTTGCAGGATGCAGAGGGAAAACTGGTGTTTTTGAAACTAAACGAGAACTGCGTAGACGTGCTGGTTGCCCAGGCGGTCCAGGCGCAGGCGGCAGCGCTGGTGCTGTGTCAAGGCCCAGAGAGCGGCCAGTCCAAAGGCGTACCCGTGCAGTTTGAGCAGACCGATTTCTCCCTCCCGGTTGTTTCCATCTCTTATCAAGACTTTGAAACGTTCTGCAACTTCCCGCCCTACGATGGGGAAATCCGCGTGGACGCCTTCTGGTGTGTGAACCAAAAGGCAGGGCAGATGGCGGACTCCTCTGCCTGGGGCCCCACCGATGGGTTGACCTTGAAGCCGGAAATTACCGGCATTGGCGGCAATGTGTTCTCTGCATATTACGAAGACTATTTTGCGTGCATGTCCGGTACCTCTATGGCCTCTCCTGCCGTAGCGGCGTCGGCGGCCCTAGTGCGGCAGTATCTGAAGGAACAGGGTGTGGCAGAGGAAGCGCTGGCCGATATGGTCAACCGCCTGCTCATGAGTACGGCGACTCCCATTGTAGATGAAGCGCACGATACTCTGTACTTCGTCCGCCGCCAGGGCGCGGGCCTGGCCAACCCCGCCGCAGCCGTGGCCTCTCAGGCATACATTCAGGTGGAGGGCACCAACAAGTCCAAATTCGAGCTGGGCGACGACCCGGAGCGCACTGGCGTCTATACCATGGACTTTGAAGTGGTGAATTTCTCCGATGGGGAGAAAACATACACCCTGGACACTACGGTTCTGGGACAAAAGGCAGAAGGCGGTCAGATTCGGGGCGGCAAGGTCACCTATCTGGTCTATGACTATGCCAGGAAACTGAGCGCTGCTGTCACCTCCAGTACTGCAGACGGGAAGATTACCGTCCCTGCCCACGCCACCGCCCAGGTCTCGGTTACGGTCACATTATCGGATGCGGACAGAGCTTACATGGACGAGCGGTTCCCCTATGGCGCCTATGTGGAAGGGTTTGTGCAGCTGATGAGCGAAGACAGCGTCAGCCTTTCCGCTCCCTTCCTGGCTTTCTATGGGGATTTCGGCGAAGCGCCGTTGTTTGACACCGAGACCTATGAATCCCTCATGGGCGGCCCCTATGCTTACAACACGGCGGATCAAGTCCATAACGTCATGACGAGCGTCCGCTATGCGCCCTTCTGGGAGAGCATGGGCAGCTACGAATTGCCGCCGGAATCCAAGAGCGTCTATTTGGGATCCTCCAGAAACCATTACATGGTGCCAGAAGCAACCAAAATCGAGTTGGGCGGTCTGCCCCCGCAGTACTTGACATTTAACCCTGAATGCGCAGGCCTGTCTCCCAATGGGGATGAGGATTTGGACCGGGTGAGTTTTGTTTTCGGCTTGAACCGCAATGCGAAAACGGTTACATACACGGTGACCGATGCCTCCACTGGCAGGGTTCTTTGGAAGCAGGAGATGGAGGGCATCTGCAAGACGTTCAACAAAAATGTATTTTTAGGAAGTCCGTTTACTGCCTCTGGACTGGAGATGGATTGGCTGTACCCAGTCGCATACGATGAGAAATATGATCTCTATTACTATGACACCAGCAGATGCTTGCTGGAAAATAATACAGAAGTGAAGGTTCGGGTGGAGGCAACCACAGAGCTGGAGACGGATACGCCCAATGCCAATGATGCAGTGGAATTCTACTTCTACATTGATACGGATGCCCCCATGGATGATCCGTCCAGTATCAGGGCAATCGCCAATGAACTCAGCCCGACCTACACGGAGTATTTGTATCTCTTCCAGCCGCAGGAAACATGGTTCATTGATTATACCATCGTCTGTCAAATTCAGAAGGATCCTGAGACCGGTAAATGGGGCGGATCTGCCTTCTCTGTGGTGACTACTACCCCGGTTCCAGGGAGCATCACAGGCACAGGCGCTATGGCTGGCCACTGTACGGAGGACAATCGATCCATTTTCCTGGCCTGCGATTATGCCGGCAACGTATCGGTTGTCGATATCCAGGGCGGCAGTCATATGGTGAACGAGGACATGGATCTGCAGGCCAGCGCCACGACCCTGGCCGTGGGTGACACCCTCACCATTGAAAACGTAGCTGAGAATGATTATGAGTTGAACCTGAACTGGAAGTCCCTGACGCCGGAAGTGGGTGAGGTGACCCAGTCCGACGGCAGCTCCTGCACGGTGCAGGCCAACGCCTGCGGCTTCCTGAAGGTCCGGGGCAGCTTCGGCAGCAATGAAAAAGTCCTCACCTTCCGGGTGGTGGATCCCAGCCTGGAGGGGACCTTCACCGACATCTCCAACCATTGGGCCAAGGACGACATCCTGATGGCAACCGGCCTGGGTCTGTTCCGCGGCATGACCGACAGCACCTTCTGCCCCCAGACGCCCCTGAGCAGAGGCCAGCTGGTCACGGTGCTGTACCGTATGGAGGGCAGCCCCGAGGTCACCGGCAGCAGCGGCTTCCAGGATGTGGCTCCCAATCAGTACTACACTCAGGCCGTGGCCTGGGCCAAGGAAAACGGCCTGGTCCATGGTGTGACCGACACCCTCTTCCGGCCTGCTGATTCGATCACCCGGGAGCAGTTTGCCGCCATTGTGTACCGTTACGCCAGCTGGAAGGAGCAGGATGTGACGGCCCAGGCAGACCTGACGTCCTTTGCAGATGCCGGCGGCGTCAGCGCCTATGCCCAGATCCCCATGGCCTGGGCCGTGGCAGAGGGCTTGATTCAGGGCCTCTCTGAGACCACCCTCAGCCCCCGCGGCACCACCACCCGGGCGCAAGCAGCCACCATCCTGGTCCGGTACCTGGAGCAGCTGTAAGCCCTGTTTCTTCCGGAATCAGCAGAGAGGGTTCTCCGCTCTGCTCCCTTTGGATCACCGCTGTTGCAACGCGGAACCGATTTGTTTTGCTTGTAATCTTGCTGTCCTTTCCTTTCTGAAAGCAGGAGGCCGCCCATTCCCAGCCCGGGCGGCCTCCTGCTTACCTGTTTGTATATCCCGTTTGTATTTTTAGCACTGTAATGCGTAGCCGTATGGGCGGACCTATGTGTCCGCCCGTAGTAGGCACTACGAATTCGCCGAACGTGGGAGAAAACACGCAAAATGTTTCTGCCAGGCGGACACATAGGTCCGCCCCTACGGCGAAGGGTAAGGATGGGCGGAACTTATCCGACGCATTTTGTCAGTTTAATGCCCTCTATTTGGATGACAAATGGTGTATCCCACGGAAACGCCGAAGAGTCTGCTTATGCACCACGCTGGTATCTCACCGTAGGGGCGGACCCATGTGTCCGCCAGTGGTAGGCACTACGAATTCGCCGAATGTGGGAGAGAACACGCAAGTTGTTTCTGCCAGACGGATACATAGGTCCGCCCCTACGGCGAAGGGTAAGGATGGGCGGAACTTGTCCGACGTAGTTTGTCAGTTCAATGCGCTCAATTGGGAGGTATTGTGCTCCCAGCCTCCAACTGGGAACAGGTTGCCAATTGGGTGAAGATATGGTACCATATGCCCAACATGTAGGAAGGGAGTGGACGTATGGAGGAGCGTGTGGATGTGTATGACGCCAGCCGCCGCCGTACCGGTCGGGTGCGGCGGCGAGGAGAGGCAATGAAGCCTGGAGAGTATGGGCTGGTGGTCTGCGTCTGGGTATGTGATGGAGCCGGACATCTGCTCCTGACCAAGCGGGCGCCAGAGAAGAAATCCTTTCCCAACACCTGGGAAAATTCCGGCGGCTCCGCCTGGGCCGGTGAGTCCAGCCGCCAGGCCATTGCCCGGGAGCTGTATGAGGAAACCGGAATCCGCGCCCGGGAGGAAGCCTTCCTGCTGCTGGAGTCCGACCGGGGGGAAGAGGCTTTTTTTGACTTCTACTTCCTCCGCTGCCCATCGCCGCGGCCGGACATTGTGCTTCAGCCGGGGGAGACCAGCGACGCCCGATGGGTTACCCTGGATGAAGTCCGGGAGATGATCCGGGCCGGTCTTCTGGCCGCGCCCATCGCCCGCCGCTTCCGCCTCCAGGAGGCCCGGCTGGAGCAGTTGGTGGGAACGGATGCGCCGTAGCCGGTCCCGGAGCGCTCCTTATTTTTCTGTGCAGAATGCGACCTGCTTTCCCTCCAGAATCAGATTGGTGGTCCGCACCGCGCACATTTTTCCACACATGGAGCAGGTGTGACGGTCGGCCGGGGGCGTACTCTCGAAATAGCGCCGGGCCTTCTCCGGGTCCAGGGCCAGGCCGAACATGGCGTCCCAGTCTACCTTGTGGCGGGCTTCCGACATGGCGTTGTCCCGCTGCCTGGCGTTGGGAACGCCCTTGGCAATGTCGGCGGCGTGGGCGGCAATGCGGCTGGCAATGATGCCCTCTTTGACGTCTGCCAGGTCCGGCAGGCGGAGGTGCTCCGCCGGGGTGACGTAGCAGAGGAAGTCCGCCCCGTTTGCCGCCGCAATGGCCCCGCCAATGGCGGCGGTGATGTGATCGTAGCCGGGGGCGATGTCGGTGACGATGGGGCCCAGGACATAGAACGGGGCATTGTGGCAAAGCCGCTTTTGCAGCTGCATGTTGGCGGCAATTTCATTCATGGCCATATGGCCGGGTCCCTCCACCAGGACCTGCACATCTTTGGCCCAGGCCCGCTCGGTGAGATGGCCCAGCTCAATCAGCTCTGCAATCTGCCCGGCGTCGGTGCTGTCGTCGATGCAGCCCGGGCGCAGGGCGTCGCCCAGGCTGATGGTCACGTCGTATTCCCGCAAAATGTCTAGGACCTCGTCGTAATGCTCATAAAACGGGTTTTCATTTCCCGTCATCATCATCCAGGCAAACAGAAGGGAGCCGCCCCGGGAGACGATGTTCATCTTCCGCGAATCCCGCATGAAGGCCTCCACCGCACGGCGGTTGATGCCGGCGTGGATGGTCATAAAATCTACGCCCTCTTCCGCGTGAGCGCGGATGACGCGGAGGAAATCTTCGGCGGTGATCTCCAGCAGATCCTTCTCCAGATAGCCAATGGCGTCGTACATGGGTACGGTGCCGATCATGGCGGGGGATTTGGCGATGAGCTCCCGGCGGAAGGTGTTGGTTTTGCCGTAATTGCTCAGGTCCATAATGGCTTCCGCGCCGAATTGCAGGGCCAGATCCACCTTCTGCATCTCCACATCATAGTGGTTGCAGTCCCCGGAGATGCCCAGGTTGACATTGATTTTCGTGCGGAGTCCCGCTCCGATGCCCTCCGGGGAAATGGATGTATGGCGGATGTTGCAGGGAATGGCGACTTCGCCCCGGGCAACCCGCTGCCGCAGGGCTTCCGGCTCCATAGACTCCTTTTTGGCGACCAGGTCCATTTCGGGCGTGACGATGCCTTGCTTTGCGGCTTCCATCTGGGTTTTGTAAGTTTTCATGGCAGGGTTTCCTTTCAGAACAAATTTTTGCCGGAACAGACAAACGAATTGGGAGATTAAGGTAAAAAACAAAACGGGAAGTGACCAGATCTGGTTACTTCCCGTTTTTTGCATCTTCCGGCGTCCCTACGTTGGCATTATCCAAATCAGGTTCATGGGTCGAAGGTGATACCTTCCTCTCAGCCTGTGCTACAAGCTCCCCAGCTATGCAGTTGTTGCCTCTATTCTACACAGAACGGAGGGGAAAATCAAGACTTTTTGTGATACACGCCCAGAGCCTCTTCCCAGCTGCCGGGGGCCAGGACCAGAAGGCTCTGGCCGATGAGGGTGTGGACGGAGCCGGTTGCCAGGTGCTGCAGCGCCAGGAAATGGGTGCAGAACAGGTTCCCGTCCACGGCGAACTGGTTCATAGGGTCATAGCCGCAGATGCGGAAAGGTCCCTCCTGGTATGGGGGGTTTTGCGCCAAAAAACCGTTGACGGCCTGCCGGTGGGCGTGATCCTGGGCCTCCTGTAAGGGAGCCGCCTCGTCCAGGGTGTCAGCTGACAGGGGAGGCGGTGAGGTGTGAGGGAGCAGCCGGTCCAGGAAGGCGAACAGGGGCAGGCCCTGCCCGGGCAGGAGATGGCGCAAGTCCAGCCCCGCCTCCTGCGCAGACACCAGAAGCAGGGCGCCGGTGTAGTATGCCATGCGCCGGGGATCAGTCAGCAGGGGACCGGGATGGAGCAGCAAGGCCCGGTACCGGTCCAGCTCCCTTTGATATTTCTCCGGGGACAGCGTCCGAAGGGCCTGAAGCCCAACGAATTCTGCGGTACCCTCCACCGTCTCCACCAGGCACTCCTGAAGGCACTCCGGGCGCTCCTGCCGCTGCCGCCGCAGGGCGCAGAAATCGGTCAGGTGCGCCCGGGCGGCATCCGGTCCGGCGGATACCGCCTGGGCCAGGAGCCGCCCTTCCTGCAGCCGGGAGGCCAGGCTGGGCAAGGGCGCAGGGGAGAGGGCCAGGCGAATGTCCTGGGGGAAGCGGGTTTCCCCGGAGGCCAGTTGATGGGCGTGGAACAGCTCATGAACCAGACAGGAGGCCAGCAGATCCAGGTCCGTTTCCTGCTCCAGGTTCCAGATGGCCAGGGGGCCGCCCTGCCACGAGATGGCGGTGTTGCCGCGAAATTCCGGGGGACGGGGGACCAGCTGCCCGCCCAGGCAGGCCAGTTTCTCCTGGTACAAGGCGAAAGACCCGGAGGAAAAGCCGGGCCAGATGGACGGAAAGTCTATGCGTTCCAGCCGGTTGGCGACTTCATAATAGGTTGTTTGTAGCATAAAATACCCTCCTTTTCCACCATAGTATCACGGGGAAAGGGAGGGCTGCAATTGGAAAAAGAGGGACTTTTTCAAAAGGAAAGCAGGCTACTGTGGGCGTGACCTGGATGAAGATCCAATATGGGCCAGCGCGGAACTGCGGTGTAAAAGGACGTAAATCGCCGTGGCTGTGATCAGGCCCAATGCGCCCTGCACCAGGTTGCCCGGGATGGAAGCGGCGGCAGCCAGCCCCTTGCCCAGCCACAAGCAGGAATAGCTGAAGAATCCTGCCACCATAATGGCCTCCGCCACAATACCACTTGCCGCTTGCGCCAGCAGGAGCTTGGATGCGGGGCGGTTGCGGAGAAAGCGGAAGATCAACGCGGCCACCACGGCCATACTCAGCTTAATCAGGAATGTGCCCGGGGCATAATGGGCATATCCGGACAACAGGTCGGCCAGCATAGAGCCGACGCCTGCGGCGACCCCGCCGTAGACAGGACCCAGGATCCAAGCGGAGAGCAGCACGGCGCAGTCACCCAAGTTGACATAGCCTTGCATAGGGGAGGGGACCTGGATGACCAGGGTCATGATGGTGCACAAGGCGGTAAAGAGGGCAGCCAGCACCAGCTTGCGGATTTTAACGTCAGACATGCATTCTCGCTCCTTTCTTTCTGCCTTGTATTTTAATGATACCTGGCATGAAAGAAAGGCCCAATTTGAGAGAATTTTATGAGGCCAGGGGGCAAAACAAGATTCTGCGGCAACGCTGGAGAGCTAATTTCTGCACTGTGCTAGTATCTCACCGTAGGGGCGGACCTATGTGTCCGCCCGTGGTAGGCATTCCGAATTCGCCGAAAAATGGGAGGGAACCGTACGGTGTTTCTGCTGGGCGGACACGCAGGTCCGCCCCTACGGCAGATGGGGCGGATGGGAGGAAATTTTCTGACACATTTTACCATTTTAATGCCCCCTATGAGATGAAAAGAGGGTATCTTACGGCAACGCTGGAGAGTCAATTTCTGCACTGTGCTAGTATCTCACCGTAGGGGCGGACCTATGTGTCCGCCCGTGGTAGGCATTTCGAATTCGCCGAAAAATGGGAGGGGATCGTACGGTGTTTCTGCCGGGCGGACACATGGGTCCACCCCTACGGCAGATGGGAGGAAGTTTTCGATGTATTTTGTCATTTTGATGCCCTCTATGGTGAAAGGAGGGGATGTTACGGCAACGCTGAAGAGTCGGTCTCTGCACCGTATTGGTATCTGACCGTCTCCGGGCTCTGTTCGGGGCTGGGTTACAGCGCCGCAAGAACCGGCAGGATCAGATCTTTTGGGCCGGACAGGTAGATTCGAACGAGGTTCCGGCGGTGGTCATAGCAATAGCTCATCCGCACGCCTGCCGGGAGCTGCTCCAGGAGCCGGTCCAGCAGTGCGTTTGCCCCTTGGGCGTCTGTGACGGGGAAGTCTGCCGTTGTGCAGAGACTGGGAACCTGCTTCCCGGTGTCCTGGAGAAAGTCGGTCCAAATGGCGTTCCGCTTTGCCTCCATGGCCCCTTGCACATAAGGCTCATTCAGAAGCTTTCCCACCTGCTCTGGGGTGAAGGTCCAGGTGTTGCCCTGTAGGGCTCCTTCTAAAAGGCCCATTTTTCGGTAGGTGCGGATGGTCCGGCTGGACAGGCCGGTCATTTGCGCAACGTCTTCAATGGTGTATGTTTCCGGGTCCATGGGAGCGCCTCCTGCTGGTTTCTGTGTGGAGAAAAATATAAAAAGAAAGGCCGTTCCTTTGTGCAGAACGGCAAAACTGAGCTTTTTGGTTACGAAATATTGACAAAGGGGGGAAAATGTGCTATCATAACTGTCCATGCTGTGGTGGTGTGCACTGCCTATCTCCCCATCTTGCAGGGACATAGTACCACAGCTGCGGGTTTGTGTCAAGTCCTGGAAGAGGAAAAAGGGTCAACGAACCCGTGCGTATCAACTAACCATACACATGATTCCGGCATGATGCCGAAAGAAAGGCTGTGATGACGTAAATGGCAATGGTCAAGGATCAGCTGTTTGGCAAGACCATGCGTAAGAGCTATGCCAAATATCAGGAAATCCTGGAAATGCCAAATCTTCTGAAGATCCAGAAGGACTCCTACCAGTGGTTCCTGGACGAGGGCCTGCAAGAGGTCTTCCGGGATGTGGGCACGATCACGGACTTCAGCGGAAAGCTGGAGCTGTCCTTCCTGGACTTTACCATGAGGGACCAGCCCAAGTATACTGTGGAGGAATGCGTGGAGCGGGACGCCACCTACGCCCGGCCCATCAAGGTCCGGGTGCGCCTGCGCAACACCGAGACCGACGAGATCAAAGAGCAGGAGATCTTCATGGGGGATTTCCCCATTATGACAAACGGCGGCACCTTCGTCATCAACGGCGGCGAGCGTGTCATTGTCTCTCAGATTGTCCGTTCCCCCGGCATGTACTATGGCCACGAGGTGGACAAGGCAGACCAGCACACCTACACCACCACGGTGATCCCCTATCGGGGCGCATGGCTGGAGTATGAGACCGACAATCAAGGCGTGTTCTATGTCCGCATCGACAAGAACCGGAAGCTGCCCATCACCTGCCTGATCCGGGCCCTGGGGATTGACACCGACGCCAAGATCCAGGAGCTGTTCGGGGAGGATCCCCTCATCAGCGCCACCCTGGAGAAGGACACCTGCAAGACCCGGGAGGAGAGCCTCCTGGAGATTTACCGCCGCCTGCGCCCCGGCGAGCCTCCCACAGTGGAAAATGCCGAGGCTTATATGGACTCCCTGTTCTTCGACGCCCGGCGTTACGACGTGTCCAAGGTGGGCCGGTATAAGTTTAACAAGAAGATGGACATCTGGTCCCGCCTGTCGGGTCAGGTCCTGGCAGAGCCCATTGCCGATCCCCTCACCGGGGAGATTTTGGCCATGCCTGGCGAGCCCCTCACCCGGGCCCAGGCCAAGGAGCTGTCTGCCCACGGCGTCAACCAGGCCGTCCTGGCTCTGGAGGGCGGACGGACCCTGAAGGTGTTCTCCAACGACATGGTAGACATGTCCCGGTTCGTCTCCTTCGACCCCAAGGAGTATGGCATCAACGAGAAGGTCCGCTTCTCCGTCCTGCGGGAGCTGCTGGACACCGTCTCCGAAGATGGCTGGGCCGAAGCCATTGCCCTGCGACGGGATGATCTCATCCCCAAGCATATCATTGCTGACGATATTTTGGCATCCATCAACTACCTGTGCTGCGTGGCCGCCGGGGTGGGAACCACCGACGACATCGACCACCTGGGCAACCGCCGCCTGCGCTGCGTGGGCGAGCTGCTCCAGAATCAGCTTCGGGTGGGTTTCACCCGTCTGGAGCGGGTGATTCGGGAGCGGATGACGGTCCAGGATCTGGACTCGGTCACCCCCCAGAGCCTTATCAATATCCGGCCCGTGACGGCGGTCATCCGGGAGTTCTTCGGCTCCTCCCCTCTGTCCCAGTTCATGGACCAGAACAACCCCCTGGCGGAGCTGACCCATAAGCGTCGTGTCTCCGCCCTGGGCCCCGGCGGCCTCAGCCGGGAGCGGGCCTCCTTTGACGTCCGGGACGTCCACTACAGCCACTATGGCCGGATGTGCCCCATTGAGACCCCCGAAGGTCCCAACATCGGCCTCATCAACTACCTGGCCTCCTTTGCCCAGGTCAATGAGTACGGCTTTGTGGAAGCGCCCTTCCGGAAGGTGGACAAGGAAACCGGCTTTGTCACGGATACAGTGCAGTATATGACTGCCGACGTGGAAGACGATTACTATGTGGCCCAGGCCAATGAGCCCCTGGATGAAAACGGCTGCCTGGCCAATGCCCGTGTCACCTGCCGCCACCGTAACGAGATCATCGAAGTGGACCGGAACACCATCGACTACATTGACGTGTCGCCCAAGATGATGTGCTCTGTGGCTACGGCATTCATTCCCTTCCTCCAGAACGACGACGCCAACCGTGCCCTCATGGGTGCGAACATGCAGCGTCAGGCCGTGCCCCTGATGGTGACCGAGGCCCCCATTGTGGCCACGGGCATTGAGCACAAGTGCGCGCTGGACTCCGAGGTCTGCATCAAGGCCCAGGGGGCCGGCGAGGTGACGGCAGTGTCCGCCACCAACATCACCGTGAAGTACGACAGCGGCGAGACGGTGACCCACAAACTCACCAAGTTTACCCGCTCCAACCAGGGCACCTGCGTCAACCAGCGCCCCATCGTAGAGGTGGGCCAGCGGGTGGAACCGGAGCAGATCATTGCAGACGGTCCAGCCTGCTCCCAGGGGGAAATTGCCCTGGGCAAGAACGTGCTCATCGGCTTTGTCACCTGGGAGGGCTACAACTACGAGGACGCCATCCTGCTGAACGAGCGCTTGGTCCGGGAGGATGTGTTCACCTCCATCCACATTGAAGAGCACGAGACCGAGTCCCGGGATACCAAGCTGGGCCCCGAGGAGATCACCCGGGACATCCCCAATGTGGGTGAGGATACTCTGAAGGATCTGGACGAGGACGGCATCATCCGTATTGGCGCGGAGGTCCGGTCCGGCGATTACCTGGTGGGCAAGGTCACCCCCAAGGGCGAGACGGAACTCACCCCGGAAGAGCGGCTCCTGCGGGCCATCTTCGGCGAGAAGGCCCGGGAGGTCCGGGATACCTCCTTGAAGGTTCCCCATGGCGAGAGCGGCATCGTTGTGGATGTCAAGGTCTTCAAGCGGGAGAACGGCGACGAGCTGCCTCCCGGAGTCAACAAAGTGGTCCGGGTGTATGTGGCCCAGAAGCGGAAGATCTCCGTGGGCGACAAGATGGCCGGCCGCCACGGCAACAAGGGCGTGGTATCCCGCGTCCTGCCCGAGGAGGATATGCCCTTCCTGCCCGACGGCACCCCCCTGGACATTGTACTGAACCCCCTGGGCGTGCCTTCCCGTATGAACATCGGCCAGGTGCTGGAGGTCCATCTGGGCTATGCCGCCAAGGCCCTGGGCTGGAAGGTCTCCACCCCCATTTTTGACGGCGCCAACGAGAAGGACATCCGGGAGACCCTGAAGCTGGCTGGCCTCCGGGAGGACGGCAAGACGGTCCTCTATGACGGCCGGACCGGCGAGCCCTTCGACAACCTGGTTACCGTGGGTTACCCCTACTTCCTGAAGCTCCACCACCTGGTGGACGATAAGATTCATGCCCGGTCCACAGGTCCCTACTCCATGGTCACCCAGCAGCCCCTGGGCGGCAAGGCCCAGTTTGGCGGCCAGCGCTTCGGCGAAATGGAAGTTTGGGCGCTGGAGGCTTACGGTGCAGCTTACACCCTCCAGGAGATCCTCACAGTCAAATCCGACGACATTACCGGCCGTGTGAAGACCTACGAGGCCATCGTCAAGGGCAACAATGTGCCCAAGCCCGGTGTGCCCGAGTCCTTCAAGGTGTTGGTGAAGGAGCTCCAGTCTCTCTGCCTGGACATCCGGGTTCTGGACGAGGCCGGCAACGAGATTGAACTGAGAGATGAGGACGAAGACGACGAGGCAATCTACTCCTCCGAGGACGAGACCTACGTCACCGATGAGCAGGAGGTCTTTGAATCCGGCTACAACGTGGACGAGGAGGGCCCAGAGGATATTATGGATGTGTTCAGCGAGCTGGCGGAGCCGGAAGACGGTGCGCTGGACAGCGAAGAATAAGGAGGCGTGATGATATGGCAAATGCCACCTTTGATGCAATTAAAATCGGAATTGCGTCCCCGGAGATGATCCGCCAGTGGTCTTATGGCGAGGTCAAGAAACCGGAGACCATCAATTACCGCACCCTGAAGCCGGAGCGGGACGGCCTGTACTGCGAGCGGATTTTTGGACCTACCAAGGACTGGGAGTGCCACTGCGGTAAGTATAAGAAAATCCGCTACAAGGGCAAGGTCTGTGACCGCTGCGGCGTGGAGGTCACCAAGGCCAAGGTCCGCCGGGAGCGCATGGGCCACATTGAGCTGGCCGCTCCTTGCAGTCATATTTGGTATTTCAAGGGCATTCCCTCCCGGATGGGCCTGATTCTGGACATCAGCCCCAAGGTTCTGGAGAAGGTTCTGTACTTTGCCTCCTATGTGGTCACGGATCCCGGCGATTGCCCCCTGGCCCGGAACCAGATCCTCTCGGAGAAGGAATACCGGGACATGCGGGAGAAATATGAAGACGATTTCAAGGCCGGCATGGGCGCCGAGGCGGTGAAAGAGCTGCTGGAGGCCATCGACCTGGACGAACTGTCTGCCCAGCTCCACAGCGAGCTGAAGGACGCCTCCGCCCAGAAGAAGCTGCGGATTGTGAAGCGGCTGGAGGTGGTGGAGTCCTTCCGCCAGTCCGGCAACAAGCCCAGCTGGATGGTGATGGACGTGCTGCCGGTAATTCCCCCGGACCTGCGGCCCATGGTCCAGCTGGACGGCGGCCGGTTTGCCACCTCGGACCTCAACGACCTGTACCGCCGGGTCATCAACCGGAACAACCGTCTGAAGCGGCTGCTGCAGCTGAACGCCCCGGACATCATCATCCGCAATGAAAAACGGATGCTTCAGGAGGCAGTGGACGCCCTCATCGACAATGGCCGCCGGGGCCGCCCGGTCACCGGCGCCAACAACCGGGCCCTCAAGTCTCTGTCTGATATGCTCAAGGGCAAGCAGGGCCGGTTCCGTCAGAACCTTTTGGGCAAGCGGGTGGACTACTCCGGCCGTTCTGTCATCGTGGTAGGCCCGGAACTGAAGCTCTATCAGTGCGGCCTGCCCAAGGAGATGGCCATTGAGCTCTTCCGGCCCTTTGTGATGAAGAAGCTGGTGGCCGACGGCCTGGCCAACAACATCAAGTCCGCCAAGAAGATGATCGACAAGGGCAAGACCGAGGTCTGGGACGCTCTGGACGACATCATCAAGGACCGGCCCGTCATGCTGAACCGGGCGCCCACCCTGCACCGGTTGGGCATTCAGGCCTTTGAGCCGGTGCTGGTGGAGGGCCGGGCCATTAAGCTCCATCCCCTGTGCTGCACCGCCTTCAACGCCGACTTTGACGGCGACCAGATGGCCGTGCATGTGCCTCTGTCGGCCGAAGCCCAGGCCGAAGCCCGGATGCTCATGCTCTCGGCCAACAACCTGCTCCGTCCCCAGGACGGCCAGCCGGTTACGGTGCCCACCCAGGATATGATTCTGGGCGCCTACTACCTCACCTATGTCCGCCTGGGCAAGGCGGAGCGGGGGGCAGAGGAAGTCTATGTGACAGACGCCGGAGACACTGACCTGCCCCAGGGCCAGCTGGTGGACGCCGATGCGTTCCTGGCTGCCAACAAGGCCGCCAAGGAAGCGGGCAAGCAGGAGGCTGCCTTCCTGCCCAAGCACAGCTACTCCAGCGTGGAGGAGGCCATTGTGGCGTACGGCGATGGAGATGTGGGCCTGCATGCCCCCATTCGGGTCCGGTATGGCAAGGAAGTGGACGGGAAGATGGAGTACCGCCTCATCAACGCCACCGTGGGCCGCCTGATCTTCAACGAGCCCATTCCCCAGGACCTGGGGTTTGTGGACCGCTCTGTGCCGGGCCAGGAGTTTGGCCTGGAGGTGGACTTCCTGGTGGGTAAGAAGCAGCTGGGGAAGATCATCGACCGGTGTATCCGCAAGCATGGCTTCACCATCGCCACGGAGATGCTGGACCGGGTGAAGTCCTTGGGCTACAAATACTCCACCAAGGGCGCCATTTCCGTGTCCATTGCGGATATGAACATTCCCAAGGCCAAGTACACCCTCATTCGCCAGGCCGAGCAGCAGGTGGCTCAGATCGACCAGTATTTCAAGCGCGGCTATATCACCAACGACGAGCGCTATCGTCTGGTGGTGGAGCAGTGGGAGCAGACCACGAAAGAGGTCACCGACGCCCTGCAGGGGAACCTGGATCAGTACAACACCATTTATATGATGGCCGACTCCGGCGCCCGTGGCTCCATGAACCAGATCCGTCAGCTGGCCGGTATGCGCGGCCTCATGGCCGATACCTCCGGACGGACCATTGAGATCCCGGTAAAAGCCAACTTCCGGGAGGGCCTGTCTGTGCTGGAGTACTTCATCTCTTCCAGAGGCGCCCGGAAGGGCCTAACCGATACGGCTCTGCGGACTGCGGACTCCGGCTACCTGACCCGGCGTCTGGTGGACGTGTCCCAGGATATGATTGTCCGCATCCACGACTGCGGCACAACCCATGGCATTTGGGTGGGCGAAGTGGTGGAGAAGGGCCACGTCATCGACACCTTCGGCAACCGCATCCGGGGCCGGTATCCAGTGAACGACATTGTGGATCCCGCGACCGGGGAAGTGCTGCATCCCAAGACGAAGCTCATGATGCCCGAGGATGCTGAACTCTTTGAGAAGCACGGCATTTACAAGGTCTATATCCGCACCCCCCTGGGCTGCCAGGCCAGAAGCGGTCTGTGCGCCGTGTGCTACGGCATGAACCTGGCCACCTCGGAAGAGGTCAACCTGGGTGAGGCTGTCGGCATCATCGCGGCTCAGTCCATCGGTGAGCCCGGTACCCAGCTGACCATGCGAACCTTCCACTCCGGCGGCATTGCCGGCGACGACATTACCCAGGGTCTTCCCCGTGTTGAGGAGCTGTTCGAGGCCCGCCGTCCCAAGAAAATGGCCCAGATTGCCGAGATCTCCGGAACGGTGGCCATTGATGAGACCCATCGTACCGCCCTGCGCTCCATCACCATCACCGCAGACGACGGCGAGGTGAAGGTCTACCAGGTGCCCTATTCCATCGGCCTGAAGATCGAAAACGGCAAGCGGGTCGAGAAGGGCCAGCCCATCACCGACGGTGCCCTGTATCCCCAGGATGTGCTCCGGATCTCCGGTGTGGAGGCGGTCCAGGATTACCTGGTCCAAAGCGTCCAGGCGGTGTACCGCCAGCAGGGCGTGGACATCAACGATAAGCACATTGAGGTCATCATCCGCCAGATGATGCGGAAGGTGAAGATTGAGGATTCCGGCGACACCGACCTTCTGGTGGGGACCACCGTGGATTCCTTTGAGTTTGAGGATGCCAACGCCGCCATTCAGGCCCGGATTGACGCAGGCGAGACGGATTTGCGCCTGGCCCAGTGCTCTATGGTGCTGCTGGGCATCACCAAGGCCTCCCTGGCTACGGATTCTTTCCTGTCTGCCGCCTCGTTCCAGGAGACCACCAAGGTCCTCACCGACGCGGCCATCAAGGGCAAGGTGGACCATCTCATCGGCTTGAAGGAAAACGTCATCATCGGCAAGCTGATCCCCGCCGGCGCGGGTCTCATTGCCTACCGGGACTTCGAGGAGGGGGCGACCCCTGCGTCCATGGTGACGGAAGGCGAGCTGGCTTAAAGACTGGCTGACCTATTTGTAAATTACGCGCAGGGCCTGCTGCAAAAGGAAATTTTTGCAGCAGGCCCTGAGCAGCGGCGTAGGGCGTACGGTGCGCGCTGTCATTTGCCGGGATGGCCTGCTGGCGCATTCCAAAAAATTTTGCCTATTTTGGTATGAATTCCCGGGGAACGGGAAAACTAATCTGGCAAAACCGAGAAAATTCCCGGTAAAATTTGTTGACTTTTCCGGATAATTGAGTATAATAGACTCTCGTATGGACATTCTGAATGAAACAGCCCCAGAGGTACCGCCTTCGCTTTTGGAGCTGGAAACAGAGCAGAAGGTGGTTGGCGTCAAGCAGCTGAAGCGGGCGCTCCGGGAGGGCCGCGCACAGCGGGTCTTCCTGGCAGAAGATGCCGATCCACACCTGATTGCTCCCGTGGTCCAGCTCTGCAGCCAGTGCCAGGTACCGTGTACCTGGGTCTCCACCATGGAAGACCTGGGCAGAGCCTGCGGCATTCACGTAGGCGCGGCGGCAGCAGCCGTCATTACCCCCGGCCCCTGATCCTTCCGGGTTTTCCCGAGGATATAAAATCCGCCCCATGGCGAGAACGAAAGAAAGGAGAAACCAATGCCTACTTTTAACCAGCTCGTGAGAAAGGGCAGACAGCAGGCTACCTACAAGTCTACTTCTCCCGCTCTGCAGAAGGGCCTGAACACCCTGCAGAACAAGACCACCGACCTGTCTTCCCCCCAGAAGAGAGGTGTCTGCACCGCCGTCAGAACCACCACCCCCAAGAAGCCGAACTCCGCTCTGCGGAAGATCGCCCGTGTGCGTCTGACCAACGGTTATGAGGTCTCTGCGTATATCCCCGGTGTGGGCCACAACCTGCAGGAGCACTCTGTGGTGCTGATCCGCGGCGGCCGTGTCAGGGACCTGCCCGGCGTCCGTTACCACATCATCCGCGGCACTCTGGATACCCAGGGCGTGCAGAACCGGAAGCAGTCCCGGTCCAAGTACGGCGCCAAGCGGCCCAAGGCAGCCAAGAAGTAATTTCTTGCTGTCCTCCATTTGATTGCTACTCCACGCCTGTCGCAAGGCAAGGCCTTGCCATGACGTTTTTTATAGATGAACCTGTAAAAAACCTCTTGGCAGGCACCAACAGAAGCACACTTCTGAAGTACCTATGAAATCATCTTTATATGAAGGAGGGAAGCGAAGTGCCCAGAAGAGGTAACGTCCCGAAGAGAGAAATTCTCCCGGACCCAATTTACAATTCCGTTCTGGTTACAAAGCTCGTCAATAGCATCATGCTGGACGGCAAGAAGGGCGTAGCCCAGAAGGTCGTTTATGGTGCTTTTGAAATTGTCGAGGAAAAGCTCGGCAAAAACGGACTGGAAGTCTTCCAGCAGGCCATGGAAAATGTCATGCCTGCCGTTGAAGTCAAGTCCCGCCGCGTGGGCGGCGCCACCTACCAGGTGCCCATCGAAGTCCGCCCCGCCCGGCGTCAGACCATGGGTCTGCGCTGGATTACCGCTTACAGCCGTAAGCGCAGCGAAGGCACCATGAGAGAGCGGCTGGCCGCTGAGATCATGGATGCATACAACAATACCGGCGCATCTGTGAAGAAGCGCGAGGATACCCATAAAATGGCGGAGGCCAACAAGGCATTCTCCCACTTCCGCTGGTAACAAAGGAGTTCCCCAATGCCAAGACAGTACTCGCTTGAAAATACTAGAAATATCGGCATCATGGCGCACATTGACGCCGGCAAGACCACAACCACGGAGCGCATCCTGTTTTATACCGGTCGGACCTATAAAATCGGCGAAACCCACGATGGGTCGGCTACCATGGACTGGATGGCCCAGGAGCAGGAGCGGGGGATCACCATTACCTCCGCTGCAACCACTTGCTTCTGGAAGGGCCGCCGGATCAATATCATTGACACCCCGGGCCACGTGGACTTCACCGTAGAGGTGGAGCGGTCTCTGCGCGTTCTGGACGGTTCTGTGACGGTTTTGTGCGCCAAGGGTGGTGTCGAGCCGCAGACCGAGACCGTGTGGCGTCAGGCCGACGAGTACAAAGTTCCCCGTATGGTGTATGTCAACAAGATGGACATCATGGGTGCAGACTTTTACCGCGTGCTGGGTATGATGCACGACCGGCTGAAGTGCAATGCAGTCCCCATTCAGCTCCCCATTGGCGCAGAGTCCGACTTCAAGGGGGTCATTGACCTTTTGAAGATGAAGGCCTACGTGTTCTATGATGAGCTGGGCAAGGATATGCGGGAGGAAGAGATTCCTGCCGACATGCAGGACCTGGCCGACGAATACCGGGAGAAGCTGATGGAAGCCGTCTCCGAGGTAGACGACGAGATCATGGAGCTGTACCTGGCCGGTGAAGAGATTCCCATGGACCGGGTCAAAGCCGCCATCCGGAAAGCTACCATCGACAACACCATGGTGCCCGTCACCTGCGGTTCCTCTTACAAGAACAAGGGCGTCCAGGAAATGCTGGACGCTGTGGTGGACTACATGCCGTCGCCTCTGGATAAGAAGGGCGTCAAGGGCATCAACCCCGACACCGAGGAGGAGGATTTCCGTCCTGCCTCCGATGACGCGCCCTTCTCCGCCCTGGCCTTTAAGATTGCCACTGACCCATTCGTGGGGAAACTGTGCTTCTTCCGGGTATATTCCGGTACCCTGGCCAAGGGCACGACTGTGATGAACTCCACCAAGCACGCCAGAGAGCGTCTGGGCCGGATTCTGCAGATGCATGCCAACCACCGGGAAGACATTGACATGGTGTATTCCGGTGACATTGCCGCCGCAGTGGGTGTGAAGAACACCACCACCGGCGATACCTTCTGCGATGAAGACCATCCCATCATTCTGGAGTCCATGGTGTTCCCGGAGCCTGTGATCCGGGTGGCCATTGAGCCCAAGACCAAGGCCGGCCAGGAGAAGATGGGCATTGCCCTGGCCAAGCTGGCAGAGGAAGATCCCACCTTCAAGACCTACACCGATGACGAAACCGGTCAGACCATCATCGCCGGTATGGGTGAGCTGCACCTGGAGATCATCGTGGACCGGCTCCTGCGGGAGTTCAAGGTGGAAGCCAATGTTGGCGCGCCCCAGGTCGCTTACAAAGAGACCATCCGCAAGGCTGTGGACCAGGATACCAAGTATGCCCGTCAGTCCGGCGGTAAGGGCCAGTACGGTCACGTTAAGATCCATGTGGAACCCAATGAGGCCGGCAAGGGCTATGAGTTCATCAACAGTGTAGTGGGCGGCGCCATCCCCAAGGAGTATATCCCTGCGGTCGACGCCGGCATCCAGGGCGCCATGCAGGCCGGCGTGATGGCTGGCTTCCCCGTGGTGGACGTGAAGGTTACGCTGTTTGACGGCTCCTTCCACGAGGTGGACTCCTCTGAAATGGCCTTTAAGATTGCCGGTTCCATGGCGTTTAAAGAGGCCTGCCGGAAGGCAAGTCCTGCCATTTTGGAGCCCATTATGAAGGTCGCCGTGGTGGTTCCCGACGACTACATGGGCGACGTCATCGGCGACATTTCCGCTCGCCGGGGCAACATCCTGGGCATGATCCCCCGCAACGGCGCCACCCAGATTGACGCCAATGTGCCCTTGGCTGAGATGTTCGGTTATGCGACTGACCTCAGAAGTAAGACCCAGGGCCGTGGCCAGTACTCCATGGAGCCCAGCCACTATGAGGAGCTGCCCAAGTCTAAGAGCGAGGAGATTGTCTCCAAGCGCGCACGCGGATAAATTTTTCTTGCCTTTCTGCCGAATCTGTAGTAGGATAGAGGCAGTTCGGGCTGTAACGTCACTTATCTTTATTTCACGTTTCAGAAATAGTAACAGGAGGACTTTTCAATGGCTAAGCAGAAATTTGAAAGAACCAAGCCTCATGTCAACATCGGCACCATCGGCCACGTTGACCACGGCAAGACCACCCTGACCGCCGCCATCACCAAGTACCTGGCCTTCTCTGGCAAGGCCAAGTTTGAGGCCTACGACTCCATCGATAAGGCTCCCGAGGAGAAGGCGCGTGGTATCACGATTAACACCGCTCACGTGGAGTACGAGACCGAGAAGCGGCACTACGCCCATGTGGACTGCCCGGGCCACGCCGACTATATCAAGAACATGATCACCGGCGCTGCCCAGATGGACGGTGCAATCCTGGTTATCGCTGCTTCCGACGGCCCCATGGCTCAGACCAAGGAGCACCTGCTGCTGGCCCGTCAGGTCGGCGTGCCCGCTATCGTTGTGTTCCTGAACAAGTGCGACCAGGTGGACGACGAAGAGCTGCTGGAGCTGGTGGAGATGGAAGTTCGCGAGACTCTGGATTACTATGAGTTCCCCGGCGACGAGATCCCCATCATCAAGGGTTCCGCTCTGAACGCCCTGGTGTCCGATTCCACCGATCCCGCTGCTCCTGAGTATGCCTGCATCAAGGAACTCATGGACGCCGTGGATGACTATATCCCCACTCCCGACCGGAAGGCCGATCAGCCCTTCCTGATGCCTGTGGAAGACGTCTTCACCATCTCTGGCCGTGGCACCGTGGCTACCGGCCGTGTGGAGCGTGGCGTTGTGAAGAAGAACGAGCCCGTGGAAATCGTTGGTCTGCGTGAAGACAAACTGAACACCGTCGTCACCGACATCGAAATGTTCCACAAGCTGCTGGACTACGCAGAAGCCGGCGACAACATCGGCGCTCTGCTGCGTGGCGTGGACAAGAAGAGCATTGAGCGTGGCCAGGTTCTGGCGAAGCCCAACTCCATCCACCCCCTGACCAAGTTCAAGGGCCAGGTTTACGTCCTGTCCAAGGAAGAAGGCGGCCGTCACACTCCCTTCTTCAACAACTATCGTCCCCAGTTCTACTTCCGTACCACCGACGTGACCGGCATCATCAACCTGCCCGAGGGCGTTGAGATGTGCATGCCCGGCGATAACGTTGTGATGTCCGTGGAACTGATCACCCCCATCGCCATCGAGAAGGGCCTCCGCTTCGCTATCCGCGAGGGCGGCCGTACCGTTGGCTCCGGTGTCGTCACCGAGATTGACTAAGCAATAGCCCGAACTTACACCCCGGCAGAGATTTCTCTGCCGGGGTTTTCTTTGCATTTGGATAAAGCCAAGCCCACTGTGCATAGGATATCCACCGGCGGACCTGGCGAGGCCAGTGGTTACGCTAAATTGCCAAAAAAAACCAGATTAATGTTGACACAGAACTTTTGATCTGCTATACTTACGATGTATTAGATTGAGCATTAAGTGCATGGGAATTAGAATAGCGCAGTTGCTGTTTTGCAGATTATTGTGTTGCTTGCTTCTGGCGAGCGGCGTGATAATAAAAATATTTTGAGGAGGTACGAAACTATGAGAAGTCGGATGAGGAAGGTCCTTGCCTTGGTTCTTTGCGCCGCGCTGGCCCTGTGCATTGCTGGGCCAGTTGGGGTGCAAGCTTCTCCACGTCCGGTGGGAGAACGCCAGGATGCGGAGCATTGTGTGTACGCCAAAGCCAATGAGACTACGTTTGTCCCTGCTGGATATACATATATCTACCAAGGGGAAGGGGACAGACAATTCACCCGGGTGGCCAACCACGACATGTATATCACAGGGCGAATTCTGTCCGCAGCCGAGGCCAAGGAATTGGCGGCGCTCTCAAGTGGTGACGCCGGATATCTCACGACAGAAGACGGCTCTGCTGTGACCTGCCAGGAATTTGACGCCAAAGAGGCCGCTGCTTATTCCAAGGCTGTTCAGGAAATTTTAAGCGGCGTCCAGGTGGAAGATGGCCAGAAGCTCAGCCTCCTGACGGAGCCCTATGCTCCTTCCGCCATGGTCCGCGTGATGATCACCTTTGAGGCAGACGCTGTCAGTCAGATGGACACCATGCAGGTTCATTTGGGCCAGGACCTGGGAGCGGCGGAACGCAATGCCATGCAGACTGTAAAAAAGCAGCAGCAGGTGATGACGCAATCCATCGGCCGGAAGCTGGGGTATGACATTCAGGTTTCCGAGAACTTCACTCTTCTGACCAACGCCGTTTCCGCCACCGTGAAGTACGCAGATCTGGCGGCTATCAACCGGATGGATGGTGTGAAAAAGGCGTTCCTGATGCCCAGCTATACCATTCCCGAGATTCACGCAACAACGGTAAGCGGTGGGATTTCTCCCAATTTGAAGTACACCGGTCCTCTTATGGGGGCAACTGGCGCCTGGAACCTAGGGTATGCGGGCCAGGGTATGAGTGTGGCCATCATCGACACCGGCCTGTGCTTTGAGAATTCTTCGTTTACCATCGAACCCAAGGATCAGAGCCTGGTTGCCTTTGACAAGGCTGCCATTGGGGACCTTCTGGCCGCCAATGTGCTGCATGCAGAGACCCTGACGGAAGGGTTGACGGCAGATCAGGTATACTACAGCAGCAAGATTCCCTATGGCTACAACTATGGCGACGGGGAGGCCAATTTTGGTTCCGATGACGAGACCATGTTTGGCCACGGCACCCATGTGGCCGGAATTGTAGCCGGCAATCTGGTGGATGAGGCCAAGGAAGAGTTCCAGATGGACTCCATGGGCATTGCCCCGGAGGCACAGCTGGTGGTGATGAAGGTCTTTGACAACAGCGGCAACTGCTATCTGGATTATCTGGTGTCCGCCATTGAAGACGCCATCATCCTGGGTGTGGATTGCGCCAACCTCTCCCTGGGCGCGTCCTGCGGCCCCGTGTACTACGAAGGGGTGACAGAGGTATATGATGCCGCTTACGCGGCCGGCATCAATGTGGTGGTCTCCGCTGGCAACGACGCTTCCACCGCGTATAACAGCTACTGGGGCGGCGATATGGTGGAATCCAGCTCTGTCTCCACCGGTACCTTGGGCATGCCGGGTACCTTTGACTCGGTGCTGACGGTAGCCAGTGCGGAAAACAGCCATGAAATTTGTTTCTGGGGGAATTCAATCAGCTGGTACAATCCTCGCTTTGATATGCGGCAGTTTTTGAGCTATACGGAGTATGAGGATGTGCCAGAGGGAATGGGATTCCGGGACAGACTGGTTTCTCAGGTGCTGCTGTTTACGGATTCTTTGGAAGAGGCCCAGGGGAAGCTGGTATTTGTCCCCTTTGAGGGCGGCAATGCCGACAGCGTAGTCTCTGCAGCGGCGGCGGCGAAGGCCGCAGGAGTCCTGCTCTATGATCCGACTCCCACGAATGGGGAAGAATATCACTATGAATTGACCCAATTTGATGTACCAGTAGCGTCGACTGACCAGAGCCAATATCAGTGGATGCTGCAACAGGACCCGGAGGGGGGCCTGCTGCGGGTGGACGATCTCTGGAATCCCTCGGCCGCTGCCGGTGAGATGTCCAGCTTCTCCTCTTGGGGCCCCACCGACGGCCTCACCCTGAAGCCTGAGATCACCGGCATTGGCGGCAATGTATTTTCTGCGTACTATGGGGATTATTTCGCGGTGGCTTCCGGCACCTCCATGTCCTCTCCGGCAGTCGCTGCCACGGCGGCGCTGGTGAAGCAGTATCTGAAAACCACAGGCATGGACGAGGACCAACTGGCACATGCAGTCAATTGCCTGCTGATGAGTACTGCGACGCCCATCCTGGATGAAGCCCACGGGGTGTATTATCCGGTCCGCCGCCAGGGCGCAGGGTTGGCTAATGCGGCGGCAGCCATTGCTTCCCAGGCGTATATTCAGGTGAAAGACACCAACAAAGCCAAGCTGGAGCTGGGCGATGATCCGGACCGCACTGGTGTCTATTCCATGACTTTCCAGGTGGTGAACTTCTCGGATACCCAAAAGACCTACACCCTGGATACCACCGTTCTGGGTCAGGTGGCCCAAGGTGGGCAGATCAAACATGGCCAGGTGACGTATCTGGTATCCAGTCATGGCAAAGAGCTGGATGCCCAGGTGGTCAGCAATGCCCCAAATGGTCAGATTACGGTACCGGCCAATGCAACTGCCGACGTCACAGTGACGGTGACCCTGTCGGAGGCTGACCGGGCGTACATCGATGAGCGGTTCCCCTATGGTTCCTACGTGGAGGGGTTTGTGCAGCTGCTGAGCGACAGCACACCCAATCTGAGCGTTCCATTCCTGGCCTTCTACGGCGACTTTGGCGAGGGCCCAGTCCTGGAAGAGGGGACCTATGACACGCTCTTGGGCGGTGAGCATGCATACACCACGGCCGACCAGTTCCACAATGCCATCTGGACGTCTGTGCCCGCTTATTCCACAGAGGAGCTGGCTGGCTTTACGCAGAAACACTATTTGGGAGACAGCAGAGGCCGGGACAATGAGAAGGTGCCGGTTGACGACCTGCCGGATCTTCCCGGCATGGGATATATGCCCTTCTACTCGGAGAATGCCGGTCTTTCTCCCAATGGCGATGGCGTCATGGACGATCTGAATTTGGGCCTGGGCCTGAAGCGGAACGCCAAGGCCATTCACTATACAGTGACCGATTTGTCCACGGGCAAGGTGCTGCTGGACCAGACCACGGAATTTGTATCGAAGACCTATTACAGCGATAGCTACAATACTGTGGTATACGGCGGAGCCTTCGCGGAAGACGCCCTGTCTCTGGATTGGCTGTATCCGATCGTGGAGCTGGACTGGGACGAGGACGGCGTGACGGATTATGCGTATTATGATACCGACAACTGCCTGCTGGAGGAGAATACCTGGGTTTCCATCCAGGCCCAGGTCATTCCGGAATATGAATCCGCAACGGCAAATGCCAACGATACGGTCACATTCACGCTGTACATTGACACATCCGCACCCCTGAGCCCGGAGAACTTCATCTTTACAGACCGCAACATCATGGCTGCCGAATTCGGAGGAGAAGAACACGACGGCATGTACCATGTGGTCACGAAGATGGATGAGTACTGGTTTATGGACTACGAAATGAGCATCAGCCTGGATTATGACGAGGAGTCCGGAAAATGGATGGGCATGATCTTCACCGGTACCTATGCGTCTAACACGCCGGCAAAGGGCGAGATGGGCATCGGGGACAGTGGTTTCTATCCCTTTAACGCAAATTCCAAGTTTATGTATTTGGGCTATGACTATGCAGGCAATGTCTCGGCCTATGAGCTCCAAGGCGGTGAATACCTCTTGGATTGGATTGATCTGAAGCCCGATACGGTGTTCCTGCGACCTGGAGATACGATGACCGTGGAAAATGTGGTGGAGCATTCCTTCGGTGTGGAAGCATCCTGGTTGCTTTCCGATGACACGGTGGCAGAGATTGTGGAATCCGACGGCAGCTCTTGCGTCATCCGCGGCCTGAAGCCAGGCGAAGCGCAGGTCAGCGCTGGTTTCAACGACTACCGGAAGGCCGTCACCGTCACAGTGATTGATCCGGATGTGGCTGGCCGCTACACCGACATTGGCAACCACTGGGCCAAGGACAGCATCGAAGCAGCCCTGACTCTGGGCTTCTTCCAGGGCACCAGCTCCACCACCTTCAGTCCTGAGAAGACACTGACCCGAGCGGAAATGGTGACCGTCCTGTACCGGATGGCGGGTACACCGGAAGCGACAGCTACGAATCCCTTCCGGGATGTGGCCCCCGACCGGTGGTATACCGACGCAGTCACTTGGGCGGCTGCCAACGGAATTGTCCTGGGGAAAACAGCCGACCGCTTTGATCCCAACGCGCCGGTGACCCGGGAGCAAATTGCCTCCATTTTGTACCGCTATGCCACCTACCTGGGCATGGATGTCTCTGCCCGGAGTGAGCTGAGCGGCTATAGTGATGCCGGCAAAATCAGCAATTACGCCAAAGAGGCCATGTCTTGGGCAGTGGCCACCGGTCTCATCCATGGAATGACCCATGCGGTTCTATCCCCCGGCGGCTCCGCCACCCGCGCCCAGGCGGCCACCTTGGCCATTCGGTTCCGGGGCCTGTAACTCCATTTCACTTAATGATATAACCATCAGGAGGGCTGCCGCACTGCGGCAGCCCTCCATAGTCTGTGCATCGACCCTGCTTCATGGATTTGCCGTGACTGGATGGATATGGGGCCTTCAAATTTCGCCGGATTTCTGCTATAATAAAACAAAAAGAGGCAAAAGCCGTCAGGGGGAATCTGTATGTCCATCGATGTATTGCAGGAGAGAATCCGCGCCCTAAAAAATCCCACCATGGTGGGGCTGGATCCGACGCCGGAGGTGGTACCTGGGTATTTGCTGGAGGAGGCCCGGCAGGAGCTGGGGGCGACGCCTGCTGCCGCCGCTGCGGCCTATGGCCGGTTCTGCCGGGAGCTGCTGGAGGGCCTGCGGGATGTGGTCCCGGCGGTTAAGGTGCAGAGCGCCTGCTTTGATGTGCTGGGCAGCGCCGGTACTGCGGCAATGCAGGAGATTCTGGCCTATGCACGGGATCTGGGCTATTATGTCCTCCTGGACAGTATGCGGGGGGATGTGACTGACATTGCCCAGCGCTGTGCCCAGGCGGTCTTTGGCACGGTGGAGGAGGCTGGGCCGGGTTATCAGCCCTATCCCTGTGACGCCATTACCGTGAATGGCTATTTGGGAGGAGACAGCATCAAGCCCTTCCTGCCGTACTGCCGGGATGGGGGAAAGAGCCTGTTCATCCTGGTCAAAACCTCCAATCGCTCTTCGGTGGAGGTGCAGGATTTGCTCTCTGGGGGCCGGCTGGTCCACACGGCCATGGCGGACCTGGTGAATCGCTGGGGGGGAGAGCTCTGGGGCAAATACGGCTATTCCCAGGTGGCCGCCGTGGTGGGCGCGCCCTATCCGGAGATTCTCAGAAGCCTGCGGGCCAAATACGACCGGATGTTCTTCCTGGTTCCCGGCTATGGCGCTCAGGGAGGCACAGCAAAAAGTGTCCAGCACGCCTTTGACCGCTTCGGCCATGGCGCCGTGGTCTGCGCTGCCCGGAGCATTCTGGGTGCGTGGAAGAAAGACGGGGGAGAGGGCCGGGACTATGTGGAAAGGGCCGTGCAGGCGGCGGAAAAAATGAAAAAGGACCTTGGAAAATATATCGTAGTAATGTGAGGAATCCTATGACGACGATTTATCTGGTGCGCCACGGGGAGGCGGAGGGCAATGCCTTCCGCCGCATCCATGGCCAATATGACAGCTTGCTGACACCCACCGGTTTTCGCCAGGTGGAGGCGTTGGCCCGGCGTTTCCGGGAAATTCCTGTGGACGCCTGTTTTTCCAGCGATCTGACCAGGACCAGTCTGACGGCCCGGGCGGTGTACGTTCCGCAGAAGTTGCCCTTGTATCGGGACCCTGCTTTTCGGGAAATTTGCCTGGGTTCCTGGGAGGATCTGACGTTTGGCTACCTGGAGCGGTTTGAACCGGAGGCCATCGCCTGCTTCCGCAAGGACCCTGTTTCCTGGCATATCCAGGATGGGGAGGACTTTGAAACCTATACCAGCCGGTTTATCCGGGGGATGAAAGCGGCCGCTTCCCGCTTCCCGGGGAAGCGCATTGCGATTTTTTGCCACAGCGCCGTACTCCGGGGGGTGCTCATGGAGCTGTTTTTCCAGCGGGATGTGAACCGGGTTCCCTACTGCGACAATACGGCAGTGTCGAAGCTGTTTTGGGATGGGAAGACGTTTACCTATGAATTCCTGAACGACAGCAGTCACCTGCCGGAGGACTTGAAGCACACCCGTCAGGATCCCGGCGAGAGCCGAAACCTGTGGTTTCAGCCGCTGGAGGGGCGGTCAACCCAGGGCCTGCCCCAGCCGCCAGAGGGAAGCGTCTCCTATCTGGCTGTGCTGGAGGATGCCCCTGTGGGTCTGGTTAGCCTGGACCGGGCCCAGGGGCAGGTGACCAGGCTGTTTCTTCAGGAAGCATGTCGGGGGAGCGGGATGGAGGAGCAGCTTCTGGGCCAGGCGGTCAGCTGCCTGCGCAAATGGGGGCATCGCACCCTGTACATCCGCAGACAGGACGCGGAACCGGGCGGTTTCCTGGACCGGTATGGGTTCCAGACAGAGGGAGAGCGCCTGAAATATCACCTGGATTCGGGTATGTATTGCTGGAACTAGCAGCAGGGCTTTTGCAGAATGTTCCGCAAAAACCCTGCTGACAAATACAGGTTTTCCCTTGCTGTCTGCGATGCAATTACCGTCTGGAACCCTGCACCTGACCGCCGATGGTGGTGCCGGTGCTCTCAGAGGGGATGCTGCTTTCGTGGTTCTCGGTGCTGCCGGTACCGTTGGGATGGCCGGTCTCCGTGTGGTTTTCTGAGGCGCCGGTGTTGTCGGTGGGGTTGTGCGGTCCGGTGGATTCGTTGCCGGTGTGCCGACTCTCCCCGGTTGCGTCGTTGATTGTGGGAAGGGTAGCTACGTTGGTGCCGTTGGTTCCATCCACGATACCGTCATTTCTCCTCGAGACATTGCCGTTGTCACAGCCAGTGAGGAGCAGAGCCGCCAGAGCCAGTGCCATGGTCAAAATCGATGCTTTTTTCACTGAAATTCCTCCTTTCCATTCTGACTGGGGTAGTATTTGCAGGTTTCAGAATTTTCATACGGAAATCTGGGGGAAATTCATAGCCGGTCAGGCTGGCAGAGATGGAAATGTTTGGCAGATTGGTTGGAACGCAGAATTTTCGGACCTGGAATGGCGTTGCCTTTGTAATTTTACCTGGGAAAAATCCGAATCCGGGTTGCTATTTCGGGCGGAACCCTGTATAATGAAAACGTTGAAAAAAAGAGAAGGAGACTGGCAATGAAGAAAGTTTCGGTCAAAAAAGGAGCCGCCTGTATGGCTTGTCTGGAGTGTGTCCGGGCTTGTTCAGAGGCCTTCTACAAGGAATTCCATCAGGATAAGGCCTGTATCCAAATTGTGGAAAAGAACGGAGCCCCGAAGCCTCTGACCTGCATCCAGTGTGGCAAGTGCGCCAAGGCATGTGAGGCCGGCGCCATTACCCAGAATCCCAAGACGGGTGTGTACATGATCAACAAAAAGCTCTGCACCGGCTGTGGGAAGTGCGCAGAAGTCTGCCCCTTCCACGTCATGGTTTCCCCTGCTGTTTCCGGCGCCACAGCAGGCAAGTGTATCGCCTGTGGCATTTGTGTCAAGAGCTGCCCCATGGAGATCCTGGAGATTGTGGAAAAATAGTCCATAAAAAAACCTCCCGCCACAACATGGCGGGAGGTTTTTTATCCAGGGGGGATGGGCAAAAGTTTCCGACGATTTTTGGTATTTAAGTGCCCCCTTATCAGGCAGATGAGGCGTGTTTTACGGCAACGCTGAAGAGTCCATTTATGCACTGCATTGGTATCTCGCTGTAGGGGCGGACCTATGTGTCCGCCCGTGGTAGGCATTGCGCATTCGCCGAACATGGATGGGAAATGTACGATGTTTCCTCCGTGCGGACACACGGGTCCGCCCCTACGGGGAATCGGGAGGATGGGCAAAAGTTCCCGACGATTTTTGGTAGTTTAGTGCCCCCCTTGTCAGGCAGATGAGGCGTGTTTTACGGCAACGCCGAAGAGTCCATTTATGCACTGCATTGGTATCTCGCTGTAGGGGCGGACCCATGTGTCCGCCCGTGGTAGGCATTGCGCATTCGCCGAACATGGGTGGGAAACGTACCATGTTTCTACTAGATGGACTCGTGGGCTCCCCGCACAGCAAAACGGAAATGCAACATGAATTGGCCGGAGGGGTCAGCCTTTGGATGCATCCTAGACTGGATCGAGGGAATGCGGCTGCTCTGGTGGCAAATGATTTTCCCTGGATGCATCCCGCTTTTTCTAATTTTCCCTTGCTATTGGATGCGGCATCCGCTATAATAATTGGGATAATAGGCTTTTTGTGTGTTGGTTGGCATCGCGTTGCCCCACGGCCTCATTGGGATATTCGGCTGTATGGCAGCCAGGAGGGAGTATCATATATGAAGGCACTGCTCGAAAGTTTCAATGAATTCATCCGGCTGCTGCAGACCATGCAGCTGGCGGATGTGATAGACATTTTACTGGTGACCTTTTTGGTATACCATGGAATTCAGATGATTCGCACCAGCAACACGGCCCGGATTGCCAAAGCCGTGATTTTTCTGTTGCTGCTGTCCTGGGTAACGGATTTGCTGGAGATTCATGTTTTAAATTATTTGCTGGGTCGGGTTCTGGAGTTGGGGCTGATTGCTCTGGTGGTGCTGTTCCAGCCGGAGCTCCGCCGGGCGGTGGAGAAGGTGGGCGGCGCCAGCTTGAAGGAGCTGATCAGTCCCAGGGAGCGAAGCAAAGAAATCAATGACGTCATCGCCCAGACAGTCATGGCCTGCGAGGCCATGGCCCGGGAAAAAGTCGGTGCATTGATGGTATTTGAGCGGGCCAGCCGACTGGATGAGTATTTCAAAACCGGGACGCTCATTGACGGCCGGGTTTCTGAGCAGCTGATTCGGAATATCTTTTTCCCGAAAGCGTCCCTTCACGACGGCGCCATGATCATTCGGGACGGCCGGGTGACGGCGGCGGGCTGTGTCCTGCCACTGTCTGAGAACAACCACCTGAGCGCCGACTTGGGCACCCGCCACCGGGCGGGTGTGGGAGTCAGCGAGCTGACGGACGCCGTGGTGGTGATTGTCTCCGAGGAGACCGGCACCATCTCCGTGGCGGTAGGCGGTATGCTGAAGCGGCACCTGGCCCCCCAGACGCTGCAGCGCCTGCTCACCAATGAGCTGGCGCCGGCGGAGGAGGAGGGAAAGAAGAAGGTCCCTCTGCCGCACTGGTTCAAGGGAAAGGGTGGAAAGGATGAGCGCCATGAAAAGTAAGTTACCTGCTCTGCTGCTGTCACTGGTTGTGGCCATGGGACTGTGGCTCTATGTGGTCACCTCTGTCAGCCCGGAAAGTGACCAGATTTATTCCGGCATCCCGGTGGTGTTTGAGAATGAAACCTCCCTGCTGGACCGGGAGCTCATGCTGGTGTCCGGGGAGAATGCCACAGTGTCGGTGCGCCTGTATGGCAAGCGGGCCAACTTAAATCGGCTCAATGCTTCTAATATCATTGTGACGGTGGACCTGAGGGCCGTGACGGAGCCGGGAAAGTATGAGCTGGAGTATAAGGTCTCCTATCCCTCAGGCATCACCAACGTCAGCCTGGACAAGCGGGTGACGCCCACCGTCTCGGTGGAGGCGGTGCGGTTTGAAGAGAAGGATGTGCCGGTGAAGCTGGTGTTTCAGGGAAAGCAGGAGGAAGGCCTGATTCTGGACCAGGAGCAGGCGGTGCTCAGCGCGTCGACCGTCCATGTCTCCGGGGCCAAGGATGAGGTGGACCAGGTGGCAATGGCGGGCATTGTCATTGACCGCACCGGCCTGCGGGAGAATTTGGTGGGCGACTTTGTGTATACGCTTATGGACCAGAATTCCCAGCCGGTGGACGTCCCCCATGTGCAGACGGATACCGGGGAAATTCACCTGGAGTTGCCGGTGGAGCACATCAAGGAAGTTCCCCTGCGGGTGGAGTTGGTGGACGGCGGCGGCGCCCGGGCAGATATCAATGCGGTCTGCAAAATTGAACCGGAAACCATCAACATCTCCGGCTCTGAGGAGGCGCTGAAGTCCGTGACGGAGGTGCTCCTGACCAGCATCAATTTGGGCGAGGTGGATACGACCAAGGGTCTGGAGACTTCGGTGGAAATCAAGCTGCCAGACAATCTCACAGACCGTTCCGGCGTGACGGAGGCCAAGGTCACGGTGCAGCTCAGAGGCCTTATGACCAAGACCCTGACCCTGACCCGGGATCAGATTGAGCGGCTCCATGTGCCAGAGGGGATGCGGGCGGACATTTTGACCCAGATGCTGGATGTGACCTTCCGCGGTCCTGCGTCGGATCTGGAAACCTTGACGGTGGAGGATGTCATCCCCACGGTGGACTTTTCCGAGGCCAAGGCCGGCACATATACCCTGCCACTGTCCTTTACCATCAACGGAACAGACCGGGTGGGGGCATATGGCAACAAGTACAACGTGACCGTGATGCTCTCGGAAGCAAGCAGCGCCCAGACGGAGCCGGAAACGGGGGAGTGAGACCGGGATGGAACAGATCGTCACAGTCCGCGCCCTGTATGACGACGGTACGGCAGAGATTGTGTGCCGCCGGGCTTCGGCTTGCAGCGGAGACTGCGGCCACTGTGGCGGCTGTACAGATGCCCAGACGGTGCTGGCCCGGGCGAATAATCCCATAGGCGCCAAACCCGGGGACCGGGTGGTGGTGGAGTCTGCCTCCAGCCAGGTGCTGGGCGCGGCGGTGGTGGTGTATCTGCTGCCCTTGCTGCTCCTGCTGGGGGGATACGGGTTGGCCCGAGGCGTGGGCGCGGCGGCTGGATTTGCCCTGGGGCTCCTCCTGGCGGTCTGGATGGACCGGCGGCGGGCTCGGAAGGGCAGGCTCCTTTACACCGTTTCGTCTTTTGCAGAGGATCATCGGGAAGAACCATGAGGGAATCGTTGCTCCTGGCGTTGCCGGAGCAGTGGGAAAAATCGAATGAGAAGGGAACTATGACCTTGATGAAAAGTATGACCGGCTATGGCCGGGCGGTGGAGACCGCGATGGGTCGGGAATTTACCGTGGAAGTGCGGGCGGTGAACAACCGCTATCTGGACTGCACCGTGAAGTTGCCCCGGAGCCTGACTTTTGCAGAGGACAGCGTGAAGCAGCGGGTGAAGTCCGCAGTGGCACGGGGAAAGGTAGATGTGCTCGTTTCTGTGGGCGCCGCCTCCGGAGACCCGGTTCAGGTGAGCCTAAACCGGCCGGTGTTGGAGGGATACCTCCAGGCGATGCGGGCCATGGTGGAGGACTATGGCGTCCGGGACGACATCAGCGCCGCGACCCTGGCCCGGTTACCGGAGGTCTTCCTGGTGGAAAAACCCAAAGAGGACGAGGATCAGCTTCTTTCCGCGCTGCTCCAGGTGGTGGATCGGGCGCTGGCTGCCTTTGACGCCATGCGCGTGGCGGAGGGCGCTGCCATGGAGGCGGATTTGCGCAGCCGCCGGCAGACCATTTTGGAGCTGGTGGCCCAGGTGGAAGCGGGTTCGCCCCAGACCGTGGCCGACTACCGGGCGCGGCTGGAGGCCAAAATGCAGGAGGTCCTGGAGCGCACAGGGGTAGATGAGAGCCGGATTCTTCAGGAGGCGGCCATTTTCGCCGACAAGGTGGCGGTGGATGAGGAGACGGTTCGCCTCCGCAGCCATTTGGCCCAGATGGAGGCCATGCTGTCCGCCGGTGGGCCCATGGGCCGGAAGCTGGATTTTCTCCTGCAGGAGATGAATCGGGAGGCCAACACCATCGGTTCCAAATGCACGGATCTGCGGCTGGCCCAGGTGGTCGTGGAGATCAAGGCGGAGCTGGAGAAAATCCGGGAACAGATCCAGAATATGGAGTGAGGTAGCGTATGCAGCTGATCAACATCGGATTTGGGAATATGATTTCTTCTGCCCGGCTGCTGGCCATTGTGAGTCCGGATTCCGCCCCCATTAAGCGGATGATTCAGGAGGCGAAGGACCGGGGGATGCTGATTGATGCCAGCTTTGGCCGCCGGACCCGTTCCGTGGTGGTCATGGACACGGATCATGTCATTTTATCTGCCATCCAGCCGGAGGCTCTGGCGGTCCGGGCATCCGGTGGGGCAGAGGACGTCAAGGAGGAGGAACTATGAGCCAGGGAACTCTGTTGATTCTGTCCGGCCCCTCCGGGGCAGGGAAGAGTACGGTCATCCATCGGATTCTGGAGCGACATCCGGACTTCTTCTTCTCCGTGTCCGCCACCACGCGACAGCCCAGAGGGAGCGAGCGAGACGGAGTGGACTACCATTTCATTACGCCTGCCCAGTTTGAAGATATGATTGCCGGGCAATCACTTTTGGAGTATAATCACTACGCCAGCGGGGATTATTACGGTACCCCAGGGGAGCCGGTGCGCCAGGTGCTGGCCCGGGGGGGTACGGTGCTTCTGGATGTGGAGCCCAATGGGGCGTTCCAGGTCCGGGAGAAGCTGCCGGAGGCAGTGATGATCTTTCTGGCGCCCCCCAGCATGGCGGAGCTCCGCCGCCGTTTGGAGTCCCGGGGGGATACCTCGCCGGACAAGATTGAGAAGCGGCTGAAGCAGGCCCATTGGGAGCTGGCCCAGGCGCCTTCCTATTCCTATCTGCTGGTCAACGATCAGGTGGATGGATGTGTGGCCCGGTTGGAGGCCATTTTGCAGGGCGGCCCGGAGGCCGACGCCTGCCGTTATGAAAACCAAAGCGAAGTGGAAATTTTGAAGGAGGTCCTTTCTCATGCTGTATCCCCCCATGTCTGAACTCTTGAAGCACATTCCCAGCCGGTATCTTCTGGTGAACGTGGTGGCCCGCCGGGCCCGCCAGATTGCCATTGAGGCGGAGGCCAATGGCATTGCCCTGGAGGACAAACCCGTCACGCTGGCCATTCACGAGGTGGCCAGCGGCGAACTGACAGCCAGTTTGAAAGACGAATACACCAAGTGACCGGTACCGGTTTTCCCGGTGCATTCCCGGTACCGGGACGGGCGGACACATGGGTCCGCCCTGCCGGCAGGCGGCAAAGAAGATGAGGAGCGGGAGGTGCTGTCTTTGATTGCGAAGATTGCTGTCTCGGCGGCGGTTTACGCCATTGACAAGCCCTATAGCTATGTGGTGCCGCCGGGAATGACCTTGCTGCCGGGGGTGCGGGTGATGGTACCCTTTGGACGGGGAAACCGGAGCACGGAAGGGATGGTGCTGTCCCTGGAAGAGGGAGACGAGGCGGAGCTGAAATGCGTGGACCGTGCGCTGGACCCGGAGCCAGTGCTGGACGACGCCATGCTCCGCCTGGCTGCTTTTGTGCGGGAACGGTATTTCTGTACCTTTTATGCGGCCCTTCGGGCGGCCCTTCCGGTGGGGCTTTGGTATCAGGTTCAGGACACCTTTACCCTGGCCAGCGGCAAGCCCTGGGAGGGAAAGACCGTCCGGCAAGCAGATGCCCAGCGGGTGCTGGCGCTGCTGGAGGATCTGGGGGGCGCGGGGAGCTACAGCGCCCTTCGGAAGGCCTTTACCGAGGAGGAACCCCTGCAGGCGGCGTTGCGGTATCTCCTGAGGAAAAAATGGATCACAACCCAATCAGACTTCCTGCGCAGAGCCGGAGACAAAACCGAGCGCATCGCGGTACTCTCCGCTTGTGCAGAGGAAGCTATGGACTATGCCCGCCGGAAGGCCAAGTCTGCCCCCATGCAGGCGGCCCTGCTGGAGCTGCTGTGCAGCCTGGGCTCCTGTACGGTGAAGGAGCTGTGTTACTATACAGGGGCCACGGCTGCGGTGGTGCGGCGGCTGGAGAAGCTGGGGTACCTTTCGCTCCAGGACCGGCCAGTGCTCCGCTGCCGGGAGATTGTTCCGGCGAAGCAGGAGGGGCCACTGACCCTAAACGCCGCTCAGGCGGCCGCCTATGACGTCCTGGCGGGCAAACTGGAGGAGGATGGGCCGGGAGTGGCCCTGCTGTACGGCGTCACCGGCAGCGGAAAGACGGCGGTGTATTTGAAGCTCATTGCCCGGTGCCTGGAGATGGGAAAAGAGGCCCTTCTGCTGGTGCCGGAGATTGCCCTGACACCCCAGCTCCTCAGCCTTCTGGCGGCCCATTTTGGCAAGCATGTGGCGGTGCTTCACAGCAGCCTGCCTCCCGGGGAGCGGTACGACCAGTGGCGGCAGGTCCGGCAGGGACAGGCCAAGGTGGTGGTGGGTACCCGCTCCGCCGTGTTTGCACCCTGCCGGAATTTGGGTATCATAATTCTGGATGAAGAGCAGGAGCGCTCCTATCAGTCGGAGAATACCCCCCGCTACTGTGCCCGTGAGGTGGCCATCTTCCGGGGAAGCCGGGAGAAAGCGCTGGTGCTGCTGGGTTCCGCCACCCCGTCGGTGGAAACCATGTACCGGGCCAGAGCCGGCATGTACACCCTCTGCTGCCTCACAGACCGGTTCAACGGCATGGACCTGCCCCAGGTCCAGCTGGTGGACATGAAGGAGGAGATCCGGGCGGGCAATGATTCGGTGCTCAGCCGCCCGCTGCTGCAGGCCATGGAGGAGACCATGGCCCGGGGAGAGCAGACCATACTCTTCCTGAACCGCCGGGGCGCCAGCCGGATGCTCCAGTGCGTCAGCTGCGGCCAGGTGCCGGAGTGCCCCCGGTGCAGCGTGCATCTCACGTACCACAGCGCCAACCGCCGGCTGATGTGCCATTACTGCGGCTTTTCCCAGCCGGTTCCCGACCGTTGTCCCCAGTGCGGGGGGCCGCTGAAGCAGGTGGGGGCCGGAACCCAGAAGGTCCAGGCGGAGCTGGAGGCATATTTTCCCGGCATTCAGGTGGCCCGGATGGATGCGGATACGGTGAACGCAGTCAACACCCATGAGAAGATTCTGGAGCGATTCCAGCGGGAGAACCTGCCGGTGCTCCTGGGAACGCAAATGGTGGCCAAGGGGCTGAATCTGGAGCGGGTGACGCTGGTGGGGGTCCTGGACGGGGACTTGTCCCTCTATGTGGATAGCTATCGGGCGGCGGAGACCACCTTCAACGTGCTCACCCAGGTGGTTGGCCGGGCAGGCCGAGGCCAGCGTCCGGGCCGGGCCCTGATTCAGACCATGACCCCGGAGCACCGGGTGATTCTTCTCGCGTCCCGGCAGGACTATGACGGGTTTTATGACCTGGAGGTGGGCCTGCGGGAGGCCAAGGGCTGCCCCCCCTTCCGGGATCTTTATACCATTACGTTTTCCGGTCCCGATGAGGGGCAGGTGCTTCGAGGGGCCGCGCTGTTTCGGGACAGCCTCCTGAGCTGCCTGGAGACCGCCCCCTACCGGGGGCTGTCCTGCCACGTTTTGGGGCCGGCTCCTGCGGCTGTGGCGAAAATCAACTATCACTTCCGCTACCGGCTGACCCTCCGGACTCCCAAGAGCCGGGAGGTACACCGGCTGCTGGCCTATTTGCTCCGGCAATTTGCCCGGGACCGGGCCAATCGGGGTGTTTCGGCATTTGCAGAGATCAACGGATACAACTGAAAAGTGAGGATATTGGTATGGCATTGAGAAAGATTATGACGGAAAAAGAACCGGCGCTGCACAAGGTGTGCCGCCCGGTGACGGAATTCAACGGCCGGCTCCACCGGCTGCTGGACGACCTGTGCGACACCCTGGAGGATGCCGGCGGAGCGGGTTTGGCGGCTCCTCAGGTGGGCATTTTGCGCCGGGTGGCCGTGGTGGACATCGGAGAGGAAATGCTGGAGCTGGTGAATCCGGAGATCCTGGAGCAGTCCGGGACCCAGGACGGCCCGGAGGGCTGCCTCAGCGTCCCCGGCAGATGGGGTCAGGTGGAACGCCCCAACTATGTGAAGATTCGGGCGCAAGACCGGTTCGGCAATTGGTTTGAGGCGGAGGGAGAGGCGCTGATTGCCCGCTGCTTCTGCCATGAGCTGGAGCATTTGGACGGGCACTTGTACACGGAAAAGGTCTCCCGTTTTCTGACGGAAGAGGAAATTGAGCAAATGTGAGGAGGAATCCTATGCGCGTTGTATTTATGGGCACACCGGAGATTGCCGCCACCTGCCTGGAGGGACTTCTCACCGGGGGATTTGATGTGGTGGCGGTGTATACCAAGCCGGATACCCCCCAGAACCGGGGGATGAAGCTGACCCAGTCCCCGGTGAAGCAGCTGGCCCAGGCCCATGGGGTCCCGGTCTACCAGCCCGCCGGCTTCCGGGATGCGGCCAGGGTGGAGGAGCTGCGGGCTCTGAAGCCGGATGTGATTGCGGTGGTGGCCTACGGCCGGATTTTGCCTCAGGCCGTGCTGGATATTCCCTCCCGGGGCTGCATCAACATTCATGCCAGCCTGCTGCCTGCGCTGCGGGGCTCCGGCCCCGTGCAATGGGCGGTGCTTCGGGGGCTGGAAGAGACCGGGGTCACGGCCATGTATATGGCGGCGGAAATGGACGCCGGGGATATGATTGCCACCCGGCGGACGCCCATTGATCCCAATGAAAACGCCCAAAGCCTGCTGGACCGGCTGGCAAAGCTGGGGGCGGAGCTGCTGGCGGAGACCTTGACCCGTCTGGCCCAGGGGCCTGTGGCGGCCACGCCTCAGGATCACACCAAGGCCACCTTTGCGCCGATGCTCACCAAGGACCTGTGCCCCATTGACTGGTCCAGGACGCCCCGGGAGATCTGGAACCACATCCGGGGCCTGGACCCCTGGCCTGTGGCCACCATGGAGCTGCAGGGCAAGCGCTTTCGGGTTTACAAGGCGGTCCCCCTGGCGAAAACCACAAACCGGACCCCAGGCACGCCCCTGGCCGTGACCCGGACCGGCCTGGAGATGGCCTGCGGCGAGGGCGGCGTGCTGGAGATCCAGGTTTTGCAGGCCGACGGGGGCAAGCGCATGGCCGCGCCGGACTACTTCCGGGGCCATCCCTTGGCCCTGTAAGGAGGCGCTATGGCTGCAAGACAGACGGCTTTAGGCGTGCTCATTGCCTGCCGGAAGCAAGGGGCCTGGTCCGACGGTGTGATGAAGGAATATGCCCAGCGGGACCGGCTGGACCGGCGGGAGGCTGCCTTGGCCGCCCGGCTGTGCTACGGCGTACTGCAGAACCGGATGCTCCTGGACTACTACCTGAGCCAGCTGGTGCGAGGCCGGCTCCGGGACTTGCAGCCGGTGGTACTGGACATTTTGCGTTTGGGCCTGTATCAGATTTTATGTATGGATAAGATCCCGGACTCTGCCGCCGTCAATGAGGCGGTGGAGCAGGGGAAAAAATACGCCAATTCCAGGGCGGCGGGCCTCATCAACGGGGTGCTTCGCAGCGCCATCCGCCGCCGGGGCGCTCTGGAGGAGCCCCGGGATTTGGCCACCCGGTACAGCCACCCCCAGCCCCTGGTGGAGCTGCTGGCCGGGGAAATGGAGCCGGAGGACCTGGAGCGGGTGCTGGCGGCGGACAATCAAGCGCCGGAGACGGTGCTCCAGGCCAACCCTCTGGCAGGGGATCCAGGGGAGCTTCCCGCCGCCATCGAAAGCGCCGGGGGCAGCTGTGTGCCGCACCCTTGGCTGGAGCGCTGCTTCCTGATCGCCGGAGCGGGCAGTCTGGAGCGGCTGGAGGCGTACCGGCAGGGCCGGTGCTATGTCCAGGACGCAGCCTCCCGGCTGGCGGTCCGGTGCGCCGGGGTGCAGCCGGGCATGCGGGTTCTGGACAGCTGCGCGGCCCCCGGGGGCAAGAGCTTTGCCGCCGCCATGGATATGGGGGGACAGGGGCGTCTCATTTCCTGTGACATCCATCGGCACAAGCTGACCCTCATCCAACAGGGGGCGGCCCGGCTGGGCCTTTCCTGCATTGCAACCCGGCTGCAGGATGCCCGGGAGCCGGTTCCGGAGTGGGAAGACGCCATGGACCGGGTGCTGGTGGACGCGCCGTGCAGCGGCCTGGGCATCATCCGAAAGAAGCCGGACATCCGGTACAAGGACCTGGCCGGGACGGAGGCGCTTCCCCGGCTGCAGCTGGAGATTTTGAACTGCCAGGCCCGGTATGTGAAGCCCGGCGGGGCGCTCCTCTATTCCACCTGCACCATCCTGCGCCGGGAAAACCGGCAGGTGGTTCAGGTATTTTTGGAGCATCATCCGGATTTCTTCCTCATCCCGCTGGAACTGCCCGGGGGAATTCCGGAGGAGTCTGTGGGGATGGTGACGCTACTGCCGGGGAAATTTGACACAGACGGATTTTTCATCTGTAAAATGGGGAGGCGGCCATGAGAGAGGACATCAAATCCATGACCCTGGAGGAGCTCCGGGGCGCCATGGCGGCGCTGGGCCAGCCTGCCTTCCGGGCCGGGCAGATTTATACATGGCTGCACCGGGGAGCGGTCTCCTTTCAGGAGATGACCAACCTGTCCAAGGACCTGCGGCAGCAGCTGGAGGCCCGCTATGAGATCACGGCGCCCCAGGTGGTGCGCAAACAGGAGTCCCGGAAGGATGGGACGGTGAAATACCTGTGGCGCCTGGCCGATGGCAACTGTGTGGAGACGGTGCTGATGCGATACCACTATGGCAACAGCGTCTGCATCTCCTCGGAGGTGGGCTGTCCCATGGGCTGCGCCTTTTGCGCCTCCACCCTGGGAGGCTTGGTGCGCCGTCTGCGGCCGTCGGAGATGCTGGACCAGGTGCTGTTTACCCAGTTGGATTCCGGACTGCCCATTTCCCACATTGTGCTCATGGGCATTGGCGAGCCGTTGGACAATTTTGAGACGGTGCTTCGCTTCCTGGAGCTGGTGAACAGCCCCCAGGGGATGAACATCGGCATGCGTCACATCAGCCTGTCCACCTGCGGTCTGGCGCCCAAGATCCGGCTGCTGGCGGAGAAGAAGCTGCAGCTCACCCTGTCGGTTTCCCTCCACGCGCCGTCGGACGAGATCCGGAATACCATCATGCCGGTGAACCGGGCCTATCCTGTGGAGATGCTGCTGGAGGCCTGCCGGGACTATTATGCAGCCACTGGCCGTCGGATTTCCTTTGAATATGCCATGATTGACGGGGTCAACGACACCCCCGCCTGCGCCCGTCTGCTGCTGCAGCGGTTGAAGGGGCTGCCTGCCCACGTGAATCTTATCCCCCTCAACGAGGTGGCGGAGAGTCCGCTACACCCCAGCTCCCGCCAGGCGGTGCAGCAATTTCAGCGCATTTTGGAGGAAGGCGGCCTCACCGCCACGGTCCGCCGGACCCTGGGCGGGGACATTGACGCCTCCTGCGGCCAGCTGAGAAGAAAATTTGAGGCGGAGAAAACCCCTTCCCGGCGATGATTTGCAGCGTTTTCTGTGGGCAAAACCTGCCTGCTCCAAGTGATTTGGGTGAAAACTGGGAGCGCACGGGGAATTTTCCACAGCAATTGCCGTGGAAATGATTGCAATGCCGGGGAAAAACTGATACAATTTAAACAAACAACGAAGGGAGGTCCGGCCATGCAGGCATGGGGACTGACAGATCCCGGCTGTGTCCGGGTCCAGAACCAAGATGCATTTCAGATTCGTCCATTTGGAGAAGACAGTGTGCTCTGCGCCGTCTGCGACGGTATGGGCGGGGCCAAGTCTGGCAATGTGGCCAGCTCCCTTGCCCTGGATGTGTTTATCCAGGAGGTAGATCGTCTCCGCAAGCCGGGCATGACCCAGGAGCAGGCGGGGCAGATGTTCCGCGACGCGGTGGGCCTGGCCAACGCCACGGTCTATGACCAGTCCCGGCAGTTCGAGGAGTTTGAAGGAATGGGCACCACCCTGGTGGCGGCCTATGTGGAGCAGCAGATGGCGGTGATTGCCAATGTGGGCGACAGCCGGTGCTATTTCCTCAACCGGGAGGGGGTCCGGTGCCTCACCACCGATCACTCACTGGTGCAGCTCATGGTCCAGCGGGGGGAGCTCTCCCGGGAACAGGCGAAGAACTACCCGGGGAAAAACCTGATCACCCGGGCCATTGGCACCGAGTCCGGGGTGGAGTGCGACCTCTTTTATCAGCCGGTGCAGAAGGGGGACTGTCTCCTGCTGTGCAGCGACGGCCTGTCCAACCTGCTGGATGATCAGGAAATTCTCTTTGAGGTGGTCCACGGAGTGAACAAGCAGCTGTGCTGCCAGCGTCTGCTGGGGATCTGCCGGGAGCGGGGTGCGCCGGACAATGTGACCAGCGTCCTGATTGTGATTTGAGATTACAAAGAGACACGGAACAAGAAAGGAGTTCTCTTTTATGGATAAATACATAGGCCGCCTCCTGGATAACCGGTATGAGATTCTGGATGTCATCGGTACCGGCGGTATGGCCGTGGTGTATCGGGCCAGGTGTCACCGGCTGAACCGGTTGGTTGCCATTAAGATTTTGAAGGAGGAATACTCACAGGATGAGGAATTCCGCCGCCGGTTCCATGCCGAGTCCCAGGCCGTGGCCATGCTGAACCATCCCAACATTGTGAATGTATACGATGTGTCCACCAATGGCGATGCGGACTACATTGTGATGGAGCTGGTAGACGGCATCACCCTGAAGCAGTATATGGAACGGCGGGGCGGGTACCTCAACTGGAAGGAATCCCTCCACTTTGCCATGCAGATTGCCAAGGCGTTGGAGCATGCCCACAACCAGGGCATTGTCCACCGGGACATTAAGCCCCACAATGTGATGATCCTGAAAAACGGCTCGGCCAAAGTGACGGATTTTGGCATTGCCCGGATCATGTCCTCCCAAAGCACCCTCACCAAGGAGGCCTTGGGCTCGGTGCACTACATCTCCCCGGAGCAGGCCAAGGGCGGAAGGGTGGACAACCGGTCGGACCTCTACTCCCTGGGGGTTGTGATGTATGAAATGCTCACCGGCCGGCCGCCTTATGACGGGGAGTCTCCGGTGGCGGTGGCTCTGAAGCACATCAACGGCGGCGCAGCCATGCCCAGCACCATCAACCCCAACATCCCCGGCGGTCTGGAACAGATCATCATGCACGCCATGGAGGTGGATCCGGCCCGGCGCTATGCCTCTGCCACGGAGATGTTGTATGACATGGAGGAGTTCCGGAAGAACCCCAACACCCTCTTCTATTTTGACGAGGCGGTGCAGACCAGAGTGGCCGCCCCGGTGGGAGCCGCCTCGGCCCAACAGCCCCGCCGCCAAGCGCCCCGCTCTGCCGCAGAGCGGGTGGCAGGCCCCCGGCAGGACATGCGGCCCCGGCAGGAGCCGCCCAGAACCAGGGAGCCGGAGCGCAAGTATCCGGAGCCAGAGCGGCCCCGCACCTACGAAGAGCCAGAGGAGGAAGCGCCCGCCCGCCGGAACAAGGGGCTGTTTGTGGCCATCGGCGTGGGCGCCGTAGCGGTGGTAGTTGCGCTGGTGGTGCTGGTGGTCCTGGTTACCAAGGGTAGCGGCACGGCCATGGTGGAGGTTCCCAGTTTTGTGGGCCAGGTCTTTAAGGAGATTGACCCGGAGAAATATCCCAAGCTGCGCCTGATTGACGGCGACTATCTCTACAGCAATGAGTATGAAGCCGGAGAGGTCATCTCCCAAGATCCCGTGGCCCGGACCCAGGTGGCAGAAGGCTCCACGGTGAAACTGATCATCAGCAACGGTCCCCAGACCGGGCAGATGGGAGATCTGGTGAACCGGACCAAGGAGAAGGCCCAGGAGTATCTCAATGGGTTGAAAGATCTGAAGCTGTCTGTGGTCCTGGAGGAGGAGTTCAGCAGCGACGTTGCCGCCGGCCGGGTGACCCGGACCGATCCCGAGGCAGACGAGATCCTTACGGTGGGCCAGACGGTGACGCTGTGGATCAGCAAGGGTCCGCAGACGGCGTCCATGGACGACCTCACCGGCCAGCCCCAGACCAATGCAGAGGCGCTGCTCCGGAACCTGACCGGTATGAATCTGAACATCCAGGTGGTGGAGGAAGCCAGCGAGACGGTGGAAGAGGGTAAGGTCATCCGCACGGAGCCCCGAAAAGGTGCGACCCTGACGGCGGGCCAAACGGTGACCCTCTATGTGAGCACCGGAAGCGATGTGGTGATGACCACCGTACCTGAGGTGCTGGGCCTGGATATCAGCAAGGCGGTGTCCCTGCTGACCGGGAAGAATTTGAAGTATGACTACGACCTGGTGGAGAGCGACAAGCCCAAGGACCAGGTGATTGAGCAGGATCCGGACAAGGGCACGGAGGTGCCGGAGGGTACCATGGTCAAGCTGAAGGTCTCCAAGGGACCTGCAGAGACCACCGCGCCTCCCACAGAGCCGGAGCCTCAGGTGGTCTCCAAGACGGTCACCCTGGTGCTGCCCGCCGACATTGCCGTGCGGTATCAGCTCCAGATTTACAAGGGCAACAGCCCCTGCACCGAGGCGCTCTCGGTGGAACCCGGTACCACAGAGGTGCCGACGAGCCTGGAGGGCAAGGGGACGGAGTATTTTGACGTGTATGTCAACGGAAAGTTTGTAGACAGCTTCAAGGTGGATTTCTCTGCCGCCAGCGGAGAGAAAATCACCCTGCGCTTTACGGTGGATGGATGATTGGAAGAATTGTGAAGTCCCTCAGCGGATTTTATGAGGTGCAGACCGAGGCGGGGATGGTGACCTGCCGGGCCCGGGGCCACTTCCGGAAGGAGGGCCTCGCCCCCCTCACGGGGGACCTGGCAGAGATCTCCCGCACCGGCAGCCGGGGCATGGTGGAGCGGATTCTGCCCAGGAAGAACCATTTCCTGCGGCCGGCTGTGGCCAATCTGGACGCCCTGGTGATCTTTGCCGCCAACGTGAATCCGGTGACAGAGCCCTTCCTCATTGACCGGGTGGCGGCCATTGCCGGCAGCCAGGAGGTGCCTGTGATCATCTGTCTCAACAAGACGGATCTGGACCCGGCGGAGGATCTGGGCCGGATCTATGAGCGGGCGGGCTTCCCGGTGATCCGGACCAGCGCAGAGACCGGCGCTGGGGTGGAGAATCTGCGGGCGGCCCTGACCGGGAAGCTCACTGCGTTTACGGGCAACTCCGGGGTGGGGAAGAGCAGCGTGCTGAACCGGTTGTCGCCGGGCCTGGGCCTCCAGACCGGTACAGTCTCAGAAAAACTGGGACGGGGTCGGCACACCACCCGGCATGTAGAGCTCTACGCCCTGGATGAAGATACCTATGTAGCAGACACCCCCGGATTTTCCTCCTTCGACACGGACCAGATGGAGCTGATTTTGAAGGAGAATCTCCAATATGCGTTTCCGGATTTTGCCCCCTATCTGGGCCGCTGCCGGTTTCACGACTGCGCCCATCTGAAGGAGCCGGAATGCGCCGTCACCCAAGCGCTGAAGGATGGCGCGCTCCAGCCCAGCCGCTACAGCAGCTATGTCCGGCTGTATGAGAAGGCCAAGGAGATCAAAGAGTGGGAGCGCAACTGAATACAAATTCATGCAGAGAGACCAGCCACGAAAGTGGCTGGTCTCTAAGTTTTGCAGTCAGGTGCTGTGGTAAGCGAAATATTGTGCAGTTCTTTTTCATTTTCGGCGAATTTGCAATGCCTGCCACGGGCGGACACATGGGTCCGCCCCTACGATGAGATACCAACGCAGTGCATAAATGGATTCTTCAGTGTTGCCGTAAAACACACCACTTTTCTGCCTGAAAGGGGCGAAAAAATACAAAAAATTGTCGGATCATTTCTGACCATCCTCCCCATTTCCCGTAGGGGCGGACCTATGTGTCCGCCCGGCGGAAACATCATTCGTTTCCCACCCATGTTCGGCGAATTCGTAATACCCACCATGGGTAAACACACAGATCCGTCCCCGCAGCAAAAGGGGGAAACGGAGCGCCCAGCCATTTTTCACAATGACTGGGCGCTGTTTAGATGATTTACAGATGCAGGACCCGATCTCGGATTTCCTGGGTTCGGCCCTGGTTCCAATATTGGGTGCCGATATAACCGCAGGTGCGGCGGGCCACGTTCATTTTGCTCTGGTCCCGGTTGCCGCACTGGGGGCAGGTCCAGACCAGCTTGCCGTCGGGATCCTCCTGGATTTCGATTTCTCCGTCATAGCCGCAGACCTGGCAGTAGTCAGACTTGGTGTTCAGCTCGGCGTACATGATGTTGTCGTAAATGAACTGCATGACCTCCAGCACGGCGTCGATGTTGCTCTGCATGTTGGGGACTTCCACATAGCTGATGGCGCCGCCGGGGCTGAGGCGCTGGAACTGGGCCTCGAAGGACAGCTTGGTGAAGGCATCGATGGGCTCGGACACGTGGACGTGGTAGGAGTTGGTGATGTAGCTCTTGTCAGTGATGCCGGGAATTTTGCCAAAACGCTGCTGCAGGCACTTGGCAAACTTGTAGGTGGTGGACTCCAGGGGGGTGCCATAGAGGCTGAAGTCGATGTTGTGCTCTTTCTTCCACTTGGCGCAGGCGTTGTTCATGTGCTGCATGACCTGGAGAGCGAAGGGGGTGGCCTCTGCATCGGTGTGGGAATGGCCGGTCATGTATTTGACGCATTCATACAGCCCGGCATAGCCCAGGGAGATGGTGGAGTAGCCGCCATAGAGAAGCCGGTCGATGGGCTCGCCCTTCTGGAGCCGGGCCAGGGCGCCATATTGCCACAAAATGGGGGCCGCGTCGGAGAGGGTGCCCTTGAGCCGGTTGTGGCGGCACATCAGGGCCTGGTGGCACAGCTCCAGGCGCTCGTTGAAGATGTTCCAGAATTTCTCCTGGTCCTTCCCGGAGGTCAGGGCCACGTCCACCAGATTGATGGTGACGACACCCTGGTTGAACCGGCCGTAGTACTTGGGCTTTCCATTTTCGTCCACATAGGGCGTGAGGAAGGAGCGGCAGCCCATGCAGGTGTAGCAGTGGCCCTCGCCATTTTTGTCAATTTTCAGCTCCAGCATTTTCTTTTCAGAGATATAGTCAGGAACCATGCGCTTTGCGGTGCACTGGGCGGCCAGACGGGTCAGGTACCAGTAGGGGGCGCCTTCCCGGACGTTGTCCTCCTCCAGGACGTAGATGAGCTTGGGGAAGGCGGGGGTGATCCAAACGCCGGATTCATTCTTCACGCCTTCGCACCGCTGCAGGAGCATTTCCTCGATGATGACGGCCAGATCCTTCTTTTCCTGCTCATTTTTGGTCTCGTTCAGATACATGAACACGGTGATGAAGGGGGCCTGTCCGTTGGTGGTCATGAGGGTGACCACCTGGTATTGGATGGTCTGGACGCCTCTGCGGATTTCCTCCCGCAGCCGCTCCTCCACCACCCGGGAGACGGTCTCTGGAGTAGGCGTCACGTGGAATTCCTGCAGCTCCCGCTCCACGGCAACCCGGATTTTCTCCCGGCTCACCTGGACAAAGGGGGCCAGGTGGGTGAGGGAGATGGACTGCCCGCCATACTGGTTGGAGGCCACCTGCGCGATGATCTGGGTGGCAATGTTGCAGGCGGTGGAGAAGGAGTGGGGTTTTTCGATCATGGTGCCGGAGATGACGGTGCCGTTTTGAAGCATGTCTTCCAGGTTCACCAGGTCGCAATTGTGCATGTGCTGGGCATAATAATCCGAGTCGTGGAAGTGAATGATGCCCGCCTCGTGGGCTTCCACCACTTCCTTGGGCAGCAGGATCCGCCGGGTGATGTCTTTGGAGACCTCGCCGGCCATGTAGTCCCGCTGGACGGCGTTGACGGTGGGGTTTTTGTTGGCATTTTCCTGCTTGACTTCCTCGTTGTTGCTTTCAATGAGAGAGAGAATCCGGTCGTCGGTGGTGTTGGACCTCCGGATGAGGCTCCGGGTGTAGCGGTAGGTGATGTACTGCTTGGCCACCTCAAAGGCGCCGTGGGCCATAATGGCCTTTTCCACCAGATCCTGAATCTCCTCCACGGCAGGGCTGCGGCCCATCTCCTGGCAGCTGAGGGCGACGCTCTCTGCGATGCGGTGGATCTGGGTGGCGGTCATTTGAAACTGCTCTGCCACGGCGGCGTTGGCCCGGGTGATGGCGGACTCAATTTTGGAAAGGTCAAAGACGGCCTCGGCGCCGTTGCGTTTGATGATCTTCATGGGGAATTCTCCTCTCTTGTTGTACCTTCGGGGGCAGTCCCCGTATGTTCTGCCGGGCCGGACCCGGCGTCTGTATGTGGTGTGACGGCTCTTATTATACTACATCTTGTGTTTTTTGCAACCCCAAAAACACAAAATTTGGGATTGGAGATTTTGTGGAACTTTTTGTGCGGGTTTTTGCGCAGCAGTGTTCCAGACCAAGGGGAGGAAAAGCTTTGGAAAAGTGGGAGGTTTTAGGAAATGGGGTTTGAATTTCAGGGGGCATTCCAGTATAATGACGGCGGACGCAGGTTGCGTCCCAAACGCTGGAACAGAACTTTTTAAGCGAAGGAGCCTGGAATATGACGCAGAGCTTTGGCAGTTTGCCCGGTGGGGAGACCGCCCGTTTGTATACCATATGTGGGGGCGGCATCACCGCCGGGATCTCGGATTTTGGGGCAACCCTGGTGCGCCTGCTGGTGCCGGACCGCAATGGCCGTGCGGGTGACGTGGCCCTGGGGTTTGACACCGCCGGGGACTATCTGAAATACGGGGGGTGTCTGGGGGCCACAGTGGGCCGGAATGCCAACCGGGTGGGCGGCTCCTGCCTGAAGGTGGGGGAGAAGACGGTCCGCCTGACGCCCAATGAGGGACCCAACAACCTCCACAGCGGCCCGGAGTACTGGTACCACCGGATGTGGATGGTGGACCGGCTCACGGAAAGCGCCATCACCCTGGCGCTGGAGACGCCGGATGGAGACCAGGGCTTCCCCGGCGCGGGACGGGTGGAAGTGACCTATGCGCTGACCGGAGGCGCTCTGCGCATCACCTATCGGGGGATCTTTGACCAGGACACCTTGTTGAACATGACCAATCACACCTATTTCAATCTGGCAGGGGAGGACCGGCCGGAGGCCGCCATGGAGCAGACGCTGCAGATTCGGGCGGAGCGCTTCACCCAGGTGGACGAGGCCTCCATTCCCACCGGGCGTCTTCTGCCTGTGGCGGGGACGGCCCTAGACTTTCGCAGGCCCAAGGCCCTGAAGCAGGACCAGGAGGACAGCCTGCTGGCGCCCCAGGGGGGCATTGACCACAACTTTGTCCTGGATCCCGGGGAAGGCCCTGCAGCCCGGCTGGTGAGCCGGGAGACGGGCCGGATTCTTTCGGTGTACACCGACTGCCCTGGCATCCAGGTCTACACCGCAAACTTCCTGGAGGCCCGGGGCAAGGGCGGCCGGGTCTATGGCAGGCGCAGCGGGGTTTGCCTGGAGACCCAGTTCTACCCCGACAGCCCCAACCATCCCCAGTGGCCCAGCCCTCTGGTTCGGGCCGGAGAGGAAAAGACGTCGGTGACGGAGCTGGTCTTCGGCCTTTGCTGACGGTCTTCCCGGGAAACGGGTTTGTTTCCGTGGTTTGCCCCGGTTTTTTGGGAATAGGCCCTTTTCCTTTTGGGAAAATTGGTATATAATCATAGAATAATAGGATGGGAGCTGCCCTCTGCGGGAATTCGGCGGCTCTGGAATGAAAACAAAGGATGGAGTCTATGGAGCAGAAAATCGAGCTGTTTCCCGGTGTGAGCCTGCGGGGCGTCACCACCGGGCGGTTTAAAAGCGCTTGCCTCAGCTGCAGCTTTCTCCGGCCTCTGCGCCGGACGGAGGCGGCAAAAAATGCCCTCCTGGCCAATGTGCTGATCCAGGGCACAGAGGACCACCCGGATTTGCAGAGCATCTCTCAGGCCTTGGACAGCCTCTACGGCGCCAGCCTGGGGCCGCTGGTGCGAAAAAATGGGGACATTCAAACCTGGGGCTTTTATCTCAGCTTCCTGGAGGACCGGTTCGCCCTAGAGGGAGACCGGGTTCTGGAGCCCATGGCGGAGCTGCTGGGAGAGGTGCTCCTCCGCCCCCGGCTGGTGGAGGGGGCCCTGGATCCCCGCTATGTGGAGCGGGAGAAGGAAAATCTCATCAGCACCATAGAGACCTCCCTCAACGACAAGCGGGTCTATGCCGAGCGGCAGATGCTGGGGGCAATGTGCCGGGAGGACAGCTTCGGGATTCCCCGGCTGGGAGATGTTGCGGATGTGGCGGCGGTCACCCCGGAGGAGCTGTACCGCCATTACCGGCAGACCCTGGGCACGTCCCAGGTGGAGCTGTTCTATGCCGGCAGCGCCTGCCTGGAGGCGGTGGCGGAGCTGCTGCGCCGGGTTCTGAGGAAGCTGCCCCGGCAGACGCTGGAGCCCCTGTCCCTGGCCCCCATGGGCCGCCGGGGAGGGGTTCAGTATCTGGAGGAGACCATGGATCTCACCCAGGGGAAGCTGTCCATGGGCTTCACCACAGGCATCACCACCCGGGATGCCGGATTTCCGGCGCTGATGGTTCTGAACGCCGTCTTTGGCGGGGGTCTTACCAGCAAGCTGTTTTTGCATGTGCGGGAGAAGCTGTCCCTGTGTTACTATGCCTCCTCCTCTGTCTATGGGGCGAAGGGCATTCTCACCGTGTCTTCCGGCATTGAAACCTGCAATTATCAGCAGGCAAAAGAGGAGATTCTCCGGCAGCTGGCCGCCTGCCAGGCCGGGGAGATCACCCAGGAGGAGCTGCAGGCAGCCCAGGAGGCCATTTGCTCCGGTCTGCGCACCATTCCGGATGCGCCGGGGCGGATGGAGGACTATGCCCTCTTCTGCCTTCTGAGCCGGTTCCCCCTGGACCGGACCGCTTACCGGGACGCCGTCCGCTCCGTCACTGTGGCAGATGCCGCCCAGGCGGCCAGGCAGGTGGAGCTGGATACCATCTTTTTCCTAAAGGGGGCTAAGGTATGAAGGAATTGCGTGATCCCCAGCTGGACGAGCGGGCGGTGACTGCCACGCTCTCCAACGGTCTTCCCGTGTGTGTGGTGCCAAAGCCGGGGTTTGCCAAAAAGTGCGCCTATTTTGTCACCAATTATGGCTCCATCGATACCAAGTTCACCTGGATGGGCCGGGAATATGATACGCCGGCGGGTGTGGCCCACTATCTGGAGCACAAGATGTTTGAGATGCCGGATCGGGACGTGATGCAGGAGTTTTCCGCCCTGGGGGCCAATCCCAACGCCTTTACCAGCTACGCCATGACGGCCTATTACTTCACCTGTACGGAGCAGTTTGAAGCCTGTCTGGAGCTGCTGCTCACCTTTGTCTCCACGCCCTACTTCACGGCGGAGTCTGTGGAGCGGGAGCGGGGCATCATCGGCCAGGAGATCCGGATGTATGAGGACAGCGCCGACAGCCGGGTCTATGAAGACCTGTTTGCCGCCATGTATCGCCATCATCCCGTCCGGGTGCCCATTGCCGGGACGGTGGAGAGCATTCAGGCCATCACGCCGGAGATTCTCCAGAGCTGCTACGACGCCTTTTACCACCCGGCCAACATGATGCTCTGCGTGGTGGGAGACGTGGACCCGGAGCAGGTGATTTCCATGGCGGAGCGGATTCTGCCCCGGGAGCGCCGCCCGCTTCCCCAGCGGGATTACGGCCCGGCGGAAGCGCCCGGTTGCACCACGCCCTGCACCCGCCGGCAGATGGATGTGGCCATGCCCACCTTCCAGCTGGGCTTCCCCTGCCCATGGCCTGGCTTCGGCCCCGCAGGCGCCCGGCAGGAGCTGGTGGGAGATTTGGCGGCGGAGGCGCTCATGGGAGAGTCCTCCCGGCTGTACCTGGAGCTGTATCAGGCGGGGCTCATCGACGCATCCTTTGCCGCCGGGTATGAGGACGTGCCTGGCATTGCCCTCCTTAGCTGCGGCGGAGACAGCCGGAACCCAGAGGCCGTCCGGGACGCCATCTGCGCCGAAGCCCGCCGCCTGGCGGCGGGGGGCGTGGAGGACGAACTGTTCCGCCGGCTGAAAAAATCGGCGCTGGGCCGGCGGGTCCGGGGTCTGGACAGCTTTGACAGTACCTGCTTCCGCCTTTGCCAGGCCCACTTTTCCGGCACGGATTTCTGGACCTTCCCGGCGGAGTACGACGCTGTGACCAAAGAAGAAGTGGAAGCATTTCTGCGGCAGACGGTGCGGGAGGACCGCTGTACCATTTCCGTGGTTCTGCCGCGGCAGCAGGAGGTATGATCATGTATACTGAAATTTCCTTTCCCGGCCTGGGGATTTCCCTGAACCCCTCCACCGGGTTCACCCTGGGCGGCCTTACCATTCGCTGGTATGGCGTGGTCATTGCCCTGGGGTTGTGCCTGGCGGTGCTGTATGCCTGCCGCCGGAGCCGCCAGTTCGGCTTTCAGGAGGATGACATCTTGGATGGGGTCCTGTGGGTGACCCCCTTCGCCATCCTCTGCGCCCGGGCCTATTATTGCGTCTTCTCCTCGGACTGGGAGAAGTATGCCGCCAATCCCATTTCCTGCCTGTATATCTGGGAGGGAGGCCTGGCCATTTACGGCGGCGTCATCGGCGCGGTGATTGGCTGTCTGGTCTACTGCCGGATCAAGAAGCTGAATGTGTTTGCCCTGCTGGACCTGGTCTGCCTGGGCTTTCTCATCGGCCAGTGCATTGGCCGGTGGGGGAATTTCTTCAACCGGGAGGCCTTCGGCGAGGAGACCGGCAGTTTCCTGCGTATGGGGTTGTACCATGTGGCCACAGGCCAAACGGTGTATGTCCACCCCACATTTCTGTATGAATCCCTGTGGAATCTGGCGGGCTTTCTGCTCCTCCACTTCCTGTCCAAGGGCCGGAAATATGACGGCCAGACTGCCCTGCAGTACATGGCCTGGTACGGCGCGGGCCGGGCGGTCATTGAGGGTCTGCGCACCGACAGCCTGTACATTCCCGGCACCGACCTGCGGGTGAGCCAGATTCTGGCGGCAGTGGGCTGCGTGGTGGCCCTGGTCATTCTGGCGGTGCAGGCTGTGCGGAAGCAGGATCCCGCCCGGCTCTTCGTGAACCGGGTGGCGGCGGAACGGGCCCTGGAGGAGCAGCCGGAGGAAGAACCGGCGGCGGAGAAAAAAAGCCTGAGGGAACGGTTCCAAACCTGGCTCAGAACATAAACTTTTTGTAAAAAAACGGCGTTATGGCACCGGACAGGCCGGAATTGTGTTATAATAAAAAAGAAACCTGAACCGGGAGGAGATTCTGCCATGAGCCATTTTGATGAATTCTGGAACCGGGCTGCCAGCGCAGCCCAGACAGCGGCCTCGGCCACCAAGCGGGCGGCCAATTCCGCGAAGCTCTCCATTGCCATTGCCGCAGAGGAGGAGAAGGTCAAATCTGCATACCAGGCCATCGGCAAGCTGTACTATCAGGACAAGATTGCAGCTGCCGCGCCGACAGGTCCAGCCTATGACGAGCAGGTCCACCGGATCGATGGGGCCCTTCAGCGCATTGGGGAGCTCCGGAGCCAGCGGGACGTGACGCCGCCGGACGAAGGCTATGGCGAGGCCAGTGACTTTGTGGATATCACCGAGTAACAAACAGCGTAGAGCAGACCTGCTGCAATGGGGCGGGAGCCGTCAGAAGGCTTGGATCGCCCCATTGCAGCAGGTTCGGCGTTTCCCCCAGGGGATGAGACGCATTTCTGTCTATGTTGTGGAGACATACGACGGTTTTTTGGCAAAATCAAACAGAATGATGCTTTCCTTTTTCTAAAACATCGTGTATAATGAACGGGAAACCCGGCCAGGATTTGCCGGGAACACAAAACGAAAGGTTGGAGCTTGATGAACGCATTTATGCCGGCAAATATTCTGATCCCCCAGGTGGATTCTATGGAGAAATGGGCAGTCATTGCCTGCGACCAGTTTACCTCTGACCCCGCTTATTGGGCCCGCGTGGCCGAAACGGTCGGGGAGGCCCCCTCGACCCTGCGCCTGATTCTGCCGGAGGCAGAGCTGGGCACTCCCCAGGAGGCCGCTCACACCGAGGAGATCAACCGGACCATGGAGGCCTATTTGGCCAGCGGCCTGTTCCGGACATATGCCAATTCCTTTGTCTACGTAGAGCGGACACTTCAGAATGGTTCCCTGCGCAAGGGCCTGGTGGGCATGGTAGACCTGGAGGCCTACGACTACAATCCCGGTTCCACGTCCCCCATCCGGGCCACCGAGCGGACGGTGACGGAGCGTATCCCCCCCCGCCAGCGGGTCCGGCGGAATGCCAGCCTGGAGCTGCCCCATATTTTGCTCCTGTGCGACGACGACCAGAAGGTCCTGCTGGAGCCCATCGGAGCGAAGAAGGAGTCTCTCACCAAGCTGTATGATTTTGACCTCATGGAAGATGGCGGCCATATCACCGGCTACCTGGTCTCCGGAGAAGAGGCGGCCGCCTTTGAAAACCGGCTGACTGCCTACACCGCAGCCTGCCCGAACAAGTATCGGGATCTGGCTGGCGCGTCCCTGGTCTTTGCCGTGGGCGATGGCAACCACTCTCTGGCTACGGCCAAGAGCTGCTACGAAGAGCTGAAGGCCCAGAACCCCGGCGTGGACCTGTCGAACCATCCCGCCCGGTATGCCCTGGTGGAGCTGGAGAACATCCACGACGAAGCCCAGCAGTTTGAGCCCATCCACCGGGTGGTGGTGGAGACGGACCCGGAGGCCCTGCTGGCCGCGCTGGAGCCCTGGTGCGCGCCGGACGGCTATCCCATCACATGGTATGCCGGGGAGAAAACCGGTACGGTGTACCTGGACCGGAGCCGCAGCCAGCTGGAAGTGGGCGCCCTGCAGCAGTTCCTGGATGAATACCTGGGGGCAAATCCCGGAAAGATTGACTACATCCACGGCGACGAGGACCTGAAGACGCTGGCTCGCCAGGACCGGGCCATCGGCTTCCTGCTCCCGGCTATGGCCAAGAGCCAGCTGTTCCGCGGCGTGGTGGCTGACGGGGTTCTGCCCCGGAAGACCTTCTCCATGGGGCACGCCCGGGAGAAGAGATACTATTTGGAAGGAAGAAAAATTAAGTGAGCCAAACCCTGCGCGAGGGCGCTTTTGCAAAAATCAATTTGACGTTGGACGTTCTGGGCAAGCGGCCTGACGGCTATCATGACCTGCAGTCTGTGATGCAGACCATCTCCATTCGGGACGATGTGGAGGTGGAGGTGGGGACCGGGCAGCCCTGGACCCTCTCCTGCGACCGGGAGGATGTGCCCCAGGACGGGACCAACCTGGCCTGGAAGGCCGCCCAGGTGTTTTGCCAGGCGGCCAAGCGGGATCCCGAGGGACTTGCCATCCGGATTGCCAAGCGCATCCCCACCCAGGCGGGCCTGGGCGGCGGCAGCGCCGACGCTGGGGCGGTTTTGCGGGCGCTGAACCGGCACTATGGCTATCCCTTCTCCGTCTATGCCCTGGCGGAAATGGGGGCGGAGGTGGGCAGCGACGTGCCCTTCTGCACCCTGGGAGGCACGGTCCTGTGTCAGGGCCGGGGCGAGCGGCTGCGGAAGCTGCCGGACCTGCCGGAAACCCTGTTTGTGGTGTGTAAGCCGGAGTTTTCCGTGTCAACCCCCGCGCTATACCGCCGCCTGGATGAGACGGCCATTGCCCAACGGCCGGACCACACGGCCATGGAGGCCGCCATTGTCCAGGGGGACATCGGCGCCATCGCCGGGCAGCTGTGCAACGTGTTTGAGCCGGTGGTCACTGCGGACCATCTGGAGCTCAACTACATCAAGTCCCTGATGAATTCCTATGGAGCCCTGGGCTTTGCCATGACCGGCTCCGGCTCGGCGGTGTATGCCATCGTGCCCTCGTTCGAGTATGGGGCAGTGCTGTGCACCATGCTGAAGGACAACTACCCCCAGGTTTTTATTGCCAAAAGTGTATAATTTTTGAGGTTACCGTCCATACTGTGAGAAATTACGGATGGACGGTGACTTTTTATGGCGCGGTTTTGGAGACGGCTGGGGATTTTGGTACTGGCAGCGGGAGCGCTCACCTGGGGGGCGGGGCTCCTCCGGGACAGCAAGGCGCTGGAGAAGAATCTGGTCCGCCTTCACGTGGTGGCCAATTCGGACTCCCAGGAGGACCAGGATCTGAAGCTCCAGGTGCGCGATGCCATTGTGCAGCAGCTGAACGGCGTGATGGAAGAGCTGGATTCTGCCCAGGCGGCCAAGGCGTTCCTGACAGAGCACCTGGGGGAACTGCAGGAGACAGCCAACCGGGTGCTGCAGGAGGCGGGTTCCCATCTGAAGGCCCAGGTGAGTCTGGCTCTGGAGGAGTTTCCCACCCGGGTGTATGATACCTTCCAGCTTCCTGCGGGGCTTTACCAGGCGCTGCGGGTCACCATCGGGGCGGGGGAAGGGCACAACTGGTGGTGCGTGGTCTTTCCCACCCTGTGTGTTCCCGCCTCTTCAGAAGGGTTTCAGGAGACGGCGGAGGCCTCCGGCCTATCCGGCCAGCTGGCCGAGACCCTCACCCGGGAGGGGGGCGGCTACGAAATTCGCTTCCAGCTTCTGGATTGGCTGGGGCAGATCAAAAACTGGCTTCATTCGTGACCATGCTCCAGATGCCCCGCCCCTGGTCAGCGACACGAATTTGCGTCAAATCGAGATGAGGTGCATCCATGCTTCAACTGATATTGGGAACCAACTGGCGGGCCAACCGGGACAAAACCCTGGATTTTCTGGCCCGGGATGTGGCAGGAAGAGCCGGAGGCCGGATTTTGCTGGTTCCGGAGCAAGCGTCCCACGACTATGAGCGCCGTCTCTGCGCCCGGGCCGGGAACCTGGCCAGCCGGTATGGGGAGGTGCTGAGCTTCACCCGCCTGGCTGGCCGTGTGTTTGCCCAAATGGGTGGCGGGGCGGAGCCCATCCTGGACGGCGGCGGGCGGATCCTGGCCATGGCGGCGGCGGTGGAACAGCTGCGGCCCCGGCTGAAGGCCTATGCCGCCGTGGGCGCCAGGCCGGAGTTTCTCTCGGCGCTGGTGACGGCGGTGGATGAATTTAAAAGCTGCTGTGTGACGTCAACAGCCCTCCAGACTGCCGCCGGGCAGGCGGAGGGCGTTTTGGCAGAAAAGCTACAGGAGCTGTCCCTCCTGCTGGAGGCCTACGACGGCGTTTGCGCCGGCTTTGGCCGGGACCCCAGAGACCGGATGACCAGGCTTCTGGAGCAGATGGAGGCCGGGACATTCGCCCGGGAGCATGTGTTTTACATAGACGGTTTTTCAGACTTTACGGCCCAGGAGATGGCCGTTCTGGCCCATCTCATTGGGGAATCCCCCTGTGTGACGGTGAGCCTGGTCTGCGACAGCCCCGGCTCTCAAACGCCGGGCATGGAGCTGGCCGGAGAGACGGCGGGGATCCTCCTGCGTTTGGCGGCGGAGGCCGGCGTTCAGGCGGAGCAGCATGTGTGCAGGGATCCCGAAGCCGAGACGCCCCTGGGACAGATGCGCCGGACCCTGCTGGCCGGGCCCCTGGAGCGGATTTCCGGGCTGGAACCATGGGCCCGGGCGGCGCGGTTGGAGTCGGTGCGGCAGGAGTGCGTGTTTGCGGCGGCGGAGCTCCGCCGCCGGGCCAGGGACGGGGTGCGGTACCGGGACATGGCATTGGTCTGCGGAGATTTTCCCCGGTATGAGCCGGTTTTGCGTCAGGTTCTGGGCCGCTACGGAATCCCCGCTTATTTTGCCGGTTCGGAAAGTATCCTCCTGAAGCCGGTTCCGGATACGGTCCTCACCGCGCTGGAGGCGGTGTCGGAGGGGTTGGACCGGGAGCCGGTGTTCCGGTACCTGAAATCTGCCCTGTCCCCCCTGGACCCGGCTGCCTGTGATCGGCTGGAAAACTATGTGATCACCTGGGGGCTTGGGGGAAAAGCCTGGGGCGAAGACTTCACCCAGCATCCCCGGGGCCTGGGCCTGCCCTGGGAGCCGGAGGATGAGGCGGCCCTGGAAGACCTGAACCGAAGCCGCAGGGCGGGGGTGCAGCCCCTGGTGAGGCTGCACCGGGCTATGGCCGGAGCCAGGAACACCCTGGGGCAGCTGGAGGCCCTACACGCCTTCCTGGAAGAGGTGGAGGCCCCCCGGCGGCTGGAGGAGCTGGCCGCCTCCTTTGAGGCGGCGGGGGACCGGCGCAGCGCCCAGGAGCAAGAGCAGCTCTGGGACATTCTGGTGGGGGCGATGGAGCAAATGGCGGTCCTTTTGGGGGAGACGGTCCGGGATCTGGACGGCTTCACCCGGCTGTTTCGCCTGCTTCTGAGCCAGTACCAGGTGGGCACCATCCCCCAGACCCTGGACAGCGTCATGGTGGGCGGCGTGGCCGCCATGCGGCGGCAGGAGGCCCGGTATCTGTATCTGTTGGGGGCTCAGGAGGGGTTCCTACCCCAGGCGGGTGCAGGCGGTATGGTCCTCACGGAGCCGGAGCGTAAAACCCTGATGGATTTGGGGTTGCCCCTCACGGCGGACCTGTACCGGCAGCTGGAGCAGGAGACGGCGGGCATTTATGCCGTGGCAGGGGGAGCGTCCCAATTTTTCTGCCTCGCCTGCGGCGCAGGCCAGCCGGCCGCCGTGTTTCGGCGCCTGGGACAGATGTTGGGTCAGGAACCGGAGCCGGAACGGCTGCCGCCGGAGGATCAGATTGCAGATGTATGGGATGCCGGAGCCCGGCTGGCAGGCCAGGATCAGGCGCCCCAGGCGGTGGAGGAGGCCTGGCGGCAGGTCCGGGCCGGAACTCGGTATACCTTGGGAGCCCTGACTCCGGAGACGGTCCGGGGGCTGTACGGGGAGCGGTTGCAGCTGTCTGCCTCCCAGGTGGAGCAGGTGGCCTCCTGCCGATTTGCCTACTTCATGCGCTATGGCCTCCGAGCCAGGGAGCGGAAGGAACTCACGGTGGATCCGGCGGAATTTGGTACATTTGTGCATTATGTTCTGGAACATACCGCCCGGGATGTGTGTGAGGCCGGGGGATTTTCTCAGGTGAGCCTGGAGCGGACACAGGCCCTGGCCATGGAGTATGCAGGCCGCTACCGGCGGGAGTATTTTGCCGGTTTGGGCCAGCGCACCAGCCGCCAGGATTATTTGCTGGACCGGAATCTCCAGGAGCTCCAGGCGGTGGTCCGGGAGCTGTGGGAGGAGATGGCCCAGTCCCAATTCCAGCCGGCGGGCTTTGAAGTCCGATTTGGACCCGGCGGGGTGATGCCGCCGGTGGAGATTCCCGGCGGAGCCATGCCGGCCCAGCTCCGGGGCTTTGTAGACCGGCTGGATCTGTATGAGCGGGAGGGGCAGACCTATGTCCGGGTGGTGGATTACAAGACCGGCCGGAAGGATTTTGACTATTGCGACGTGCTCAACGGGTTGGGATTGCAAATGCTCCTGTACCTCTTTGCGCTGGAGGATTCCGGCAGGGCGTATTTGGGGGTGAGCCCGGAGGCCGCAGGTGTTTTGTACTTTCCGGCCCGGTCCCCGGTGCTGCCGGTGGACGGGCCTGTGGAATCCCAGGAGGCCCAGCTTCTGCGGCAGAAGGAGGCCCGCCGAAGTGGGCTACTGCTGTTGGACGAGGATGTGCTGCAGGCCATGGAGGCAGACGGGGAATCCCGCTTCCTGCCGGTGAAGCGGAGTAAATCCGGAACCCTCACCGGCGACCTGGCCACGGGCCACCAGCTGGAACAGCTGAAGGGGTATGTATTTCGGCTCCTGGCCCGGCTGGTGGACGGCATCGCCGGAGGGCAGGTGGAGCCCAACCCCTACAGCCGGGGCAATCACAATGCCTGCCGCTACTGTGCATATGCAAGCGCCTGCCACCTGGACCTGTGGGGTCAAATCCGATCCTACCGGGCGGTGAGCGGGGAAGAATTTTGGGAGCAAGTGGAACAGGAGGGGAAACACCATGGCTGAGACACTGACAAAAGCGCAGAAAGCGGCAGTAGAGAACCGGGGCGGTCCCCTCCTGGTGGCCGCCGCCGCCGGATCCGGCAAGACCAAGGTGCTGGTAGACCGGCTCATGGGATACCTCTGCCAGGAGCAGGATCCGGCCAATGTGGATGAATTTTTGATCATCACCTATACCAAGGCCGCTGCGTCGGAGCTTCGGGGGAAAATCGGTGCAAAGCTTATGGAAGTGCTGGCTGCAAATCCGGGAAACCGGCATTTGCAGCGTCAGGTGCAGCGGTTGTATCTGGCAAAAATCTCCACGGTCCACGCCTTCTGCGGGGATCTGCTGCGGGAGTACGCCTTCTTCCTGGAGCTGCCCGGCGACTTCCGGGTGGCCGATGAAACCGAATGCCAGAGCCTGCGGCAGCGGGCCATGGATGGGGTGCTGGAAGCGGCCTATGAGCATATCGCCGAGAGCCCGCAGCTCCAGGCGTTTGTGGATACCCAGGGCTTTGGCCGGGACGACCGGGCAGTGCCGGAGATTGTGGCGTCCATTTACGACGCCGCCCGGTGCCATCTCCGGCCGGACGCCTGGCTGGAGCAGTGCCTGGAAAAGACGGAGGCCCAGGACGCCGGGCAGACCTCCTGGGGCCGGTATCTCATAGACCGGTTCCAGGCCTATTTGGCGGACCAGGCGGAGCTGCTCCGCCGGGCGTTGCGCTTGGCGCAGACCCAGGAGGATCTGGGGCCGAAGTATGGCCCCACCTTGCAGGAAAATCTCCGACAGCTGGAGGCGTTGGGAGCCTGCCGTACCTGGGAAGCGCTCCGGGCCCACCGGCTGGAGGGATTTGGCCGACTGAATGCGGTGCGCAAACCCAAGGACCCGGAGCTGGCAGAGCGGATCAAGGCTCTGCGCAAGTCCTGCTGGGAGGGCGTCAAGGCCCGGCAGGCCCCCTTTGCAGTGGACTCCCACACACTTTTGGGGGACTTAGAGCAGTCCCATCTGGCGCTTCAGGGGCTGGTGCAGCTGGTGCGGGAGTTTGCCAAAGCCTATGAGGGGGAAAAACGCCGCCGCCGGGTGCTGGATTTTGGAGATCTGGAGCATAAGACCCTGGAGCTGCTTCTGGGCCGGGAGGCGTCAGGTCCCACCCGGGCCGCCCGGGAGATTGGGAAACGGTTCCGGGAGGTGATGGTGGACGAATACCAGGACACCAATGAGGTCCAGGACCGGATTTTTGAAGCCTTGACCCGGGAGCGGGGCAATTGCTTCCTGGTGGGCGATGTGAAACAGTCCATTTATCGCTTCCGTCTGGCGGATCCCGGCATTTTCCTGAAAAAATACCGGGAATTTGTCCCGGCGGAGGAGGCAAATCCAGGTCAGGGACGGAAGATCCTCCTGTCGGAGAATTTCCGCTCCGGCGGGGAGATTTTGGAGGCCGCCAACCACGTCTTCCGCTGTACCATGTCCACCTCGGTGGGAGGCCTGGAATACGGGGAGGCGGAGGCGTTGCGGGAGGGCGTTCCCCATCTGCCCCTGCCCCAGTGCCCGGTGGAGTTTCACGGCATCCAGCTGACCCCAGGACCCGGGGGAGAGACGGCAGTCAAGTATGAGGCTGAGGCCCAGTTTGTGGCGGAGCGGATTGATCAGCTCCTCCGGGAGCCTGCCATGATCCGGCAGGGAGAGGCGCTGCGCCCGGTGCGGCCTGGGGATATTGTGATTTTGCTCCGCTCCCCAGGCAGCTGCGCCCGGTATTACCGGAGCGCTCTGGAGGCCCGGGGCATTCCTGCCTTGGCAGGTGCAGGCGGCAGTATGCTGGATACCGGGGAAGCGGCGGTGCTTCGCTCCTTTCTTCAGGTGCTGGACAATCCGCTCCAGGACATTCCCCTGGAGGCGGTGTTGGCCAGCCCGGTGTTCCGGTTTACTGCCGACCATTTGGGGAGAATCCGGGCCGCCTGTCCGAATGGCCCGCTGTTTGAAGCGCTGTCCCAGGCGGCGGAGGCAGGGGACAGCCAGTCCGGCGCCTTCCTGGAGCTGGTCCAATCCCTGCGCCAGGCGGCCCGGTTGGAGAGTCTGACCCGGCTTCTGGAGGAGGTGTACGCCAGGACCCATATGGAGGCGGTCTTTGCCGCCATGGCCGGGGGAGACAAGCGCCGCCGGAACCTGGAGTTTCTCTATGAGACCGCCGCTTCGTTTGAGCAGGGGGGCAGGCGGGATTTGTCTCAGTTTCTGGCGTTTCTGGATGCAGCCTCTCAACGGGGCCTCCAGCCGGAGGAGGGGGGGAGCGCACCGGATGCGGTGAGCATCCTGAGCATCCACAAGTCCAAGGGCCTGGAGTATCCGGTGGTGTTCCTCAGCAATCTCTCCGCCGCCTTCAACCGGGAGGATCTGCGGGCCAATGTGCTGGTGGACGCCCAGCTGGGCATTGGCTGCAGCGCCCTGGACCGGGAGAACCGATGCCGGTATCCCACCCTGGCCAAGCGGGCCATTGCCCAGAGAATTCAGGAGGAAAACACCTCCGAGGAGCTGCGGGTGTTGTATGTGGCCATGACCCGGGCCAAAGATATGCTGATTATGACCTACGCCTCCCGCTATCTCACAAGACGGCTGGAAACCATTGCCCAACAGGTGACTCTGGGGAGCAATCCTGCCCTGTCTCAGGAGGCGGACTGCCTGGGACACTGGGTGCTCATGGCCGCCATGGTGCGTACGGAAGCAGGGGAGCTGTTTGCCCAGGCGGGACAGCCGGAAGAGCGGGTGGTGAGCGAACATCCCTGGCGAATTCGCTTCCACCAGCGGGGGCCGGAGCAGAGCGCCCCCATCCAGGAGACACAGGTCCCTGCCGGGGAACCGGAGCAGCTGCCGGATGTGGAGCCGCTGCTGTCCTTCCGATATCCTTACCAGGCCGCGGTGGACGCCCCTTCCAAGGTGACCGCCACGCAGTTGAAAGGCCGGGAGCTGGACCGGGAGGCGGCAGAGCAAGCGGTGCAGCCTCTGTCGGCAGGCGCCCGCCGGTGGCGGCAGCCTGCCTTCCTGACCCAGCGCCCCCTGGATGGGCGGGAAATTGGCACGGCCACCCATTTGGCCATGCAGTTTCTTCGCTACGAGGCCTGCGGAAGCCGGGAGGGAGTGGAGGCAGAGCTGGCTCGTCTTCTGGCAGAGGGGTTCCTGAATGCCCGCCAGGCCCAGGCGGTGAACCGCCGGTGGATTGGAGGCTTTTTCCAGACGGAGCTGGGACAGCGGTTGCGAGAGGGCCAGGGGGTGTTGCGGGAGTTTAAATTCTCCATTTTGGAGGATGGCCAAATCTTGGAAGAGCGTCTGGCCGGTGAAGAGCTGCTGCTCCAGGGTGTGGTGGATTGCTGCCTGATGGAAGACGATGGCATCACCATCCTGGACTTTAAAACAGACCGGATCCGTCCCGGCGAGGAGGCGGCGGCCGCTGCCCGCTATGCCGGTCAGGTCCGGACCTATGGACAGGCACTGAGCCGCATTTTTGAAAAGCCGGTGAAGCGGCTGCTACTGTATTTCTTTCAGACCGGTAGGCTGCAAGAAGTTTTTTGAAGTAAAGTATGAAAAAGAAGATTGGTTTGAGTTGGCCTTGACTTTTGGGGCCTTCTATATTATAATCGAAACAAGCCGAAACACAGAGTCCCATTTCAAATGGAATGGCAGCTCACCATGCATTGGGACACAGGTGGGATTTGCCGTCCAGATATTTGCAACCCCCAAAAATAATAGGAGGCACATGTTATGAAGAAACGTATCACCTGTATGCTCCTCGCCCTGTGCATGGTCCTGGCCGCGGTTCCCGCAGCTGTGGCCGCGCCTGTGGTGGAGGACCAAATTGATGTTTCCCTGTTGGGAAAGCACCGGGCCAATGAGTCGTCGGCTCTGCATGTTGAGCTGGAACAGAAGGTACAGGAAGAGACTGTAGAACCCATGGACACCAGAAGCTATGGCTATGCGACTTATGAACCTCACACTTCCAGCCTGGACCAGTACCGGATGTATGGAGACAACATACATCTGGAATTGATTGCTCATTTGCCGCTTGGAGCTGCGGCACAACAAGATTGGAATGTTGAACTATTTGCTGGGGCTGAGCCCGGGAAGGGCGCCTCCCTTGGCATGGCCTGGGGCACGTTCAATAATGCCCAAAATGGCGATTACAGAATCTCTGTCGATATAGACGTAAACGATATAAAACTGAAACCTGGTACATACTCTGTTATGTGCTATACCAGTTATGACATCAGCGAAGACGAGATCTATGTGGTCGAAGATACAATGATTTATTTCAATGTGTATGTGACCAATAAAATGGCGCTGATGACGCGAAGCTTCTTGGCTGACAACAGCCGGCCGGGTTCTCCCGAAGTGAAGAAGATATGCATTGCTCGGGGGCAGACCCTGACTGAATATTACCTGCGTTTCGAGCCGACGAATACTACGGATAACCGGTACGCAGATTTTACCTCGTCCAATGCAGATGTGCTGGAAGTGGCTGATTTTGGAGGATTTCTGGCACTGAATGCAAAGCAGTTTGGCACTGCGACTGTAACAGTGAGCAATATTCGGAAAGGCTTTACGATTCCTGTGGAAATTTGCACAGATAATCAGGGCCATGATTACAGCAAAGAAGTTGTGGATTCCCAGCCCACTTGTACAGAAGAAGGACATACCCACATCGAATGCTCCAAGTGTGGCCATAGAAAGTCCAGCAGCTCTACGCCCGCCCTGGGCCACAGCTGGGATGCTGGCAAGATCACCAAGGAAGAGACCGAAGAGGCTTGGGGTGAGAAGCTCTACACCTGCACCCGCTGCGGTGCGACCAAGACGGCTCCCTATCATACCTGCCCCGGCGCCATCTTCACTGACATGCCGAAGGATGACAACTGGTCTCACAAGGGCATTGACTACTGTGTCAAAAATCAGCTGATGAACGGTATGGAGAACAACCGCTTCCAGCCCTTCCTCAACACCACCCGTGCCCAGCTGGTGACGGTTCTGTGGCGTATGGCTGGCTCCCCCGAGCCCGAATCCGAGACCCCCTTTGAGGATTTGAAGGCAGGCAGCTTCTATGAGAAGGCTGTGACCTGGGGCTATGAGAATGGGATTGTCAACGGTGTGACTGAGACGGCATTCTATCCCAACAGCTCTGTGACCCGGGAACAGATGGCTGCGTTCTTCTACCGTTATGCTGAGGAGATTCTGAAGGTGGACGTCTCTGCCCGGAAGGACATTACGACGTTCCCGGACTATGGCGAGACCTTTGGATATTCCAGAGATTGCCTGTCCTGGGCCTGTGCAGTGGAGCTCATCAACGGTGTCTCCAATGGCTCCGTGACTTACCTCCAGCCTAAGAGCGGGGCGACCCGTGCGCAGATTGCTACCGTTCTCATGCGCTTCTGCGAGAACATTGTCCCCGAAATCCCCGAGACTCCCGAAGTTCCGGAGGTCCCCGAAGCGTAATCCCTGCGTTTTCGCACCTGAGTGGATGCGGGATGTCCCGATCCGGGTCATGCCGTGTGCCGTGAAATGGTGCCCCCATACCGGCCAATTCCCGAGAGGGGGTTGGCCGGTTCCTGTTTTGTGAAATGCCATTAGGCGAATTAAGAAAGAATTAAGGGTCTCCTGCATTGATTCTTAATGGGATTTCCGCTATTCTATCTTCGACAGGACAGGAAAATACATGACGGGATACGTCCGAAGGAGGTTCCTATGGAAAAGTGGGTGGAGGCCTTAAGCCTGGTCTTAAAGATCTTTACCGCGTATACAGCGATCATCAGCATCTTTTTCCTGCTGCCCCGGAGAAAGATTCCCAAGGCAGCACCCCGGACCCGGTTTGCGGTGTTACTGGCGGCCCGGAATGAGGAAACGGTCATCGGCCGGACGGTGCAGCAGCTTCTGGACCAGCACTATCCCCGGGAACTGTTTGATGTGTATGTCATCCCCAACAACTGCACAGACGATACCGAAGGCGCTGCCCGGCAGGCTGGCGCACAGATTTTGCCCTGCCTGGGGCCCGTGCGAAATAAGGGAGACGCGCTGCATTACGCCTTTGCAGCCCTGCGCAACGCGGGATATGACGCTTATTGCGTGTTTGATGCGGACAATCTGGTAGATCCGGATTTTCTGGCCCGAATGAACGATGCCTTTTGCGCCGGCGCCCAGGCCGCCAAGGGAAAGCAGACGGCCATGAATCCCCACGACGCCTGGATCTCCGGATGTTACGATTTGTATTTTGAGAATTTCAATCTTTTTTACAACCGTCCCCGGGGGAACCTGGGCCTTTCTGCCAAGCTGGTGGGTACCGGGTTCGCAGTGAGCCAGGGTTTGATGGACCGGCTGGGCGGCTGGAACACGGAAACCATGGCAGAGGATGCGGAGTTTGCCGCCCAGTGCGCCATGGCGGGAGTCAAGGTTTGGTGGGTCCCAGAGGCGCTCACCTACGATGAAGAGCCGGTTACCTTCCGGCAATCTCTGGTCCAGCGCCGCCGTTGGTGCAGCGGCGTCATGTCTGTGGCGGGCTGCTATCTGCCCCGGCTGTGGCGGCGGGTGCCCTCCCGCAACTGCTTCTACTGCCTGGATTTCGCGGTGTTTCTCTCCATGCCCATAGTTCAGGTGCTGGCGCTGCTGCCCGGTCTCTGGGCGGTGGCCCAGGCGGTGATTTTGGAGAATTGGTTGGCCCTGGCCTTGAGTCTGGTGTCCTTCTGGGGCGGCATGACGCTGACGGCCTTGGCTCTGGCTCTGGCAGGCCGCAGGAAGCTGCGTCCCCTGTGGAAGTCGATTTTGCTTTACCCATTGTTCACCGCATCCTGGTACCCGTTACATATTTTGGCGGTATTCCGGAAGACCAAGGTCTGGAAGCCCATTGCCCATCGGGGCCAGACCGCCCGGCGGCTGGGGGGCTCCGTGCGCCCGTAAGCCATAGATGGCCCGGGAGAAAGGAGAACTTGCTATGACCATGGGTGAGCGGCTGCGCCAGGCCAGAGAAGAGGCCGGGCTGTCCCAGCGGCAGGTTTGCGGGGACCAGATCACCCGGAACCAGCTGTCCCAGTTGGAGCATGACCGGGTGGGCCCATCGGTGGAGACATTGCGCTACCTGGCCAGGCAGTTGGGAAAGCCGGTGTCATACTTTCTGGGTGAAATCTCTCCCAATCTCCAGATTCTGCAGGAAGTTCGGACAACCCAGGATCCGGAGCAGGCGCTTCACAGACTGGCGGGCTACCGGCCCGATGGCTCGGTGGCAGACGATTTGGTCGTGCTTTTGGAGGCGCTGCTGTGTCTGGCAGCGTCCGATCAGGCAGCCGCAGAGGGAAGGGTCCCCTATGCCCGGCGGCTGGTTGCGCAGGGCCATGAAGCGCTGAAGCGGTGTGTGTTTCCTGGGGAGGACTTGAAGCAGGGGCTGCGATTGCGGGAAGCGGAGCTGGCGGAGGAACCGGATTTTCTCCCGGCTGCTGAGGCATGGGCCAGGAGCCGGGAGCCGGTCCTGATGGCTCGACTCAGCTTGGCCCAGGACTGCCCGGCACGAGCCCTGGCGCTCTTAGAGGATCTGCCAGGCCAGCCCCTCCTCCGGGGACTGGCACTTTACCGCCTGGGCCGGTATCAAGAGGCCTTGGAGCTTTTGCGCCTGGAAGAGGCGCGGACGACGCCAGAGCAGGCGCCACAGCTCTGGCGTTTGCTGGAAGCGTGCTGCCGGGAGTCCGGCGATTACCGGGGGGCGTACGAATATGCCGCCAAGCTGCGCCCACCAGGGGAGCCCTGAGGCGCCACACAGCGGACTACACAACTGCGTTCCTTCTCTCCCGGGGCTTGCATCCCCGGGAGATTCTTTGTATAATAAACAGGTGAAATATTTGGAATGGAGACAGGGAGCTTCGGTATATGATGGTGGAGAACACTGTCACCTGGATCCCAGGCGGCTCCGATGGAATACACGCCCATGGAGGCGCTGTTTTGTTAAAACATAAGGAGGAAATGCCTATGAAACTCTTGCTTTTGAATGGAAGTCCCCACGAAAACGGCTGTACTGCCACTGCTTTGCGAGAGGTTGGCAGGACGCTGGAGGCGCTTGGCATTGAGACGGAGACCCACTGGGTGGGTAGAGAGCCGGTGCCCAGCTGCATCGCCTGCGGCGGCTGTAAAAAGACCGGAACGTGCATTTATGACGATGGCGTCAACCGAATCCTGGAGCGGTCCGAGGAGTGGGATGGACTGGTAGTGGGTTCTCCCGTGTACTATGGCTGCGCCTCTGGCCAGGTGATCAGCTTCCTGGACCGGCTCTTTTTTGCCTCTGGCGGGCGATGGGCGGGAAAAGTTGCCGCCGCAGTGGTTTCCTGCCGCCGGGGCGGCGCGTCCACAGCGTTTCAGCAGCTGAATCTATTTTTTGGCATGAACAATCTGGTTGTGGCAACCAGTCAGTATTGGAACCAGGTCCACGGCAACACTCCGCAAGAGGTGGCCCAGGATCTGGAGGGTTTGCAAACCATGCGCACCCTGGCCCGCAACCTGGCCTGGATCCTCCGCTGCCGGGAGGCTGCCGCCCTTCCTGCGCCGGAGCGGGAGCCTGTGACGCCCACCAACTTTATCCGGTGAATGGAAATATGGACAAAAAAATCGAGAGAAATCCCAGGAAACTGTGGTTTCTCTCGATTCGTATGTGAAACGTGAAAGCCTGCTATTGGAAGGAAAATACGGCAAATACGCCGGTCCCCACCAGGGTCATGATGATACCGGCAATGGCCACTCCCGTCAAAACGGCCAGGACGGTGGGCTTGAATTCCATGTCCAGGAAGCTGGCGGCCAGGGTCCCGGTCCAGGCGCCGGTGCCGGGAATGGGGATGGCTACGAACAGCATCAGAGCCAAAAACAGCCCCCTGCCGGCTTTTGCTTTGAGTTTCTCTCCGCCCCGGTGCCCTTTTACCAGGCACCACTGAAAAAAGCGACCGACCACCGGCTTGTCCGCCCCCCAGGTCAAGACCTTCCGGGCAAACAGATGAATGAAAGGCACGGGTAGCATATTCCCCAAAATGCAGATGAGGTAAGAGGGGAGCATAGGCAGGCCCAACCCCGGCGCCAAGAGAACGGCCCCCCGCAGCTCAATCATGGGGACCATAGAGACCAGAAAAACGAGCAGGTATTTTTGTAGCATCATGTGTTCCGTCCTGTAATCATTGTACGTATTGCTACCGGCCGGTGGCCAGGAAAAACAGGGCCAGCGTACCGGGGCCGGAGTGTGTCCCAATGATGGGGCAGGTATAGGCAATCGAAATGTGTTTGGTGCCGAAGCGGCGGCGGACCTCCTGGGCCACCCACTGGGCATCCTCCAGGCAGTCGCCGTGGCCGATGAAAACCGTCTGGTTCTCTGGCTGGATGGCCGTTTGTTCCATTTTGTCCACCAGGGCCTGCAGAGCGGCCCGCCGGCCTCTGGCCTTAGAGACGTTCACCAGGTGACCCTGGTCGTCTACGTGCAAGACTGGCTTGATGGAGAGCATGGAGCCAACCATTGCCGTGGCGGCGGAGATGCGGCCGCCCCGCTTCAGGAACATCAGATCATCCACGGTGAACCAATGGGCCAGGTGAAGCTTGTTCGCTTCCACCCAATCCCGGGTTTCCTCCAGGCTGGCGCCCTCTTGCCGCCGCAGGGCGGCGTGATAGGCCAGCAGCGCCTGGCCGCCGGAGGGGGCCAAGGTGTCCACAACGTAGAGCTTCCGGTCAGGGAACTGGGCGCGCAGCTCCTCAGCCGCCAGGAGGCTGTTCTGATAAGTACTGGACAGGCCGGAGGAGAAGACCAGGAGCAAGACATCCTGTCCAGCGGCCAGAATTGGCGTCAGGTATTCCACATACGCGCCCGGATTGATGGCGGAGGTGGTGGCTGTTTCACCGTTGCGCAGGCGGTGGTAGAAGGTTTTGGCATCCATTTGCCGGTAGTCGGCATGGTGCTGGTAGGAGATCCCTCCCATGGTAAATTCCATGGGAATCATGTAAATGTCCAGCTTGACCGCCAGCTCCTCCAGGAGCTCCGCAGCGGTATCTGTCACGATGGCAAAATGAGACATGGCAGCTTCTCCTCTATCATTATGTGGGAAGTTCTATATCAGTCTACCTGGAGATGAGAAAAAAGTCAAGTAAAATCCGGCTTTTCCGTTGTGCATGGTCAAAATGGGTTCTGATCTCCGAAAAAATTACCCCGGCTCCAGGAGAGCCGGGGTGGAATCGGCTTACATGCCAAATTTTGCCTTTACATAATCCCAGATGATATCGGCGGACTTGTCAATGCCAATGGAGCTGTTGAGGGCCATATCGTAGTTGCGAATGTCGCCCCAAGGATACTCCGAATAGGTGTTATAGAATGCGGCGCGGGATTTATCCTTCTTCTGAAGGGCACGTTCCGGGTTATCCATAGGCTCCTGATAATCGTCCCGGGCTCTGCGAATGCGCTCCGACAGGGGGGCGTGGATGAAGATATGTACGCTGTTGGGGAAATTTTTCAGAATGCAGTCGGCGGCCCGGCCCACAATGACACAGGGACCGTTCTCTGCCAGCTCCCGGATCACGGAGAACTGGGCATTCCTGGCCTGCTCATATACCGAGGGCACGGTAGCAGCAGCGTAGATGCTGTACAGGAAGCTGGAGGTCTGTTTCTCCTCCACCTCTTTTACAAAGTCCAGGGCAAACCCGGTTTTTTTGGCGGTCAGGGAAATGAGCTCTTTGTCGTAGTAAGCAATGCCCATCTTTTTCGCCAAGCACTCGCCGATGAGGCGGCCGCCGGAACCATGCTGCCGAGCAATGGTGATAATCACATTTTCCATATTCGTCCCTCCCGGTCTGGATTGTAAATTTTGTCTACTATGATAACTATACTGCACTTTTATCAATCCGGCAAGGTCTCCCCTGGTTTTTTTTGAGTTTTCCAGTCTCTTTTCTCTCCGGCCTCTGTGAAATGGAGGGGTAATCCAAGCAAAACCGGACAAACTATTCCGGAAGGGGGAAGGAATATGAACATGAATTCCAAGGAATACAGTGCATATGTCAAGAAAATGGGACCGAAATCGCCGATTTGGAAAGATTGCTTCAACGCCTTCTGGATTGGCGGCCTGATCTGCGTTTTGGGTCAACTGATTCAGAACGGATATGCGGCTGCCGGTTTGGACAAGACGGATGCCGGAACGGCGACTTCCATGAGTTTGGTGGTACTTTCGATTCTGCTCACAGGGTTCAGCGTATATGACAATTTGGCGAAAGTGGCCGGAGCTGGCACGCTGGTGCCCATCACTGGCTTTGCCAATTCCATTGCTGCCCCGGCCATTGAGTTTCGCAGCGAAGGAATCATCACCGGTACCTGTGTCAAGCTCTTCTCCATTGCCGGGCCGGTGCTGGTGTTTGGCATTTCTGCCAGCGCCATCTACGGGTTCATCTACTGGCTGTGCACCAGCGTTTTTTGATTCCCGGGCCGGAATTGGAAGCGGGTGCTTCGGATTGTCACAATTTGGGTCCGGGACACCAGAGCAAACAAGAACCATGGCATGCTCCGTAGGGGCGCACATGATTTACACCTTGTGAAGGGACATGGTTTACAACCATCGTCCCACGATGGCTTAGATTTTTGATAAGGGGTCGAAGCGCAGCGAGGCAACTTATTAAAAATCTAGGTCTTCCCCCGCAGCCTGGCGAGGACAATTCTCGTTTTACAATTTGTCCTTGAGCCGCGGATTTCCCTCAATCAAGTACATACGTCGGAACACATAGACACGCTTTTCCACTTCAATCCGCGCTATGCGGAACTGACGGAAAAACAAGCTAATGCACCCTTCCACGCGGGATTCCCGCACCGCGATCTCCTTCCCGCCGAATGCCTCGCTCGGGAAATATCCCTGGCCCTCCCAGTTGAAGTGCCCCGTTTCCTTTACCCGCCGGATCTGGCATTCCGGAGGATATTCCCACTGGGAGATTTTCTCCGAGTAAAGCCGGTGCTCTGGGCAGTTCCCCAGGGATTCCCATTGTCGCAAAGGAAGGAGAAAGGTAGGCCATACTCCTGAAAAATGCGAATCATAACTGGTTTTATCTCGTTAAATGTTTCGCCTTTCTGAGCTTCACAGCAGAGGTTGAACCGGGTGCAGTCGTCTATGATGTTCAGCGGATGGCAGCGCTTCCCGTTCTTCATTGCAAAGTGGCCTTTGTAATCCCCCTGCCACATCTCGTTGGGAATGCTCTTCTCGAACCGCTGGATGGGCCTGGCGGCCAGACTGGCCTCCCGAGTGATCATTCCATTGCGCTTGAGAATGTTGTTCACTGTGCGGGCACTGGGCAGCTGTGTGTGCCCCTTGTTTTCCAGAATTTTTCGAATTTTGACCGCCCCAATGGCGGGGTGCTCTCGTCGATAGTCCACAATGAGCGCTTTTGTTTCTGGCGGTGTCTTCCTGGGCTTGCTATGAGGCGCGCTGCTCTGATTTTCCAGAGCTTTCCCCGTCAAATATCGAGCCAGCCATTTGTCTCCCGTGGGGCGACTAATCCCATATTCCCGGCACAGCGCGCTCTTGCTTTTTTCCTGTGCCAGCACTCGCTCAACAAATTCTTTCCGCATTTGGTTTACAGTCCTTTCTTTCCAAGGCATCCCGGATTCCTCCCGTTTTTGCCTTCATTATACCTTCTAAACTGTAAACCATGTTGTTGCACTTTTTGTAAATGATCTTACTACACCAAACACTCACACTTGGCAACCACCTCCTTTTTCGTTGCAATACCGACCTCTCTTCCTTTTGTAGTCAGCATAGCAGGTTTTTTCATCTTCGTGAATCCATGTTTGCATTTTCTTCACCCATTAAAATATTCAGCATATTTCACAAAAGGAACTTGACTTACAGAGGGATAAATGGTAAACTTGACATAGTAGAAATTGGTAGGGAGGGGATCCCGATGGTTTAAGATGCCCAACCGCCCAGGTCGAGGCCAATTCAGTCGTCATTACATATTGAGATAACGGCATTAGGCACATTGAAGTTATTGACCACCTTTGGCAGAAGTTCAGCATGAGTAGAATCCAGCACCCACACCGACAATAAATAAGCAAATCTGTATAAAGTTACATAGCATGATTAATGAAAATTTGGGGGCGGTTAGATAATTGATATGTCCACAATTGAGCGCTTAATTGCAAAAATGTTAAATTATGAAAATAATAAAACGAATTAGAATAATTGCGTTAGTATTCGTCCTGTGCTTTGCTCTGTCTGTTTTTGCCGCCGTTTCCTATAAGGGATCTGCCTCCTTAACAGCAACTCAAAACAATGTCACTTCCTCTTCTTATGGCGGCCGCAGTGGAAAGGGATCCGTTTCTAACCATTCCGGGTCAGCTGGAGATGTTAATTTGTCGTTGCAAATCAGCGCTGGAAATGGGTGGACAACATACGAAACCGTAACCGCCTCACCCGGTTCCAGTGTGTCAACGAAGATATGGGGGGAGAATGCCAGCTTCCTGTTCCGGGTATATTTGGAATCCAGCACATATTGGGTTGTCGGCAATCCTGGCCGGATCGCTACCGGGTATGTATATACGGATGGCTAAGCGTTTTGCCGCGAATCTTCCTTAGATGCCAGAGGCAATGAATGTAGTTAAGGGCTGATTAAAATGGTATGGGCTGTCTTGAATGGCCCATACCTTTGTAGCAATATAGGGGTTTTCATATGAAACGTTCTATCCGGGTATCTTTTTGTGTATATTTCCGTACAATTAAATTGATTGTACCGTATTTGGCCATGTTTGCGGCCAGTTTCTTTACACTATTCTCCTTATATGGTTCGCAGTCTTCCCCAATTTCTTTTCTTTTAGGCAGTCTTAAACTTGGTATTCTGGGCATTGTATATTTTGCTTTCTCGTCCTATGAATTTACCTCTCAAATTCGGCGCATAGGTGGCCGGGAATGCATTGCCGTAGTGAAAGGCGCTGAGCGGAATTTAATTTTTTCTGAGATCCTGATTTTAGCGATTCCATTAATATGCTGGGCAATGTTGATTTGGGGCTGGCAGATCGCTTCTTGTGTGGGCAGCTGCGGGGATTATCCACGATATGCCGTTCACTCCCTTCTTTCCGTATTACTATATTGTATTATGCCCAGCGTAATCAGCATTCTCCTTGGCGCCTGCCTGGCCTCCCGCGGGCGTCCGACAGCTTATGGCTGTATCGCCCTGGCAAGTATCCTTTTCAGTTCGGTTTTTCTTCAAATTCTCTCCGGCGGTGGTATTGGAACCTTTCGGTTTGTCTCCGTTCTGGATTGGTTTTCCATCTCTGTACCAAATTCAAATTGGGTGGCGGATGGTGTTTATGGAATCTCCATGGAGTTTTGCCGCTGGGTACTGGTTGCCTTTTGGAGCCTGCTTTTGTTCGCGGCCTTACTGTGGAAATACAGCGCCGCGAAAGAGCACAGACTGCGTTTCATTGCCGGCCTTGCAGGCTTACTCGCCATTGCGTGTGGGGTTCGGTTTGCGTTTCGGTCAAATGACTATGTTCTTTACAAGGATAATCGATCTAGCTCAATTGTGAACAGTGAATATCAATATCGACGTGATAGGGAGGTGCCTCCGGCGGTTCCCGCTAATTTTACTGTTGAACAGTACGAACTTGACTTATCAATTCGGCACAACCTGAAAGCGGAAGCCACATTGTACCTCTCACAATCGGATCTCTCCTTATATCAGTTCACGCTTTACCATGGATTAAATGTTCATTCTGTTGTCGACGAAATGGGGGAGCCTCTGGATTTTCAAAGAAATGGAGATTTCCTGGATGTCTCTTCCGCGAAACCAATCAAAGCCATGACAATTTCCTATTCCGGCCAAACCTGGAAGTATTTTTCAAATGAGCAAGGGATTGCTTTACCGGGATATTTCCCATATTACCCCATGGCAGGGCATCTGTGCATATGGGATAGCAACAATAATTCGGTAAAGGTAAATACGAAATTCAATGAAGCATCTTTTTCGGTTCATGTAAATACCGCCTTGAAGGTCTTTTCCAATCTGCCGGAGCAGGCCGGCAGAAATACTTTTTCCGGAACCGCTTCAACCGTCAGCTTATACGCGGGCTTACTATCCGAAGAAAATCACAATGGTGTCGTATGCCTCAGCAGCCCGGTCGATGGACGAACATTATCTTTTACGCCGGAAAAACTTGAGGAGGCTTGGGAAAAGCTTGCCAGAGATATAGGCTGTAACGAAACCATGTCAGCTTCCGGCAAAACCATCATTTTGCAGCCCTATACCATAGGGGCGGCTGGAGCAAGTAAGGAAACATTTGTACTTCTGGATGATCATATTCTGATTGCAGACCTTATGCCAAGCATAAAAGGCGCTTGCATTGCTTATTTAGAAGGAATAGTTCCTGAAGATCCTTATAAAAGTATTTTAAGGGAAAAATTTCTGCAATATTTGTACTCTCAAGATGCACCTTCCTCCCCTGGCTGTGAAAAGCCCAGCTATAGTAGCATGGCTATCTTGAAAAAGTATTCATCTGCGGGCGAAATTGCCGACATTGATGAATGGAATGAATACCTTCTTGCGCAGGAAGGTGCGTATGGAGACTTGTTTACATACCAAATGAGCGTGCTGGGGGAAGAAACCGTATTGAAGGCGATTTATCAGTATCTTACATCCCCTGACCAAGTAACACATCCGGTAGACTTTCTTTACAACTTGGGAGGTGACAGCGATGCTTGATTTAGAAAATGTTAGTATGTATTTTGGTAAAAATATAGCGTTAGACAAAATTAATTTACATCTGGAACATGGCGTATATGGTCTGCTTGGGCCAAATGGTGCAGGTAAAACTACGCTTATGCGTTGTATTGCAGGAATCCTCCGGTCCTCTAATGGAAAGATTTCCGGTGCAGATCACATAGGGTATCTACCGCAGAAGTTTGGTATGTTTAAGGAACTCACAGTTCTCGAAACAATGGAGTACTTTGCCGCATTAAAAAATATTCCACGGTCGCAGTATCGGATATGCGCGATGGAGTGTTTAGAGCAAGTTCATCTGGCAGAGCGTGCTAAAGATAAAGTGGCGTCTCTATCCGGTGGCATGGTACGCCGGTTGGGAATTGCGCAAACCCTTTTAGGATCGCCATCTCTCATTTTGGTCGACGAACCGACAGCGGGTTTGGATCCTGAAGAACGGCTGCGCTTTAAAAATTTGATTTCCAGCATCCGTAAAGACAGAACAATTCTGATTTCAACGCACATTGTGGAGGATGTTGAATCGGTCTGCGATCATATCATAATTCTGCATAAGGGACATATTCTGGTTCAGGGCACTGCTGAAGACATTCGCAAAAAGGCGGAAGGCAGGGTTTTCTCCGTTCCCGCCGCACAAAAAAGTGAGCTGAGGGAACCATATTTTCTTCTGCGGGATGAGTATGTGGGGGGCGAGGAGTCGCTTCGTATATTATCGCAGCAAGAACAGCCCTGGAAACCTACAACCCCAACTGTGGAGGATGGATATATGCTGTATATCCACGAAGAGCTATGATCAGCAGGCTGCAGCTCATTCGGATTACGCTTCGCCGTTCGCGGTTGCTGCTTTTTGTTCCGATCATCTGCATGTATGGAATGATACCGATAGTCGCAATCGTGTCGCCCCGCAATGAAGGATTGCAGAATACGATTATGGCATCCCGCGTATTGCTTCCGCCAAGCGCGCTTCTTTGGTATATGGCATATCTGCAAATGTGGATAGAGAGCGAAGGGCAGGAGGCTATGCGGGCGTGCAGCAAAGGGAAACACACCTGTGCACCGGAACTTATGCTCTTAGCCGGTTCTTTCATGCTGGCGCTTCTGCCTGGTGCGTTCATCGTATCCGCAGTATATGGCTCTGTGTTTCACGAATATCTCTATATCTGTGTGCAGATACTCTGGACTGGCGGTATGCTCTATGTTTTATCGGTACTGCTTCATTCAGTAGCCATGAGCAGTATGCTTGTTCTTTCTTATTTGCTGTTTTGTGTGTTCTTTTCAAAGGACAGCTCTATGCAAGGTTTCTGCCTTTTGAAATTGGATGTTTTGTCTGGTTGGGAATCTTTGACATCTGACAGTCTTCCATTACTGCTATTCGCTATTTTGTTGATTTCCATAGGGCATATTGGGGAACGCTTTTTCTTTCACAAGCTGCGCATACATTAAAAAGCCCAGGAAACACTGCTGAAATTCCACCACATCCAAGCTTTCAGCAGTGTTTCCGTGTTCCGTGGCCAGGCTTCCTGCGGCCCAGACAAGGGCCAACTGTCCCCACCGGCTATCCCAATCCAGTACCAGGCTCAGGGCATGGCGGACAACCGCCCTGCGCTCCGGAGACAGATCCGCCGGAAGATTTTGAAGCAGTGCAAGGGCTTCCTCCTGGGAAATGCTCAGATTCCCGAGCAAATCGCTCATGGCCTCCCGCTCTGACAGCAGGGCGTCCAGCGCCTCATTCTGGTGATCGCTGAAATGGTAGACTGTCCGCATTTCGTCTGCGGTTTTCGCAGAGATGGTGATATGTAAAATCCGCTCCGTCCAACTGTCGTCAACCTCGTCGTTGGAATCGCTGTCCGGGTGTTCTATGATTTCCTCCTCACTGGAAATCGAACACATATCCCAAAAGGTTGTTCGTATGTGATCTGATTCATGACGGATAGGGTGGCGCCTGCCTTTTGGTTTTGTCTGGACAACTCAACCATAACACAGGCCATCCCTATTTGCCACCTTTTTTCTCAATCCGGAAAAAGTGCTGCAGGCATCGTAGTCGTGCTATGGGAATGTGTGGAAACCGCTCCGCCTGGCGTCACACATCATTGTAAATCTTACCCTGGTTGGTTGTGGCGCTGGATTTTCTGCTTGACAAAAGCAAAATGGAAGGTTAGAATGAATTAACTATGATTAGAGGTGAACCTATGGGGATAGAAGCGTGGACCGGAATTTTAATCCCGTTTTTTGGCACAGTTTTGGGTGCGGCCTGTGTGTTTTTCATGAAAAACACCATGGAGGATCAGGTGCAGCGAGCTTTGACCGGGTTTGCCGCCGGGGTTATGGTGGCGGCTTCCATCTGGAGCTTGCTGCTGCCGGCCATGGAGCAGGCGGCAGAGATGGGGAAGTGGTCCTTTGTCCCAGCTGTAACGGGATTCTGGCTTGGCATTCTCTTTTTGTTGCTCCTGGATCATATCATACCCCATTTACACCGAAATTGTGCAGATGCGGAAGGTCCCAGAAGCCAGCTGCAGAAGAATACCATGATGGTGTTGGCTGTGACCCTCCACAATATCCCGGAAGGTATGGCCGTGGGCGTGGTCTATGCAGGCTATTTGGCGGAGCATGGCCAGATTTCTGCCACCGCTGCCCTGGCCCTTTCCTTGGGCATCGCCATTCAAAATTTTCCGGAGGGGGCCATCATTTCCATGCCCCTCAAGGCCGAGGGAATGGGGCGGTCCAAGGCATTTGCCAGGGGGGTACTGTCCGGGGTGGTGGAGCCGGTGGGGGCGCTGCTGACCATTTTAGCCGCAGAGCTTCTCGTCCCTGCGCTGCCATATCTGCTGAGCTTTGCCGCTGGAGCCATGCTATATGTGGTGGTGGAGGAGCTGATTCCAGAGATGTCTCAGGGCCGCCATTCCAACGTTGGAACTTTGTGCTTTGCCCTGGGGTTTGGTGTGATGATGGTGCTGGATGTGGCGCTGGGGTGAACAGTTTTTTTGAAGGAACCGTCGCTTTCTGGAAAAATACCCTTGCCATCTTGGGTTTGACGTGATATAATGGACCAGCTATGGAATGGATGTCCCACGGGACCTGAGATCGGCTTGCCGTCTGCCGGAAACGCGGCGACCGCCTTGCCGGCGGATGGAGGTTTATTGTTATGAATGTTCCGGAAATTATCATCGCAGTGTTGCTGTGTCTGGTCAGTCTGGCATTGATTGTCATTGTGACCATCCAGTCCGGCAAAGAGGCTGGCCTGTCCAGCGCTCTGTCTGGCGGCAGCAAAGACAGCTACCTGTCCAAGAACAAGACTGGCAACCGGGATAAGATGCTGGCTTCCATGACCAAGTGGATTGCCCTGGCGTTTGCGGTCCTGGCGCTGGCTCTGAATCTGGTGTAACTTCAGGCTTGGAACCCAACATATGAACATGGAGTCTGCTGTGCAGCGATGGGCCCTCCCAGCTTGCAGCAGGCTTCTTTTTTATCAAAAGGATTGGAGTGATGTGACATGTTTCGCCAGATGCGGAGAAACAAGCAGGCGCTTTCTCAGGAAGAAAGTGCAGAAATTCTAAGGAAAGGTACCTCCGGTGTGCTGTCTCTGTCTGGGGATGAGGGATACCCCTATGGGGTTCCCATCAGCTATGTATACGACGGGGAGAAGCTGTATTTCCATTGCGCCCGGGCAGGACACAAGCTGGATGCCATCCGGCGCAACGGCAAGGCCTCCTTCTGTGTCATTGCCCAGGACCAGGTGATTCCAGAGACCTATACCACCCATTACCGGAGCGTCATAGTCTTTGGAACTGTGCGGATTTTGGAAGAGGAAGAGCAGTATGCCGCCATGGAACAGCTGGCGGTCAAATACGCGCCGGACAGCAGCGCAGAGGGCCGCCAGAGGGCGATTCGGGGTGCATGGAACGCCCTTTGCGTCCTGGAGATGACCGTTGCCCACATGACAGGGAAAGAGGCCATTGAGCTGAAGGCAAGAAAGGAAAAGGACGATTAATCGCAAAACAGGGTCCAGGGGAAAATCAGAGGCGGCTCCAGGCGGAAGGTCATGGGCTTCCCGCTGACCGGATGGCAGAAGCGTAGGCAGTGAGACCACAGGGCAATGGGGCAGCCGTCGTCCAACAGGCTGTATTTCCGGTCCCCTACCAGGGGGAGGCCCCGGGCGGAAAACTGAGCCCGGATTTGGTGGGTCCTGCCGGTCTGCAGCCGGATGTGCACTTGGGACAGGCCGTTGCAGCTTCCTAAGAGACGGTAGGAGAGGATGGCCTCCTGCACGTCTTTGCCGGGGACCTCAGTTACATAAGTCTTCCGCTCGGCTTTGTCCCGCCGCAGCAGATCCCGCAGGGCGCCTTCCGGCGCCTGGGGGCAGCCGTGGAGGACTGCCAGGTATTCCTTTTCGAAGCGCTGCTCCCGGATCTGGCGGGAGAGCTGAGAAGCGGCCTCCGGGGTCCTGGCCAGGACCATGAGCCCGCTCACCACCCGGTCCAGCCGGTGCACGGTCCGCACGCAGCCCTGTGGCTCCCCCAGGGCGGCCCGTGCCAGCTCCGGCATGCCGCCGGGTTCGTCGGTGGACAGGACCCCCGCCGGCTTGACACAGACCAAAATGCTGCTGTCCTGATAGATGAATTCCATGGTGTATTCCTCGCTGTGTTTTTCCCCTATGATACCAAAAATGTACCAAAAAAGGAAGAGGCCTTTCGGCAAATTCCCCGAGAGCCAAATGATATGATGAAGCTCCCAAGTTTTGGACAAGCAGCGAGGAGGAGCGGCATGAAGCGTGCATTGGTATTGACCCTGGCGGCCCTGTTTGTGGGGTTGTGTATTCCGGCCCTGTTTTTACTGGGGCAGGGAGAACATCCGGAGGGCGTGCCCCCTACGGAGCCGGACCAGACGGCCCCGGAGGAGACGGCAGGGATTGCCCAGACCGTCCCCAGCGGAGACAGCCTGGATGGAACCCTGCTGTTGCAGGTTCTGCTGAGCGATGGGACGGTGGAGCAAAAGCCTCTGGATGACTATCTGGCTGGTGTGATCCTGGCGGAGATGCCGGCCTCCTTCGAAGAGGAGGCGCTGAAGGCGCAGGCTGTGGTCTCCCGCACCTATACCCTGCGGCAGACGGCCCGGAAGAAGCACACCGATGCAGACATTTGTACGGACCCCAGCTGCTGCCAGGGGTGGATCTCTTACGAGGACTACTGCGCCAAGACCGGGGACGATGGGCCGGATTGCGCCCAGGCAGCAGCCCAGGCAGTGAAAGCCACCGACGGGTTGGTCTTGGTATACGATGGAGCCCTCATCGACGCCACCTTTTTCTCCTGTTCCGGGGGACGCACGGAGACTGCGGTGGAGGTCTGGGGCAGTGACGTGCCCTATCTGCAGTCGGTGGAGAGCCCGGGGGAGGAGGCCCCCCACAACGAGGACACCGTTTCCTTCTCTGCGGAGGAGTTTTCCGCCCGGATTCTCTCCCAGAATCCAGGGGCGGATCTGTCCGGCTTACCAAGCAGTTGGTTTGGAGATACTTCCGTCACCGAAGGGGGCGGAGTGGAGGCCCTGGAAATTGGAGGCGTGTCCTTCAGCGGCAAGGAGTTGCGCAGCCTTTTGGGGTTGCGCTCCACGGTTTTCACCGTCAGCGTCTTGGGAGATGAGATTTTTTTCCAGACCCGGGGCTATGGTCACCGGGTGGGCATGAGCCAGTACGGCGCCCAGGCCATGGCCCAGGCGGGGAGTAGCTGTGAGGAGATTCTCCTGCACTATTACACCGGCGTGGAACTTCAAAATTATTTCTCAGCAGCCTGAGAAACCAAAGGGATCTGCTGCAAAAGGGACGAGAGAGCCTCGTTCCTCTTTTGCAGCAGATCCCTTTTAGCAATCCTCTGCCCAGGGAAAGATTTCCCGGGAAATGCTGGGAAAGGATTGCCATGGCATTCCCTCGGGCCGATGGGAGCAAGTGATGGTGTGACCTGTGACAGGGTGTGGCAGGGTGAGCCGGAAAGACCAAAGGGCGGGGGATTTGGCTTCGTCCCGGCTGCCGTATTTGTGATCTCCGACCAAGGGGAAGCCCCGACTGGCAAACTGAACCCGAATCTGGTGGCTCCGGCCGGTGTGAAGGCGGACGTGTACCAACGTCAGAGCCTCCCTGGTTTCCAAAACCCGGTAGGAGAGACTGGCGGCTTTGACGCCTTTCCGCATGCGACGGACCACAAACACTTTATTTTTCCCACTGTCCTTCCAGAGCAGATCCTCCCAGGCGCCTGCGGACGGATGGGGGCAGCCGTGCACCAGGGCCAGGTACTCCTTCTGGAGATGCCCAGCCTGCACCGCCTGAGACAGGGCCGCGGCGGCCTGCCGGGTTCGGGCGTAGACCATGACGCCGCCCACGTTGAGGTCCAGCCGGTGCACAGGGTACACTGCTGCGCCCAATTGGGCCTCCAAAAGCGAGGGCAGGGAGCCGGGCCCCGATTCTGATGAGAGACCCACAGGCTTCACACACAGTACAATTTGGGAATCCTGATACAACAGCTCCATGGAACAGCCTCCTGATGGGTTTTCCCTCAGTATACACCATTTTGAGGCCCGCGACAACCGGTTTCAAAGCGGGGGAATGCGGTCTTCCTGGTCTTGCATCTTTTGAAAAAATCGGTATAATGAGAGCCAGAATATGTGAGAGAAGCGAGGAATGGAAGAATGACCACCAAGGACTACCAAACGAGAGGCTCTTTGCGGATTTTTTTCTCCTATTTTAAGCCCCATTTGCGGCTGTTTTTCCTGGACATGTGCTGTGCGCTGCTGGTGGCGGCCATTGATTTGGCCTTCCCCCTGATCTCCCGGCAGGCCATGTACACCTGGTTGCCGGACCGGGCCTACCGGACTTTTTTCCTGGTGATGGCGGGGGTGGTGGCGGCTTATGTGCTGCGCAGTGTGCTCAACTACGTGATTTGCTACTGGGGCCACACCTTCGGCATTCGGGTGGAGGCGGATATTCGCCGGGACCTCTTTACCCATATGCAGGATCTGGGATTTGATTTTTACGACCGGAACCGGACCGGCCAGCTGATGAGCCGCCTCACCTCGGACCTGTTTGATTTGACGGAACTGGCCCATCATGGCCCCGAGGATACGGTGACCTCTTGCATCACCATTGTGGGCGCCCTGGTGGTGATGTTCACGATTCAGTGGCGGCTGGCCCTGGTGGTGGCGGTGCTGATTCCCATTTTTGCCCTGGTGGTGACCTCTCAGCGCAAGCGCATGGCGGCGGTCTCTAAGGAAGTCAAGCAGAAGGTGGGCCACATCAACACGGAGATTGAGTCCTCCCTCTCCGGCATCCGCACGGCCAAGGCCTTTGCCAACGAGTGCTGGGAGAACGACCGGTTCCGCCGGGCCAATGGGAAGTACAAGACCTCCAAACGCCAGTTCCACAAGGCCATGGCCCGGTTCAGCTCCACCATGGAGTTTTTCCTGTGCAGCCTTCAGGTGGTGGTCATTGCCTTTGGCGGCTTTTTGATTATGCGGAACCAGATGGATCTGGTGGACCTGCTGACCTTCTCCCTGTACATCGGTACCTTTGTGAGTCCCATGCGGAAGCTGGCCAATTTCTCCGAGATGTTCGCCAGCGGCTTTGCCGGCCTGTCCCGGTTCCGGGACATCATGGCCACGGAACCCAGCCAGAAGGACGCTGCGGATGCCCGGGAGCTCCAGCAGGTGCGAGGACAAATTGACGTGCAGGATGTTTCCTTCTCCTATGATGGGGACCTGGCGGTGCTCCACCATGTGGACCTCCATGTGCAGCCCGGGGAGACGGTGGCCATTGTGGGCCCCTCTGGCGGCGGCAAATCCACCCTGTGTCAGCTGATCCCCCGGTTCTACGATGTGTCTTCGGGGAGCATTTGCATCGATGGGATGGATGTGCGCCAGGTCAAGCAGCGGTCCATTCACCAGAACATCGGCATTGTTCAGCAGGACGTGTTTCTCTTTGCAGACACCATTTTTGAGAACATCCGCTACGGCAAACCCGACGCCACAGAGGAAGAGGTGTACGAAGCAGCCCGGAAGGCGGAGATTTATGACGACATTCTGGCCATGCCCGACGGTTTTGACACTTACGTGGGCGAGCGGGGAACGCTCCTGTCCGGCGGCCAGAAGCAGCGGGTGTCCATCGCCCGGATTTTCCTGAAGAACCCGCCCATTCTGATTCTGGACGAGGCTACTTCCGCCCTGGACTCCGTCACCGAGGCCAAGATCCAGCGGGCCTTTGACAACCTGTCCAGGGGCCGTACCACCCTCATCATCGCCCATCGCCTGTCCACCATCCGCGCCGCTTCCCGCATCGTCTCCATTGCAGATGGCGTGATTCAGGAGGAGGGGACCCACGCGGAGCTCCTGCAAAAGGGCGGCCTGTATGCGGATTTGTATCAGACCCAGAGCAATCTGGCCTGTTGAGGATGGACGATGGAGACAAGAGAAGCGGCCCTCCTCCGGGCTTATCTGGACAATCCCTGTCGGGTGCTCTCCGTTCCCTTTTGGAAGGCCAGGAACATGGAACTGCCCGCCGGGCTGCACGTGGTGCATGAGCAGGATTTTCGCCGGGAATCGTACCGATATGAGACAGACGAGCCCTACTTTCGCCTGTCTCATACGATGGAACATGTGAACAAGCCAAGTCTGGCGGGTTTTGCTGTGCACACGGCGACTCGGGAAGACTGGCCTGCCATGGTCTCCATCATAGCCCGTTCCTACGAGAATATGCAGATGGATTTGGACCGGTTGGCGGACTATGCCGCCTCGCCGGTGTACCATCCGGCATTGTGGATTTTGGTCCGGGATGGAAACCGGGACGATTGGGCCGGGTGCGGCATCGCGGAGTTGGACCGGCAGATTGGGGAGCTGGCTCTGGAATGGATTCAGGTTCTGCCGGAATACCGGCGGCGTGGCGTCGGGCAGCTGATTGTCCGGGAACTGCTGTACCGCATGGCTGGAATTGCCCGCTTTGCTACGGTTTCCGGCCGGGCAGACAGCGAATCCCATCCGGAAGCGCTTTACCGGAAATGCGGATTTGAAGGCCAGGACGTCTGGCACATTCTGCGGGAGTAATTTGATATGAGGCTGCCTCGCACCGTTTGGCGAGGCAGCCTCGTTTTCATAAAAAAGCCGGTTTTTCTGCCCGGTGGCCTGAATCCTTCTTCTACTGCGGTTGGTATCAAGGAAAAACGCCCATACCGCAGATGCGGAACGGGCGTATGAGAGGGTTTGGCCGGGTTGTGGGAGGCGCTATGTAAGCGGATCCTGCTGGCACTGGGCGGTGAGGGCGGAGATTTCATAGGCGGTGCGGACCTCTACGCCATCGTCGGTGGCCTTCCGGTAGAGCCTGCTTTGCAGGCGGCCGGTGAGGGAGATGGTGTCGCCGGTGGTACATTGGGAGATGTCCTGTGCAGTCCGGCCCCAGAGGATGCAGGGCAGGTAGTCCGAGCGCCGGTAGGACCGGGGCACCGCCAACATCACGTCACAGATCTCCCGGCCCAGGGGGGTCCGGCGGTAAATGGGAGCCTTGCAGATGGTCCCGTTGAGAAGGACTTGATTGCAGGGCTCCTCTTGGCTGGTCTGGACGGAGTCGGCAAAGACGAAAATCAGCAGTCGCTGCCCCACAGCGCTGTGATTGTTGAAGGAGCGGATCTGTCCCCGTACCTCGATGTACGTGCCGCCGGACAGGTCCATTTGATTGAGGGCCTCCTCCCGGGCAATCACCGGCAGGTGATCCACGGCGCCGGACAGCCGAGGAACCTCTAAAACAAAGCGGTAAAACCGGTTGCCGTGATTCTCATGGGAAAACTGGGGCAGCTCCAGAAGGGTGCCCCGGATGACGGCCTGATTGGCAGTGTGTTCCATACTTCCACCTCAAATTCCAGTTCGTATGGAATACTCTATGACAGGCCCTGGCGGGATATGCGGGCTATCTGCGGCCCTTGGCCGACCGCGTTGGCCTGGGCGGGGGAATCAGGCACTTGGGACCGGTGCCAATCAAATCCTCCCGCCCGGCCAGGACCAGGGCTTCATGGACCAGACGGTAATTTTTGGGATCCCGGTATTGAATGAGAGCCCGCTGCATGGCCTTCTCGTGGGGGCTCCGGGGGACGTACACCGGCTCCATGGTCCTGGGATCCAGACCGGTGCAGTACATCACTGTGGACAGGGTGGAGGGGGTAGGATAGAAGTCCTGAACCTGCTCCGGCATGTAGCCCATGTCCCGGACGAACTCCGCCAGCTCCACCGCCTCCCGGATGGTAGAGCCGGGGTGGGAGGACATGAGATAGGGCACCAGATATTGCTTCAAATGGTACTGCTGGTTCAGGGCAAAGTACCGGCTGGCAAACTGACGGTAGACGGCGTTTTTGGGTTTGCCCATTTTTGCCAGGACTGGGTCCGACACGTGTTCCGGGGCCACCTTCAATTGTCCGGAGACGTGGTGCTGCACCAGCTCCCGGAGGAAGGTGTCCCGCTTGTCCGCCAGGACGTAGTCAAAGCGAATGCCGCTGCGGATGAAAACCTTCTTCACCCCGGGCAGCTTCCGGAGCTTGCGCAGGAGGCTCAGGTAGTCGCTGTGATCTGCCCGAAGGTTGGGGCAGGGGGTGGGAAAGAGACATTGCCGCCCGGGGCAGGCCCCTTTGGTCAGCTGCTTGTCGCAGGCCGGGGCGCGAAAGTCTGCGGTGGGGCCGCCCACGTCGTGGATGTAGCCCTTGAAGTCTGGGTGGTGGGTCATGTTCTCCGCCTCCGCCAGGATAGAGCCGTGGCTGCGGGTCTGGATGATCCGTCCCTGGTGGAAGGTGAGGGCGCAGAAGGAGCAGGCCCCAAAGCAGCCCCGGTTGGATACCAGGCTGAACTGTACCTCCTGAATGGCGGGGACACCCCCAGCCTTCCGGTAGCTGGGGTGATAGTCCCGGCAGTAGGGGAGATCATAGACGGCGTCCATTTCCTCTTGGGACAGGGGCTTTTGAGGGGGATTCTGCACCACAAATTCCCGTCCATAGGGCTCTGCCAACCGCTTGGCGGTGAAGGGGTCCGTATTCCGGTACTGGATCCGAAAGCTCTCGGCGTATTGCCGGGTATTTTGCCGGAGGGCTTCGTAATCCGGCAGAACCAGGGTGGGCAGGCTGTCGTCCAGGGCCCCGGTTCGGTAGACGGTGCCGTCGATGTAAGTCATATCCCCGATTCTGAGGCCGCTGTTCAGTCCATCGGCCACCTCCCGGATGCTTCGCTCCCCCATTCCGTAGAGGAGCAGGTCTGCCTGGGCGTCCAGCAGAATGGAGCGGCGCATCTGGTCGGACCAGTAGTCGTAGTGGGCCAGCCGCCGCAGACTGGCTTCTACGCCGCCGATGAGGATGGGCACGTCCCGGTAGGTCTGGCGGATGAGATTGCAGTACACGATGGTGGCCCGGTCCGGCCGCTTGCCCATGACGCCACCGGGGGTGAAGGCGTCGGTCTTCCGGCGGTGATGGGACACGGAATAGTGGTTTACCATGGAGTCCATATTGCCCCCTGTGACCAGAAAGCCCAGTCGGGGCCGTCCCAGGGCGCAGATGGATTTGGGATCCTTCCAGTCTGGCTGGGAGAGAATCCCCACTTTATACCCCGCCGCCTCCAGAACCCGGCTGATGATGGCGTGGCCAAAGGAGGGATGGTCCACGTAGGCGTCACCAATGACATAGACAAAGTCGCATTGTTCCCATCCCCGGGCTGCCATATCTGCCCGGGAGATTGGCAAAAATTCAGGCATAGAAATGCCTCCCATTTTAAATTCTGCCTTCAGTATACCAGAAACTGCCCCAAAAGAAAAGCCCTGGGGAGGGCGGATCCCCATAGGCGCGGGAGCGCCGAATTGGTGGGAGGAGATTTCCAATCTGAGGTTGAAATGCAGTGACCCATTCGGTATAATAGAAATATAAGTTGTGAAAGGTGGAGAGAAACCATGGAATTTCGGGTATATCGTCGGTGGCAGGAGCTGCCTCCGTTTGTGAAAGCTGGAGTGGAGGAGCTGCTGGAAGAGGCGTTCCCAGTGGAGGAGCGCCGGGATATGGCGGAGATGTGGCAGCTTCTGGGTACGTCCTCTATGGAGCTTCTGACCCTGGAGGAGGGGGCGCAGGTTCGGGGTCTGCTTATGCTGTGGAATCTGGAGGGGATGGTCTTTCTGGAGAACTTTGCCGTGTCGCCCAGCCTCCGGGGGCAGGGGATGGGGGCCAAAATGCTGGAATATGTGTGGGACCGGTGGAACAAGCCCATGCTGTTGGAAGTGGAGCCACCGGAGGGGCAGATGCAGCGGAGAAGAATTGGGTTTTATGAGCGCAATGGCTTCTATCTGAATCATTACCCTTATCAAATGCCCTGCCTGCATGGGGACGGCCCCAGTCTGCCGCTGCTGCTCATGTCGAGACCTGACCCGCTTACGGACCAGGAGGCCCGCCAGGTGGCGGAGCGGCTGTATCAGGAGGTCTATGCCGGAAAGCGGAGACCGGAATTGCCATGACGGTAGAAGAGCTGATTGCCCTCCGCCTGTCCCGACAGCATCTGACAGATCCGGCGCCGGGGGAGGAAATCTGCCGGGATTTGAACGGCATCCAGGCCCAGTTCCTGTCCCATAGCCGCCATGCCCTGGCGATCCGGGGATGCAGCGGGTCGGACTGGAACCGAGGTTTGGTCAAAAGCTGGACGCTGCGGGGGACTATCCACCTGTTTCGGGAGGAGGATCTGCCCCTGTATCTCCACGAAGGCCGCCACCACACCTTGCGCCCCTGTGATACGTTGGAAGCGGATGAGTGGATCACCCGGGAGCGAAAGGCGTACTTTGCCGCCCTCATTCTGGACACGCTGGCCGGGGGACCGGCAACCCGGGAGATGTTGCGGGAAATTTGCCGGGGGCGGGGGCTGACGGAGCAGGAGGAGGAGAGCGTGTTCAATCCCTGGGGCGGCGCCATCCGGGCGCTGGCAGAGGCGGGGAAGCTGGTCCATCTGGTCCAGGAGGAGAAGGCCTTCCGCCTTGCGCCGCCTTTTGAGCCCATGGGGGAGGCGGCGGCCTGGCGGGAAATCCTCCGCCGGTATTTTACCCACTGCGGACCGGCCACCCTGCGGGATGCCGCCTACTTCCTGGGCCTGTCCCAACGGGAGCTGAAGCGACAAATGCAGGATCTGGATCTGCGGGAGATTCCCTGCGGGGGGCAGGTGTACTATGATCTTGGGACCAGCCGGAGTCTGCCCGATATTCCGGCATGCCTGTTCCTGGCGGGCTTTGATCCGCTGATGCTGAGCTATGAGAAGCGGGAAAATCCCTGCCTGCCGCCCCAGTGCCTCCGGGGCATTTTCAGCCTGGCCGGAATCGTGAGCCCCCCGGTGCTGCTCCGGGGCCAGGTGGTGGCCCGCTGGAAGCGAACCGGTGGGAGGCTGCAAATTCTACCCCTCGTAGAGCTGTGCCCAGCGGATTTGGAGCTGCTCCAGACCACCGCCGCAGCCCTCTGGCCGGATGCCCGCATCCAGGTGCAGAAGTCGGCAACGTGAACGGAATCATATGCAAACAGGCCTACTGCCAAATCGCATGATTTGCAGTAGGCCTTTGATGCACACGACATCTTGCCCTTTGCTCGTAAGGGTGGACCTGTGTGTCCACCTAACAAGGGCGTGATGCGTATCACATCTATGCCCAGCGAATTTATAATGCCTACCACGGGCGGACACATGGGTCCGCCCCTACGGGAAATGGCGAGGATGGGCAGAAATGATCCGACGCGCTTTGTTATTTTCATGCATGCATTTAGGCGAAAAAATGGATGTTTTACAAAAATTCCAAACAATCTGTTTTCGTACTGCACTGCGATATTATGTGCCAGGTCGTAGGGGCGGACCCATGTGTCCGCCCGGCGGAAACACCTTGCGTCTTCATCCCACGTTCGGCGAATTCAAAATACCTACCATAGGCGGGTCCATATGTTTGTCCCTACGGCCTTGATTGTGTTCCCTGAAGGGGCAATTTTGCCGCAACGCAAATTGCAACTATTGTATCATATACAATATGATACAATAGTTGGTAATATATAAGAAAATCAACAATATATATGTATCTTTTATGGAATGATCTTGACGCTTCAGGCTTGCAGAAGGCACGAAAATGAGGAGGTCTGGCAAATTCTCCATGCATGTTCCGTTTGCCATAGGGACATCCTCGTATCCATTTGGCAAGGAATCATACAGAACATCCTGCCTTTGCTTGTTGTATGATAGAAATATATAGCACTATAATATATCAAAATATACACCAAATAGTTTGTGAATTAATATTTTATATGGAATAGTAATTGATATGCTCCTAGAATAACCGGGCTCAAGTGCATATAGAAGCTTGTCTCCTATGAGATATCCAAAATAGTGTGATAGTTTTGGACATACGGTTTCTAAGTATATATAATATTCAATTATTGGATCTAGGACCTCTGACGCAGAGCCTGCAAAGTTGCTCTGAATGCCATCAATGATTTTTTGCGCCTGAATCCGTGCAGGTAAAGAGCGCATTACGTTTTCTCTCAAATAAGTTTCTGTGCTTTCATTTAAGAAGCAATTTCCCACAGGGTGCCGAAAAAATTCCAGGTTTGCTTGAAATCCCTGAAATGTAGCAAAGCGGATATCTGATGCAATCTGTGTGGTCCAAGCGTCTATTATTGAGTTAATGCCATTAAATAAATTTGTATCTAATTTAGACTTTGATGTTGCTAAAAGATATTCTATCTCGACTTCGGAAAAGTCACCAAGTGTTTCTCGGATAAGCTTGACCATCCACTGTACCAACTTAGCATCTGTTGGAAAAGGAAGTGCAATCTTTTTTGTTGTCTCCATGTTCTTACCTCCAATTAGCGTATGGCGTGTGATTTGCGCTATATGCTAATACTAGCATAGCGGACAGGAGGTTGCAAGTGCTATATCGGCCTTCATACAAAAAAAGTGGGGTTTTGTTGCGCTGCCTGTGGTGCTGCTTTGACTGTGTGTTGTAATAGTGGTCGTTTTGGCAAAAAACTTTTTTTGAAACTAGCAAATAGCGTTTTTACATGCTATTTGCTAGTTCCACTGACTTGTGATTTACACTATACTACATATAAAATTTTGAAATTGGTCGACGCAGTGGGGGCACTGGAATGGATAAAAGGGCGTTAGGAGAACGAATTCGAGAAGCACGAAAAAAACACGGCTGGTCACGGGAAATACTGGCAGAGCGAGCTGGTATTGGCCTTATGTATTTGGGTGAGATTGAGCGTGGTGTCAAAACACCCAGCATGCAGATGTTTATTAAGCTGATTAATACCTTGGAAGTTTCTGCAGATTATGTACTGCGTTATGAGGCAGCTTCTGGAAAACCTTATGTATCTGACGAGATTGCAAAAAAAATAGAAACCTTGACGCCAAAACAGCGAAAAACGGTATCCGATATTTTGGACGCTTATATTAATAACTTAGAGCCTGAAGAACCGTCTGAGTGATTTTCCGCCCCCCTCTTGCAATCTGGAAAAATTTTTTTGCAGGTTTTACATATAGCATAAAAACAGCGCTATTTGCTTGTTCCGCTGTTTCGAGATTGCGCATATACTAACGGCATAAAACAACGTGTAATCAGAGGTGGACAAAATGGACAAGATGGGATTGGGGCAACGGATTTGTGAGGCAAGAAAATCCCATGGTTGGACGCAAGAGACGTTGGCAGAGCAAGCCGGGATTGGTGTCATGTATCTTGGCGAAATTGAACGTGGCATCAAGGCGCCTAGCATGAAGGTTTTTATTAAACTTTTGAATGCATTGGAAATCTCCGCTGATTACGTTTTGCGCTATGAAGTCCTCTCTGGGAAAGAGCATGTTTTTGATGAAATGACACAAAAGCTGGTGCCGTTAACTCCAAAACAACGAAAAACAGCGTTGGATATCCTGGACGCTTATATTAGCAATCTTGAGATATAGACACATCAAGCTTTTGGCTTTGTGACAAAAGGCATGCTGCAAAACAGTGGGTTTTGCAGCATACTTTTTTCTGCTGGTTGGTAAATGGGCTGTTCCGGCATTTGACAATTGTTTGGCTAAATTGTCGCTTTTTTGGCGATGTTGTCTCTCAAATCCTCCAATATGGCCCTGGGATCACTAGGGCGGGTACTTGCAATTTTGGTATGTATATGGTAAGATGATGCAGAGTTGCCAGATCTTTTGGGTTGTAACGAGCAAAAGAAGCAGCGGTCTATCCCTGATGGTATGGACAAGCCTCTGACCCTGACGGCTCATCCTCAGATCCGGCAGACGGATGCGCCTCGGTGTGCCGCAGTTTGCCGGCTGTATGTGTGTATTTGGGAGGGAATTCCATGCTATATGTTCGCCGTTTCTTGCAGCTCCGATTGTCGGCGAGCTCCAACCGGCTTTCCACAACCCGGATCATTGCCCTGTGTTTTGCTGGCATCATTCTGACGGGTGCGCTTTTGCTGACGCTTCCGGTGGCTTCCCGCAGTGGGGAGTCCTGCGGTTTTCTCACTGCGCTCTTTACTGCCACTTCTGCCACGTGTGTGACTGGTCTCATTCTGGTAGATACCTTTGTCCAGTGGAGCGGATTTGGACAGATTGTGATTCTGTCCCTGATTCAGATTGGTGGCCTGGGTTTTATGTCCATTGCCTCCATTTTTGCATTTTCTCTCCACAAAAAGCTGGGCCTCAAGCAGCGGATGCTCCTGGCCCAGGCCATGAGCCTGAACGATGTGGAGGGCGTGGTACGGCTGCAGAAGCATGTGCTGGTGGGCACCTTTTCTCTGGAGGGACTTGGCGCGCTGATTCTGTTCTTCCGGTTTCTTCCCGGATATGGCCCCTGGAATGCGCTGAAGTGGGGGGTATTTCACTCTGTCTCTGCCTTCTGCAATGCGGGTTTTGACATTTTGGGAGTCTTGCAGCCGGGCAGCAGCCTCATGCTGTTTCAGACGGATCCGGTGGTTTGCCTCACCATTATGGCCCTCATTGTGGTGGGCGGTTTGGGCTTTTTTGTCTGGGAGGATGTGCTCCGGGCGGTGCGTACCCGCAGCCTGCGCCGGTTGTCGGTGTACTCCAGGCTGGTTCTGACCTGCACGGGCCTCTTAATCCTTGTGGGCGCCGGCGTGATTTGCGCCATGGAGTGGAACAATCCGGCGACCTTGGGTCCAATGACGGTGCCCCAGAAGCTGCTGGCTGGGAGCTTCCAGTCTGTGACCACCCGTACGGCCGGCTTTGCCGCCATCGATCAGGGGGCCATGGGGGAGTCCACCAAGGCCATGTCCATTGTGCTGATGCTGATCGGTGGCTCCAGCGGCTCCACAGCCGGAGGACTCAAGACGGTAACGGTGGCGGTGCTGCTGCTGGCTTCTGTGGCCAGTGCCAGAGGCCAGAGCCATGTGCAGGTGTTTAAGCGGTCCATCTCCGACCGCCAGGTGCGGGACGCCATGTCCATCACGGTGATGCTGCTGGTCCTGTGCTTCATGGGAGCCATTGTCCTCACGGCAGACAGCGGCACGTCTTTCCTCGATTCCCTGTATGAGACGGCGTCTGCCCTTGCCACGGTGGGACTCACAGCCAATGTGACGCCGTTGTTGCATTTTCCTTCAAAATTGATTATCATTGCGTTTATGTACTTTGGCAGGGTGGGAATTCTCACCATCAGTCTGGGCTTCCTCATGGGAGACCGGGCGGTGGAGCGATTCCGCTATGCCGAAACAAAACTGCTGATTGGATAGGAGCATCATATCATGAAAACCTATGTTGTGGTTGGCTTGGGGCGGTTTGGCCAGAGCATTGCCCGCCGCCTGTGTGAATTGGGCAACGAGGTGCTGGCCATGGATAAGAATCCGGAATATGTCCAGCAGATTTCCAACTTCGTGACCCAGGCTGTGGTGGCGGACGCCCAGGATCCCGATGTGCTCCGGGCCCTGGGGATCCGGAACTATGACTGTGCCATTGTGGCCATCGGCAAGGATCTGTCCGCCAGTGTGCTGGCGACGTTGAACTTCAAGGAGATGGGGATCCCTCTGGTGCTCTGCAAAGCCCACGATGAGAACCACCGCAAGGTACTGGAGAAGATCGGCGCAGACCGTGTGGTGGTGCCGGAACGGGAGTTTGCCAACAAGCTGGCCCAGGGGCTGTCCACATCCAATGTATTGGAATACATTGAGCTGTCTGCGGATTATGGCATTTCTGAGTTTGAAGCCCCGGCCTCTTGGGATGGCAAGTCCCTGCGCCAACTGAATGTACGGGCCAGGGTGGGGGTCAACATCCTGGCTGTGCGGCGGGGAGACCGCATTGAAGTGTCCCCCAATGCAGACTATGTCATTGCCCGGGAGGACACCATTGTGGCCCTGGGGGATTACAAGGCCCTGTCCGCGGTACAGCGGAAATGAGGCCGGAGCGGATTACCAGTCGGCGGAATCCGCTGCTGCAGCAGGTTCGCCGGCTTCTCACCTCCCGCCGGGCCCGGCAGGAGGCTGGCCTCTTTGTAGGAGACGGAACCAAACTGCTGGAGGAGGCCGCCCGGTGGTATGGCCATGGCCTGGAGACGGTGATTTTGACCGATACCCTGCCGGCGCCGGAGCTGCCGCCGCACACGGCGGTATATCAGGTTCCGGGGGATGTGATGGAGTCCCTCTCCCCCATGAAGACGCCCCAGGGCGCGCTGTTTCTCTGCCGGATGCAGCCGCCGGTACCATTGAAACTGACGCCGGGCTGCTTGATTTTGGATGGCATTCAGGATCCGGGGAACCTGGGGACCATTTTGCGGACGGCGGATGCCCTGGAGGTTCCGGTGGTCCTCACTCAGGGCTGCGCAGACCCCTATAACTGGAAAACCGTCCGGGCCTCCATGGGTGCGGTATTTCGCACCCAGCCGGTGCAGGGGACTGGGGAGGCCGTACTGGCCCACTGCCAGGCCCAGGGGATTGCCCTGGCTGTGACGGCCCTGACCCAGCGGGCCCGGGACATTCGCCAGGCGGAGCTGAGCCAATGCGCCGTGGTGATTGGCAGCGAAGGGCAGGGGGTGAACCGGCTGTTTCTGGAGCACTGCCAGGAGGAGCTGATCATCCCCATGAATCCCCGGTGTGAGTCTCTCAATGCGGCAACGGCGGCCACCATTGTCATGTGGCAGATGCAGCTGGAGCACACCGGCTGACGGAAATCAATCAGACAGGCGGGATGGACCATGTTGGCACATTGGATTTGGCTGGCTACCCGGCCAGGCATCGGCGTGCGGAGCGCATTGACGTTGTTGCGCGCCTTTCCCAATATCGAGACGCTGTTCTATGCCGGCAGGGAGGACTATGCCCTGACGGAGGGTCTGGATTGCAAGCATCTGGAGGCCCTGTGTGACAAATCCCTGGCGGAGGCCAACCGGATTTTGGGGGACTGCACCGCCAAGGGAATTCATGTGCTCACCTATCAGGACGCGGCATATCCCAACCGCCTGAAGCATATTCCGGACCCGCCCCTCACATTATATTATCAAGGTGCTCTGCCGGATTTTGATGCGGAGCCTGCGGTGGCAGTGGTGGGGACCCGGCGCGCCTCGGCTTACGGCTGCCTCACGGCCCGTCGGATGGGGTACCAGATTGCCAAATGCGGCGGCCTGGTGGTGTCCGGCCTGGCGGGGGGTGTGGATACCCTGGCCATGAAGGGGGCGCTTTTGGCGGAGCAGCCGGTGGTGGGGGTCTTGGGAAACGGCCTGGATGTGATCTACCCCCGCTCCAACCGGGACCTGTACCGGGATGTGGCCTGCCGGGGGTGTCTGCTGTCGGAGTTTCCGCCGGGCACGCCGCCCAATGGGCGGAATTTTCCCCGGCGAAACCGGATCATCAGCGGCCTTGCCTGCGGCGTGGTGGTGGTGGAGGCCCCGGCCAAAAGCGGCGCGCTCATCACGGCGCAGCTGGCCCTGGACCAGGGGCGGGACGTGTTTGCCGTCCCGGGCAACGTGGATGCCGGATGCAGTGCCGGCAGTAACGGCCTGCTGCGGGAGGGCGCCATTGTGGCCCAGCATGGCTGGGATGTCATGGAAGAGTATCAGGCCCTGTTTCCGGATAAAGTACATCCATGGACGGGGAAGACAGCCCCCTCCTCTTATCCCAGGGAATTGGCAGAGCTCCGCGAGCCGCCCTTCCATTTTGCCCAAGAAGCGCCCCCGGTTTCTGGAATTTCTGAAAAAAAGATTGACAACGGAGACGGAAGGCCGTATAGTGAATCAGAGGAGCTTATGTCAACTCTGTCTGACGATGAGCGAACAGTGACATCCCAGCTGTCGGATGCGCTGCGCCATGTGGATGACGTCATTGCCGGCTCCGGCCTGCCTGCGGCCCGGGTTTTGGCCTCCCTGACCCTTCTGGAGGTCAAGGGATTGGCGGTGCGGCACCCAGGCAAATTTTACTCTCTTGCCCGGAAGCGGGACAGAGAGCAGTAGCATGGAGGATTTCATGGCAAAGGAACCTGCGACAAATTTGGTGATTGTGGAATCGCCGTCCAAGGCGAAGACCATTGGAAAATATTTGGGTCCCGATTATACGGTGAAGGCATGTATGGGCCACTTGCGGGACCTGCCCAAGAGCAAAATGGGTGTGGATCTGGAGCACGACTTTCAGCCAGATTATCGCCCTGTACCCGGCAAGGAAGAGATCATTCACGATCTGAAGAAAAGCGCGGACCACTCGGAGCTGGTCTATCTGGCAACGGACCCGGACCGGGAGGGGGAGGCCATTTCCTGGCACCTGAAGGAGTTGCTGGAGCTGCCGGACCCCAAAGTCCGCCGGGTGACCTTCAACGAGATCACCCAAAATGTGGTGACCAGCGCCATTGCCAATCCCCGGAACATTGACTATGACTTGGTGGATGCGCAGCAGGCCCGGCGCATCCTGGACCGGATTGTGGGCTATCAGCTGAGCCCCCTGCTGTGGAAGAAGATCCGGCGGGGTCTGTCTGCCGGGCGGGTCCAATCGGTGGCCACCCGGCTTGTGGTGGACCGGGAGAATGAGATCCGGGCCTTTGTTCCCCGGGAGTACTGGTCGTTGGATGTGACCCTGGACCGGCTGGGAAAGCCCGGCTCCTTTGTGGCCAGGTACCACGGGGAGGGAAAAAAGCGGGAGCTGGCCAATGAGGCTGAGGTGGACGAGATCATTGCCGACATCACCGGCAAGCTCTTTACCGTGACCGGGGTCAAAAAAGCGGAGAAAAAGCGGAATGCCGCGCCTCCCTTTACCACCTCCACCCTCCAGCAAGAGGCCTCCCGGAAGCTGAATATGACGCCCAAACGGACCATGGCCATTGCCCAGCAGCTCTATGAGGGCGTGGACGTGGACGGAGAGGGGACCCTGGGTCTCATTACGTACATGCGTACCGATTCCCTGCGCCTGTCGGAAGAGGCGGTGGAGGCCGCCCGAGAGTTCATCTGCCACCGGTATGGCGAGCCATACTATTATGGCAAGCCCCACCAGTTTAAGACGAAGGCGGGGGCGCAGGACGCGCACGAGGCCATCCGCCCCACCCATGTGGAGCTGGACCCGGAGCAGATCCAGTCCTCTTTGACCAAGGACCAATACCGACTGTATAAGCTGATCTGGAGCCGTTTTCTGGCCACCCAGATGGCAAACGCCGTGTACGATACGGTGTCCATTGACACGGAATGTGCCGGGCATCAGTTCAAATCCTCCCACCAGAGTCTCCGCTTCCCCGGCTTCATTGCAGTGTACGAGGAGGGGAAGGACGAGGAAGGGGAGGCGGCCGGTTCGCCGCTGCCGGATCTCCAGGAGGGCGACCAGGCCTCCATCCGGACCCTGGACAAACAGCAGCACTTTACCCAGCCGCCGGCCCGGTACACCGAGGCCATGCTGGTCAAGGCCATGGAGGAGAAGGGGGTCGGTCGCCCCTCGACCTATGCCTCCATCATCTCCACCATCCAGGACCGGGTCTATGTCATTAAGAAGGACAAGCGGCTGGCTCCCACTCCCTTGGGAGAGGTGGTCAACGGCCTCATGATGGACCGGTTCAACGACATCATTGACATTGAGTTTACCGCCAACATGGAAAACCGCCTGGACGAGGTGGAAGAGGGCAAGCGGCACTGGCAGGACGTCCTGCGGGACTTCTACCAGGGCTTCCACCAGGAGATGGAGGAAGCGGAAGAAGCCCTGAAGGACACCCGGCTGAAGGTGCCCGATGAGGAAACCGATGAGGTTTGTGAGCTGTGCGGCCGGAATATGGTGATCAAAATGGGCCGCTTTGGCCGCTTTATGGCTTGCCCCGGCTATCCGGAGTGCAAGAACACCAAGCCCATTGTGGAGCGGATGCCTGGCCGGTGCCCGAAGTGCGGCAGCGGCATGCTGAAGCGAAAGTCCAAAAAGGGCTATGCCTACTATGCCTGTGAGAAGGGGGCCGAGTGCGGCTTCATGACTTGGGACGTGCCCACGGAGTTTGATTGCCCCTCCTGCGGTCATACCATGTTCAAAAAATCCGGCAGGGGCCGGATGAAGCCCTTCTGCATTCATGAGGGCTGCCCCAATTTCCTCCCGGAAGACCAGCGGGGCTACCGGAAGAAGGCCAAAGAGACCGAGGAGACCGGGGAAGCTGCCGCCCAGGCAGAAGCGCCGGCCCAGGAGACGGCGCCGGAGGAGGCGCCCAAACAGAAGACGGCGAAGAAACCGGCTGCCAAGAAGACTGGTGCGGCCAAGACCAGGAAGAAAACCGGGGAGGCCCAGGAATGACAGAGGTAAAGGTGATCGGCGCCGGTCTGGCAGGCTGCGAAGCGGCCTGGCAGCTGGCCCAGCGGGAGATTCCCGTCCGTCTCGTGGAGATGAAGCCGGAAAAAATGACGCCGGCCCATCACAGCCCGGACTTTGCGGAGTTGGTCTGCTCCAACTCCCTGCGGGGGGACCGGCTGGAAAATGCGGTGGGACTGCTGAAAGAGGAGCTCCGCCGGTTGGATAGCCTGATTCTCTCCTGCGCCGATGCCACCCGGGTGGAGGCCGGGGGATGCCTGGCGGTGGACCGCCAGGGCTTCTCCCAGCTTGTGACGGAGCGGATCCGGAGCCATCCCAAGATCACGGTAGAGGCCGCCGAGGTGACCGAAGTGCCTCATGGGCCGGTGATTGTGGCCACGGGGCCTCTCACCTCCGATGCGCTGTCTGCGGGCATTGCCCAGTATTTTGGCCAGCAGGAGTATCTCCATTTCTTCGATGCGGCGGCGCCCCTGGTGACCTATGGCTCCATTGATATGGAGGAGGCCTGGTTTGCCTCCCGCTATGACCGGGGAAATGCGGATTACATCAACTGCGCCCTGGACCGGGAGCAGTATGACCGGTTTTGGAAGGCGTTGACTGAGGCCCAGGAGGCGGAGGTCCACGGCTTTGAAGACCGGAACGTCTTCGAGGGCTGTATGCCGGTGGAGGTGATGGCCCGCCGGGGCTACGACACTTTGCGCTTTGGGCCTCTGAAGCCTGTGGGTCTGAAGGACCCCAGGACCGGGCGGGAGCCTTACGCCGTAGTGCAGCTGCGCCGGGACAATGCCGCCGGGACGGTGTACAACCTGGTGGGCTTCCAGACCCATCTGCGCTTTCCTGAGCAGAAGCGGGTGTTTTCCATGATTCCCGCCCTGGCGAATGCGGAGTTTGTCCGTTATGGGGTCATGCACCGGAATACCTTCTTGGATTCCCCCCGGCTTCTGGACCGGTATTATGCGGACCGCCGGGATCCTCTGGTGGCCTTTGCCGGTCAGATGACCGGGGTGGAGGGGTATGTGGAGTCCACAGCCTCCGGGTGCCTGGCCGCCATTGCCATGGCCGCCCGGCTCCAGGGGAAAGAGCCCCCGGAATTCCCCCGGGAGACGGCCATTGGCGCCATGGCGCTGTATGTGAGCGATGAGACGGTCTCGGATTTTCAGCCCATGAATGTGAACTTTGGCATCATCGCCCCCCTGGACCGCCGGGTCAAGGGAAAGGCGCAAAAAAATCTGGCCATTGCTCAGCGGGCCCTGGAAGCTCTGGAGCAGGTGGTTCAGAACGGAATATAAAGAAAAGAGGTGTCTCCATGAAAATCATTCTCGACGCCATGGGCGGCGACCTGGCCCCGGAGGCCGCGGTTCTGGGCGCACTGGAGGCCCATCGGGATTTCGGTGCAGAAATCACCCTGGTGGGCCGTGGGGAGGAGATTCTGGGGGTCATGCGCAAGCACCAGATTCAGGACCTGCCCAAAGGACTGGAGATCGCCCATGCAGACGATGTGGTGGATATGCACGATGACCCCGCTGCTGTGGTCCACAAACGAAAGAATTCCTCCATGATTGTAGGCCTCAAAATGCTGGCCGACGGCCAGGCGGATGCCTTTGTCTCCGCCGGCAGCACCGGGGCGCTTCTCACCGGGGCCACCCTGCTGGTCAAGCGGGTGAAGGGGATCCGCCGGGCGTCCTTTGGCCCGGTGATGCCCAACAAGACGGGGGGAAAGACCCTCATCATCGACTGCGGAGCCAATGTGGAGTGCACCCCGGAATTTCTCCTCCAATTTGGGGTAGTGGGTTCCCTGTATGCCCAAAAGGCCATGGGTATGGATTGCCCCAGAGTGGGCCTGCTCAACAACGGAACCGAAGACAGCAAAGGACCGGCCCTGCAGAAGGAGGCCTATGCCCTTCTGGCCCAGGCAGGCCAGGCAGGCGTCCTGAATTTTGTGGGCAATACAGAGGCACGGGACGTCCCTCTGGGTCAGGTGGACGTCATTGTCTGCGATGGCTACGCCGGCAACATCCTCTTAAAATCCATTGAGGGGACCGCCATGTTCATGGGTTCTATGGTCAAGGGGATGTTCAAAAAAAACTGGGTGACCAAGCTGGGGGCGCTGTGCTGCAAATCCGGCATTCGGGAGATGATGGCCACACTGGACTACCGGGAGGTCGGGGGCACGGCCCTTCTGGGAATTCGGAAGCCGGTCATCAAGGCCCACGGCTCCTCTGATCCCCGGGCCTTCCGCAGCGCCATCCGCCAGGCTATGGAGGCGGCCAGACAGGATATGGCCCCGGAGCTGGAGCAGGCGCTGCAGCGCTTGGCGGGGCTGAAGGAGACGATGGAATCATGATCAAGGATTTGGAACAGGCCCTGGGCTATCATTTTCAAAATATTACCCTCCTGCAAAACGCCCTGACCCACAGCTCCTATGCCAATGAGCGCTGGCGGGACAGCCTGGCCAGTAACGAGCGGCTGGAGTTTCTGGGGGATTCCATTCTGGGGATGGTCACGGCGGAGCACCTCTACCGCACCTTCCCCCACCGGTCTGAGGGAGAGCTCAGCCGGATTCGGGCGGACCTGGTCTGCGAGGCCAACCTGGCCCGGGTGGCCGGGCGGCTGCACTTGGGGGACTACCTCCTCCTGGGCCACGGCGAAGAGCAGGGAGGCGGCCGCACCCGGGAGAGCATCCTGGCCGACGCAGTGGAGTCGGTGCTGGCGGCTGCTTATCTGGACGGCGGCTTTTCCGCCGCTGGGGATCTGGTCCACCGCTTCATCCTCACAGACATTCCGGCGGAGCACCCCCGGAATCTGGACTATAAGACCCAGCTCCAGGAGCTGGTCCAGCAGAAGAAGGATCAGGTCATCCAATACGAACTCACCGGCGAATCCGGCCCTGACCATGCCAAACAGTTCCAGGTGGAGGTTCGGCTCAACGGCTCCGTGGTGGGGCAGGGGACCGGCAGCAGCAAAAAGCGGGCGGAGCAAGAGGCGGCCCGAATGGCGATGGAGCAGCTGTTCCCAGCACTGTAGCCTATGACCCTGGAAATCTGCAGGGGTGGTGCAGAGACGCTGTAGGGGCGCACAGTGTGCGCCCACTGGAAAAACCTGCGAATTTGCCGAGATTCAGAAAGAACAGAGAATTTTACCGTCGGGCGCACACTGTGCGCCCCTACGAGAGCGGTACCATATTTTCTGCCTATCTATGGACGCGGTCAAGCAGGTGGAACAGGTTGTGTACTCTTGATATTGTGAAAATTCTGGCAGGAAACCGGGTTGATTCCCGATTTCCTGCCAGAAATTGTTTTATTGTTTCCAAACCTTGGCTGCATGTTCCTCTGCGAACTGTTTGCTGTACAGGTCGTGGTAATAGCCGCCCCGTTTGAGGAGGTCCAGGTGCTTGCCCTGCTCCACGATTTTGCCGTCCCGGACCACCAGGATGAGGTCTGCTTTCCGGATGGTGCTGAGGCGGTGGGCGATGAGGAAGGAGGTGCGGTCCCGGAGAAGATGGTCGATGGCGGCCTGGATCAGCTGCTCGGTCTGGGTGTCGATGGAGGAGGTGGCCTCGTCCAGGACGAAAATTCTGGGGTTGGCCAGCACCGCCCGGGCGAAGGAGATCAGCTGCTTTTCCCCAGTGGAGAGCCGGTCGCCGCCCTCGCCCACGTCGCTGTCCCAGCCCTTTTCCAGTTTGGCCACCACGGTGTCAGCGGAGACGGCCCGGGCGGCGGCCTCAACCTCTTCGTCTGTGGCGTCCAGGCGGCCGTAGCGGATGTTCTCCCGGACAGAGCCAGAGAAGAGATGGGGATTTTGTAGCACGTAGCCGATGTTGGAGTGAAGCCAGAGCTGGCTCCTGTCCCGGTAGTCCCGGCCATCGATGAGAATCTGCCCCTCGGTGGGCTCGAAAAACCGGCAGGCCAGATTCACCAGCGTGCTTTTGCCCGCGCCGGTTTCGCCCACAATGGCCACGGTGGTTCCGGCGGGAATGTGAAGGGAGAAGTGCTCCAGCACATTTTCGCCTCCGTCAGGATACCGGAAGGTCACGTCCCGGAACTCAATCTCACCCAGGAGCGGCTCCCAGTTTTCCGTCTTGGGGTGGAACACGTCGCCATACTTGGCTTCCACCTCTGGGGTGTCCTGGACCTGAGGGACCTGGTCCATGAGGCCGGTCACCCGCTCAATGGAGGCTTGGAGGGAGATGAATTCGGCGATGTTGGCCGCCGTCATCTGAATCGGTTCGAAGATGCCTACGGCATAGGTGGTGAAGGCGGAGAGAGTGGCGATTTCCAGCACCTGCTGGGTGACCATGTACCCACCCCGGAGCAGCACAATGGCTACGGCCATGGTGGAGAAGAAGAGAACCAGGGGAATGTAGACGGCGTTCAGCCGGGCGGCACGGATGCCGGAGTCGTGCATGGACTTGGTGAGGGTGCGGAAGCTCTCCGTATTCTGGTCTTCAATGACCAGGGTTTTGGAGGTTTTGGCGCCGGTGATGCCCTCGTTGAAGGCGCCTGTAATTTGGGAATTGATTTTCCGAACCTTCCGGTTCCAGTGGAGAATCCGGTTTTGGAAGTAGCCGGTGAGAATGGCGATGACCGGCACAATGAGGATGACCACCAGGGCCAACCGCCAGTTAAGCGCCAGCATGGCGGCGAAGGTGCCGAACACGTAGAACATGGCCCAGAGAATGTCCGTCATGTTCCAGGCGATCATACCGGCAATCCGGTTGGTGTCGCTCATCACCCGGGTGAGAATGTAGCCCACCGGGGTCACGTTGTAGAAGGAGAAGGACAGGGTCTGTAAGTGGGTGAAGAGGACCCGCCGCATGTCCCTGCCCACGCTCATCTCAATGTGCATGGAGTTCCGGCTGAAGGCCACCACCGACAGGGCCTGGAGGAGAATCACTGCCAGGTAGCATAGACCGTAGGGCAAGAGCCCGTGGAGCGTCCCCGTCTCAATGAAGTTTCCGATGGCATACCGCTGGAACAGGGGGAGCACCACGTCCACCAGCGCACAGACGCCGTTGAACACGAACATGCCCACAAAGGCTTTTTTGTAGGGGGACAGCAGGGGAAGCAGCCGCTTCCAGATTTGGATGTCAAAGGATTTGGTATATTCTTGCTCGTCAAATGCAGCCATTAGGCATGACCTCCTTCCGCCAGCAGCCGCCGGTCGTCGCTGCTCATTTGAATGTCGTAAATGTCTTTGTAGATGCCGGGGCGGGAGATGAGCTCCCCATGGGAGCCCAGGTCAGCCACACGGCCTCCCTCCAGGACCAGGATCCGGTCTGCCTGCATCAGGGTGGTCACCCGGTGGGAAATGAGGATCACCGTAGCGTCTCCCAGGCTCTGGCGGAGGGCGGCGCGGATTTTGGTGTCGGTCTCTGCGTCCACAGCGGACAGGGAGTCGTCAAAGACCATGATAGGCGCTTGCTGTACCAACATGCGGGCAATGGCCACCCGCTGCTTCTGGCCGCCGGAGAGAGTCACGCCCCGCTCGCCCACCACGGTTTCATAGCCCTCGGGGAACTCGGTGATGGCTTCGTCCACGCAGGCGATGGAGGCGGCCCGGCGGAGTTCGGCTTCCGGCACCTGGGGCTTGGTGGCTGCAATGTTCTCCCGGATGGTTTGGGAGAAGAGGAAGGGCTCCTGGAGCACCAGGCCGATTTGCCTCCGGAGGCTCTCCCGACTCATCTGGCGGATGTCCACGCCGCCGATGGTGATGCGTCCCTGCCCCTCTGGCAGGTCGTAGAGCCGGTCCAGGAGATGGACCAGGGTGCTTTTGCCGGAGCCGGTGCCGCCCAGAATGGCGAAGGTGCTGCCTTGGGTGATGGTGAAGGACACGTCCTCCAGGACCGGCTGCCCCTCATAGCCGAAGCTCACATGGTCGAAGACAATGTCTCCGGTGACGGCTTCCAGAGCATCTGGTGCGTCGGCTTCCTCCTGAGCCTGGAGGATATAGCCCACCCGGTCCAGGGAAACGCCTGCCTTACTCATGTCAGAAAGGACCCGCCCCAGAGACCGCACCGGCCAGGCCAGGGCTTCGTTGTATGTAATGAACGCCAGGAAAGCGCCCAGGGTCATGCCGCCCCGGACCGTCTCTACGGTGCCCACCAGAATGATTACCATCACCTGCAGGCAGGTCAGGAGGGTGCCGGAAGCCCAATAGATGGACAGGAGCTTGCCCAGGCGGATCCACAGCTGGGAAAACCGGTCGTTACGCTGGTTGAACCGGTCCACTTCATATCGTTCCCGGCCGAAGGCGCGGACCACCCGGACGCCGGTGAGGTTCTCCTGGGCGCAGGTGGTGAGCTCGCCCTCTGCCTCGTCGGCTACCTGGAACCGGGAGGAGATTTTCTTATAAAATACCCCGGAGGACAGGCCCACAATGGGGATGAACAGCACCGCCACCAGGGAGAGCTTCACATTCATGGAGAACATGATGGTGAGGTACAGGGCGATGAGAAAGACGGTACGGACCACTTCCACCAGCTGGTTGCACACGAAGTTGCGAATGACATCCACGTCCGAGGTGCACCGCTGGATGATCTCGCCGGTGGAGTGGGCGGTGTGCCAGGCGTAGGTCAGGTGCTGGATGTGCCGGTACAGGTCATCCCGAATCCCTTTGACAAACCGCTCAGAGCCCTTGGAAAGATGGATCCGCTGGCCGTAGCTGCAAAGCCCCCGCAAAACGGCTACCACCAGGACGGCGGACGCCGCAATCCAGAGAGCCTGGATGGGATTGCTCCGCAGTGCGTCCAGTGGCAGAATCCGCTGGAGCGCCTTGGGCAGCGCCACCGGCTCGGTTCCCAGGATGGAGTCCACGGTGATCTTGATGATCTGCGGCATCAGAGCGTGAAGCATCATGCTGAGACAGGCGCAGAGCAGGGCGATGGCAAAGTAGCCCAGGCAGCGCCGCAGATAGCGGAGAATCAGGCCGGTCTTCTCCCGCCGGGACAGTTTGAATGGTGTTTCCATGTGATAGATTCCCTCCTTTGGTGTGATTCTATGAAAAAAAGCGCCCCTCCGACCAGAGGGGCGCTTTCATCCCATGTTTCAGACTGGGCCTAGCCCATTCCACAGGCGCGCAAAAAACCCTCTGGTGCCGGACATACAGTCCCCCCAAAGCCAAATACCAAAACGATGTTACGAACAGTTACAACCTGGGTCATCTTGCGCGCCTCCTTTCGTTAATATGTTTGCTCTGATTGAGCAACACGCTTAGTATATGACCTGTGGCAAATCTTGTCAAGAGTTTTTTTCGTCTTTGCCAGATTTTGCTGTTTAGGCGGGCTGGGCACATGGAGGAGGCTACACGGTTTTTGCAGATTCTCTGTGAAAAGCGAAGTTTTCGGAAGGAAGTCAGATATGTAGGTTTGTCAATGATGTGTTACAGACTTTTGGTAAGAAAAGAGGACAGATTTGGGGGAGTTCCAGTTGAGCGGTCGCATGGGGAAATTGTTATACTGCCTTTGTCTGACCGCCAACTGCTTTTGAAAATCAGCAAAGGAATAAAAGGTGTGGCAGGCATAGAATTCCTCATTGTCCTTTCTATGGCTACGCTCAACCTTACCGTTGTGCCTTGGGGTGTAAGGCTGAATCAGCTTGTGCAGGATGCCAAGCTCTTCCAGAGTAGTTTCGAAGAGGGTTTTCTTTTTGGTGGCCTGGGAGTTCAGGCGGTTGGTAAACTCTGAGCCATTGTCCGTTTGGACACATTCTATGGCATAGGGAAAACGTTTGACCACATGCTTGAG